>ERZ778018.312-NODE-312-length-84524-cov-136.920705_pt1 | contig 84524 bp, 85 predicted proteins | sample MGYA00375748_ERZ778018 | MGnify/ENA primary metagenome ERZ778018 (study PRJEB29350, sample SAMN05509839) | bioreactor metagenome | biome: bioreactor; material: wastewater | place: South Africa: University of Cape Town | collected 2014-04-22 ... | reverse complement strand
TCGGCGCTGCGGGGGGCGTGCCGCGCTCGATCACCTGGGTCAGCACTGGCAGCCAGGCGGCGGGTGGGGCCGCCGGTTCCGAAGCCGGGGGCTCACCCTGGCCGCTTTCGGCGCCGCCGCGATGCTTTTTCAGCAGCGCGTCCATCTTGCTCAAGGTGTCCGATCGTTCTGGCGGGGGGCTGTCGCTCATGGGGGCCTCCTATCCGGCGGTCTGGCGCAAGTCATGCGTCTTGAGGGCGTAGCCGCGCGTCTGGTAGAAGCGGTAACGCGCGCGTCCCTGCTCGCGCCCGGCGTCGTCCTGACCGACGATTTCGATCAGGCGCTCGAAGCGGGCAAAAGCGGGCGGCTGTTCGCGGTGCAGGTTGATCATCACGTCTGCCTGGCGCAGGGCGCCGGCATCGGTGCCGATCAGCACCGGGGTCTCGCCTGCCAGCGGATCGCTGTCGCGGCAGTGCGGCACGAAGCTCAACGCGGACGCGCTCCACAACAGACGGTCGATGGCGTCGGCCATCGCCGGGTCGGGCGCGTAGATCATCACCTGCCTGCCCTGGCCGTGCGCCTTGACGGCGACGCGGCGGGCGACGTCGAGCGGGTTGTCGGCAAAGGTGTAGAAGGTGATTTCGGTCACAGTCGGCGGCTTATTTCTGGGCGCGGTTCAGGAGGAAGTGCACCAGCAGCGACACCGGGCGTCCGGTCGAGCCTTTTTCGCGGCCGCCCTTGTAGGCGGTGCCGGCGATGTCGAGATGCGCCCAGTGGTATTTTTTGGCGAAGCGCGACAGGAAGCAGGCCGCGGTGATCGAGCCGGCGGGGCGGCCGCCGATGTTGGCCATGTCGGCGAGGCTGCTCTTCAGCTGGTCCTGGTAGTCGTCCCACAGCGGCATGCGCCACACGCGGTCCCAGGCGTGGTCGGCGGCGTGCTCGATTTCGCGCGCGAGCGGGTCGTGGTTGCTGTAGAGCGCGCTGGGATGGGCGCCGAGCGCGATCACGCAGGCGCCGGTGAGGGTGGCCAGATCGACCACCGCGTCGGGCTCGAAGCGCTCGGCGTAGGTCAGGGCGTCGCACAGGATGAGGCGGCCTTCGGCGTCGGTGTTGAGGATCTCGATGGTCTGGCCGGACATCGAGGTGACGATGTCGCCCGGCTTGTTGGCGTTCGCATCCGGCATGTTCTCGCAGGAGGGAACGAGGCCGATCACGTTGAGCGGCAGGCCGAGTTCGCCGATGGCGCGAAAGGCGCCGAGTACCGCGCCGCCGCCGCTCATGTCGTAGTTCATCTCGTCCATTTCGGCCGGCGGCTTGAGCGAAATGCCGCCGGCGTCGAAGGTGATCGCCTTGCCGACCAGCACCACCGGTTTGTCGCCCTTGTTACCGCCCTCGTGTTTCAGCACGATGAAGCGCGGCGGCTTGTCGCTGCCCTTGCCGACCGACAGGAAGGATCCCATGCCGAGCTTGTCGCAGGCGGCATAGTCGAGGATCTCGCTGCGGAAGCCGTAGGCCTTGGCCAGCTTTTGCGCCTGGCCGGCCAGGTATTCGGGGGTGCATATATTGGACGGCGTGTTGCCCAGGTCCTTGGCCAGACCGATGCCACGGGCGATCGCCAGCCCGCGCGCCAGGCCGACCTCGCCATACTTGAGTTCGCCGCGCCGCGACACGGCGAAGATCACGCGCTTGAGCGGGCGGCGCGCCTCGCTCGGCTTGCTCTTCATGTGGTCGAAGCGGTACAGCGCATCGTGGGCGCTGATCACCGCCTGTTCGACGTTCCAGGTGACGTCGCGCTTCCTGACCGGGATTTCGCTGAGGGTGATGGCGGCTTCCATCGAGCCGGTGTCGCGCAGGGTCTTCACCGCGCTGGCGATGGCGTCGCGATAGGCTTTTTCGTGGAAATCCCGTTCCTTGCCGAGGCCGACGAGCAGCACGCGGTCGGCCAGAATGTTGGGAATCTTGTGCAGCAGCAGGACGCTGCCGGGTTTGCCCTCCATGTCCCCGCCGCGCAGGATGTCCGACAGATAGCCGTCGCTGGCACGATCGATGTCGATCGCCGGCCCCGACAGCTTGCGGCTTTCGAACACGCCGACGACGACGCAGGCCGTGCGCTGCTTTTCGGGGGAGCCGCTTTTTATGCTAAATTCAAGTTCGATTTCCTTGTTTTCCATGTCTGTGCTCAAAATCATACAATTTGTTCCTGCGCTGCCGCCAGGCGCAGCCATTGGGCTTATCACGTCGAAATCCGGCGCGGCTGATCTGGCGATTATTGGCGCGAGCGCGGCGGAATGTCAAAAGCCCGTTCATCCCATTCACGGTTTCCGGCTTTCTTCATGCTCTATCGGCGTGCGCTGACCCGCGAAATGGCGCTCACCACCGGCGCCGTGCTGACGGTGCTGATTGCGATCGCGCTGGTCGTGTTGTTTATCCGCCTGCTCGGCGATGTGGCGCGCGGCGAGCTCGCCAACGAGGCGGTTTTTTCCTTTCTCGGCTTTTCGCTGCTGTTTTTTCTGCCGGTCTTGATGACGATCGCGTTATTTGCAGGGGTGTTGTTGCCCCTGTCGCGCATGTGGCGCGACAGCGAAATGGTGATCTGGTTCAATGCCGGCCTGTCGCTCGCGCAATGGACGCGGCCGGTGCTGGCGTTTGCCGTGCCGTTCTCCCTGGTCATCCTGCTGATCACGCTGCTGCTCAATCCTTGGGCACAGACCAAGAAATATGAATATCGCCAGGATCTGCGCAGTCGCAGCGAAAGCTCGCTGATCGCGCCCGGCATATTCGCGGAGTCTTCCGCAGGCCAGCGCGTCTATTACGTCGAATCGCTGAATCCGCTGACCGGCGTCGTGCGCAACGTGTTCATGCAGTCGCGCATCGACGGCCAGCTCGGTCTGGTGGTGGCGCGCGAAGGCAGCCACACCGAGCTTCCCGACGGCTCGCGTTATCTGGTGTTCAAGGATGGGCGCCGATACGAGGGGATACCGGGGCAGCTCGATTACCGCATCGTACAGTTCGAACGCTACTGGATGCGGCTCGATCCGGTTCCGGTCGGCGGCAAGGAAACCGGTATCCGCCAGGCACCGCTGAACGAACTGCTGGCCGATGCGACGCCGCCGGCACGGGCCGAACTGCTCTGGCGTATAGGCGTGCCCCTCTCGGCGCTCATACTTTCCGTCATGGCCATTCCACTCAGCTTCGTCAACACGCGGGCGCGCCGTTCATACGGCCTGGTGATCGCCTTGCTGCTGTATTTCGTCTACAACAACCTGCTGTCCCTGTCGCAGGCATGGGTGGCCCAGGGCAAACTCGATCCGTGGAGCGGAATGGTGGCGTCGCATCTGGTGATGTTGACGGCGCTCGCCGCCCTGTTCTACCTGCGAACGCGTCAATTCGCGCCGCGCGGGAGGCGCGCATGAGATTGCTGGCGCGTTATCTGGTTGGCCAGGTGCTGCTTGCATCGGCTTTCATCCTGCTGGCGCTGCTGGTGCTGTTTGCATTCTTCGACGTGATTCAGGAACTGGGTGCCCTGAACCGCAACAATTACGGCCTTGGCCAGGCAGCCGTGGTGGTGATGCTCAATATTCCCGGGCATTTGTATGAAATCCTGCCGGTGGCGGCGCTGATCGGCACGCTGTTCACCTTGTCGCGTCTGGTAGGCAATTCCGAATATGCGGTGATGCGCGTATCCGGCCTGTCGAACTGGCGCGTCGCGGGGTATTTCAGCGTGATGGGCGTGCTGCTGTCATTACTGGTGCTGGTCGTCGGGGAATATGTCACCCCGTGGTCGGAGCAGGCGGCGCAACGCTACAAATTACTGGCCACCCATTCCGTCGTGGCGCAGCAGTTCCGCTCCGGCTTGTGGGTCAAGGATCGCAGCGCGTTCATCAATGTGCGCGAAGTGATGCCCGACAATACGCTACGCGATATCGAGATTTACGGGTTTGATGCCGAGGGGCGCCTCGGCTGGATCCGCGCGGCCCGGGAGGCCCACTGGCGCGGCGGCCAGAACTGGGATCTGCAGCAGGTCGTGGAAACCCGGTTCGACGCCGACGGGATTCACGCGATCCGGAATGCCCATCTGGACTGGCAGTCGGTGCTCACCCCGGATATCCTCAGCGTGCTGCTGATCGCGCCCGAACAGATGTCGGCACGCACACTTTGGCGCTATGTCGCGCACCTCAGGGACAATGGCCAGAAAACCACACGCTATGAACTTGCCTTGTGGTCAAAATTCCTCGGGCCTTTCGTCATCCCCATCATGATGCTGATTGCCATGCCGTTCGCCATCCAGGGGCCGCGCGCCGGCGGGACCAGCGGCAAGATTTTCATCGGCATTCTGGCAGGGCTCGGTTTTCACCTGCTGAGCCGGCTGTTCGGCTATCTTGGTTTGCTGAACGACTGGCCGGTGATCGTGGTATCGATTCTGCCGCTGTTGATTTTTCTGGCGATTGCGCTGGCGGGTATCCGGTGGGTGGACCGGCGCTAGATTCGTTGCCACAGCGTCTGGCCGCCTGTTTGCACGCCCGCCTGCCGGCGGATAAAACAGACCGCGTGCGCGCCTTGTGGGCGGACTGGCAGGCGGGCCGGATCGATCCCGCGAGCGGGATTTCACGCCTTCCCATCGATCAGCCCGGGCAACCCGAAAAACCCGAACTGGTCACGCCGCACCAGGTATCGCGCCGCCGTGTCGACACGCTGCCCGGCCGGGCAGCGCTGATCCATGCGCTGGCACATATCGAATTCAACGCCATCAATCTGGCACTGGATGCCGCCCATCGCTTTGCCGGCATGCCGCGGCCGTATTATGCCGACTGGCTGTCGGTCGCGAACGAAGAAGCGCAGCACTTCGAACTGCTGACGGCACATCTGGCGACGCTCGGATACGCCTACGGCGATTTCCCCGCGCACAACGGTCTGTGGGACATGGCGCTGAAAACCGCGCATGACCCGCTGGTGCGCATGGCGCTGGTGCCGCGCGTGCTGGAAGCGCGCGGGCTCGATGCCACGCCGCTGATCGTCGACAGGCTGAAGACTGTGCAAGACACGCGCATGATCGAGATCCTTGCGGTCATCGAACGCGACGAGATCGGCCACGTGGCAGTGGGCAGCCACTGGTTCGGCTGGCTGTGCGCGGCGCGCGGCGTGTCAGCGGATACAACCTTCCGCCAGTTGCTGGTTGAGTACGATGCGCCGCCTCTGAAGCCGCCATTCAACCTGGCGGCGCGTCGCCAGGCTGGCTTCAGCGAAGCCGAGCTGGACTGGCTGAAGGCGCTTTAACCTACAAGCCGAGTGTGGTCGCCGATACGCTGGCCGGCGAACGTTGCCACATGCCTTCGAAATCCTGATACAGCGCCGCTGCGTGGCCGGGATCGCTCCCATGCAGGGTGCCATGCACTACGGTCTTGTCGGCACGCAGCAGCACCCCGTGGCGGTCGGTCAGCACGAACGCCTGATGGGGGCGCGGCGCGTCGGGGTCGGCCTGACGGATTTCGAGGACATGGCCGAAATCGCGCAGGAGCAGTATCAGGCGGGGGTGGTCGCGTGCGACGCGGCTGATATCGTCGAGCAGCAGTTCGATGCGGCGTCCGCCGCCCGCCACGCACAGTGCGCGCAATGCGGCGAGCCGCGGTGCGTCGTCGAGATCCAGCAGACTCAGATCCTGGTCATACACGCGCAACTGGCGGCGCGTTGCCGCCACCAGGGTGTCGAATGCCGCCTGGAATCCGGTGGCTGTTTCAAAGGCGGTCATGGGGTGTCGATCTCCAGCCAGCCGGCTTCATACCAGTCGTAAAAGCGTTCGCGCAGCGTGGCGGGCCAAGGCGGGGCGAGACGGCGCCGGTCCGCCAGGTGTTGCAGGGCGACGGCTTCGTCCGCCGCAGGGGTGAAGGCTTCGCCATTGATGAAAAAGCGCTTTCCAGTGAACAACAGGCGCGATTTGGGATTGAGCGCCACGCCGGCTCTGTTTGCCTGCTTGTTGAACGCAGCGCGGCTGAGCGGCGCTTCCGGCGGATCGAATAACACGTTCGGCTTGGGCTCGGACAGGTAGCGTCCGGCGAACTCGGTCACGTCGCGCCTGCTCCATTTGATCTGGGCGATCATGCCTTCGATCTGGCCCAGCATCGCCCGGCCGATTTCGCCGGGATGGGCTTGCCGGCGCAGGTCGGGATCGGCATAGCGGCCTTCCAGCGCGAGGGTGTCCTGCAGGTGCATCAGAAAGCCGTGCGCCAGTTCTTCGGTGGCGGGCGCGCGGAAGCCGATCGAATAGGTCATGCAGGCATCCACGGCGACGCCGTGGTGCGCGACGTGCGGCGGCAGGTAGAGCATGTCGCCGGGGCCGAGTACCCATTCGTCCTCCGCCTCGAAGCGGCGCAGGATTTTCAGCGGCACGCCGTCCAGGATCGCGAGATCGGTCTGCGTGCTGATCTGCCAGCGGCGATGCCCCTGGCCCTGTAGCAGGAAGACGTCGTACGAGTCGAAATGCGGGCCCACGCTGCCGCCGGGCACGGCGTAGCTCACCATCAGGTCGTCGAGGCGGGCATGCGGGATGAAATCGAAACGCGCCAGCAAGGCGTCGGCGTCGGGCAGGACATGGTTGAGCGACTGCACCAGGAGCGTCCAGTCAGTGCCGGGCAGACGCTTGAAATCGCGTTTCCCGAACGGGCCGTGGTCGAGTTGCCAATGCGTGCCGCTGCCCTGGATCAGCCGCGATTCCACATCGTCGCGAGCGGCCAGTTGCCGCATCCCGGCAGGTGACAGAAGCCCGCTGAAGCCGGGTACCGCATTGCGGATCAGGAGCGGGTGTTTATGCCAGATATCGCGCAGGAAGCGCGCGGGGCTCAAGCCGCCGAGCAGGGCAGTCGTCATGGAACGATTATAGCGGTGCGGCACGGAAGGGGCTGTTAGAATGCTGCCGGAAAGACACCCAAGCGGAGTACCCCATGCTGAAACCAGGCGATCCGGCACCGGATTTTTCCAACCCCGATGCGGACATGAATATCGTCGAGCTTTCCCAGTTCAGGGGCAAAATACTCGTGCTGTATTTCTATGTACGCGACGATACGCCGGGCTGCACGGCCGAAGCGATCGAGTTTTCCGAACTGGAAGACGCCTTTTCCAAAGCGGGCGCCTCCGTGCTGGGCGTTTCGCGCGACGACTGCATCAGGCATGGCGAGTTTCGCGACAAGCACGGCATCGGTGTGCGCCTGCTGGCTGACAAGGAGCAGGATACCAGTACGGCTTACGGCGTACTGCAGGACAAGGAAGTGGACGGCGTCATGCGCAAGAGCATGGTGCGCTCCACTTTCGTCATCGACAAACAGGGCGTCATCCGTCACGCCCTGTACGGTGTTTCCAGCCGCGGCCACGCGGCGGAAGTACTTCAACTGGTAAGGGAACTCAAGTGAATATTGGCAAGGATACCGTGGTGACCATCACCTACATCGTCAAGGATGTGGACGACAAACTGCTGGAAGAGAGCGATGAGCCGGTCAGTTATCTGCATGGTGGCTACGACAACATCTTCCCGCTGGTGGAGCAGGCACTGGAAGGCAAGTCGGCAGGCGACAGCGTTGCCCTCAAACTGCAGCCCGCCGATGCCTTCGGCGAATTCGAGGAAGATCTGGTGCGGCTGGAACCACGTGAATCGTTTCCCGCCGACATCGAGGTGGGCATGCAGTTCGTCGGCTCGCCCGTCGACGGCAGTGAGGAATTGCTCTATACCGTGACCGATGTCGCCGAAGACAAGGTGGTGGTCGACGGCAATCACCCCTATGCGGGCCAGGCAGTCTATTTCCAGTGCGTCGTGGCGGACGTGCGTGCGGCGACGGCGGACGAGGTGGCCCATCGTCACGCGCATGGCGCGCACGGCCATCACCATCATTAAGCCGCAGGGTGCCCAATTGGGTGGCCAAGGGCAGCGGACTGCTAAAATACCCGGCTGTTTTTTTGCGACAGTCTGATAAAGATCACCGATGAAAACCACTTTCCTCGATTTCGAGCAGCCGATCGCGGAGCTCGAAGCCAAGATCGAAGAACTGCGCTTTGTGCAGGACGACTCCGCGCTGGATATTTCGGAAGAAATCCGCCGCCTGCAGAAGAAGAGCCAGACGCTGACCCGGGATATCTATGCCAAGCTCAATGCCTGGCAGGTATCGCAGGTGGCGCGTCATCTCCAGCGTCCGTATACGCTCGACTACGTGCAGGGGCTGTTTACCGATTTCGTCGAACTGCACGGCGACCGCGCCTATGCGGACGATGCCGCGATCGTCGGCGGCATGGCCCGCTTCAATAGCGAACCGGTCATGGTGATCGGCCACCAGAAGGGCCGCGACACCAAGGAAAAGATCTACCGGAACTTCGGCATGCCGCGCCCGGAAGGCTATCGCAAGGCCCTGCGGCTGATGCGTCTCGCCGAGAAATTCTCGCTGCCGATCTTCACCTTCATCGACACGCCCGGCGCCTACCCTGGCATCGGGGCCGAGGAGCGCGGACAGTCCGAAGCGATTGCGCGCAACCTGTACGCGATGGCTGAACTGAGGACGCCGATCGTCTGCACCATCATCGGCGAAGGCGGCTCGGGCGGCGCATTGGCAATCGGCGTCGGCGACCGCATGATGATCCTGCAGTATTCCACCTATTCGGTGATCTCGCCCGAAGGCTGTGCATCGATTTTGTGGAAGAGCGCCGACAAAGCCTCGGTCGCGGCCGAAACCCTGGGCATCACCGCCAGCCGCCTGAAAGCCAACGGACTGGTCGACCGTATTGTCGATGAACCACTCGGCGGCGCGCAGCGCGACTGGGACGCCATGTTCCAGGCAATGCGCCGCGCGCTGACCGATGCACTCGCAGAATTGCGCAAACAGGCGCTCGACGCCTTGTTGGAGATGCGTTACCAGCGGTTGCGGGCGTATGGCAGCTTCAAGGAAACTCCCGTCAAATAAGGCGGTTGTCGCTGCCGTGGCCGGCGCACTCGCTCGCCACGTTCCTCCGCATGCGCGGCTGACGCTGGCCCTGTCGGGTGGGCTGGATTCGGTGGTCCTGCTGCACGCCTTGCGGGCGCTGCGCGATCAATACCCGTTCAGCTTGCAGGCGGTGCATGTCCATCACGGCCTGTCACCGCATGCCGACGATTGGGCCGCTTTCTGCGCGCGCCTGTGTGCGGTTCACGATGTCGAATTGAGCACTCATCACGTGCGGATTGCGCGCGCCGACCTGGACGGGATCGAGGCCGCCGCGCGACGCGAACGTCAGCGTATTTTCGCCGCGCTGGACGTGGATTTTCTTGTTACGGCGCATCATCAGGACGACCAGGCCGAAACGCTTCTGCTGCAATTGCTGCGTGGCGCGGGTCCGAAAGGTCTGGCCGCCATGGCCGAGAGCCGGAAACGGCCCGGCTGGCGAGCGGTTCAGCTTCGACCGCTGCTGAATGTGGCGCGTGCCGACCTGCTGGGGGCGGCGCGGGAACAAGGCGTCGCGTGGGTCGACGACGAAAGCAACCAGGACACCCGGTATCGCCGCAACGCCCTGCGCCAGCAGGTGATGCCGTTACTGGCGCAGCATTTTCCCGGCGCCGGCCGCACCCTGTCGCGCGCGGCCGCGCTGCAGGCCGATGCCGCAGAATTGCTGGACGATCTGGCCCGGCTGGATGCGCGGGAGGCCATTGCCGGAGACCGCCTCGACTGTAGCGTGCTGAGCACCCTGTCGATCCCGCGCGCGCGTAACCTGCTGCGCCACTTCATCGAGCGGCATGGTCAGACCTTGCCCGGCATGCGGCGGCTCGACGAGGCCTTGCATCAACTGCGGGAGGCGCAGGTGGATGCGCGCGTGCGCGTCAATCTGGGACGGATGGAATTATGGCGTTACCGCGGAGGCGCCTATCTGGTGGCGCCGGGGCCGCACGGGACGGCATCGGTGCGCTGGCGGGGCGAAGCGGCCATCTGGGTGCCGGCCGCCGGCATCACCGTGCGGATGGAACCGGCGCAGGGCGCGGGACTGAGTCAGGCGGCGCTGGCGGCGGGTGACGTCACGCTCGGCGTGCGCAGGGGGGGCGAGCATCTTCGACCGCATGCGGGCAGTTCCCGGCGCAGCCTGAAGAATCTGCTGCAGGAATATGGAGTCCCGCCCTGGCAGCGGGCGCGCTTGCCGCTGATGTGGTGCGATGATCGACTGGTATGGGCGGCGGGAATCGGCTTTGAAGCCGATTTGAGCGCCGCGCCCGGTGAAGCCGGGGTGCTGCCGCACGTCGAACCCTGACGGATCAAGGCGTTGCGCGAGTCCTGACAAGCTATGCGAGCCGCCGCCCGCCGGCCGGACAAGACAGTCCAGGGCGTGCCATGTTATTCTAGCGGGCTGATTTTCCTGGTTTTTTGAACCTTTTTTCTTGTTTTTCCTCTTTTGTCTGGAGCATAGATATGGCTGTTCAGCGCACTTTTTCCATTATCAAACCCGATGCCGTCGCCAAGAACGTGATTGGCAAGATCACCAGCCGCTTCGAGAGCAACGGCCTCAAGGTCGTGGCGTCGAAAATGAAGCATCTGTCGCGTCAGGAAGCCGAAGGCTTCTATGCCGTGCACAAGGACCGTCCTTTCTTCAAGGATCTGGTCGATTTCATGATCTCGGGTCCGGTCGTGGTGCAGGTACTGGAAGGCGAAGACGCGATTGCCAAGAACCGCGCGCTGATGGGCGCAACCGATCCGAAGAAAGCCGAAGCGGGCACCATCCGCGCCGACTTCGCCGCCAGCATCGATGCCAACGCCGTGCACGGCTCCGACGCGCCGGAAACGGCAGCAATCGAGATCGCCTATTTCTTCCCCGCCAGCGAAGTCTACGCGGGACGTTAAGCCCGACGCATGCCACAGAACCTGCTCGATTTCGATCTGGAAGGACTGACCGCCTGGTTCACCGAACTCGGCGAAAAGCCGTTTCGCGCCAGGCAGGTGTTCCACTGGATCCACCAGTCCGGAGTGACCGATTTCGCGCAGATGACCGACATTGCCAGAAGCCTGCGCGAGACATTGCCGCAGCGGGCGGTGGTGCAGGCGCCGGCGATCAATTACGCGCATACGTCTGTGGACGGCACGCGCAAGTGGCTGTTCGACGTCGGCGTCGCCAACGGCATTGAAACGGTTTTCATCCCGGAAGACGATCGCGGCACGCTGTGCGTGTCGTCGCAGGTGGGCTGCGCGCTGGAGTGCACCTTCTGCTCGACCGGGCGGCAGGGCTTCAACCGCAACCTGACGGTGGCCGAAATCATCGGTCAGCTGTGGGTGGCGCAGCACAGCCTGAAAACCGAACCCAATCGCACGACCGGAGAGATTGCCGATCGCCCGGTGAGCAACGTGGTCATGATGGGCATGGGCGAGCCGCTGGCGAATTTCGAGAACGTGGTGACCGCGCTCGGCATCATGCTCGACGATCACGCCTACGGCCTCTCGCGGCGGCGGGTGACGGTGTCGACCTCCGGCCTGGTGCCGGCGATGGACCGCCTCGCGGAACGTTGCCCGGTCGCTTTGGCGGTGAGCCTGCACGCGCCCAACGACGCGCTGCGCGACCAGATCGTGCCGATCAACAGGAAATATCCGCTGGCCGAACTGATGGCCGCCTGCCGGCGCTATCTGGTGCATGCCCCGCGCGATTTCATCACGTTCGAGTATGTGATGCTGGCGGGCGTGAACGATGCGCCCGAGCATGCGCGTCAGCTGATCGGGCTGACGCGCGACGTGCCGTGCAAGTTCAATCTCATTCCGTTCAATCCGTTCCCCGAATCGGGTTACGAAAAGCCCCGTGCGGAACCCATGCGGGTGTTCCGCCAGATCCTGCAGGATGCGGGCTACGTGGTGACCACGCGCAAGACGCGCGGCGACGATATTGATGCGGCTTGCGGACAACTTGCGGGGAAAGTGGCTGACAAGAGCGGGCGTGTGATGAAACGGATGCGTAAGGAGGCAGCGTGAAGAAAGGCTTGAGCGTACTGATTGCGGCGGCATTGCTGGCAGGTTGCGCGGCGCAGCCGATGGGCGAAGGCGGCGGTGTGGCGGTCAGCGAGGCCGACAGCCAGAGCCGCGAGCGTGCCCGGGCATTCACGGAGCTGGCCGGCGCCTATGTCGCGCGTTCCCAGTACAAGGTTGCGCTCGACGAACTGCGCAAGGCGATCACCGCCGACAGTCGCTATGGCCCGGCCTACAACGTCTACGGCATGATCTACATGGATCTGGCCGAGGACACGCTGGCCGAGGACAACTTCCGTCGCGCGATCGAACTCGATCGCAACGATTCGAATGCACGCAACAACTACGGCTGGTTTCTCTGCACCCGTGGCCGCTATGACGAAGGCCTGGCGCAATTCAGCGCCGCCATTCGCAATCCCTTATATGGGCAGCCTGAGCTGGCCATGACCAATGCCGGTTTATGCGCGGAAAAGAAGGGCGATCTCGCGCTGGCCGAGGCCAATCTGGGCAAGGCGCTCAAACTGCAGCCCGATAATCCCAACTCGACCCTCAAACTGGCCGGATTGCATTTCCGTCAGGGACGTCTGCCGGAGGCGCAGCGTCTGCTGGAGCGCCATGACGAGCTGGCAGCGCCCACCGCCGAAAGCCTGTGGCTGGGCGTGCGGCTGGAACGCCGGCTGGGTGACCGTGCGCGGGAGGCGGCCTATGCCCTGCAACTGCGCAAACGTTTTCCCGATTCGGACGAGACGCGGCAACTGCTGGCGGGACATTTCGAGTGAGCGGGAGCGGGCAGGCATCGGTTGGGCAGATGCTGCGTGACGCGCGCGAAGCGCAGAACGTCACGCTGGAGGATGCCGCCCAGCGTTTGCGACTGATGCATCGTCAGGTCAAGGCGATGGAACAGGATGATTTCGAGAGCCTGGGTCAGCCTGTGTTTGCGCGCGGATTCGTGCGGAACTATGCGCGTCTGCTGGGGCTTGCCCCCGAATCGCTGCTGTCGCGCATGGACGGCGCACCCGCCGAGCCGGCTACGGTTGCGCCGGCCGAGGCGTCCCCGCCTCATTCATGGTTGACTTCGCCGTGGCTGATTCTGTCCCTGGTCGGCTTGCTGCTGGTGGTGGCGGTACCGGTCGCGTTATATGTATGGCTCAATAGCGGCGGCGAGGATGGCCCCAGCGCGCAGGCGCCATCCGTGATGCCATTGCCTCCTCCGTCGCCCGCTGCGACGGCCGCGCCGGTGACGGCGCCGGTCGCCGCCTCGCTGGCGCCTCCGGCTGTTGCGCCGCCTGCGGCGTCCGAAGCGGGCGTTGCGCCTCCGCCCGCGGCAAACGTGCCTGCGCCGACCGAACCGGCGGCAGATGCCGAGGGCAGCGTACTGCATCTCGAATTCGGCGACGCGTCCTGGACCGAAATCAAGGATGCCGGCGGCCGCATGCTGCTGCGCCAGCTCAATCCCGCAGGCAGCCGCGCGGATGTCCGCGGCCAGCCGCCCTTCGATGTGGTGATTGGCAACGCCTCGCAAGTGCAGGTGACCTACAACGGCCGCCCCATCGATCTGAAGCCGTTCACCGACACGACCGTCGCCCGCTTCACGCTTGAAGAATAGCCACACTGGAAGAATGATGTCGCAAATTGTCCGTCGTCTCACCCGTCAGGTACAGGTTGGTTCCGTACTGGTAGGAGGGGATGCGCCCGTGGTGGTGCAGTCGATGACCAACACCGACACCGTCGATGTCACGGCCACCGTGCGCCAGGTGCAGGCGCTCGCCGAGGCCGGCTCGGAACTGGTGCGGCTCACCGTCAACACCCTGGAGGCCGCCGCCGCGGTGCCGCGCATCCGCGAGCGGCTCGACGTGCTGGGCTGCCGCGTGCCGCTGATCGGCGACTTCCACTTCAACGGCCACAAGCTCTTGACCCAGGTGCCGGAATGCGCGCAGGCGCTGGCGAAACTGCGCATCAATCCGGGCAACATCGGACGCGGCAACAAACGCGACGAACAGTTCGCCACCCTGATCGAAGTGGCGTGCCGCTACGACAAGCCGGTGCGCATCGGCGTCAACTGGGGCAGCCTCGACCAGGCGCTGGCGGCGCGCATGATGGACGACAACGCGCGTCTGGCGCGGCCGGAAGACGCCGACGTGGTGATGCGCCGCGCGATGGTGGCGTCCGCGCTGGAATCGGCGAAGAAGGCCGAAGAGCTGGGCCTCGGCGGCGACAGGATCATCCTGTCGTGCAAGATGAGCCGGGTGCAGGATCTGATTTCCGTATACCGCGATCTCGCTGCGCAGTGCGACTATCCGCTGCATCTCGGGCTGACCGAGGCCGGCATGGGCAGCAAGGGCATCGTCGCCTCGACCGCCGCCTTGTCCGTGCTGCTGCAGGAAGGCATCGGCGACACGATACGGATATCCCTGACGCCCGAGCCGGGCGGTGAACGTACCCGTGAAGTCCGCGTCGGCCAGCAAATCCTGCAGGCGCTCGGCCTGCGCGCCTTCACCCCGCAGGTCACCGCCTGTCCCGGCTGCGGCCGCACCACCTCGACCGTGTTCCAGGAACTGGCGCAGGACATTGAAACCTACCTGCGCACGCAAATGCCGCTCTGGCGCAGCCAGTATCCCGGCGTCGAATCCATGCAGGTCGCGGTGATGGGCTGCGTGGTCAACGGCCCCGGCGAATCCCGGCACGCCAACATCGGCATCTCGCTGCCCGGCACCGGCGAAGTGCCGGTGGCGCCGGTGTACGTCGACGGCGAAAAGACCGTGACGCTGAAGGGTGAGCGCATCGCCGCGGACTTCCAGGCGATCGTCGAGGACTATGTGTGCAGGCGTTATGGCGCTGGCAAATAAAACCATTAACCACAGAGGCGCAGAGACACAGAGAAAAGCTTTTTCAGGGACGGCAGGGTTGGTTTTTCTCGGTGTCTCTGTGCCTCTGTGGTGAGAATTTTTAGATGAGCAACAACAATATTCAATCCGTGCGCGGCATGAACGACCTGCTGCCCGACGCCACCGACACCTGGCAGGGTTTCGAGGCCATCGTGCGCGACTGGCTGCGGCGCTACGGCTACCGCGAGATGCGTACGCCGATTCTCGAACACACCGGGCTGTTCAAGCGCGCCATCGGCGAAGTGACCGACATCGTCGAGAAGGAGATGTACACCTTCATCGACGAGCTCAACGGCGAGTCGCTGACGCTGCGCCCGGAAGGCACGGCGTCGTCGGTGCGTGCAGTGATCCAGCACAACCTGCTGTACGACGGCGGCAAGCGCCTCTGGTACAGCGGCCCGATGTTCCGTCACGAGCGGCCGCAGAAGGGCCGCTATCGGCAGTTTCACCAGGTCGGCGTCGAGGCGCTCGGCTTCGCCGGACCCGACACCGACGCCGAGCTGATCGTGATGTGCGCCGACCTGTGGAAGGAACTGGGCATCGCGCCGACGCTGCAGCTCAACACGCTGGGCGACCAGGCCGCCCGTCAACGTCATCGGCAGAAGCTGGTCGCCTATTTCGAGTCGCATCGGGAGGTGCTCGACGAGGACGCGAAGCGCCGCCTGCACAGCAATCCGCTGCGCATTCTCGACAGCAAGAACCCCGCGATGCAGGCGCTCAACGAGGCCGCACCCCGGCTGATGGATGAACTCGAAGACGAGGCGCTGACGCATTTCGACGACGTGCAGTCGCTGCTGCGCGCCCATGGCATCGCATTCGAGCTCAACCCGCGGCTGGTGCGCGGGCTGGATTATTACAATCGCACCGTGTTCGAGTGGGTGACCGACCAGCTCGGCGCGCAGGGAACGGTGTGCGCAGGCGGACGCTACGACGGCCTGATCGAACAGCTGGGCGGCAAGCCGGCGCCGGCTGCGGGGTTTGCAATGGGCATGGAAAGACTGCTGGCGCTGGTCGAAGCCGGTGGACGTGCGCTTGCAACGCCGGGGCCGGATGCCTATATCGTCCACGCTGGCGACACGGCGCGGGTATTCGCCTGGCAGGTGGCGTCCGCGCTGCGCAGTGCCGGGCTTTCCACGATCCTGCATTGTGGCGGGGGCGGTTTCAAATCGCAGATGAAGAAAGCCGACGCCAGCCGCGCACGCTATGCGGTGATCGTCGGCGACGATGAGGCCGCGGCGCGGCAGGTGACGCTGAAGCCGCTGCGAGACGCGACAGAACAGCGCCGCACCGGAATGGCGCAGGCGATTCAATTCATTCAAGAAGCAACAACCCAAAAGGTATAGCGCATGGCAACCTACGATCTCGACGAGCAGGAACGGATGGACGAACTGAAGGCCTGGTGGAAACGCTGGGGCAGTCTGGTGATGGTCGGTCTGGCCGTGGCGATCGCAGCGGCGGCAGGCTGGCGCTACTGGCAGAACCACACGGTGACACAAAGCCTGGAAGCGGCGGTCTTGTACGAGAAGCTCACGCAGTCGTTGGTGACGAACGATACCAAGGATGCGCGCGAGGCGGGCTCGATGCTGATCGAACAGTACAAGGGCACGGCCTATGCGCCCCGCGCCGCCCTGCTGCTGGCCAAGCTCAATGCCAAGAACAAGGATCTGAAAAGTGCGCAGAGCCAGCTGGAATGGGTCCTGGCCAACAGCAAGGAGCCCGCAATCAAGGATTTGGCCCGCCTGCATCTGGCGGGCGTGCAGCTCGACCAGAAACAATACGATGCGGCGCTGAAAACCCTGGCGGGCTCGCATAGCGATGCATTTGCCTTTCGTTTCGAGGATCTGCGGGGCGATGTGCTGATGGCCCAGGATAAAAAGGACGCCGCGCGCGCAGCGTATCAGGCCGCATTCGGAAAAATGGAGCAGGACAATCCCTATCGCAGCATCGTCGAACTGAAACTCGATGCACTGGGAGGGGAAACCAAGTGAAGATGCGCATGATGGTCGTCAGCCTGGCGCTGGCCGTGTCGGGGTGCAGCACGATAGGCGGCTGGTTCAGCCACGGTCCGGCCAAGGCCAAGCCCGCGGAATTGGTCGAATTCAAGCCCGCCGCCAGCCTCACCGAAGCCTGGAAAAGCGAGACGGGAAATGCCAGCGCGTATCTGTTTCGCCCTCAGGCCGAAGGGGACGGCGTGTTTGCTGCGGGCGGCAGCCGGGTGACGCGCATCGCGCTGGCCAATGGCAGCACGGTGTGGAAAACCGACGCTGGCGTCAGCTTGTCGGCTGGCGCAGGGGTGGGGCAGGGACTGGTGCTCGTCGGCAGCATCAAGGGCGAATTGCTGGCGCTGGATCAGGCGAGCGGCCAGGTGCGCTGGAAAGTGCCGTTGTCGAGCGAGGTGACCGGTCAGGTGCTGGTCGTGGGGGACAACGTCATCGCCCGTACCGGCGATGGCCGCGTACAGGGCCTCGCCGTGGCGGACGGCAGCCGCAAATGGCTGTATACCCGGAATCTGCCGGTATTGAGCCTGCGTGGTTCGGGTGGCATGGCGGTGCGCGACGATGTGCTCTACGCCGGCTTTCCCGGCGGCAAGCTGGTGGCGCTCAATGCCGCCAACGGCGCACAGTTGTGGGAGGCCACGGTGGCGTTGCCGCGCGGCGCCACCGAACTCGAACGGGTGGCCGACGTGATGGGCAATCCGGCCGTGGATGAACGCCAGGTGTGTGCGGTCGCCTATCAGGGACGGGTAGCCTGCTTCGACCGTCACAACGGGGAGTTGTTGTGGGCACGCGACACCTCCAGCAACACCGGTCTGGCGATGGACGAGCGCAACCTCTATGTCACCGACGACAAGGATGCCGTGACGGCCTACGATAAGACCAGCGGTCGTGCCGGCTGGCGCCAGGACAAACTGGCGCACCGCACAGTGACCGCGCCGCTGGCGCTGGGTGCCTGGGTCGTGGTGGCCGATGGCGAAGGATACGTCCATGTGCTGTCGAGCGAGGATGGCAGCTTCGTGGCACGGGCGAGAGTCGACAGCGGCGTGCATTCGGCACCCGCCGACATCGGCCCGGGTTTCGCGGTGGAGACGATCAAGGGCAATGTCGTTGCATTCCGGCTCAAATAAACAACACGACGCGTCGGCTTGGCCGGCGCGTCAGCAAGGATAGCCATGCTTCCCACCCTGGTTCTTGTCGGACGTCCCAACGTCGGCAAGTCCACCCTGTTCAACCGCCTGACCGGCACGCGCGACGCCCTGGTGCACGATCTGCCGGGGATGACGCGCGACCGTCATTACGGGCGCGGGCGTATCGGCGGCAAGCCCTATCTGGTGGTCGACACCGGCGGTCTCGAACCGGTGGCCAGGGATGGCATCATGGCCGAGATGGCGCGGCAGACGCTGCAGGCCATCGACGAGGCGGACGCCATCGTTTTCATGGTCGATGCCCGCGCCGGCCTGACGCCGCAGGACAAGGCGATCGCCGACCGCTTGCGGCGCGCGTCGTGCCCGGTGCTGCTGGCGGTCAACAAGGCCGAAGGCATGAACCGCGCGGTGGTGACCGCGGAATTCCACGAACTGGCGCTGGGCGAGCCGCTGGCGATTTCCGGTGCGCACGGTGACGGCATTGCCGACCTGGTCGCCGAGGCGCTGGCGCCATTCCCGCAAGAGGCCGCGCAGGCCGACGAGTTCGGCATTCCCAAGATCGCGCTGGTGGGGCGTCCCAACGTCGGCAAGTCGACCCTGGTCAATGCGCTGGTGGGCGAGGAGCGCGTGATCGCCTTCGACCAGCCGGGCACCACGCGCGACTCGATCTACGTCGAGTTCGAGCGCGCCGGCAAGCCCTACATCCTGATCGACACCGCCGGCGTGCGGCGTCGCGGCAAGGTGTTCGAGACGGTGGAAAAATTCTCCGTCATCAAGACCCTGCAGGCGATCGAGGACGCCAACGTGGTGGTGCTGGTGCTCGACGCGCGCGAGAACATCTCCGAGCAGGACGCGCATCTCGCAGGCTTCGTGCTGGAAACCGGGCGTGCGCTGGTGGTGGCGGTGAACAAGTGGGACGGGCTGTCCGCCGAGCAGCGCGACGACATCAAGCGCGACATCGGACGCAAGCTGGCTTTCCTCGATTTCGCCCGCTTCAATTACATTTCGGCCTTGAAGAGCAAGGGCCTGGACACCCTGCTGAAGGACGTCGAGGCCGCGCACGCCGCCGCCTTCATCAAGATGACGACGCCCAAGCTGACGCGGGTGCTGGAAATGGCGGTGGAGCAGCACGCACCGCCCAAGAGCGGACTGTTCCGCCCCAAGCCGCGCTATGCCCACCAGGGCGGCAAGAACCCGCCGGTCATCATCCTGCACGGCAACGCGCTGGAAGGTCTGCGCGACGACTACAAACGCTATCTGGAAAGCAGTTTCCGCAAGGCCTTCAAGCTGCAGGGCACGCCGCTGCGCATCCAGGTCAAGGAAGACAGCGGCAGGAATCCCTTCGAGGGCAAGGCCCGGGCGCCGCTGAGCGAAAGCGAGGCGACGCGGATGCGGCGCAAGAAGCGGGTGCGACGCAAGGTCTACGGCTCGACCTGAACCGGGCGGGTGCCTCGGTCGTCAGTCGAGCCAGCGCACCAGATAGAACAGCTTGAGGCCCTCGGAAGATCGCGCCGGCCCGCTGGCAATGGCGGCGCGGCGGTTCCTCGACGGATCGGCATGCGCCCGCGCCTCGTCCTCGCTGGCGTAGATCTCGACCACGCCCTCGGGGAAACGCTTGCGTGACCTGCCGGAGGGCGCATAGATCACCACCGCCGAGGTGCCGACGACATTCGATTCGACATCGGTGAACAGGCTGGTGGCTTGCGGCATTTGGCTGTCTCTAAATGATGCATCGCTGAACGCGATGCATTAGTGCGTTTTTTTCGGGATGTCGCTGATCCTGACGGCGTGGCTGTTCGGCGTCTCGTCGGTAAAGTGCGGGCGCTCGTCCAGGGTGCGGCCGGTCAGCCTGGCAAGCTCGGTTTCGCGACTGGAAATCACCATCAGGCAATCCTTGATGCCGAGCACGGTCACCTCGGTCAGCGGACTGGGGTTGCCATCGCGCGGCGCAGTATCGCGCACGATGGAAGTGAGGGTCTTGCGCATCATGCGCATGAGACGCTGCTCGTCGTGCAGGGCTTTTTCGTCCATGGGAATGTTCCGGAAACCAGCGAAGATTCACATTGTCGGCGCCGCTCCCGGCTTCGTCAACGCAAGTCCCGGGTACGAGTGGATAAAAAGCGTGACAGGGCACATAAGAATTATGATCCTCCGGCGCCCGCTGGCTGTTTTATGCTTGTCGGCGGAGGATACCCCGCATGTCAGACCCGAGCACCCACGAATCCAGCGAAGTCCGCGAAATCCGCATCAATCCGGTCATCCCGAGCGAATCGGTGCTGGTCGCCACCGCGCGCAGCATGCGCCCGAAAAAAGCCGAGGAACTGGCGCCGCGCGACACCCGCAAACACGTTGAAACCTGCCCGTTCTGCCGTGGCAACGAGCATAAAACCCCGCCGGTGATCCTGAGCTGGCCGCCCGAGGGCGACTGGCAGATCCGCATGGTGGAAAATCTCTATCCGGTGCTGGGCGACGACCGCGAACAGGCCGGGTTCAACTTCGGCCTGCAGCAGACCATCGACGGCTACGGCCGGCACGAAGTCATCATCGATCATCATGAGCATGGCATCGCCGTACAGGAGATGGCCGAATCGCACCTGGCGATCCTGTTCGGCATCTATCAGACGCGCATGCGCCAACTGTTCGAATCGGACGAGCGGCTGAAATACGTGCTGGTGTTCAAGAATTTCGGCCCGGCTGCCGGGGCGTCGATCCCGCATACGCACAGCCAGGTGATCGCGATGCCGGTGGTGCCGGAAAACGTTGACGCCGAAGTGCGGAACAGTGCCGCGCACTACGCCAAGCATCACCACTGCATTTTCTGCGCATTGATCGACGAGGCGCTGACCTTCGAGGCAACCATCTACGACCGCGCTTCCGGCGCGGTGCGCCGCAAGATCAATGTGGGCCAGTATGTCGTCGAGCGGGGCGAGAAATTCATCGCCATCAAGCCGTTTGCCAGCCGTTACGAATGGGAGGTGCACATTCTTCCGCTGGCCCATCAGGCCGATTTCCTCGATGTGCGCGGCGAGGATCTGGCCGATCTGGCGCGGGTGATGAAGCGCACCATGGCGCGTCTGGATGCCGTCATCGGCGGCGCGCAATACAACTTCTTCCTGCATTCCGTGCCACACGATGCGCAACGGGATGCGCACGCGCCCAGCTATCACTGGCATCTGGAGATCTGCCCGCGCACGTCCATTCCCACCGGGTTCGAACTGGGCTCCGGGCTCTTCGTCAACACGGTCAACCCCGAGCAGGCAGCCGAACGTCTACGCGCTGTGGAACTGTAAAAAAACAGCGGGACTGGGGCGTTCACGGATCCATGCAGCGATTGGGCATCGAGTCTCCGCAATCGGCGTGATAGACGCTAGAATCAGGCTTTCTCATTCCCCACAGGTGCTGCATGGATGTTCCGCTTCCCGGGCCGCGCCTGAACGCCGGCCAGTGAAATTTTCCCTGAATCGCCCTGCCTCATTCACGACCGCCGCGCATCTGGCGGCAGACCGGGGAGGTTTGCTTGTTTGATCGACACGCCGGCGGCGAGCGCGCCATCCTGGTGGCACTCGATTTCGGCGATCCGGATTTCTCCGAAAGCGTGGCCGAGTTGCGCTTGCTGGCTTCGGGCGCCGGTCTCGAGATTCTGGGTCTGGTTCAGGGCAAGCGCAGCCGCCCCGATGCCGCGCTGTTCGTGGGGAGCGGCAAGGCGGATGAAATCGCCGCGCTGGTCGCCGCCGCCGAAGCCGAGATCGTCATTTTCAATCACGAACTGTCGCCTGCGCAGGAGCGCAACCTGGAACGTCGCGTGCATTGCCGGGTGGTCGATCGCGTCACGCTGATTCTGGATATTTTTGCCCGCCGTGCGCAGAGTGCGGAAGGGAAGCTGCAGGTCGAACTGGCACAGCTGCAACATCTGTCGACCCGGCTGGTGCGCGGCTGGACGCACCTGGAGCGCCAGCGCGGCGGGGTGGGAATGCGCGGCCCGGGTGAAAAACAGCTGGAAACCGACCGCCGTCTGATCGGGATACGGGTCAAGTCGCTGCGCGACCGGCTCGACCGGCTGGGCAAACAGCGGCGCACCCAACGGCGTTCCCGCGCGCGCCAGAAGGTGCAGTCGGTCGCGCTGGTCGGCTATACCAATGCAGGCAAGTCCACGTTGTTCAATGCGTTGACGCGTGCCGACGTTTACGCGGCCGACCAGTTGTTTGCCACGCTGGATACCACCACGCGCAAAATGTATCTGCCGCGCGTGGGAGAAGTGGTGCTCTCGGACACGGTCGGTTTCATCACCCGCCTGCCGCATGCCCTGGTGGCGGCTTTTCGGGCCACGCTGGAAGCCACGGCTGAAGCCGATCTGCTGTTGCACGTGATCGATTCCTCCAGCCCGGGGCGCGAGCGCCAGATGGACTCGGTCGACAAGGTGCTGGCGGAAATCGGAGCGGATGCCGTTCCGCAACTCCGGGTCTACAACAAGCTCGATCTGACGGGTGTTGCGCCGGGAGTGGGGCGGGATGAATATGGTAAACTGCAAAGCGTGTATGTCTCCGCGCAATCCGGCGCGGGGCTTGATCTTTTACGCGATGCCCTGTCGGAAATCCTGGTCGCCGGGCGTATTCGGGACGAAGCCGGCATGTCGGACGAAGATCCCTCCCAACCCACAGCTCTCTCTGCATGATTTAATAATATGGCCTGGAACGACCCGCAATGGGGAAACAACGGTAACCGCAACAAAAACAGCGGCCCCCCCGATCTGGACGAGCTTTGGCGGCGACTGAATCAGCGCCTCGGTGGCCTGTTCGGCAACCGCAATACCGAAGGCGGCGGATTCCCTTCCGGGGGCGGTGGCGGCGGCAATCTGCTTGCCTTGCTGCTCGGCGCGCTGGTGCTGGTATGGGTGGCGAGCGGGTTCTATATCGTCGACGCCGGTCAGCGCGGCGTGGTACTGCGCTTTGGGAAATATATCGAGACGACCGAGCCGGGACCGCGCTGGCATTTGCCATGGCCGATCGAGTCGCGCGAAATCGTCAACATCGACCAGGTCCGTACGATTGAAATCGGCTACCGCAACAACGTCAAGAGCAAGGTGCTGCGCGAATCATTGATGCTGACGGACGACGAGAACATCATCGACCTGCAGTTCGCGGTGCAGTACATCCTGAAAGATCCCGAGGAATTCCTGTTCGTCAATCGCGCGCCCGAGGATACGGTGCTGCAGGTGGCGGAAACCGCGATGCGCGAAATCGTGGGCAAGAACAAGATGGATTTTGTGCTGTACGAAGGACGTGCCGAAATCGCCACGCGTGCGAAAGTCCTGATGCAGCAAATCCTCGATCGCTACAAGACCGGGATCAGCGTCAGTCAGGTGACTTTGCAGAACATCCAGCCACCCGAGCAGGTGCAGGCTGCGTTCGACGACGCGGTCAAAGCGGGTCAGGATCGCGAGCGCCTGAAAAATGAAGCGGAAGCCTATTCCAATGACGTGGTGCCGCGCGCAAGCGGTCTGGCTTCGCGCTTGAAGGAAGAGGCCGCGGGCTACAAGCAGTCGGTGACGGCAAATGCCGAAGGTGACGCCAGCCGCTTTGCGCAAATTGCGACCGAATATCAGAAAGCCCCGCAGGTCACACGCGAACGTATGTATCTCGACACCATGCAAACCGTCATGAACAACACCACCAAAGTGGTCGTTGACCAGAAAGGTGGCAACAGCCTCCTGTATCTGCCGCTCGACAAATTGCAGCAGATCGCCGGCCAGTCCGGCAATGGCGCGTCGCCGGACACGCTGTTGCAACCCCCGGTTTCTCCGACGGCCGCGCCTGCCCCCGTGGATCTGCGCTCGCGCGATGCCTTGCGCAGTCGTGATCGGGAGGACCGGCCATGAAGAAGTATGCCGCCCCCCTCCTGATCGGGTTGATCGTGTTGCTGATCGTGTTGAGCGGCAGTACGTTTACCGTCGATCAGCGCCAGAATGCGCTCGTGTTCCAGCTGGGTGAAGTGGTCTCGGTAAAAAAGAAGCCGGGGTTGTATTTCAAGCTGCCGCTGGTGCAGAACGTCCGTTATTTCGATACGCGCATCCTGACGCTAGATGCCGCGGATCCCGAGCGTTTCATTACCTCGGAAAAGAAAAACGTGCTGGTCGATTCCTACATCAAATGGCGCGTGATCGATGCGCGCCAGTTTTACGTCTCGGTTGGCGGCGATGAGACGCGCGCGCAGATCCGGCTGAGCCAGACGGTCAATGACGGTCTGCGGGCCGAATTCGGCAAGCGCACGGTTCACGACGTCATCGCGGGCAAGCGTGATGAAATCATGAGCCTGATTCGCGCCAAGGCCGACCAGGATGCCCGCTCGATCGGCGTGCAGGTGGTCGACGTGCGCATCAAGCGGGTCGATCTGCCGGAAAGCGTATCGGAGAACGTCTATCGCCGGATGGAGGCCGAGCGCAAGCAGGTGGCCAACGAACTGCGCTCGACCGGCGCGGCGGAAGCGGAAAAGATCAAGGCCGACGCCGATCGGCAGAAGCAGGTGATCGTCGCCGAAGCCTACCGGGATGCCCAGCGCGTCAAGGGTGAGGGCGATGCCAGGGCGTCCGCGATCTATGCCGCGGCCTACGACAGGAATCCGGAATTCTATGCTTTCTACCGCAGCATGCAGGCCTACCGCGAAAGCTTCAAAAACAAGAGTGATGTGATGGTGCTTGATCCCAGCGCGGACTTCTTCAAGTACATGAAAAATCCGCGTGCCGCCGGGGGTAAATGACCGGTGTCGGCGGGCTTGCTGCAATCGGCCTGTTGCGGATGATCGAAGGCGGCCTGCCATGCGCCGCGCCTGACGTATGGCGGCGGCACTGCCGTCGGGTGCGCGCGCCCGGCGGCCCGTTGCGTGTGATCGGAGCCACCTCGATGCTGGGTGGCCTTTTTTGTTGAGGCTGCTGAATTGAAATGATTGCCTGGCTATTGCCTGAAAACGTCGAGGATGTATTGCCGCCCCGGGCCTGGCGCATGGAAGACATGCGCCGCGCGTTGCTCGATCTGTTTCGTGGCCATGGCTACCAGCTGGTGATTCCGCCGTTGATGGAGTACGTCGATTCGCTGCTGACCGGCGTGGGCGCGGATCTCGATCTCAAGACCTTCAAGCTGGTCGACCAGTTGTCCGGACGCCTGATGGGCGTGCGTGCCGATATCACGCCTCAGGTGGCGCGAATCGATGCGCACCTGTTGGCCACCAATGCGGTGAATCGCCTGTGCTATGCCGGCAGCGTGCTGCATACCCAGTCCGCCGGCTTCCACCGCTCGCGCGAACCGATCCAGATCGGTGCGGAACTGTATGGCGAAGCCGGTACCGAAGCGGATCTCGAGATCCTGACCCTGATGCTGCAAGGCCTTGCCGTGTGCGGGGTGAAAACGCCGCAGCTCGACATCGGCCATGTCGGCGTCTATCGTGCGCTGGCGCAGGAAGCCGGACTCTCCAGCGAGATCGAGCATCAGCTGTTCGGTGCGCTGCAGGCCAAGGACAGCAGCGCCGTGTCGGTTCTGACGGCGGGCATGCAGGCTTCGCTCCGCGATGCCTTTGCCGCCCTGCCGCAGCTGTATGGCGACCGCAGCATGCTGGCCGAGGCGCGTATGCGGCTGCCGCAACTCGCCTCGGTACAGACCGCGCTGGATACGCTGGAAACGATCGATCGCAGCCTGTGCGACGTTGAAGTCGCCTACGATCTGACAGAGCTGCGCGGCTACGGCTATCACAGCGGCGTCGTGTTCGCCGCCTACACCGGCGGACGCAGTCATGCCATCGCGCAGGGCGGGCGTTACGACGAGGTGGGACGGGTGTTCGGCCGCGCGCGTCCGGCCACCGGCTTCAGCATGGATTTGCGCGAGTTGACCATCGCCAGTTCAGATACACAGTAAACAGGGAGATTCACCATGGCAGCAAAAAATGTCGTCGTCATCGGCACCCAGTGGGGCGATGAAGGCAAGGGCAAGATCGTCGACTGGCTGACCGACCGTGCGCAGGGCGTGGTGCGCTTTCAGGGCGGCCACAACGCCGGCCATACGCTGGTGGTGGGCGGCAAGAAAACCGTGCTGCACCTGATTCCGTCGGGTATCCTGCGCGACAGCGTCACCTGCTACATCGGCAACGGCGTGGTGCTGGCGCCCGACGCGCTGCTGAAAGAAATGGACATGCTGGAGGCCGCCGGTATCGACGTCGCCAGCCGCCTGAAACTCAGCGAAGCCTGTCCGCTCATCATGCCGCATCACGTCGCGCTCGATCAGGCGCGCGAGATCGCCAAGGGCGCCGGCAAGATCGGCACCACCGGGCGCGGCATCGGCCCCGCCTACGAGGACAAGGTGGCACGCCGCGCGCTGCGCCTGCAGGACCTGTTCCATCGGGAACGGTTTGCCGCCAAGCTGGGCGAAGTGCTCGACCACCACAATTTCATGCTGAAGAATTACTACAAGGCCGAGGTGGTGAGTTTCAACGAGACGCTCGACAAGATGATGGCGATGGCCGAGCGCCTGAAACCGATGGTGGCCGACGTGCCGCGCAGCCTCTACGAAGCCAACAAGGCCGGCGGCAACCTGCTGTTCGAGGGCGCGCAGGGCACCCTGCTCGACATCGACCACGGCACCTATCCCTTCGTCACCTCGTCGAACTGCACCGCGGGCGGCGCGTCCACCGGTTCCGGCGTCGGACCGTCCGCGATGCACTACGTGCTCGGCATCACCAAGGCCTACACCACGCGCGTCGGCTCCGGCCCGTTCCCGACTGAATTGTTCGACGACGTCGGCCAGTACCTCGGCGAGAAGGGCCACGAGTTCGGCGCCACCACCGGCCGCCAGCGCCGCTGCGGCTGGTTCGACGCCGCCGCGCTCAAGCGCTCGATCCAGATCAACGGCGTGTCCGGCCTGTGCGTGACCAAGCTCGACGTGCTGGACGGGCTGGAAACCGTGCGGGTGTGCGTGGGCTACAGAATCGACGGCGAAATGTGCGACATCCTGCCGGTGGGGGCGGAGTCCATCGCCAGCGTCGAGCCGATCTACGAAGAGCTGCCTGGCTGGAGTGACACCACGGTGGGCGTGCAGGAGTTCGACAAGCTGCCGCAAAAGGCGCAAACCTACCTGAAGCGGATGGAGGCTCTGTGCGAAGTGCCGGTGGACGTGGTATCGACCGGGCCGGACCGCGTGGAAACGATCGTGCGCCGCCATCCCTACGAAGTTTGATGGCCGCAACAAGCCCCCTCAAAGCAAAAAGCCGACACGAGGTCGGCTTTTTGTACCAAGCTGATTTCTTGGCTGCGTCTGGTGCCCAGAAGAGGACTCGAACCTCCACAGTGTTGCCACCGCTAGGACCTGAACCTAGTGCGTCTACCAATTCCGCCATCTGGGCAATGAAGGCGCGCATTTTAGAGAGCCCCGAATAAATTGTCAACGAAGATGCCTCATCAAAAATCCCGTGGTCGCGCAGGCAAACACAAAATTCCGGCGATTCGCCTGGCGGATCCTTTTTACGAGCGGGAAACCGAGCGCTATGAATCGCCGTTGCCCAGCCGCGAATACATCCTGCAACTGCTGACCGAAGCGGGCTGTCCGGTCGACGCCGACGCCTTCGCCGGGCAACTGCACATCACCGAGGCTGAGCGCGACCTGTTCCAGCGCCGCCTCGGCGCGATGCAGCGCGACGGTCAGCTGATGCTCAACCGCAAGCGCCAGCTGTGCCTGCCGGACAAGCTCGACCTGATCAAGGGCCGCGTCGAGGGACATCCCGACGGCTTCGGTTTCGTGGTGCCGGAAGAGGGCGGCGACGACCTCTATCTGTCGCCCAAGGAAATGCACCGCGTGCTGCACGGCGACAAGGTGCTCGTGCGGGTGGCCGGCTTCGACCGCCGCGGTCGGCGCGAAGCCAAGATCGTCGAGGTGCTGGAGCACGTCAACCGGTTCGTCGTCGGCCGCTACTACCTCGAAGGAGGCGTCGGCTTCCTGATTGCCGAAAACCGCCGCATCAACCAGGATATCCTGGTCCCGCCAGAAAACGCAGGCAACGCACAATCCGGCCAGGTGGTCATGGTGGAAATCCTCACCCAGCCCGGTGCGCACAACGAGGCGGTGGGCCGTGTCAGTGAAGTCCTGGGCAGTTTCACCGCACCCGGCATGGAAATCGAGATCGCGCTGAGGAAGCACGACCTGCCTTATGTGTTCCCGCCCGAGGCGGAAGAACAGGCGAAGAAACTGCCGGCCAAGGTGCTGAAAAAGGATTTGACGGGGCGCGAGGACATCCGCCATCTGCCGCTGGTCACCATCGACGGCGAAACCGCGCGCGACTTCGACGACGCCGTGTACTGTGAATCGCTCGGTCGCAGCGGCTTCCGCCTGGTGGTGGCGATCGCCGACGTCAGCCATTATGTGAAACCGCGCGATGCGCTCGACAGCGAAGGCTTCAACCGCGGCAACTCGGTGTACTTCCCGCGCCGCGTCATCCCGATGCTGCCGGAGGCGCTGTCCAACGGCCTGTGTTCGCTCAACCCGGAAGTCGACCGCCTGTCGATGGTGTGCGACATGCGCATCACCACGGCGGGGTCGATCAGGGAATACCGCTTCTACCCGGCGGTGATCCATTCGCACGCGCGCCTCACCTACAACCAGGTGTGGGACTGGCTTTCCGGAGCGGCTAAACCGGAAAAGGCCGAGCCTGAAAAAAAGCGGGCCGCGCTGATGCCGCACCTGGAAGCGCTCGACAAATTGTTCCGCACCTTGCTGAAGGCGCGCGCCAAGCGCGGCGCCATCGATTTCGGCTCGACCGAGACGCAGATTGTTTTTGACGACCAGGGCAAGATCAAGGAGATCGTGCCGGTGATCCGCAACGACGCCCATCGCATCATCGAGGAATGCATGCTGGCGGCCAACGTCTGCGCCTCGAACTTCCTGCAGGAGAACAAGCAGCCCGCGCTGTTCCGCGTCCACGAAGGTCCGACCGCGGAAAAGCTCGCGGCGCTGCGCGGCTTCCTCGCCGAGTTCGGCCTCGACCTCGGCGGCGGCGACAAGCCGCACGCCAAGGATTACGCCGCGCTGCTGGAGAAGATCCAGGACCGCCCCGACCACGGCCTGCTGCAGACCGTGATGCTGCGCTCGTTGAAGCAGGCGATCTACAGCCCCGACAACAAGGGGCATTTCGGCCTCGCCTACGAGGCCTACACTCACTTCACCTCGCCGATCCGCCGCTATCCCGACCTGCTGGTGCATCGCGGCATCAAGGCGGTGCTGAACGGCGAGAAGCTGCCCGCCAAGGGGCTGGCGGAGATCGGCCTGCACTGTTCCATGACGGAACGCCGCGCCGACGATGCGACGCGCGACGTCGACGCCTGGCTGAAAACCTATTTCATGCGCGACCGCATCGGCGACGAGTACAACGGCACCGTGAGCGCGGTGACCAGCTTCGGCATGTTCGTCGCGATCGACGAGATCTTCATCGAGGGCCTGGTCCACGTGTCCGAACTCGGCCAGGATTACTTCCACTACGACCAGGCCAAGCACATGATGCTCGGCGAACGGACCGGAAAAAAATATCGCCTGGGCGACCGTGTGCGCATCAAGGTGATGCGCGCCGACATCGAGACCAGCAAGATCGATTTCAGCCTGGTTGAAGCGGTCGAGACAGCGGCCGACAGCGGGGCACCGAACAGGAAGAGCGCCAAAAGCAAGGCGGGCGGCAGGCAGAAATGAGCGATAAACCCGCCGACCGGCACGCCGCGGAAAAACTCATCTACGGCTTTCATCCCGTGCTGGCGCGCCTGCGCCAGGACCCCGCGGGCATCTTCGAAATCTACCTCGACCTGACCCGCCGCGACGCGCGCGCGCGCGACCTGGTGCATCAGGCGAAGGACAACGGCGTCAAACTGGCGCAGGTCGAAGCCGACCGCCTGACTCGATTAGTGGGCAAGACCGCCCGGCACCAGGGCGTGGTCGCCCGCGTCAAGCCGGTCGCGCTGACGCATTCGCTCGACGAAGTACTGGAAAACATCCAGGGCCCGCCGCTCCTGGTCATCCTCGACGGCGTCACCGACCCGCACAATCTCGGCGCGATCCTGCGCTCGGCCGATGCCTTCGGCGTGCATGCCGTGATCGCGCCGAAGGACAACGCCGTCGGCCTCAACGCCACCGTGGAAAAAGTCGCTTCCGGCGCCGCCGAGACCGTGCCCTACCTCATGGTCACCAACCTCGCGCGCACCATCGAGGATCTCAAGGAACACAACATCTGGGTCATCGCCGCCGACATGGACGGCGCGCAGCCGCTGTCCGGCATCGACTGCAAAACCGGCATCGCCTGGGTGCTCGGCGCCGAAGGTACGGGCATCCGGCGGCTGGTCAAGCAGGGTTGCGACCAGGTCGCGCGCATCCCGATCGGCGGCACGGTGGAAAGCCTCAACGTGTCGGTGTCGGCGGCGCTGTGCCTGTACGAGACGGCGCGGCAGCGCGGCGTTTGAGTCAACGTACCTGTCCGGCTACTCCCTCCGGTTACATTCTTTGTGAGGCAATTCGCGGGCAATTCGCACCCTTTCCCCATGAACAAAAAATGGTCTATGTTGAATAGGTTGTTTGATTTCACTCAAGGAGAAAGATGATGCGTACCCGATGGATGGTTGCAGTGATGATGACGGCGGCACTGAGCGCACCGCTGGCTTTTGCACAAACGCCCGCCAAAACCGACAAAGCCGCGCCGTCCGCGGCGAGTGATGCCGAGATGGACAAGTACTATGCGGCGATGCAGGAGCGCTACAAAAAGATGCAGGATCAGATGGCGCGATTGAACAAAACCACCGACCCGAAAGAGCGCGAGAAAATTCTCGAGGAACACTGGAAGACCATGCATGAAGGCATGGATGCGATGATGGGCCGTGGCGGCATGGGACGCGGCATGATGATGGGTGGAATGGGCATGATGGGCCCCGGCGGCGGGGGCATGGGGATGGGGCCGGGCGGCAGAATGGGCGCGGGTCCTGGCGCTGGCATGGGGCCGATGTCGCCAGAAATGATGGAGCAGCGTCAGCGCCGCATGGAACAGCGGATGGACATGATGCAGATGATGATGGACCAGATGATGCAGCAACAGGGCAGGAGCGGGCCGATGCCTCCCGCCAGATAAGTCCTGTCGAACCCCGCTACTCACGCCCCGGCAGATCGGGGCGTTTTCATTCGCGCGGCAATATCATGTGTGGGTGCCCGTTCCTGCAAACGTCACACAGGTATTTTTCTAAGAGTGGGCTTCAGCCCCGCACCTTGCGATACGCCTCCAGCAGGCGCCGATGCATCGCGCTGCCCTCGAAGTTTTCTCCCAGCGTCGTCAACCCGAAAAATCGTTCGTTCTGATTGAACAGCGCGAAGGCCTGCTCCAGGGTTTCGCGGCCGTACATCAGCGCCAGCGCGGGTTCAAAAGAGTCGGGGTCGTCGAGCTGGACGAGGTCGGCGATGCAGCGGTAGACCCTCAACCGCGCCTCGCCGCGTTGGCCGTACTGGGCGATCCAGATGCAGCCTTCGAGGATGGCGCTGTCGTCGCCAAGCGCCAGTGCCAGCAACAGTTTCAGTTCGCCGACGCGCAGATCGGTCCACGCCGAATCGACGTCGGGGGCGAGCCCGATCAGCACCGGCACCAGGCGGTCGTCGGACAGTTCCAGTTCGTTGATGAGATCGAGCAGTTCGGCGCATTCCCCGGCGCTCAGTTCCGGCAGGCGCGAGAGTGCCGGGCGAATCAGGTTGCCGACGCTGTTGTTCTCGAATTCGAGTTCTTCCACCGGGTAAATCTCGGACACGCCCGGCACCAGAATGCGGCAGGCGTAGACGCCGAGATGGGTGAAATCGGCGATGTAGAGGTCATGCCCTTCGGCGTGCAACGCGTCGACCGACCAGGCGTAATCCTCTTCGGTGGTGGTGCCGAAGTTCCAGTCAACGAAGTCGAAGTCCGGCGTGTCGTGCAGGAACTGCCAGGAAATCACGCCGCTGGAATCGACGAAGTGGATTTCCAGATTCTGCGGGTCGGCAATTTCGGTCTGGTCGAAACCGGGGGCGGGGAAACCCGCCAGCGCGTCGAGCGCGCGGCCCTGCAATAACTCAGTGAGCGCGCGCTCCAGCGCCACTTCGAAACGCGGATGCGCGCCGAAGCTGGCGAAGCAGCCCTGGTCGTCCGGGTGCAAGAGCGTGACGTTCATCACCGGATAGCGGCCGCCGAGCGAAGCGTCCTTCACCAGAATGCCGAAACCGGCATCGCGCAACGCGTGAACGCCGGCGGCGATGTGCGGGTAACGGTGGATGACGTCTTCGGGGACGTCGGGCAGGCACAGCTCATCGCGGATGATGCGAAGCTTGATGTGGCGCTCGAAAATTTCCGACAGCGCCTGGGTGCGCGCCTCCTGCAGCGTGTTGCCGGCCGACATGCCGTTGCTGACGTAGAGATTGCCGATCACATTGACCGGGAAATAGACGGTCTCGCCGTCAGCGAGCCGTTGATAGGGAATGGCGCAGATGCCGCGCCCGGTGTTGCCGGAGTTGAGGTCGATCAGCTGGTCGGCGCGTACGGCGCCGTCCGGATTGTAGAAATCGTGCAGTTCGGGCGTCAGCAAGGTGTCCGGCCAGGCGTCGCCGTCGACGGCAAACCAGCGCTCGTCGGGATGGTGAACGTAGTCCCGATTGGCGATCGTCTCGCCCAGATAGAAATGGGTCCAGAAATAATTGGTCGATGCGCGCTCGAAATATTCGCCCAGCGCGCTCGCGCGCGCGGCCAGTTCCGAGGCGCCCTTGCCGTTGGTGAACAAAAGCGGGCAGTCGCGGTCACGAATATGTACCGACCAGACGCCTTCCACCGGGTTGAGCCAGGAGCGTTCCTCGACATGGAAGCCGATCGCTTCGAGTCTGGATTGCAGGGTGACGATCGACGCTTCGAGCGAAGCGTCCTTGCCGGGGATGAAGTGTTCGGTGGGGGGCATGGGGAACTCGTTCTTGAATGACGGACAGGATAAGCGAGACGTCAAGTGGCCGCGCTGCGGCGTGGGCACAGCCAGTTCTGCCGTGGTCGGCGCAATCAGCCCGCGGTCTGCTCGAATTCCGCCACCACCTGCCGCAGGCGGCTGGCCTCCTGCTCCGGGCGCATCAAGGCGCGGCGGCTGCGGGCATGACTGAGCAGTGCGGTATAAAAACCGGGATCGGTCTCGGCCTGCGACATCAGGCTGGCCAGCTGCCGTTCGTCGCCCACAGGAAAATAGCCGGGATACGCCTCGCCCAGCATGCCGATGTTGCCCGGCATGCGTGAGGCCAGTACCGGCGTTTCCGCCGCCAGCGCTTCGCAGATCACATTGGCGCCGCCTTCCATGAGCGAGCTGATGACCATGAGATGCGCGCGCGCCAGGCGTTTCAGCACGGTCGCGTGCGGCACCTCGCCAGCCCAGTGCCAGCGCGGCAGCCTGTTTTGCGTCAGTTCGGCCGTTTCGGCCATGTCCTCGGAGAGGGCGTTGCCCAGATGGGTGACCTGAATGTGCGAATGCTCCGGCAGATAGGCGGTGGCCAATGCTGCGCGGAAGGGATCCTTTTCCGTGCGCAGGTGGCCGATCACCAGCACCTCGAACGTATTGGCAGGCGCGGGACGGCGGGCGATGTCGGGTGCCGACTGGTAAATGACCCGTGTCCTGGCGGCCAGGTGCGCGGCCAGTTCGTCGGGGCCGCGTTCCTGCAGCACGATGAGCCGGTGCGCGAGTTCGAGCGACTGCCGGGCATCGGCATCTTCGCGGATGTCGCGATAGAGGTCGGTGCCGGTCAGCGCGACGATCAGCGGCCGGGCCGGAAAACGCCCGGCAAAGGCGCGGATCGAGGCAAAGCTGCGCCGTGCGTGCAGCGCCAGCATCAGGTCGGCCGGACGGCCATCCCATTCCACTTGTACCCGCACCGTGTGTCCCGCCTCGCGCAGGAAACGCGCCCAGCGGGCGGCGGTGTGCCAGTTGCCGTTGCGATGTTTGCGCCCATAGGGCGTGATCAGGACGATACGCATGGCGTGAGTGTACGCCCGGCCGGGCGAATAACGGATAATCCGGGCATGACCGGCACCCGTATTTCCTCACGCGACAACCCGTTCTTCAAGCGGGCGAAAAAGCTGGCCGGGTCGGCCCGTGCCCGCCGTGAAGCGAGGATGACGCTGCTCGACGGCGAACATCTGCTGACCGCCTATCTCGATGCCGGCGGCCAGCCGCATACGCTGGCGCACGCGGCTTCATTCGATGCCGGCCGCCTCGAACGGCTGGCCGGCCAATGCCCGCATGTCAAGACGGTCGAACTGCCGGATGCCCTGTTCGCGGAACTCGCGCCGGTCACGACGCCGACCGGCCTGCTGGCCGAGGCCGCCTGGCTCACGCCGCCCGCCATCGAGACCACCCCGCTCGTCATCGTGCTGGCAGACATCCAGGATCCAGGCAATCTCGGCTCGATGCTGCGTAGCGGCGCGGCGGCGGGGGCGACCCTGGCGGTGCTGTCGAAAGGCTGTCATGATCCGTGGTCGCCCAAGGCGCTGCGCGGCGGACAGGGCGCGCAGTTCGTGCTGCCGATGACGCTGGTGCTGGACGTGCGGGAGTGGTGTGCGGGCTTCAAGGGTCAGAGTCTGGCCCTGGCGCTGGCGGAAAACCGCAGTCTGTTCGCCTGCGACCTGACCGGCCCTGTTGCCGTGATGGTGGGCAATGAGGGCGCCGGATTATCGGACACGGTGCGTGCCGCAGCGAGCGCCGTGGTACAGATTCCCATGCCGGGCAAGGCGGAATCCCTGAATGCTTCGGCGGCTCTGGCGATTGCCGTATTCGAGGCGGTGCGGCAGCGCCTGGCCTGAACTGCCGCGCCGGTGTCGTGCTTCAGGCCGGTTTCTGGATGGAGCGGTCGCCGGTGCGGCGATCCAGCTGCACCCGCACCCGGTTGGCGCGGGCGTAATCCATGACGTAGTCGTAGGCGGCGCGATCGCTCGTTTCCAGCCAGGTGGCCAGCAACAGGCATAGTTCGCCATCGACCACGTTGGGCTGGATGCCATGCTCAAACCGCAGGCGCGGGTCGGCCAGGAAGCCGGCCAGTATCGATGCCAGATTTTCGATCCAGACTGACGGATCGAATGCTGCGTCGTTTTCCGGCATGCCGGCCGTGACCTGATTCTGTTCTGACATGAGTCCTGCTCCCGTATGTGAATCCTGTTCCGGTTATTCGGCCGATTTCGGCAAAACTGAAGCCCGGATACCCGCCTGGCAATATTCTGTCCCGCTACAGCGCCCGCTCGCCGGTGCGACGATCCGCCTGGATGCGCAGCCGGTTGGCCCGCGCGAATTCCATGACGTAGTCGAAGGCCACCGGATTGACGGTTTCGAGCCAGCGCGCGACGACCAGGCAGTATTCTCCTTCGATCATGCAGGGCTGGACGCCCGGTGAGTAGCGCAGGCGGTTGTCCGAATGGAAACTGGCCAGCGTGGACGACAGGCGTTCGGGCCAGTCCGAGGGGCGGAATTTCCTGCCGTTTTCCTGTATGCCGGTGATGACCAGATTGCTTCCGGATTGCATCCGTACGCCCTTTTGCGTGGAATCGCCTGTGCAGGATTCGGCCCGGCCGGGCGTTTCTTTAGCGAAAATACCGGCCGGGCCGAAGAAATATCCGGACGGCTGTAAGGAAGCACTGATTTATTCGTAGCCGTTCGGGCTGAGCCTGTCGAAGCCCTTGTATTTCCAGGGAGTGCCCTTCGACAAGCTCAGGGCGAACGGATTTAATCAGCGTCTCCGTAGTTTTCTGTCGACAGTCTCAGACTGCCTCGAATTCCTTCAGCCAGTCGCGGTCGAGCAACGCGGTGATCGCTTCGGCCGGCACCGGCTGGCTGATGAAATAGCCTTGCACGACCTGGCAGCCGAGCTTGCGCAGGATGTCGAGCTGCTCCCGGGTTTCGATGCCCTCGGCGACGGTGCCGAGACCGAGCCCGCGGGCGAGCGCCAGCACCGAACCGATGAGCGCCTCGTTGACGGTTGAGTGGGGGATGTCCTTGACGAAAAACCGGTCGATCTTGAGGATGTCGATCGGGAAGCGCTTGAGGTGGGCCAGCGACGAGTAACCAGTGCCGAAGTCGTCGATCGCCACGGCCACGCCCAGCGCCTTCAGGGACTGGATGATGGCGACGGCCGCTTCGACGTCCTGCATGAAAATGCTTTCGGTCAGTTCGAGATGCAGGGCATGCGGCGGCAAACCGGACTGCTGCAGCGCATCGCGGATGTTGGCGAGCAGACCTTCGTGCCAGAATTCCTTGCCCGACAGGTTGACGGCGACATCCAGATCGGTGAAGCCGGCGGCATGCCAGCGCGCCATCTGGCCGCAGGCCGATCGCAGCAGCGCACGGCCGATTTTGACGATGCCGCCGTTTTCTTCCAGCAATTCAAGGAACGCCGCCGGGCCGAGCAGGCCCCTGTCTGGATGGTTCCAGCGCAGCAGCGCTTCGACGCCCTGGATGTGCCCGCTTTCCAGATTGAGCTTGGGCTGGTAGTGGAACAGGAACTCGTCGCGTTCCAGCGCGTAGTGCAGCTCGGTTTCCAGTTGCAGGCGCTCTTCCGCCAGGGAATTCATGGCGGCATCGTAGAGCTGGAAGCGGTTCCTGCCGCTGTTTTTGGCTGTGGAGGCTGCCGTGGCTGCGTGCTGCAGCAGGCTGGCGCTGTCGAGGCTGTCGTGCGGATAGACGCTGATGCCGATGCTGCAACTGGAAAACAGTTCGCGCCCGGCAATCTGATAGGGCTTGCCGATGGCGGCGAGAATTTTTTCCACCACGCGCAGGACATGGCCGATGCGGGCGACATCGATGATCACACCGAATTCGTCGCCGCCGAGCCGGGCCACGACATCCTCGGTGCGCGTGACCTGGCCTAGCCGCTGCGCAACCTCGCGGATGAGCATGTCGCCGCTGGTGTGGCCGAGCGTGTCGTTGACGCGCTTGAAACGGTCGAGGTCGATGAACATCACGCCCACCAGCGTATGGCTGCGCTGCGCGCGCATCAGGAACTGTTCCAGGTGATCCATGAACAGCATGCGGTTGGGCAGAGCGGTCAGGGCATCGTGTGTGGCGAGGTGCTGGCGTTCGCGGCTGGCCCGGCTGGCGTAGTGTATGACGGCGGCCGCGACGAGAACGCTCAGCAGCACGGCGATTGCCGACAGCAGATACATCCAGAAACGCGCCACTTTCTGGGCCTGATGCGCTTTCTGGCTGGCTTCCTGCGCGCGTTGCCGGGTTTCCGCATCGAGCTGCGAGAGCGCGGCCAGCACATCGTCCTGTGCCAGGGTGACGCGGCTGAGCGTGCGTTCGTCGGCCGTCCACTCGAAATCGTCATGCAGTGCCTGGATAATCTCGTACTGCATCGGCCGGGCAATACCGGCCAGCTGTCCCTGCCGGTCGAGCAGCGCGTGTTCTCTCGGACCCAGCGGCAGGCCCAGCAGGGCCAGGCGGGCACCGACGAACGTCGCGCCATAATCGTTGAATTCCATGAACAGCCGGTCGCGCTCGAACGGATCGTGATTGATCGACATTCTGAACATGCAAAGCGTGCGTTCGCGCGCCGCGGTCATCATCGTCTTGGTGAGACTCAGCTTGCGCATGTGGATGTCGACGACCGTGTCGAGGTTATGCGCGGCCGTCTGCAACTGCTGCAGGCCGATGGCGGTGACGAACAGGATCAGCAGCAGCTGGACGACGAATCCAGCCAGCAGCACGCGTCGCCAGGCCGTGGGAAGAACGGAATGCCGTGTCGGCGACACGGGAGAGGTGTTTGGATCGAGGCGGGTGGCATTCAAGCGCATGTTGGGGGGCAGGGTGGAGTACGCCGGGCCTGTCGTCAATGCGCGAACGGCGACCGCAGCGGGCAAACCGCTGTCGCGGCGGCGTGTAGACGGTTACGCGAACAGGGACAAGTCATCGGATGCTCCGTATCGTCGAACGGCAGGCGGGGCGCACAGGCGTCATCTCGGCTGTAGCAACGGGCACAGACCGCAAAACTTGAGGGCAGGACAACGATCGGCGTGACCGGGGCTCAGGCTGGCCGCAGCCGCGCGGCGATTTCCTCCACCGACATGCGGGTGGTATCGACGACAGGCATTGCATGGCGTTCGAAGAGCGCTTCGGCCGCGTCGAGTTCGAGACGGCATTGCGCCAGGCTGGCGTAACGGCTGTCCGGATAGCGCGCCTGGCGCAGGGCGGCCAGGCGCTCGGGCGCCAGGGTGAGGCCGCGCAGTCGGGCAAGATGGGATTTCAGGCAGGACGGCAGGTCGTCCTGCCCGAGATCGTCCGGCGTGAGCGGATAGTTGGCCACGCGCAGGCCATACTGCAGGGCAAGGTAAAGCGCGGTGGAGGTTTTGCCGACGCGCGAGACGCCGACCAGGATCAGGTCGGCCTGACCGAGCCGCCCGGGGTTGAGGCCGTCGTCCAGATTGAGCGAAAAATTGACGGCATCCATGCGCGCCTCGTAGTCGTGGGCCATGCCGTGGGTGTGGCCGCCGCGCGGGGTGGCCGTCTGGCCGAGTGCCCGTTCGACGGACGGGGCGATCAGGTCGAATACGTCGAACAGGCTGAGGCCGGCCTGATGAAAGGGCGCCCGCAGGGCGGGATCGGTCAGGGTTGAAAACGTCAGGGCGCGGGGTGCCGCGGCAATGCGCGCGGCGGCGGCCTGGGCTTTCTCCACGGAGTCGACGAAGGGCAGGATAATCAGGCTACACTCGAGGCGGGGAAACTGCGCCAGCACGCTTTTGGCGACGGACTCGACGGTCACCCCGGTGTGGTCGGACACGCAAAACACGCTGTAATCGTTCATGGAGCTCACCTATGTCTGCTGACTATATTGTGCCGCTGGATGTCCTGTCGATGGCGGACGTGCCTAGCGTAGGCGGCAAGAATGCGTCACTCGGCGAAATGATCCGTCATCTGTCCGGCGCGGGCGTCAGGGTGCCGGGCGGCTTTGCCACCACGGCGCAGGCATTCCGGGACTTTCTCGATCATAACGATTTGCGTGCGCGCATCGATGCACGGCTGACGGCGCTCGACGTGGCGGACGTCACGGCGCTGGCGCAGACGGGGGCCGAGATCCGCGCCTGGGTGGCGGCAGGCAGCCTGCCGCCCGCGCTGGAAGGCGGTCTGCGTGCGGCCTATGCCGCGCTCGGCGACAATGTGTCGGTGGCAGTGCGCTCGTCGGCCACGGCCGAGGATCTGCCCGATGCCTCGTTCGCCGGCCAGCAGGAAACCTACCTGCACGTGCGCGGCGCGGATGCGCTGCTGGCGCACGTGAAAAAGGTGTTCGCTTCGCTCTACAACGACCGTGCGATCGCCTATCGCGTGCATCACGGTTTTGCTCACGCCGAGGTGGCGCTGTCCGCCGGCATCCAGCGCATGGTGCGCTCGGACATCGCCTGTTCCGGCGTGCTGTTCACGCTGGATACGGAATCCGGATTCCGCGACGTGGTGTTCATCACCGCGGCCTGGGGTCTGGGCGAAACCGTGGTGCAGGGCTCGGTCAATCCGGATGAGTTCTACGTCCACAAGCCGATGCTGGCGCAGGGTTTTCCGGCGGTGGTGCGGCGCGAACTCGGCGAAAAGGCTAGCCGCATGGTGTGGCGCGACGGCGCGACCGTGATCGAGGACACGCCGCCCGGCCTGCGGCGGCAGTTCGCCTTGAACGACGCCGAGGTGCTGGAACTGGCGCGCCAGGCGGTGCGGATCGAGCAGCACTACGGCCGGCCGATGGACGTGGAATGGGCGAAGGACGGCGAAACCGGTGAGCTGTTCATCGTGCAGGCGCGGCCGGAAACCGTGAAGGTGCGCAGTGCCGGCAGCATCGAACGCTATGTGCTGAAGGGCCGTGGCGAGGTGCGCATCAGCGGCCGCGCCATCGGGCAGAAGATCGGCGCCGGCAACGTGCGGGTGATCGCCAGCCCGGCGGAAATGAGCCGCGTGCAGCCGGGCGACGTGCTGGTGAGCGACATGACCGACCCCGATTGGGAGCCGGTGATGAAGCGGGCCGCGGCGATCGTCACCAACCGCGGCGGGCGCACCTGCCACGCGGCCATCGTCGCGCGCGAGCTGGGCATCCCCGCCGTGGTCGGCGCCGGCAATGCGACCGCCGTGCTGCAGGATGGCGAACCGGTGACGGTGTCGTGCGCCGAGGGCGATACCGGCCGGGTCTATGCCGGCAGGCTGCCGTTCGAAGTAGAAACGCTGGCCAGCGAGACGCTCCCGGAACCGCCGGTCAAGCTGATGATGAACGTCGGCAATCCCGAGCGCGCGTTCGAATTCGCGCAGATCCCCAATCACGGCGTCGGCCTCGCGCGCCTGGAATTCATCATCGCACGCATGATCGGCGTGCATCCGCTGGCGCTGCTCGACTACGCCGGCCAGCCGCAGGGCGTACGCGACGAAATCGATGCGCGCAGCGCCGGCTATGCCGACCCGGTGGCGTTCTACGTCGACAAGCTGGCCGAGGGCATCGCCACGCTGGCCGCCGCGTTCTGGCCGCAGCCGGTGATCGTGCGATTGAGCGATTTCAAATCCAACGAGTATGCGAATCTCGTCGGCGGCGAACGCTACGAGCCGAAGGAGGAAAACCCCATGCTGGGGCTGCGCGGCGCGGCGCGCTACGTGTCGGCGTCGTTCCGCCCGGCGTTCGAGCTGGAATGCCGCGCGCTGAAGAAGGTGCGCGAGACGCTGGGATTGGCCAACGTCGAAGTGATGATTCCCTTCGTGCGCACCGTCGAGGAATGCGCGGCGGTGGTGACGCTGCTGGAAGCCAGCGGCCTCAAGCGCGGCGAGAACGGCCTGCGGCTGATCATGATGTGCGAGATTCCCTCCAACGTGCTGCTGGCCGACGATTTCCTGCGCTACGTCGACGGCTTTTCCATCGGCAGCAACGACCTCACCCAGTTGACGCTCGGCATCGACCGCGATTCCGGGCTGGTGGCCGAAGGCTTCGACGAACGCAACCCGGCGGTGAAGAAACTGCTGGCCGAGGTGATTGCCACCTGCAAGCGGCGCGGCCAATACATCGGCATCTGCGGTCAGGGACCGAGCGACCATCCCGATCTGGCCGACTGGCTGGTGGAACAGGGAATCGGTTCGATTTCGCTGAACCCCGATACGGTGGTGGCGACCTGGCGGCGACTGGCTGCCTGACATCCCCTTGCGTTGAGCGATCGCGCGAATCGCCCGGTCACCCCTCGACGCGTCCACCTGGCCATCGATCAGGCAGAAATACCCGGATTGCGCTGCAGACCTCCTGTCCGCCATGGAGCGGAAACCAGGAGGCGTATCGTATCGCTACGCCACGATGATCGCCGCGTCTGCAGGAGATGCGGGGTCCGCATCTCCACGCTGTGGCCGAAGGGCCGCCCCGGGTTGATGCCCCGAAGCGTGCGCAGGGACAGGCAATCTTGTCCGTTGCAAAAGACCCCCGCGCCAAACCCGAAAACCGGTGTCGTTGCATTTTTCTTTGACCCGAAAATGACTGATTGGGACAACATTATGTTTATAAAGGAAAAATCTATTTGGCACGCAATGTGCTTAATACTGCGTGTCGCCAAGCGGAGGGTGGGTGTGCACATTGCCGGTTTGTTCGATCTGTTTCATGACCGGCCGGTTGGCACGAGCGGCCCGGTCATCAAGGACGTCGATATCCCCGGGCTGGGGGTGGTGCGGGTGGTGCATGCGGTCGATTGCCTGGGGGCCATGTGCCCGCGGCCGCAATTGCTGACCCTGAAGGTGTTGGGCGAGGTCGGGCCGGGGGAGGTCGTCGAAGTGGTGCTGGACAACCCCACGGCAGTCGAAGGGTTTCCTGCGTTGGCGCTGACGCTTGGCTGCACGTATCTCGCCGCGGTGCGGGAGCCTGATCGCTGGCGGGTTTACCTGCGCAAGGGATTGTAGACATTGGTTGCAGGCATTGTTGGGGCGGCCTGCCGGGGCCGTCGGTTTGACTGAGGAGAGTGTGAGTGAACGTAGCGTCGACGAGTATCGCAACCGAAGCGCACTGGATGCTTCGCAAGAGCAGCATGCAGGCGATGGGAGTTTTCCTGTTCGTGGTCCTGGGCTCGCTATGGGCGCTGGCGCAGGACACACGTTTCGTCTATCTGCTGGTTTATGTCTGGTTCGGCCTTGCCTACGGCGCGCTGCTGCAATATGGCCGTTTCTGCATGGCGTCGGCGGTGCGCGACCTGTTCGCGGTAAAGGTGCCGCGCATGGCGGTCGGGGTGATGATCGCAGTGGCGCTGTATGCGGTCGTGGCCGCCATCGTTTCCCTGGCCGGCTTCAGCACCTTCCATCCCAACGCGATGGGCTGGCACATCGTCATCGGCGCCGCGATCTTCGGCTTCGGCATCGTCTTCACCGGCGGCTGCGCGTCCGGCTCGCTCTACAAGACGGGCGAGGGCAACATGAACTCGATGCTGGTGATTCTCGCCATCTCGTTCTCGCAGGCCATCGTCGTCAGCGCCAGCGGCTGGTGGGATGCGCTGGTGCCGCGGTCGTGGCTTGACGCCGCGGCAGTCCAGGCCCAGAACATGCCGGCCGAACTGACGATCACGAAGGGCTGGTTCGACATCTTCACCGCCGGCTACATCTGGGGGCTCAAGGGCACCACCATGGCCGAGATACTGGGCATGGCCGAGACCGCTCGCGGCATCATCCTGGCCAACACGCTGCTGACCGCGATCCTGCCGGTCGTGCTCATCCTGGTCGCGCTGTACGTCATTTACTACCGCAAGGGCTACCTGCGCCGCTCCGGCAAGGCCAACCCGTCGCTGCGCGACGAGCTGGCGGGCATGTGGGCCATGTGCACCTCGTCCAGGAATACCGCCCTGGCCGGCATCGGCCTCGGCATTCTCGCCGGCCTGCACATGTACGTGACCGGCGCGCTGCGCGAGCACTACGACATCTTCAACTTCGGCGAACTGCTGGTGGCGATGGGCTACACCAACGGCCTGTCGATCCAGGACACCGTGTTCGACCCCGGCTACTGGTACATCACCACCCAGGAAGCGCAGTGGGGCGGCTGGATCATGCAGAAGCTCGGCATCAACAGCATGGACAGCATCTTCTTCGGCCTCGACAACGGCCTGCCGAACCCGCTTTTGAACGCGCCCGGCTTCATGTCGATCGGCATCATTCTCGGCGCCGCCATCATGGCGCTCTTCCGCCGCGAATTCAAATGGAAGCTACCGAGCTGGGAAACCGCCTTCTTCGCCATCGTCGGCGGCACGCTGATGGGCCTCGGCGCGCGCCTGGCGATGGGCTGCAACATCGGCGCCTTCTTCGCCACCGTGACCAACGGCGACCCCAGCGGCTGGATCTTCCTGATCGGCATGACGATCGGCGCCTACATCGGCGTCAAGGTATTCACCTGGTGGATGGACTGGAGCACCGCCCGCAAGGCATCGGAGTGCGGCCTGTAAGGGCGCGCCCGTGGATTTTCGACACACTGGATTAAAGGAGCAAACCCCATGGCCATGAGTTTCAACAAGACCGGCGACCACGAATGGGAGCTGAACGTGTGCGGCTATACCTGCCCGCACCCGCAGATGTACACCAAGAAGGCGCTGCAAAAAATCGAGAGCGGCGACGTGCTGTCGCTGAAATTCGACAACCCTTCGTCGGGCGAGTCGATCCTGGCGATGTGCGAAGCGGAAGGCAGCGACCTCATCGACCGCCAGGACGCCGGCGGCTCCTTCGTCTGGAAGATCCGGAAGGCCTGAGCGATGCAACTGGGACTGGTCATCACCGACGAGCGCTATCTCGCGCACGCCAACGGCCTGCTCGACGCCGCGCTCGCGCGCGGCTGGGATCCGCAGTGCTTCCTCACCGACACCGGCGTCAATCTGCTCGCCGACGTGGGCTTCGTCGGGCGCGCCCGGGCACGCCCGAACAGCGTCGCGCTGTGCGAACACAGCGCCGAGCGCTATGCCGAGGGGCGCTTCGATCTGAATTCGCTCGCCGACTTCGTCGTCGTCGGCGGCCAGTACCAGGATGCCGAACTGGTGAAGAAGTGCGACAAGGTACTGGTTTTCTGAGGGCGCGGCATGACTGATCAAAAACACATTCTGATGGTGGCCGTGCAGAAGCCGGCCGAGGCGCTGCGCATGGCGAGCGGACTGACCCTGCTCGACGACGCGGTCGCCATCGCCGCCTGGGGCAAGCTTCCGGAAGGGAGCGAGGTGGCCGAACAGATGGAGGCGCTCGAGTTCGCCGACGTGCCGGTGGCCGAACTCGACCGCGGAGAGGACGCGCTGGCGGCGCTGGCGCGGCAGATCATCGACAACGACGTGGTGTATTGCGTATGAGCACGGGAAAACAGGTTTTGCTGATCAATCCCGCGGCGGCGCCGGCGATGCCGGGGTTGGCCGAAGCCCTGCGCGCCGCCGGCGCGCAGGTGCGGGAAATGAACATGGACGATTACGGCGCATTGCTCGATGCGCTGCAACAGGACTGGATGCCGGTGGTGCTGAAAGCGCCGCTGGATTGAAAGTGTTTTGCCCGCGGCCATGGTCGCGGTAAAGGTTGTGCAGGGCTGGGGACGGGTTTTACTGTTCTCCGGCGAGCCGGCCGCTATGGGTGCGTCGTCTTGCCGCCGGCAAGGCTGGCGCGGGCTTGAAGAGAGATGGAGGATTCGGGATGAACAAACGGATGAATAGGGGATGGGCCGGCCTGGCCACGCTGTCCCTGGTGTTGAGCCTGCAGGGGTGTGGCGGGGGCGGGGGCGAGGACAAGACCGCCCTGGTGAAACAGATTCCGGTCAATGCGCCGGCGGCGATCGCCCAGGAGTCGGATGCCAATTACGACAACAACGTCAACGGCCTGATCAGCGCGGCGACACTGAAAAGCTGGAAGGACAACTGGCTCGCCAATCGTCCGGCGGGGATTACCGGCAAACTGGTCATCCTGCAGGTGGCGGCGGGGCCGGCAGGGTCCGAATACATCAAGCCCAACGGCACCAACGTGTTCACCTATCTGTCGCCGAGCAGCGACTGGATCCAGACGCGCAGCAACGGCGTCATCGAAACGCCCAGCATGGTGCCGGACGGCGCGGGCATGGATGCGCGGCTGAAGCAATTCAACATCGATCCGAAGAACGACATGATCGTCGCTGCCATGGGCACCGGCAACACCGGCAATGCGATGGCGCAGGGCCGCATCTGGTATGCCTTGCGCTACTGGGGCGTGGACAAGAAAAACCTGGCGATCCTCAACGGCGGCAACCAGTGGATCAACAGCAACGGCATGGCCGCTGGCGACTTCCAGGCAACCGCGAGCGCGGCGCCCGGCAACGGCCACGCCTCGGTCAAGGATCTCTTGGTCGACAACACCGCGCTGCAGGCCACGGTAGGCGACATGCTGAGCATCCTGCCCGCGACCGACGTCAATCGTCTGAACGACGGCGTCTTCATCTGGGATGCGCGCAGCCGAGATCAGTACAGTGCCGCTGAGACGGACAACGCAGGTAACTTCCCTGCGGCAGCCTGTGCGCCGGGCGGGGCGACTCCAATTTGCACTCAGAACGGGGGGGCTCGCCAAGGCCATCCTTTCGGGGCGTTGCAGCTCGACTACACGAATCTGCTGGATTCGACAAAAGGGTTTGCGTACAAGACGAAGGCCCAGTTGCAGGCTTACCTCGACGGCAACGTCAGCGGAGCGGGCTTTATCGACGGAACATACGCCAATGTAGGCGTCGGCAATGCGTACCAGCCGGGGGACGTCGTTTACACCTATTGCGAGACGACTTTCCGCGCGATGATCACCGGCATCGCCAGTGCCGTGATCCTCGGCAAGCCGACCCGTTTCTACGACGGCGCGATGGTGGAGTGGAGTTCGCTGACCCCGGGAAGCGTCACCACCGACGCGACCGGCAATGCGATCCTGCCCGAGGATTCGCCGTGGCGCACCGACGTGAAGTCATTCTATCGTGCGGCAAACCCGCTTTCGGTAAACCAGCGCTACATCACCGACGCCCACGCCAAGTCGTCCAATGCCATCATCAACGCCGACAAGGCCTACAAGTACGGCGAGACCATCCCGACCGCCGGAAATCCCGCACACACAGCGAACCCGTGCGGCTGACAAACGTCTGAACGATTGCTCTCCTCCTCTGGCCCACGATACGCTCGTGGGCTTTTTTGTGCGCTGGAACGGGCGCAGGCTTGTGGGTTCAATTCCCGGCGCAAGCCGGCCACGGCGAATGAAGCGAAGCGGCACGCAGGCGAAGGGGTTGTTCGGCCCGCGAGCCAAGCGATATCGCTACGCTATATGGCGTGCAAATGGGGGGCATTGGATTCAGGTCGCGAGTCCACAACGTCGAATCTCGCCTCCTGCGGTGCGGATTGCCAGGAACTGCGCCACGCCAGCCGACAATTGTGGCGCAGTTCATATAACTGCGCCACAATTGCGCCACCTATTCTTCAAACGGCGCCAACACCACTATGTCATTGACCGCAGACTTGCTGAACGGCATCCAGGCATCCGATAACGGATTGACGCTGGCCGAGCTCCTGGCCGCGCACCCCGGCATTGCCAGGCGAACAGCACAGCGCCTGATCGCGAAGCTCATTGAGAGCGGCCAGGTTGTCGCACAGGGCAAAGGCCGAGCCCGCCGTTATTGGGGTTCAGGCGCCCACGCCGGCAGCGGCGTACTGGCCGCCGGCGCGGATCGCTTCCCTCCCTTCATTCCCCTGTCTGCCGACAGCCAGGACATTCTTGCCTATATCGACCAGCCTCCGGAAGCGCGCAAGCCCGTCGGCTACCAGCGTGATTTTCCGGGTGCCTACCGCCCCAATGAGACCTGGTATCTGTCGGAACCGCTGCGCCGCCAATTGCACAGAATGGGCAGAACCGCTGGTGTTGATGCGCCTGCGGGCACCTACAGCCGCGCCATTCTGAGCCGCTTGCTGATCGATCTGTCATGGGCATCGAGTCATCTGGAAGGCAACACCTACTCCCGGCTCGACACGCGCGAGCTCATCGAACATGGCAAAGCCGCGCGGGGCAAGGCTGCCATCGAAACCCAGATGATTCTGAACCATAAGACGGCGATCGAACTGCTGGTCGGAAACATCGACAGCGCCGGGTTCAACCGCTACACCCTGATGAACGTGCACAGCGCCCTGGCGGAGAACCTGCTGCCCAATCCGGCCGATGAGGGGCGAATTCGCCAGCATGCCGTCGATATCGGGAAAAGCGTTTACCGCCCACTTTCCACGCCACAGCAGATCGAAGACGCGCTGGATGCATTGCTGGGCAAGGCTAAGCGGATTGAGGATCCGTTCGAGCAGTCCTTCTTCATGATGGTGCACGTGCCCTACCTGCAGCCCTTTGCCGATATCAACAAGCGCACCTCGCGGCTGGTCGCGAATCTGCCGCTGTTCCGCGCCAACCTGTGTCCGCTCACCTTCCTCGACGTACCGGAGCAGGCCTACAGCCGGGCCATCCTCGGCGTGTACGAAATGACCCGGGTGGAGCTGCTGCGTGACCTTTACGTCTGGGCTTACGAACGTTCTACGCAGGAATACCTGGCGATCAAACAAGACTTGGCGGAGCCCGATCCCCTTCGCCTGGCATGGCGTGATTTCATCAAGCAGACCATTCGCGAAGTCATTACGCACCCGGAGCGTGACCCGCTCTCCAGTATTCAGCGAGCCGTGGCAGAGCGTGTTCCTGAGGGTGAACAAACGGGCGTACAGGCACTGACTGTCGAAGAGCTACGGAGGCTGCACGAGGGCGTGCTGGCGCGCTACGGTTTACGGCCGTCTGAGTATGCAGCGTGGAAGGCACTGCATGGGCATTGAACCGCGCGGTAAAAAATGCGCGTTGCGGATGGCGCAGCAGCGCCGGGGCGCCCAACCGGGTCCTGACGATTGCCGGGTTCGACAGCTTGGACCGGCCCCGTCTCATGGCCTCAATTTCCCGAACGGCCCGGTGTGGACCCGTATGCCGGATGGTGCGGGAGGGGCGCGCTCAGATATCCTGACCGCCCCTGTCACGATATGGAGTCATTGATGTTGAAGCTCATTTCGCGTGCGGGTTCGCTGCGGCTGCTGGCAGCTTGCGCACTCGCGTTCCTGGCGGGCTGCGGCGACAAGCCGGAGGCTGCGGTCGAGACGTTTCTGGAACGTCACTGGGCCGAGCCGCTGCCGCCGCAGGGCACGCCTCCGGCGGGATTCTCGCCGCTGGAGGCCTCGCTCGATCCTGCGGCCTGCGGGCAATGCCACACCGAACAGTACGCCGGCTGGAAAACCAGCCTGCACAGCAAGGCGATGGGCCCCGGCCTGCGCTGGCAGCTGCTGCTGATGAACCAGGAGCAGGGCAACCGCTGCCTGCGCTGCCATACGCCGCTGGCCGAACAGAAAGCGCTGCTGGCACTGGAGTATGGCTGGCCGAATGCTCCGAAGCAGCCGCCGCCGGATTTCGTCCCCGCCGACCTGGGGCATCAGGGCCTGGTGTGCGCGGCCTGCCACGTGCGTGGGCACCAGCGCTTCGGCCCGCCGCCGCGCGGCGAGGTGGCCAGGGACGGCCCGCATGGCGGTTTCGTCGCGACCGAGGCCTTCCAGGACAGCCGCTTCTGCGCGCACTGTCACCAGTTCCCGGACAACGGCCCGCGGCTGGCCGGCAAGCTGCAGGAGGATACGTACGCGCAATGGGCGGCGAGCGGCTACGCGCAGGAGGGCGCCGACAGGCAGACCTGCCAGTCCTGCCACATGCCGGACCGCCAGCATCGCTGGCGTGGCATTCACGATCCCGACATGACGCGGCGCGCGATCGACGTGACCCTGAAGCTGGCCCCGCTCGGCGACGGTCGCTATGAGGCGGTGGCGACGGTGCGCAATAGCGGCGCCGGCCACCATTTCCCGACCTACATGGTGCCCAAGGTCGAGCTTGTGTTTTACCGCCGCGATGCCGGCGGCGGCCGCGTCGAACTGGGGCGCCACGTCATCGGCTGGAACGTCGACACGCCGATCACGCGGGAGCTGTCCGATACCCGCCTTGCCGCCGGCGAAGCGCGCGATTTCCGCCAGCCCTTCCACGCAGCGGACGGCGACTGGCGCGTGGAACTGGTCGTGCGGGTGCTGCCGGCCGAACACTACGAGCGCATCTACCGCGATGCGCTGGAGAACGCTGACCAGTTGCCGGCGGCGGCGCTGCCGCCGTTGCGGCGCGCGCTTGAGGAGGCCGTGGCAACGCGCTATGAACTGCTGCGCATCGAGGCCAGGGCGGAACCCTGAGCAGAGCCCTTGCCTTTTCATTCGCGGGTGTCGGGCAGGCCCGCTTCGGCTGCCGAAAGGGCGGCAATACGGGAGCGGTTGCGAGCCGGCGTGAGTCCGGTGCGATTGCAATTTGAAAGATTGCGCCCGGTTCCGCTTGTCGTGCAATCGCACTGGCTGAATGGTTTTTGCTAAGCCACTGTTATAAAAGAATAATCATGTCAGGCATGATACGTGCTTAAGTTTAGGCGTCGATATGACGGAAGGGAGCCGTAAGCCCATGCGATCAACTGGCGTAGTCACTGTGATGGCCCTTGCCTTGCTGCTGACGGCACCGGCCATCGATGCGGCCGAGCCGGGGAAACCCAGGCTCAAGTACCGCGACAAGCCGCTGGCGTGTACGTGTGCCACGGGTACGAGCGAGGCGGATATACGCAAGGCATGGGATGCCCGGTTCAAGCAGTCGGAAGGTGCTCGCCTGGATAGTCTGGACGGGCTTCCCGCAACGCGTGACGAACAAAGGAGAAGGGAAGATGAAGTGCAACCAAGGTAGGGGTGGTCTGTTGGGGAAAATCTGGCGCGGCGGGGTCATGCTCTCGCTGCTGGGTCTGGGTGCCGCCATGCTCGCCAGTCTGGCTGGCCGGCATGTTGAGGATTCGGCCGGGCAGACAGCCGCGGGCTGGGGCAGTGAAGCAACGGTGACGCTGGCGGAAGGGGTGGTGCAGCTGTCGCCGATCGCGCTCGCCAATGCCTGCGGCCTGGGGGCGTCGAGTTGCTTCAAGTGCCATAACGGCAAACGCGCGCCCGCGCCGGTGATGGATGCCACCAAGGCGCCCTGGCATGCGCAGCACGCCAAGGTGAACAACTCGTGCGTAGGCTGCCACAAGGGGAACTCGCGCATCATGAAGGAGGAGGTGGCGCACGAGAAGATGCTCGCCAAGCCGCGCGACAACACGGCTGAAGCCTGCGGCAGCTGCCACAAGGGCGATCTTGCCAAGGTGCAGGGCGCTTACCACGCCATTCCTGGAGCGAAATAATATGAAACGTTCATTGTCCCGCATCCGTGCGGCCGGTCTCCTTGCCGCTTTGCTGCCGCTGAGCGCGGTTGCCGGCCCCACCATCGAGTTTGGCGAGCAGGGTTCGCTGACCTTTACCTATGCCCTGCAAGGCTGGCTGCAGCACAAGGGGTTCACCTCGCCCACCGATAGCGGCGCATCGAATGATGCCTTCCTGCGCCGCAACCGCCTGACCTTTTCCGGCCAGTACAACGACTTCGTGGGGTTTTATGCCCAGCTCGAGGCTGGCAACGACAGTAAACTCGGCAACGACGACAAGAGCGTCTATTACCGCGATGCGTATGTGACGCTGGACTACCGTGACGACCTGCGTTTCATTGTCGGCCGTTTCAAGAACACCTTCTCGCGGGAGAACCTGGAAGCGTGCCTCGAGCCGCTGACGCTGGATCGCGCGGAAGCGCTTGCCTACACACCGTTTGGCGGCAGCCGCGACACCGGCCTGGCGGTCTGGGGCAACCTGCTGGACGCCAGGCTCCAGTATCGTCTAATGATCGCCGACGGCCGCGAGGGCAACGACGTGGCCAAGGACTATCCCCGTCTGACGGGCCGCGTGCATTACAGCTTCTGGGAGCCGGAGCCCAGCTACGGCTATCTGGGAACCTATCTGGGAACGAAAAAGGTGCTGACCATCGGCGCCGCCTACGACATGCAGAAGGACGTCGCCTACGGCAACTACGTGATGCGCAGCGACATCAAGGATTACAAGGCATGGACTACGGACGTATTCATGGAATATCCGGCGTTGAGCGGCGTTTATACGCTGTCCGGGGCGTACTTCGATTACGACACGGGCAATGCCATCAACATGGCTCCCGATCCCACGTTGCCGATCGGCAGTAATCTCAAGGGCTACTACGTCAAGGCCGGCTACATGCTGCCCAGTAAGATCGGCATTGGCCGCCTGCAGTTCTTCGCGCGCCACGAAAAGTCCGATTACGGCATCAGGGTCGGCAATGCCAATTATTACGACCAGAAATGGAACAGCGTGGGCGCGAACTACTATCTCGACGGGCAGCGCTTGAAGATCACCTTTGAATACGCGGACATCGCCTTCGATACCCAGCATCCGACCAACCCGGCGCTGCAGGATTACAATCAGGCTACACTCGGCTTGCAGTTCATTTTCTGATCGGTCCCCTGCAGTCGTGATGTGCGGCCGCCGGGTGACTGGCGGCCGCGCTTTTTTGTGATGCATCGCTCAAACAGCCAGGAGGTATCGCCATCAAATCGCTGAGCTTGCGGGGAACGGCCAATCAGCGCCCGCCGATTCCATTCTTTCCCGGCTACCAGTTGCCGGTTGCGATGGCGTTGTTCATCGGCATGCTGTATGCCATGCTCGGCCCACTCGGGGACGAGCCGCACCTGCTCTTGTTGTTCGGTGCCCTGCTCGCCTTCCTGGCGGTGCGCCTGCTTGGCGAATGGGCCGCGCTGAGGCGGCTCGAGCTGGGCATTCTCCGTACGCGCGAAGGTCTGCTGGAGCCGACGCCGATCGAGCCTCACGCATGGACCAGCGTCGGCCATCTCATCCAGGAATACAACACCACGATCGCCACCTTGCGTCTGATATTTCAGACCGTGGAGGAATGCCAGGGGCGTTTTCTCAACGAGCGCAACCGCAGCAACACCATTCTGCAAAGCCTGCCGGGCGCCTTGCTGAGCCTGGCCGACGATTTGCGCGTCACCATCGCCAACCGTCAGGCGGAGGCGTTGTTCGGCGTCCGGCCGGGCGGATTGATCGACGCGAACCTGTTCGAGCTTCTCAACACCAACGAGCGCGACCGCGAATTGCTGCGTGACGCCTTTCTCTACAAGCATGCCATCCGCAATCAGGAAATCGCGCTCAGGGTCGACGGCAGCAAGCGTTTTTTCTCGCTCAATCTCGCTTTCTACAGCGACGAGGAAAACGACATGGGCGGGGTGCTGATCCTGCAGGACATCACCGAGCACCGGCAGCTGATGGAGAGCGTTGCGACGCGCGAGAAACTGGTGGCGATGGGCCAGTTGGCGGCGGGTGTCGCGCACGAATTGAATACGCCCCTCGGCAATATCCTTGGCTATGCGCAACTGCTCGATCGGGGTGCGGCCGGCCATCCGAAACTGGCGGAATATGCCCGCATCATCGCCGACGAGACGCAACGCTGCTCGCATGTGGTGCAGGAATTGCTCGACTACGCGCGCACGGACAAGTGCAGCGGCGAGATCTGCGATCTGAACCAGATGGCGCGGGAATTGATCGAGACATTCATCAAATGCCGGCTTAAACGCTACCGTATCGAAATCGTGCTGGAGCTATGCCAGGAGCCCCTGCTTGCCGAGGGCGGGTGCGGCCAGCTCGATATCGTCCTGGGCAATCTGCTGGTCAACGCCATCGACGCACTCGACAAGATACCGTCGCCGCGCATCGTCGTGCGTACCTGGATGGAAGACACCTATGCCGCCCTCTCCATCGCGGACAACGGCCCGGGTGTGCCACTGGATATCCGCAACCGCTTGTTCGACCCGTTCTTTTCCACCAAGGAGGTCGGGCAGGGCTCCGGGCTCGGCTTGTCCATCAGTCAGGCCATCGTCACCAAGCGTGGCGGTTTTATCGCCTACGATGCCGAGCATGGCGAAGGGGCGTGTTTCGTCGTCAGGATTCCGGCCGTCGATCTGGAGCGTGCGCAATCATGAAGCAGGATGCTCCCGCCCTCCGCAACGACGGCAAGGACGCCGGCATGAACGACGCCGGCATGAACGACGTCGCCACGAACGACGCCGCGATGAATGAAACCGTGCCGACCATTCTGGTCACCGAAGACGATCGCAACATGCGCGAGCTGATTCTTGCCGTACTGGCCGAATCGTCGATGGCTTTCAGGGTGGCCAGCGCCGAGAATGCGCACGAGGCGATGGATTTTCTCGAGAACAACGACGCCGCCGTCGTGCTCACCGATCTGCGCATGCCGGGTGCCGATGGGCTTGAACTGCTCAAGTTCGTGAAATCGCGGAACCCGCGGACCCAGGTCGTGCTGGTTACCGGTTACGCTACCGTCGAGTCGGCCGTCAAGGCCCTCAAGGAGGGGGCCTACGATTACGTTCAGAAACCGTTCGACACCACCAAGCTGCGCTCGGTGGTGGAAAAGGCGCTCGATTACTTCCTGATCTCGACCGAGAATCAGCGCCTGCGCCGTCAAACGCGCGCCTACGAGGAAAGCGGCGAAATCATCGGCCAATCCCAGGCGAAGGAACGCGTCGACCGCCTGATCGACGCCGCCGCCGCGTACGACTCCAGTGTGCTGATCTTCGGCGAAAGCGGCTGCGGCAAGGAACTGGTGGCGCGCCAGATCCATCAGCGCGGCAAGCGCAGCGGCAAGCCCTTCGTTGCCATCAACTGTGCGGCGATCCCGGAAAACCTGATTGAGAGCGAGCTGTTCGGCTTCCGCAAGGGCTCGTTTACCGGTGCCGAGCGCAACAAGCCCGGCCTGTTCGAGGCCGCCGACGGCGGCACCCTGTTTCTCGACGAGATCAACAATGCACCGATGGCCCTGCAGGCCAAGCTGCTGCGCGTGCTGCAGGACGGCAGCTTCTATCCGACCGGCGCCACCGAACCGGTTCATGTCGACGTCCGCGTGATTGCCGCCAGCAACCGGCAGATTCCCGAACTGGTGGAAGCCGGCCAGTTTCGCGAAGACCTCTTCTATCGCCTGTCGGTCATGGAAATCAGCGTTCCGCCGCTGCGCGAGCGGCGCGAAGACATCGCGCTGCTGACCTACTACCTGTTGAACAAGCACACGCTGCGCCTCGGCAAGCACATCGGCGGCATCAGCACCGCCGTGCTCGGCGCGCTGATGCGCTACGACTGGCCCGGCAATGTGCGCGAACTGGAAAACATCGTTCAGCGCATGATCATTCTCGCCGAATCGGATCAGATCGACACCGCCGTGCTGCCGTCGCGGCTGACCGAACAGAAGGACCCGCGCGGCCGCGCCCTCGACTATCTGCCGCCGCAAAGCCTGGACGAGGTGGAAGCCTATTTCATTCGCAAGACCCTGCGCGAGACGCACGGCGACCGTGCCCTGGCAGCGGAAATTCTCGGCATCGACAAATCGACCTTGTGGCGCAAGGTCAAGCGCTATGGCATCGAGGAGTAGGGCAGTGAAGGATTCTCCGCATCATGTCCGATCCCGCGTTGCTTGCGGGGCGCCCCCGGCGGCGTGGGCGCCCCGCCGCAGTTTCCAGGTTGAATGCGATGTCGCTTGACGCCCCGGTAAGCGCGTTGCGCCGCGTGCGCTGGCTGGGCGCGCCGCTGAATCTGTTGCTGCTGTTGGGGCTGGCCGCCTTGCTGGCGCACTGGACCTGGCGTTTTGCCGCGCCGGTGCCACCGCTGCCGGCAAGCAGTGCGGACGCCGGCATCACCCTCGACACGCAGCTGACGTCGCTGCATGCGGCGCATCTGTTCGGCGCGGCGTCGGGGCGGACGGACGCGCCTGCCGGGCAGGCGACCGCGCTTGAGTTGAAGCTGCGCGGGGTGTTCGCCGCACGGGACGGCAAGGCGATGGCGATCGTAGGCGGCGACGGGCCGGATCGGGCGGTCGCGCCCGGCGAGGAGATCGTGCCGGGCGTGGTGCTGGACGCGATCGCGCCCGACCATCTGGTTCTGCTCAACCGCGGCGTGCGCGAACGCCTCGACCTCGATGCGCTGGGGCGGCCGCTCGCGCTGGCCGATGGCGATACGCCGGTCTCGCGCCAGGAATTCGAGCAGGCACTGGCCGACCCGCGCAGCCTCGGGGTGCAGGCACGCCTTGAGAGCGGCCCGCTGTCCGGCCTGCTGCTGACCTCGGTGGCCGGCGACGGGCTGGCGGCGCGGCTGGGCCTGCAGAGCGGCGACACGCTGCGCATGGTCAATGGCATGCCGGTTGCCAGCATGCAGGATTTCGCGCGGCAATTGTCCGGCACGGCGGGCGCGCAGCGCCTCACCGTGGTGGGCGAGCGTCAGGGCAGGCCGCTTATTCTTTCTTACAGGCTGCAGTGAAACGATGAACGAGATGAATAAAACACGATCGGGCTTGTCTCGCCGTTTGACCCTGGGCGTGCTGCTGGCCGCGCTGGCCTGGCCCTCCACGCAGGCGTGGGCCCAGGCTCCGCGTGATCCGGTGGTGCTCAATTTCGTCAATGCCGACATTCCCTCGGTGATCAAGGCGGTGGGCGAACTGACCGGAAAGAATTTCGTCATCGATCCGCGCGTCAAGGGCACGGTGATCATCACCTCGGCGAGGGCGGTGCCGCGCGCCCAGGTGTACCCGATCCTGCTGTCGGCGCTGCGCATGCAGGGCTTCGCCGCGATCGAGAGCCACGGCGTGGTGAAAATCGTGCCGGAGGGTGACGCCAAGCAGGATTTCAGCGTGACCCGGGGCAAGGAGATGAACGAGAGCGGCGACCGCATCGTCACCCAGGTCTACCCGCTGCAGTACGAATCGGCCGCGCAGATGATGCCGGTGCTGCGACCGCTGATCAGCCCCAACAATGCCGTCGCGGCACTCGCCAACAGCAATACCCTGGTGATCACCGACTACGCCGACAACGTGCGCCGTCTGAACGCGGTCATCGCGGCGGTCGACCAGCCGGGCGAGAACGACACCGCCCTGATCCGGCTGAACCACGTGTCGGCGGTGGACGTGGCGCAGTCGCTGGGACGGCTGATGAACGACGCTACAGCGGCGGCGGGGCAGCCGGGCGGTGCGCGGCTGCAGATCGTGCCGGACGTACGCTCGAATTCGCTGCTGGTGCGCAGCGACAACCCCGCGCGCATCCAGACGCTGCGTGGCCTGGTTGCCGGTCTCGATGTGGCGGGGGCGGCGAGTGGCAACATCCATGTGGTGTACCTGCGCAACGCGGAGGCGACGAAGCTGGCCGAGACGCTGCGCGGCATTATGACGGGCGAGGCGCCGGCCGCGCTGGAGCGCATCGGGCTGACGGCCACCACGCCGGCCGCGCCGTCCACCCAGCCGGCGCCGGCCGTCGCGCCGGCCATTACGCCGGTTTCCGGTGCCGCCGGCGGCAGCATGATCCTCGCCGACGCGGCGACCAACTCGCTCGTCATCGGCGCGCCGGACGTGACCTATAACGCCCTGCGCGCGGTGATCGACAAGCTCGACGCACGCCGCGCACAGGTGTTCGTCGAGGCGCTGGTGGTGGAAATCACGGCCGAGAAGGCGGCCGAATTCGGCATCCAGTGGCAGGACCTGCGCGGCGTCGGGAAAGGCGGGACGAACATCATCGGCGGCACCAACCTCGGTGGCCGCAATAGCGGCAGCAACATCCTCGACGCCGCGGCCAACCTCGGCACCGTGGGGCAGGGCCTGAACATCGGCATCGTCAGCGGAACGATCAACATTCCCGGCCTGGGCGAGGTGCTCAATCTTGGCGCGCTGGCGCGCGCGCTCGAGTCGGACGCCAACGCCAACATCCTGTCGACGCCCAATCTGATGACCATGGACAACGAGGAGGCGAAAATCGTCGTCGGCCAGAACGTGCCGTTCATCACCGGCCAGTATGCGCAGACCGGCTCGACCACTACGCCGACGCCGTTCCAGACCATCGAGCGCCGCGACGTCGGGCTGACGCTCAAGGTGCGCCCGCAGGTGTCGGAGGGGGGATCGATCAAGATGCAGATCTACCAGGAAATTTCCAGCCTGCGCCCCACCACCACCGCGACCGACGTGATCACCGACATGCGCTCGATCGATTCCACGGTGCTGGTCGACGACGGCCGCATCATCGTGCTCGGCGGCCTGATCCAGGACAGCATGCAGGATGGCATCGACAAGGTGCCGCTGTTGGGCGACATTCCGCTGCTCGGCCATCTGTTCAAGTCGGAAAAGCGCAAGCGCATGAAAACCAACCTGATGGTGTTCCTGCGGCCGCACGTGCTGCGCGATACGGCGAGCACCGATGCGATGACCGGTGAGCGCTACGATTTCATCCGCCAGAAGCAGGCCGAGTTCCGTATGCAGCCGCATCTCATTCTGCCCGACATGCAGATGAACCCGTTGCCCGAGTTGACCAACCCGACGCTGCCCGCGTCCGCCGGCCAGCCGCAATCGCCGGCATCCCGATGAACGCCATGGACACAACCGCGTCCCCCGTTCCGGATCCGCAGCTTGCCGCGCTGCTGCCCTACGGGTTTGCCCGGACGCGCGGGGTGGTGGCGGGACGGCGCGTCGGCGATGAAATCGAGATCTGGCTGCGCGAGGGGGCCGAGTCGACGACGCTGGCCGAGGTGCGGCGCATCCTGAAGCGCCCGCTGCAGCCGCAGGTGCTGACGGCGGAAGCGTTCGAGCAGGCTTTGGCGCAGGCCTATGCGCGCGGCGAAAACCAGGCGGCCGATCTGGTCGACGACATGGAGCAGGGGATGGATCTGCGGCAGCTGGCGCAGGACATCCCCGAGGTGGCCGACCTGCTGGAAAGCGAGGACGACGCGCCGATCATCCGCCTGATCAATGCGCTCTTGACGCAGGCGCTGCGCGAGAATGCGTCCGACATCCACATCGAGCCGTTCGAGACGCGCTCGGTGGTGCGCTTTCGCATGGACGGCGCGCTGCGCGACGTGATCGAGCCGAAGCGCGCGCTGCACGCGGCGATCGTGTCGCGCATCAAGGTGATGGCGCAGCTCGACATTGCCGAAAAACGCCTGCCGCAAGACGGCCGCATCACCCTGCGCCTGGCCGGGCGGCCGGTCGACGTGCGGGTGTCGACGCTGCCGACCGGCCACGGCGAGCGCGTGGTGCTGCGCCTGCTCGACAAGCAGGCGGGGCGGCTCGAACTGGGACGGCTCGGCATGAGCGAAGCCACGCTCGCCGGGCTCGACGAACTGATCCACCGGCCGCATGGCATCGTGCTGGTGACCGGGCCGACGGGCTCGGGCAAAACCACCACGCTGTATGCGGCGCTCTCCAGGCTCGACGCCGGGGCGCTCAACATCATGACGGTGGAGGATCCGATCGAGTACGACCTCGACGGCATCGGCCAGACCCAGGCCAACCCGCGCATCGACCTCAGCTTCGCGCGGGCCTTGCGCGCCATCCTGCGGCAGGACCCGGACGTCATCATGATCGGCGAGATCCGCGATCTGGAGACCGCGCAGATCGCGGTGCAGGCCTCGCTCACCGGCCATCTGGTGCTGGCGACGCTGCACACCAACGACGCCGCCAGCTCGGTGACGCGACTGATCGACATGGGGATCGAACCTTTCCTGCTGGCGTCGAGCCTGCTGGGCGTGCTCGGTCAGCGCCTGGTGCGCAGGCTGTGCCCGCTGTGCCGCCAGCCGCACGCAGCGGCTGACAGCGAAGTCGCGGCGCTGGGGCCGCCCGCGCCGGATGGGCCGCTGTACCGGGCAGCGGGCTGCGCCCACTGCAATTCGACCGGCTACCGCGGCCGCACCGGGATCTACGAGCTGCTCAGCGTCGACGAAACGCTGCGCCGCATGATTCACGACGGTGCCGCCGAACAGGATCTGCGCACCCATGCGCTGACGCACGGCATGGTCAGCCTGCGCCAGGACGGCATGCGCTGGGTACGCGCCGGCGACACCGCGCTGGAAGAAGTGCTGCGCGTGACGCGCGAGAGCTGAAGGCGGGCGCATGGCTGCATTTCGCTACGAGGCCTACGATGCCGCCGGCCGCCTGCACAAGGGCGTGCTGGAAGCCGACACCGCGCGCCAGCTGCGCGCCCGGCTGCGCGAGCGCGGCTGGCTGGCGGCCGAGGTGGCGAGCGTGTCCGACGAATCGATGGGGCGCGGCGGCGGTCGCTGGCATTGGCGGCGCGGCCTGTCCGGCACGCAGCTCGCCCTGGTCACGCGGCAGTTCGCCACCCTCCTGGCCGCCGGCCTGCCGGTGGAGCAGACGCTCAACGCCCTGATCGAGCAGGCCGATACCGATTATCAGCGCCAGGTGCTGGCCGGGGTGCGCGGCGAGGTGCTGGCGGGGCATTCGCTGGCGCGCGCGTTGCAGAAATATCCGCGCGTATTCCCCGAGCTGTACGCCACCCTGGTCGCGGCCGGCGAACAGTCGGGGCGGCTGGGCGAGGTGATGGAGCGGCTGGCCGACTACACCGAATCCCGGCAGGCGCTGCGGCAGAAGGTCGGGCTCGCCTTCGTCTATCCGGCGATCGTCACGCTGGTGGCCGGCGCGGTGGTGCTCGGCCTTTTGACTTACGTGGTGCCGCAGGTGGTGAACGTGTTTCAGAACACGCAGCAGACCCTGCCGTGGCTCACCCGCGCGCTGATCGGACTGAGCGATTTTCTGCGCGCCAGCGGGTGGCTGTGGCTGGCCGCGATCGGCGCGGCGGTGTGGGCGGCGCGGCGCGCGCTCGCCCGGCCGCAGCCGCGTCTGCGCTTTCACCGCTGGCTGCTGCGGCTGCCGCTGGTGGGGACGCTGGTGCGCGGCGTCAACAGCGCGCAGCTGGCGAGCACGCTGGCGATTCTGGTCGGCAGCGGGGTGCCGCTGCTGGCGGCGCTGCAGGCCGGCGCCGGGGTGGTGAACAACCTGCCGATGCGCCAGGCGGTGGAAGAGGCGGGGCGCCGCGTGCGCGAAGGCGGCAGCCTCTCGCGCGCGCTCGCCGCGGCCAGGCTGTTTCCACCGATGCTGGTGCACATGATTGCCAGCGGTGAGACGAGCGGCCGCCTGGTGCACATGCTGGAGCGTGCCGCCGCGCAGCAGAGCCAGGAAATGGAAAACCGCGTGATGGGGCTGACCAGCCTGCTGGAGCCTTTGCTGATCCTGGCGATGGGAGCGGTGGTGCTGGTGATCGTGCTGGCGATCCTGCTGCCGATTTTCGAGATGAACCAGCTGGTGCATTGATGCGCTGGCCCGCACGTACACAAGGACATGGCATGACATTCAGACCTGCTCATCCGCGCCGTCCGACGCACGGCTTCACCCTGATCGAAATCATGGTGGTGGTCGCGATTCTCGGCATTCTTGCCGCACTGGTGGTGCCAAAGATCATGGGTCGCCCGGACGAGGCGCGCATCGTCGCCGCCAAGCAGGACATCGCCGCGATCAGGCAGGCGTTGAACCTGTACCGTCTCGACAATACGCGCTACCCGACCACCGAGCAGGGGCTGCAGGCGCTGGTGGAAAAACCGGTTTCGGGCCCGATCCCCGGCAACTGGAAACGCGGCGGCTATCTGGAACGCCTGCCCAACGATCCCTGGGGCGCGCCGTACCAGTACCTCAACCCCGGATTGCGCGGCGAGATCGACGTCTTCAGCCTCGGCGCGGACAGCGCGGCGGGCGGCGAGGGCAACAACAAGGACATCGGTTCGTGGGAGCTGTAGGCCAGCGCGGCTTCACCCTGATCGAGATTCTCGTGGTGCTGGCGATCATCGGCATCATGGTGGGCCTGGCGGGGATGCGCATGATGCCGGACGACGATCGCACGCTGCACGGCGAGGCGCAGCGGCTGGCGCTGCTGCTCGAACAGGCGCGCGACCAGGCGGTGGCGTCGGGCGAGCCGATCGCGTTTTCGATGGCGCCGCGTGGCTACCGCTTCTGGTCGCTTAACGCCGACAACCGCTGGGTGCCGCGCGGCGGCGACGAGCTGTTGCGCGATCGCGCGCTGGCGGACGGCGTGCGGCTGGCGGCGCTGCAGGTGAACCAGTCCAGCCTGAGTGCAGACGCGCGTCTGCTGTTCCTGCCGTCCGGCGGCAACGCGCCGTTCACGGCCGATCTGGCGCTCAATGCGGCGCACGCGCGCATCCGTGGCGACAGCCTCGGCCGGGTGCGGATCGAAACCCGCGAGGCGGCGACCGAATGACGCGGCGGCAGCGCGGCTTCACGCTGATCGAGGTGCTGGTGGCGCTGGCCATTCTGGCGGTCGCGCTGGCCGCCGCCAGCCGCGCTGCGGCCATGATGGCGGACAGTTCGGCCGAACTGCGCGAACGTCTGCTGGCCGGCTGGGTGGCGCAGAATCGTCTGGCCGAACTGCAGGCGCGGCGCGCCTGGCCCGAGGCTGGCATTCGCGAAGGCGAAGTGGAGCAGGCGGGGGTGAAGATGGTCTGGCGCGAAGCCGTCAGCGCCACGCAGAACCGGGCGTTTCGCCGCGTCGAAATCAGCGTTGCCGCAGCCGGGCGCGACGCCCGCGCGCTGGCCCGGCTGACCGGCTATCTGGCCCGCGCCGAGGACAAATGAGACAGCGCGGCTTCACCCTGGTGGAAATGCTGGTGGCGCTGACGATCTTCGCGCTGATGTCGGTGCTGGCCTACCGCGGGTTGAGCGCGGCGCTGCAGACGCGCGCGCACCTGACCGCGGACAACCAGCGCTGGCGCGACATCGCCCTGACGCTGGCGCAACTCGAGCAGGACATGGGACAGGTGGTGAATCGCCCGGTGCGCGGCAGCGGCGGCCTGTCCCTGCCCGCGCTGGTCGGCCACGCGCAGGCCTTCGGCGCCGACGACGCCCAGCTCAGTTTCAGCCGCATGGGCATGGCATGGCAGAGCGGCGTGCTGGCCGACGTGCAGCGCCACGGCTACCGGCTCAACAAGGGCACGCTCGAACAGCTGGTGTGGCCGGTGCTGGATCAGGCGCCGCGCAGCGAGCCCGCGGTGCAGCCGTTGCTGGAACGGGTGCACCGCTTCGAGTTGCGCTACCTCGACGGCAGCGGCAACTGGCAGTCGCGCTGGCCGCTGCCCGGGATGGCGGCGCTGCCGACGGCGCTGGAGGTGGTGCTCGAACTCGACGACGGCGTCGCGGTGACGCGGGTGTTTGCCCTGCCATGAGGCGCCAGCGCGGCATGGCCGTCATCACCGCCATCCTGGTGGTCGCGCTGGTGGCGAGCGCGGCGTCGTTCATGGCGTGGCAGCAGCAGTTGTGGCTGCGCCAGGTGGAAAATCTCGGCGCGCAGGCGCAGAGCCGGGTGGTGGCGCTGGCGGCGCTGCAGTGGGCGCGCTCGGCGCTGGCGCAGGACGCGCGCAGCAGCAGCGTGGACCACCTGGGCGAGGGCTGGGCGCAGCCGCTGTCGCCGCTGCCGGTGGAAGGCGGCGAACTGAGCGGCGGACTGAGCGATCAGCAGGGGCTGTTCAACCTCAACAGCCTGGTACGCGAGGGCAAGGCCAGCGCGGCCGATCTGGCGGTGTTCCAGAAGCTGCTCGATCTGCTGCAGCTGCCGCCCGGCCTCGCCGGCGCGGTGGTCGACTGGATCGACCCCGACGCCGAGCCGACCTATCCGGGCGGCGCCGAAGACATGGATTATCTGGCGCTGGATCCGCCTTATCGCGCCGCCAACCGGGCGCTGACGACGGTGGACGGGCTGTATCGCATCAAGGGCTTCGACGCGGCGCGGGTGGAACGCCTGCGCGCCTTTGTGACCGCGCTGCCGCAAGCGACGCCGGTCAACGTCAACACCGCGCCGGCGGAAGTGCTGGCGGCGGTCGCCGGCCTCTCGCTCGACCAGGCGCGGGCGCTGGTGGCGGCACGCAAGGCGCGGCATTTCGCGGACCTCGCCGATTTCCGTGCGCGGCTGCCGCAGCCGGAGGCGCCGCTGAACGAGACGCTCTTGAGCGTCGACAGCCGCTATTTTCTGGTGACCGGCCACGCCCGTTTCGGCCGCGCGAAAGCGGGCTGCCAGGCCCTGCTGGAACGCGAAGCGACTGCCTGGCCGAAGCTGGTGTGGCAAAAAAATATCTGACCCGATCGAATCCCGACCATGAGCCTGCTGCGCATCCATATTCCCTCTTCCTGGCCCGACGCCGAGCCGGACGCCGCGCTGCCCTGGTGCAGGCTTGGCGCGCGCGGAGAGCTGCTCGGCGCCGGCCTCGCCCCGCTCGCCGAGCTGCCGCGCAGCGAAGCCTGCGAACTGGTGCTGCCGGCTGAGGCCGTGCTGCTGACCCGCGCCAGCCTGCCGCGCGGCAGCAAGCAGAAATTGCGGCAGTTGTTGCCGTATGCAATCGAAGACCGGCTGGTGGCCGAACCCGATGCGGTGCATGCGGCGACCGGCCCGGCGCCGGTCGCCGGCCAGACTGCGCTGGCGGTGATCGACAAGGCCTGGCTGGCGCGGTTGCTGGCGTGCTTCAACGGGGCCGGCCTGCGCCCGCGCAGCGCCTGGCCGGAAACCCTGCTGCCCGCGTTGCCGGCCGATGGCTGGGTGATGGTGTGGGACGGCCGCGGCGGCTTTCTGCGCAGCGGCGAGCATGCGGGCATGAGCCTGGACGGCGGCTCATCCACAGAGCCCCCCGCCGCCCTTGCGCTGCGCGTGGCGGAAGCGCGCGCAGCCGCCGCGCTGCCGCAGCGCCTGTTGCTGCGTCTGCGCGACGGCACGCCGCCGCCCGACGTCGAAGCCTGGAGCCGCGCACTGGGCGTGGCGGTCGAGTTGGGGACGGAATGGGCGCCGTTGCGGCATCCGGACATCGTCCGCGGCGGCATCGATCTGCTGCAGGGGGCCTTCGCGCCAGTGGGCGTGACGCACGGCGACTGGTCTGCTTGGCGGCTGCCGCTGATCCTGGCCGGACTGATCGCCTTGCTGCAGATCGGGGCGACCACGACCGAGTGGTGGCTGTTGAGCCGTGAAAAGCAGACCCTGCAGGCGACGATGGAAAAGCATTTTCGCGCGGCCTTCCCCGACGCGCGCGTGGTCGTCGATGCGCCGCTGCAGATGCAGCGCAATCTGGCCGAACTGCGCGGCGCGGCCGGCCAGATGTCGCCGACCGACTTTCTGCCCCTGCTGGCGCGGACGGCCGCCGCGCTCGACGCCGGCAGCCGCAACGGTCTGCGCGCGATCCACTACGAAGCCGGCCAGCTCCGTCTCGACCTGCCGGTGACCGACCGGGCGGCAGCGGAACAGCTGTTGCAGCGGCTGGCCGATGCCGGCCTGAGCAGCCAGCTGCAAAGCGTCAGCGGCACCGCGCCGCAATCCATGGCGCGCATCGCGATTACGGGGAGCCGGCCATGAAAGACGCGCTGATTCAATTCTGGCTGGCACGCGCGCCGCGCGATCGCCGGATCCTTGCCGCGGCGGCGCTCCTGGTGGCGGTCCTGGGGCTCGCTTACGGCTGGCTGCCGCTGCAGCGCGAGGCGGCGCAGCTGCGGCAGACCCTGCCGCAGCTGCGCGCGCAGGCCGGACAACTGCAGCAGGATGCGCAGGAAGCCATCCGCCTGCGCGCGCGGCCCGCGGCCAAGGCGGAGGCCGAGGCGGGCAGTCTCGCTGCCGCGGTCGAACGGCGCGCGCAGGACCTGGGACTGCGCGGACAGATCAAGTCCATCACGCCGCAGGAGGCGGGCCGCGTCCGCGTCGTGCTGCCGCAGGTGGGGTTCGACGCGTGGCTCGGCTGGCTCGGCGAACTGCAGACGCATCATGGGGTGCGGGTCGATTCGGCGCACATCGAGGCGGGTGAGGTCGCCGGCACGGTACGGGTCGATGCGGTACTGGCGGGCGGATGATGGCGGATCGCGCCCCCTTCCGTTTGCGTGGGCGCCACTACCTGCTGGCGCTGCTGGCGTATCTGACGCTGCTGCTGGCATGGGCGCCGGCCAGCCTGCTGGCGTGGGCGCTGCCGCACTTCACCCGGCAGGCGGTGTCGCTCGACCGGGCGACGGGGAGCGTGTGGCGCGGCCAGGCTGAGGGACTGCGGGTGCGCGCTGCGGGTTTGTCCGGCGACCTGCAGCTTGGCCGCGTGCGCTGGCGCGTGCGGCCGCTCGACCTGTTCGCCGCCCGCCTCGGCTACCGGCTGCAGCTGGACGGTGCGGGTGTCCAGGCGCAGGGCGTGCTGCGCGCAGGCGCGAACCGCGCGGAATTGCTCGAAGCGCGGATCGACATGCCGGCCAAGCGGCTGGCGCAACTGGCGCCCGACTTCGCATGGTGGCAACCGGCCGGCCGGCTGGTTTTGACGGCCGACCGCATGGCCTTCAGCCCGACGGAGGTCCGGGGCGCAGCCGTGCTGCGCTGGCTGGATGCCGCCTCGGGCCGGTCGCCATCGCGGCTCGGCAGCTACCGTGCGGACATCGCAGGCGCGCAAGGCGGCTTGAGGTTCACGCTGGCGACCGAGTCGGGCCCGCTGTCGCTGCAGGGACAGGGCAATTGGGACGCCAGGCGCGGCGTGGTGTTCAATGGCGCGGCGCGTGCCGCAGCGGACAGCAGGACGGAACTGGACGGGCTTCTGAACCTGATCGGTCCGGCCCGGCCGGACGGCGGCCGCGCGATCCGCATCGGGCATTGAGACATGACCCGTGTGTTCCGCAACCAAGCCGCGCCCATGCGGCGCATGCGGCAGCAGGGCGCCGAAATCGCCATGCGCAATGGCGTCTGTTTGCGATAAGCTCCGGACGATAGTTGAGATCCATGATGCCGAGTATGTTTTCTGCCAATGAACTGGTTTGCGAGCGCGGCGAACGCCTGCTGTTCAGCAATCTGGGTTTCGAGCTGTCGGGCGGCGAGGCCTTGCTGGTGGGCGGGGGCAACGGCCGCGGCAAGACCAGCCTGTTGCGCATCCTGTGCGGCCTGTCCGCGCCTGCCGCCGGCACCGTGCGCTGGCGCGGCGAAGCCATCGGCAGGGCGCGTGAACGCTATGCCCGGGAGATGGCCTACCTAGGCCATGCCAATGGCATCAAGGACGATCTCTCGCCAATGGAAAACCTGCGCATCGCGGCGGCGTTGAACGGGCGTGCGCTGGATGCCGCGGCGGCGACGGCTGCGCTGGAGCGGATCGGCCTGTCGCGCTGCCTGGATCTACCCGCCCGCGTGCTGTCCTTCGGCCAGCGCCGGCGCGTCGCGCTGGCCGGGCTGATGACGGCCGGCGCGCTGTTGTGGATACTCGACGAGCCGCTGACCGGACTCGACGTCGAGGGCGTCGCCCTGGTCGAGCGGATGATCCGCGATCACGTCGTGGCGGGTGGCCTGGCGGTCATGACGACGCATCAGCCGATGACGCTCGACGGCCTGACGCCGCAAACCCTGTCGGTCGGGACATGAGCGGGATCATTGGCGTGGCGGCGGCTTTACCGGTACGGCGGCTTGCGCGTGAGCCCCGATGCTGAGATTCCTGTTCACCGTCATTCGCCGCGACGTGCTGCTGGCGGCGCGGCGGCGCGGCGACTGGCTGACCGCGCAATTCTTCTTCGTCATCGTGGTGAGCATGTTTCCGCTCGGCATCGGGCCGGAGCCGGCCATGCTGCGCAGCATCGGGCCGGGGGTAGTGTGGGTCGCCGCCTTGCTCGCTTCGCTGCTGTCGCTGGACCGGCTGTTCGCCGACGATTATCGCGACGGCAGCCTGGAACAAGCGATGCTGTCGCCTTGTCCCATGGCGTTGCTGACGCTGGGAAAAGCCATTGCGCACTGGGTCATCAACGGCATTCCGCTGCTGCTGATTGCGCCGCTGCTCGGGATCCAGTTCAATCTGCCGGCCGCGGCGCTGTGGATTCTCGTCCTGTCGCTTGCCATCGGCACGCCGATCCTGTCGCTGCTCGGCAGCATCGGCGCCGCGCTGACGCTGGGCCTGCGCGGCGGCGGCGCGCTGGTCACTTTGCTGATCATGCCGCTTTATGTGCCGGCCCTGATTTTCGGTGCCGGCGCGGTGGAGGGCGTGCTCTCCGGCAGCGGCTCGGAAGCGCATCTTTCGCTGTTGGGGGCGTTTCTGGTGTTGTCGCTGTTGCTGGCGCCCTGGGTGAGCGCCATGGCGCTTAAAGTTTCCGTGGAGTAGAGATTTGAATTTGTACCACTATGCTTCACCGTCGACTTTCTATCCCTGGGCCGGGAAACTGATCCCGTGGTTTGCGGCGCTGGCGCTCATTCTGGCGGCAGCGGGGCTGTACATCGGTTTCTTCGTTGCGCCGACCGACTTCCAGCAGGGCGAAGGCTACCGCATCATTTTCATCCATGTGCCGGCGGCCTGGATGTCGATGTTCATCTATGTCGTCATGGCCTTCTGGTCGGCCATCGGCCTCGCCTTCAATACCCGCCAGTCCTTCGTCATGGCGCGCGCGCTGGCGCCCACCGGCGCCATGTTCACCTTCGTCGCGCTGTGGACCGGCGCGTTATGGGGCAAGCCGATGTGGGGCGCCTGGTGGGTGTGGGATGCCCGCCTCACCTCGGAACTGATCCTGCTGTTTCTCTACGTCGGCGTCATGGCCCTGCAGGCCGCGATCGACGACCCGCGCCGCGCCGACCGCGCCGGCGCGCTGCTCAACCTGGTCGGCGTCATCAACGTGCCGGTCATCTACTTTTCGGTCAAATGGTGGAACACCCTGCACCAGGGCGCTTCGGTCAGCCTCACGCGTGCGCCCTCGATGGCGCAGACCATGCTCTGGGGCATGCTGATCATGGCACTCGCCGCCTGGATGTACACCATCGCCGTTACCCTGGTTCGCGCGCGCACGCTGACCCTCGAACGCGAGCGGCAGAGCGAATGGGTGCGTGCCCGGCTGGAGGGGCAGCCATGAACTGGGAAAGCTGGCAGGCCTTCTGGGCCATGGGCGGCTACGGCCTCTATGTCTGGGGCTCGTTCGGCATGACGCTGCTCTGCCTCGCGGCCGAGATCGGGCTGCTGCGCCGCCACCGCCGGCAGGTCTGGCGGCGCCTCAAGCGCATGAAAACATGGGACGCGCAATGATTTTTTATCCGGAAACCGCATGGCAATGAAACCACGTCACAGAAAACTCGCCCTGATCGTCCTGGTCGTCGCCGCGCTTGGGGTTGCGCTGGCGCTGGTGCTCAATGCCTTCAACAGCAATCTGGTGTTCTTTTTCTCGCCGACCCAGGTCGCCAATGGCGAGGCGCCGACCGGCCGGGCTTTCCGCATCGGCGGCCTGGTCGAGGCGGGGAGCGTCCGGCGCGAGGCGGATGGGCTCACCACGCGTTTCGTCGTCACCGATACCGCCCGCTCGATCCCGGTGGCCTACACCGGCATCCTGCCCGACCTGTTCAAGGAGGGCAAAGGCGTGGTGGCCGAAGGCAGGCTGGGAACCGACGGGTTGTTCGACGCCACCCAGGTGCTGGCCAAGCACGACGAGAACTACATGCCGCCGGAAGCCGCCAGCGCCATCGAACAGGCGCAGAAGGCGCAGCAGACGATCGTGGAGTGAGTGCGATGGTCTGGCTGGCGTTCATGCATAAGTTTCCTGCCGCGGCAGGCACTCCATGGTTTAACTTGAGGCAGACATCATGATTCCCGAACTCGGTCATTTCGCTCTGATCATCGCGCTGCTGCTGGCGTTGACCCAGGCCATCCTGCCGCTGTACGGCGCGCAGCGCGGCAATTTCACGCTGATGGCGGTGGCGCGGCCCGCTGCGCAGGGGCAGTTCGTGTTCGTCGCCGTCGCCTTTGCCTGTCTCGCGTATTCGTTCCTGACCAACGATTTCTCGGTCGAGAATGTGGCGCGCAATTCGTTCTCGCAGTTGCCCGAGGTCTACCGCTTCACCGCCACCTGGGGCTCGCACGAAGGTTCCTTGCTGCTGTGGGTGCTGATCCTCGGCTTCTGGAGCACCGCGGTGTCGGTATTCTCGCGCCGCCTGCCGGAAGACATGGCGGCGCGCGTGATCGGCGTCATGGGGCTGATCTCGGTCGGCTTCCTCGCCTTTCTGCTCACCACCTCCAACCCGTTCGAGCGTCTGCTGCCCGCCGCCATCGACGGCAACGACATGAATCCGCTGCTGCAGGACTGGGGCATGATCATTCACCCGCCGATGCTGTACATGGGCTACGTCGGTTTCGCGGTGGCGTTCGCCTTCGCCATCGCCGCGCTGCTTTCCGGCAAGCTGGACGTCGCCTGGGCGCGCTGGTCGCGGCCGTGGACCACCGTGGCGTGGGCCTTCCTCACGCTCGGCATCGTGCTCGGCAGCTGGTGGGCCTACCGCGAACTGGGCTGGGGCGGCTGGTGGTTCTGGGATCCCACCGAGAACGCCTCGTTCATGCCGTGGATCGCCGGCACGGCCCTGATGCACTCGCTCGCCGTCACCGAAAAGCGCGGCGCCTTCAAGGCCTGGACCGTGCTGCTCGCGCTCGTCACGTTCGCGCTGTCGCTGCTTGGCACCTTCCTGGTGCGTTCCGGCGTACTGTCGTCGGTGCATGCTTTCGCCACCGACCCGGCGCGCGGCGCCTTCATCCTTGGCTTTCTTGCCGTCGTCATCGGCGCCTCGCTCGCGCTGTACGCCTGGCGCGCGCCGAAAATGATCACCGGCGGCGGCTTCACCTGGTTCTCGCGCGAATCGCTGCTGCTGGCCAACAACGTGATCCTGATCGCGGCGCTGGGCGCGGTGCTGCTCGGCACGCTGTACCCGCTGTTCATGGACGCCATGGGACTGGGCAAAATCTCCGTCGGGCCGCCGTATTTCAATGCGGTGTTCGTGCCGCTGATGGCGCCGGCGCTGTTTCTCATGGGCATCGGCCCGCTGGCGCGCTGGAAGGAAGCCAGCCTGCCGGACCTCGCCACCCGCCTGAAGTGGGCGCTCGGCGTGGCGCTCGCCGCCGGCCTGCTGCTGCCGCTGACGCTGGACGGCTTCAATCCCTGGGCGAGCCTGGGCTTTTTCCTTGCTGTCTGGATCGCGCTGACGGTGCTGGCGGCATTCGGCGAACGGCTCAGGCACGGCCAAGGCAGTGCGATACGCAAGCTGGCTGGCTTGCCGCGCAGCTTCTGGGGCATGCAACTGGCGCACCTGGGCATCGCCGTCGGCGTTGCCGGCATCGCGGTGGTCGCCAACTACTCGGCCGAGCGCGACGTGCGCATGGAGGTGGGAAGCCATGCCGAGCTTGCCGGCTACACCTTCACCTTCCGCGGCGCCGCCGCGCACGACGGCCCCAATTACCGCGCCGCCCGCGGCACCGTGGAGGTCAGTCGGGACGGCAAGCCGGTGGCCACGCTGTACCCCGAAAAGCGCGTCTACAACGCGTCGGGCATGGGGATGACCGAGGCCTCGGTGCATCCGAACGTCTTCCGCGATCTCTATGTCGCCATGGGCGAACCGCTCGACGGGTCGGACGGCGCCTGGACCGTGCGTCTGTTCTACAAGCCGTTCATCAACTGGCTCTGGTTCGGTGCCCTGTTGATGGTGGCGGGCGGATTCATGGCGGCCGCCGACAAGCGTTACCGGATCGCGCTGCGGCGCAGCGAGGTGCCGCAGCATCTCGCGGCGCAGGGAGCCTGAATCATGAAGCGCTGGCTGCCGCTCGTCCTGTTTCTCGTCCTCGTCGGCTTTTTCGCCAAAGGCCTGTTTCTCAATCCACGCGAGGTGCCTTCGCCGTTCATCGGCCGGACGGCGCCCGCCTTCACGCTGCCGGTGGTGGGGAATGCCGGCGCGTCCTTCAGCCCGGCCGACATGAAGGGCAAGATCTGGATGCTCAATATCTGGGCGCCCTGGTGCGTGTCGTGCCGCCAGGAGCACGGCTTCCTGATGCAGCTTGCACAGAGCGGCCGCATCCCCATCGTCGGCCTCAACTGGAAGGACGCGGATCGCGAGGCGCAGGCCTTGCTGGCGCGCACCGGCAGTCCCTATGTCGCGGTGCCGGATGATCTCGACGGCCGTGTCGGCATCGATTACGGCGTCACCGGCACGCCCGAGACCTACATCATCGACCGGCAGGGCATCGTGCGGCTGAAGCACGTCGGTCCGATCGGCCCCGACGTATGGCAGACCAAATTCGAACCGACACTCAAGGAGCTGGGCGCATGAAACCTGGCCGCATCAAACCTGCCCTGCTGGCCGTCCTGCTGGCAATTTCGCTGCCGGCGCAGGCCAGTGACGCGGCGCCGCAGGCGGCACTGTCCAGCGCGGACGATCCCGTCATCGAACAGCGCCTGGTCAACCTGGCGGAAGACCTGCGCTGTCTGGTCTGCCAGAACGAGTCGCTGGCCGGTTCGCGAGCCGCGCTGGCGGAAGACCTGCGGCGCGAGATCCGCACGCAGATGAAGGCCGGCAAAAACGACCGCGAGGTCGTCGCCTACCTCACCGAACGCTATGGCGATTTCGTGCTGTACCGTCCGCCGTTCAAGCCGGTGACCTGGCTGCTCTGGCTCGGCCCCGTGCTGTTCCTGGGCATCGGCGGCGGTGCCTGGTACCTGACCCTGCGGCGCCGCCGCGACGTGCAGGCGGTCCCGCTGGACGAGAAAAAACGCGCCGCTGCCGCGCAACTTCTGGAAGAAAAATGAACCCGTTCTGGACCGTGTCCCTGTTCTGGATTGCCGCCGCCGTCTGCGTCGTCGTGGCCCTGGCCTTCGTGCTGCCCCCCTTGTTGCGGGTGCGCGACGGGGCAGGCAAGGCTGCCCGGCGCGACGTCAATATCGCCGTTTACCGGGACCAGATGAAGGAAATGGAAGCCGACCGCACCCACGGCCTGCTTTCCGACGCGCAGTATCAAAACGCCAGACTGGAACTGGAAACCCGCCTGGCCGACGATGCCCTGACTGCGGAAGAGCCCCCCGAATCCGTCTCGTCCGGCAGCCGCAAACTGGGGTATGCCCTGGGCGCCGTGCTGCCCGCCGCCGCCTTCGCCCTCTATTACTGGCTGGGCAGCCCCGCATCCCTGCTGGCCATTGCCGATGCGCAGCCCGGTACGGCCGCTTCCGCCATGGCCGGCGCGGCGAGCGGGCATGATTTCATGGCGCTGATCCGCAAAGTGGAAGAAAAAACCCGGGCCAATCCGGATGACGGCGAGGCCTGGTCCATGCTGGCCCGCTCCTACGCGGCGATGGAGCAGTGGCCCCAGGCGCTGCAGGCGTACGAAAGAGCGGCCAGGCTTTTGCCGCAGGATGCGTCGGTACTGTCCGGCTATGCCGAGGCGCTGGCCATCGCCAACCGGTTTGTGCTGGCAGGCAGGCCGATGGAACTGGTGCAGCAGGCGCTGGAGATCGATCCCGACGACCTCAAGGCCCTGGAAATGGCCGGTTTCAATGCCTTGCAGGAGGGTGATTTTTCCCGGGCCAGCGAGCATCTGAAGCGCATGCATGGCTTGTTGCCGCCGGACTCGCCCGCTGCCCAGAGCGTCCTGGCCGCGCTGACGGAAGCCGAACGCCTGGCCCGGCCGGGTGTGTCCGGGCTGGCCAGTCCACCCTCCGTGGACGACCGGCCGGCGTCGGTTGCCGTGGGCGCCACGATCCGCGGCAGCGTTGACGTCGCGTCGGCGCTCAAGTCCGGCCTCGCGGGGACGGACGTACTTTTTATTTTCGCGCGTGCGGCGCCGGGCGGGCCGCCGGTCGCTGCGATCCGGGCGGGCGCCGGCCGGTTGCCGCTGAAATTCGAACTTGACGACAGGGCGGCAATGAACCCCGGCAATGCCCTTTCGCAGCACAGGCAGGTGACGCTGGTGGCCCGCCTGTCCCGATCCGGCAACCCGACGGCCCAACCGGGCGATCTGGAAGGCAGTGCCGCCAACGTGGCGGTGGGCGCGAGCGACGTGAAAATCCTGATCGATCGGCGTCTCCCCTGAAGCGGCCCAGGTTCATCCCCGGCCGCGAATCCGGGCCGTGGCGGCTGGCGTGTCATTGAGCCATCACGGGCGATGGAGTAGAATCCGCCATCACCCGCCCCCGCTCATAACATGACGAAGTATGTGTTTGTCACCGGTGGAGTGGTTTCTTCCCTCGGGAAAGGGATCGCCTCCGCTTCACTCGCTGCGCTGCTCGAATCGCGCGGCATCCGCGTCACCCTTCTGAAACTCGATCCGTACATCAACGTCGATCCCGGCACCATGAGTCCGTTCCAGCACGGCGAGGTGTTCGTGACCGACGATGGCGCGGAAACCGACCTCGATCTCGGCCATTACGAACGTTTCTCCAGCGCGCGCATGAGCAAGCGCAACAATTTCACCACCGGTCAGATCTACAAGTCGGTGATCGACAAGGAACGCCGCGGCGATTATCTCGGTGGCACGGTGCAGGTCATCCCGCACATCACCGACGAGATCAAGCTGTCGATCCGCGAAGGCGCCAAAGGGGCCGACGTCGCGCTGGTGGAAATCGGCGGCACCGTCGGCGACATCGAGTCGCTGCCCTTCCTGGAAGCGATCCGCCAGATGAGCTTCGAGGACGGCCCGAAGAACACCTGCTTCATCCACCTCACGCTGCTCCCCTACATTCCCACGGCCGGCGAACTGAAGACCAAGCCGACGCAGCACAGCGTGAAGGAACTACGCGAGATCGGCATCCAGCCCGATATCCTGCTGTGCCGCGCCGATCGAGAGATTCCGGTAGACGAGCGCCGCAAGATCGCGCTCTTCACCAACGTGCGGCCGGAGGCGGTGATCGAGGTGCGCGACGCCGATTCGATCTACAAGATTCCCGCGATGCTGCACGAGCAGATGCTCGACGAGATCGTCTGCCACAAGCTCGACATCCTCGCCCGCGCGGCGGACCTCTCGGTGTGGAAAAAGCTGGTCGACGCGCTGGAGCACCCGCAGCACACGGTCGACGTCGCCTTCGTCGGCAAGTACGTCGACCTCACCGAGTCCTACAAGTCGCTGTCCGAGGCGATGATCCATGCCGGCATGCACACCAGGAGCCGGGTCAGGATCCATTACATCGACTCCGAACAGATCGAGAAATCCGGCACCGATTGCCTGAAAGACATGGATGCGGTGCTGGTGCCCGGCGGCTTCGGCAAGCGCGGGGTCGAGGGCAAGATCGCGGCCATCCGCTACGCGCGCGAGAACAAGGTGCCGTATCTGGGCATCTGCCTTGGCATGCAGCTCGCGGTGGTCGAATTCGCCCGTGACGTCGCCGGCATGGCGGGCGCACAATCGACCGAGTTCGATCCGGGCACCCCGTATCCGGTGATCGGTCTCATCACCGAGTGGCTGGATCGCGACGGCCAGGTCGAAAAACGCAGCGAACAATCCGATCTCGGCGGCACCATGCGTCTGGGCGGCCAGCCGTGCGAACTCAAGGACGGCACGCTGGCGCGCGACGTATATGGCGCGGCCAGCATCGTCGAACGCCATCGCCACCGCTACGAAGTCAACAACACGCTCCTGGCGGAACTCGAAGCCAAGGGTCTGGTGGTGGCCGGACGCGCGCCGGGCACCGATCTGTGCGAAATGGTCGAGCTGCCGATCGACGTGCATCCCTGGTTCGTCGGCTGTCAGTTCCATCCCGAGTTCACCAGCAATCCGCGTACCGGTCATCCGCTGTTCAGCGCATTCGTGAAGGCTGCGCTGGCCTACCAGCAGGAGAAACGCGCATGAAACTGTGTCATTTCGAGGCAGGCCTCGACCAGCCGCTGTTCCTGATCTCCGGCCCCTGCGTGATCGAGTCCGAGCAACTGGCGATGGACACCGCCGGGCAGTTGAAGGAGATGTGCGCTAGCCTCGGCATTCCCTTCATCTACAAATCCTCGTTCGACAAGGCCAACCGTTCGTCGACCCAGTCCTTCCGCGGACTGGGGATTGAGGAAGGCTTGCGCATCCTGTCCGAGGTGAAGGCGAAGATCGGCGTGCCGGTGCTGACCGACGTGCACGAGGACACGCCGCTGGAAGAAGTCGCCGCGGTGGTCGACGTGCTGCAGACGCCGGCCTTCCTGTGCCGCCAGACCAACTTCATCCAGAACGTCGCGCGCCAGGGTCGCCCGGTCAACATCAAGAAGGGCCAGTTCCTGGCGCCGTGGGACATGCAGAACGTGGTCGACAAGGCGCGCGCGGTCGGCAACGAACAGATCATGGTGTGCGAGCGCGGCGTCAGCTTCGGCTACAACACGCTGGTGTCCGACATGCGCGGCCTGGCGATCATGCGCGCCACGCAATGTCCGGTGGTGTTCGACGCCACCCATTCGGTGCAGCAACCGGGCGGGCAGGGCGCGACCAGCGGCGGCCAGCGCGAGTTCGTGCCGGTGCTGGCGCGCGCCGCGGTGGCTGCCGGGGTGGCAGGGGTGTTCGCGGAGACGCATCCGAACCCGGAGGTCGCGCTGTCGGACGGCCCCAACGCGTGGCCGCTCGGCATGCTGAAGGAACTGCTGGAAACGCTGAAGGAAATCGACGCGCTGGTGAAGCAGCGCGGGTTTATTGAACACCGATTGATGAAAAACTGATCCGCGAATACCCGAAGGGCATGAATACCCGAAGGGCATAAAGCACGCGAAGAAACGCGAAGAAAATCCAGGTTCTGTCTTGACTTCGCGCCCCTTCGCGTACTTCGCGGATGAAAACTGAATTCTGAGGAAATAAAGTGAGTGCAATTATTGATGTCATCGCCCGGGAAATTCTCGACTCCCGCGGCAATCCCACCGTCGAAGCCGACGTGCTGCTGGAATCCGGCGTGCTCGGCCGCGCCGCGGTGCCGTCGGGCGCGTCTACGGGAAGTAGAGAGGCGATCGAACTGCGCGACGGCGACAAGGCGCGCTACCTCGGCAAGGGCGTACTGAAGGCGGTCGAGCACGTCAACACCGAAATCTGCGAAGCCATCATCGGCCTCGACGTCGAGGACCAGGCCTTCATCGACCGCACCATGATCGAACTCGACGGCACCGAGAACAAGTCGCGCCTCGGCGCCAACGCCTTGCTGGCGGTGTCGATGGCGTGCGCGCGTGCCGCCGCCGAGCAGGCCGGGCTGCCGCTCTACCGTTATCTCGGCGGCGCCGCGCCGATGGCTTTGCCGGTGCCGATGATGAACATCATCAACGGTGGCGCGCATGCCAACAACAACATCGACATGCAGGAATTCATGGTGATTCCGGTCGGCGCGCCGAGCTTCCGTGAAGCACTGCGCTACGGCGCCGAAGTCTTCCACGCGCTGAAAAAGCTGTTGGACGGCTTGGGCATGGCGACCACCGTCGGCGACGAGGGCGGTTTCGCGCCCAACCTGGAATCGCACGAAGCCGCGCTGAAGCTGATCGTGCAGGCGATCGAGAAGGCCGGCCTGCAGCCCGGCATCGACGTCGCCATCGGGGTCGATTGCGCTGCGTCCGAATTTTACAAGGACGGGCGCTACCACCTCGAATCCGAAGGACTGAAACTCTCCTCCGCCGAACTCACCGATTACCTGGCGGCCTGGTGCGACAAATACCCGATCATCAGCATCGAGGACGGCATGGCCGAAGGCGACTGGGACGGCTGGAAAATCCTCACCGACAGGCTTGGCCGCCGTGTCCAGCTGGTGGGCGACGACCTGTTCGTCACCAACGCCAAAATCCTCAAGGAAGGCATCGACCAGGACATCGCGAATTCCATTCTCATCAAGGTCAACCAGATCGGCACCCTGTCGGAAACCTTCCAGGCGATCGAGATGGCCAAGCAGGCGGGCTACACGTCGGTGATTTCGCACCGTTCGGGCGAGACCGAGGACACCACGATCGCCGATCTGGCGGTGGCCACCAACGCGCGCCAGATCAAGACCGGTTCGCTGTCGCGCTCCGACCGCATGGCGAAATACAACCAGCTGCTGCGCATCGAGGAAGAACTCGGCGACACGGCGAGTTATCCCGGACGCGATGCGTTCCGCCAGCGCGGCTGATTTTCCAGCCCGGCTGACCGCGCGCATCCGCAGTCAGGGATTGACCTGGGTGCTGGCCATTGCGGTCGTACTGCTGCAATATCCACTCTGGCTGGGCGAAGGCGGCTGGCTGAGGGTGCGTGAGAGCGCACAGAAAATCGATGCCCAGATGGCGCTGAATCAGCGTCTGGAGACCCGCAATGCAAGCCTGCTGGCCGAGCTTAACGACCTTAAACAGGGACGCGATGCAATCGAGGAACGCGCACGCAATGATCTGGGCATGGTGGCGCCGGACGAATGGTTCGTCCGGATCGTGCCTGCTCAATCCATTCCGCCGGGAAAAATGAATGAGTGATCTGCAAATCGGCTTGTTGATCGTCGGCGCGGCCGTCGTGGCAGTGGTGCTGATATTCAACTGGATCCAGGAACGCCGCTTTCGCAAGCAGGCAAATGCCGCCTTCCAGGGACCGTCCGCCGATGCGTTGATGCAAGCCACGCCGCACGGCGCGCATGATCGGGTCGAGCCGGCGTTAGGGGAATCGGTCCCCGAAGGCGACGACGGGAACGACGCGGGTGAGCCGCATGTGCGCCTCGACGCGGATTTGCCGTCGGTGGATGAAGCGATTGCGCCGCTGGACGAGGCGCCCGTTCTGCATGCCGAACGGCGCCCTGCCGCGGGCCAGCCGCCTGCCGTGTCGCCGCCTCCCTACGATGAACTGATTGAATACCGCGTCCGGATCGGTTGTGACGGCGCGATGGCCAATGTATTCGCCGAGGCCTTCAAACAGACCCGCGCACTGGGCAAGGCCATACGCTGGCTCGGGCTTCCGGTCGGCGCGGCGGCATGGGAAGACGTCCAGCCGTGGCGTGATGCGCGCTATCAGCAGGTGACGGTCACCATGCAACTGGCCGATCGCAACGGGGCGGTGCAGGAAGAGCAGCTGGCCGGTCTTTGTGGGGTGCTGCAAGCCGAAACGCAGGCGCATGGCTTGAGCCTCGCCTGCGACGACATGGCCGATGCACTTGAACGTGCGCAGGCCATCGATCGTTTCTGCGTCGATGTCGATGTCCTGATCGGCCTCAATGTGGTGGCGCGCGGCGAGGGCGCGGTGAATCTGACGCGCATCGTGCACGAGGCGGAAAGCAGCGGCATGGTGCTGGGCGGAGATGGTGTGTACCAACTGCTCGACAGTCGCGGCGAGCCGCTTTATGCGCTGTGCAATCACGATGCCGAACCGTTCGCGGCCGAGGCAGTGGAGGGACAGACTTCGCGGGGCGTCACCCTGCAGTTCGACGTGCCGCGCGTACCGGATGGCCTGAAAGTGTTCGACGGCATGGTGGCCTTCGGCCGCAAGCTTGCCAATGAAACAGGCGGTATTTTGGTGGATGACAACCTGCGTCCGCTGACCGATACCGGGATTGAAAAAATCCGCAGCCAGCTCATGCGCATCTACGAACGCATGGAAGCGCGCGGCGTACCTTCCGGATCCCGGCGGTCGCTGCGTCTGTTTTCCTGATGCAGCCTGATTTTCTGGCGCGCGCGGCCGCATTGCGCCGGGAAATCGAGCGTCACAATCACGCCTATTACGTGCTCGACCAGCCGACCATTCCCGATGCGGAATACGATCGGCTGTTTCGCGAGTTGCAGACGCTCGAAGCCGAACACCCCGAACTCGACACGCTCGATTCGCCGACCCGGCGCGTCGGCGGTACGCCGCTGGACGGCTTTGCGCAGGTACGCCATGCGGTGCCGATGTTGTCGATCCGCACCGAGACCGATACCGGGGCGAGCGGTGCGCAGTCTTTTGATGCAAGGGTACGCAAGGAACTCGGGCGGGATGAAAGCGATCCGCCGGTCGAGTATGCGGCAGAACTGAAATTCGACGGACTGGCGATCAACCTGCGCTACGAGCGCGGCCTGCTGGTGCAGGCCTCCACCCGTGGCGATGGCGAGACCGGTGAGGACGTCACCCAGAATATCCGGACTCTCCACACGATCCCGCTGCGACTGAAGACCGGATCGCCGCCTGCCGTACTGGAAGTGCGCGGCGAGGCATACATGCGGCGCGACGATTTCGAACGCTATAACGCGAAACAGCGCGAAGCCGGGCAGCCCACCCTGGTCAATCCACGCAATGGCGCAGCGGGCAGCATTCGCCAGCTCGATCCCCGGCTTGCGGCACAGCGCCCGCTGTCGTTCTTCGCCTACGGCCTGGGCGAGGTGCAGGGATGGCCGCTGCCGCCCACCCACAGCGCGACGCTCGACGCACTGCTCACCCTGGGTGTGCCGGTATGCGCCGAACGTATCACCGGGCTGGGCGCGGCGGCCCTGATCGCCTTCCACGCCGACATCGCGGCACGCCGCGATCAGCTGCCGTTCGACATCGATGGCGTGGTATACAAGGTCAACCGTCTTGATCTGCAGCACGAACTCGGCTTCGTTACGCGCGAACCGCGCTGGGCGGTGGCGCACAAATATCCGGCGCAGGAGCAGCTCACCACCGTGCTCGGCATCGACGTGCAGGTCGGCCGTACCGGCGCGCTGACGCCGGTGGCGCGTCTCACCCCGGTATTCGTCGGCGGCGTGACGGTGACGAACGCCACCCTGCACAATCAGGACGAGATCGACCGCAAGGATGTGCGCGTGGGTGACACCGTCATCGTGCGGCGTGCCGGCGACGTCATTCCCGAAGTCGTCGCGACCGTGATCGAACGGCGCCCCCGACCCGAGCCGCCGCGCTTCAACATCCTGCAAAGCCACCCGGTCTGCCCGGTCTGCGGCTCGCATGTGGTGCGGCTGGAAGGTGAGGCGGCGGTCCGCTGTACCGGCGGCCTCTACTGTCCGGCGCAGCGCAAGCAGGCCCTGCTGCATTTTGCGGGACGCCGCGCGATGGATATCGATGGACTGGGCGACAAGCTGGTCGATCAGCTCGTCGAACGCGGTCTGGTGCGTACCCCTGCCGATGTGTATGACCTGAGCCTCGATACGCTCGCCGGACTTGAGCGCATGGCTGCAAAATCGGCCGCCAATCTGCTGGCGGCAATCGAGGCCAGCAAAGCCGCCACGCTGGCCCGGTTCATTTTTGCGCTGGGCATCCGTCATGTCGGAGAAGCGACCGCGAAGGATCTGGCACGGCATTTCGGCACGCTTGACGCGCTGATCGCCGCCGCCGACGTCGATCTGCTGCAGGTTCGCGACGTCGGGCCCATCGTCGCGCAGTCCATCGTCCAGTTCTTTGCCGAGCCGCACAACATCGAAGTGGTCGGAAGACTGCGCGATGCGGGCATACGCTGGACTGAAACATCCGGCGCGCAACGATCGGCGGGCAGCCTGACGGGCAAGACGCTGGTGCTGACCGGCACGCTGCCGACGCTGACGCGCGATGCGGCGAAAGTGAAAATCGAGGCTGCGGGCGGCAAGGTGGCAGGCTCGGTCTCGAAGAAGACCGACTACGTGGTGGCGGGCGAGGAGGCCGGCAGCAAGCTGGCGAAGGCGCGGGAACTTGGCGTGGCGATTCTCGACGAGGCCGGGCTGTTGTCCTTGCTGGCGCCGAATACAAATAACGGGTAGGACTATTGATCCCTGAATCAGGGACGGACAGGAGCGATATGCAACGAGTAAAGAAAGCCGTATTCCCGGTTGCCGGTCTGGGCACCCGTTTTCTGCCCGCCACCAAGGCCAGCCCCAAGGAAATGCTGCCCATCGTCGACAAGCCGCTGATCCAGTATGCGGTCGAGGAGGCGATGGACGCCGGCATCACCGACATCATCTTCATCAGCAGCCGCACCAAGCGCACGGTCGAAGACCACTTCGACAAGGCCTACGAACTGGAAACCGAACTGGCCGCACGCGGCAAGAACCGCGATCTGGAACTGGTGCAGTCGATCCGCCCGACCGGCGTCAATTTCATCTATATCCGCCAGGCCGAGGCGCTGGGGCTCGGCCATGCCGTGTTGTGCGCGCAGCCGGTCATCGGCAATGAACCCTTTGCCGTCATTCTCGCGGATGACCTGATCGACGGCAGCCCGGCGGTGATGAAGCAGATGGTCGATCAGTACGAGTATTACCAGTGCTCGGTGCTCGGCGTGCAGCAGGTCGCCCCTTCGGAAACTGCGTCCTACGGCATCGTCGACGCCAGCCCGATGGCCGAGCGCGTGTCGCGGGTGAACGCCATTATCGAAAAACCCAAGCCAGAAGACGCGCCGTCCAATCTCGGCGTGGTCGGGCGCTACATCCTCACGCCGCGCATCTTCCATCACATCCAGCAGCTCAAACCCGGCGCCGGCGGCGAGCTGCAACTCACCGATGCCATCGCTGCGTTGCTGAAAGAGCAGCAGGTGCTGGCCTATGCCTTCGACGGCATCCGCTACGACTGCGGCAGCAAGCTCGGTTATCTGCAGGCCACCGTGGAATATGCGTTGAAGCACAGCGAAGTCAGCGACGACTTCGGCACCTACCTCCGGTCGCGCATCTGCTGATCGCCAGGCGAAGGCGCCCGGTGATCAGCCTCAAAGTCCCAGATCGCTCAAGCCGGGATGGTCGTCCGGACGTCGGCCCAGCGGCCAGAAGAACTTTCGGTCCGATTCCTTGATGGGCAGGTCGTTGATGCTCGCGAAGCGGCGCATCATGTAGCCCTGCTCGTTGAACTCCCAGTTCTCGTTGCCGTACGAGCGGTACCACTGCCCCGAATCGTCATGCCATTCGTAGGCGAAGCGGACGGCGATGCGGTGGCCGGTGCAGGCCCACAATTCCTTGATCAGCCTGTAGTCCAGTTCGCGCGCCCATTTGCGTTCGAGAAACCGGCGAACGTCCTCGCGCCCGGTCGGAAACTCGGCGCGGTTTCGCCAGCGGGTATCCTCGGTGTAGACCATCGACACACGTACCGGATCGCGCGAGTTCCAGGCGTCTTCGGCCATGCGTATTTTTGCGGCGGCGGTTTCCTCGGTAAACGGGGGCAGCGGCGGTTTGCTTTCCATTCTGGCTCCTTGGCGTAATGTAGACAGGTCTGTCTATATTGAACGCAGTCTAGGTCATGTAGACGGACCTGTCTACAATGCGCGTATGGATATTCAGAGTGGCCAGGCCGACGTACCCTCCGGCGCGCGCGAGCGCATCCTGCAGACTGCGCATGAGCTCTTCTACCGGGACGGCGTGCGTGCGACCGGGGTCGATCGCGTCATCGCCGAGTCCGGTGTGGCCAAGGTCACGTTCTATCGCCACTTTCCAAGCAAGAACGATCTGGTGCGCGCGTATCTGGCGTATCGGCATGCGCGCTGGATGGCATGGTTCATCGACGCGCTGGCACGTCACGGCGGCGGTCCCGACGCAATCGTGCCCGCCGTGGAGGAATGGTTTCGCGATGCGCGGTATCGCGGCTGTGCCTTCATCAACAGCGTGGGGGAACTGGGAGGCGTGCTGCCGGACGTCATCGAGATCGCCCGCGGCCATAAACAGGACATGACCGCCGCGGTGGCCGCCGTGCTGCCGCGATCGCGGCAGCGTGCGAAGAACGCGCAGGCGGTGGCGCTGGCGATCGACGGCGCCATCGTGCGGGCGCAATTCGATACGTCCCCCGACGCTGCGCTGTCCGCGCTGGAGCGGATCATCCAGTCACTGCTGAAGGTGTAAAGAATGGGGAAACTCGCTGCCATGCAGCCACACGGCAGCCTCGATGGCGTCACCTGCCGCCATGCCCTGACCAAGCAGCGCGGCCAGCATGCCAGTGAGACGATCGCCGGAGCCGGCCTGGGCGAGCCACGGACCCCCTGTCGTGTTGATCGCATAGCGGCCGTCCGGGTGTGCGACGACGGTGCCCGCGCCTTTCAGTGCCACGTCCGCGCGATAAGCCTGACTCAGCATGTGAGCCGCCTCGATGCGGTTCGTCTGGATATCTCTCCCGCTCACACCCAGCAGGCGCGCGGCTTCGCCAGGGTGGGGCGTGATCAGGGTGGGATGACGGCGGTGGCCAGCCTGTCTGGCGAGTTCGGGATCGCCAGCCAGCAGGTTCAACGCATCGGCATCCAGAACCAGTGGGCAGGGTGCCCGGAGCGCGGCATTCAGCAGGGTATGCGCGCGCGTGCTCTGGCCCAGTCCGGGGCCGACCGCCAGTACGTCCAATGAGGCAGCCGCCAGCCGGTCGGGGTCGGCGAACATCAGCCGCGGCTCAACGTAGTCGACCGCGATGCGTTCATCCAGCACGCCGAGGGTGACGCGCCCCGCGCCATGCCGTAACGCGGCACGCCCGGCGATCAGGCTGGCGCCCACCATGCCGGCGTCGCCGCCGATGATGCCGACGTGGCCATACAGACCCTTGTGGCTGTTATGCGCGCGCGCAGGCAGGCGATGACGGTTTTCCAGCTGCGTCAGCGCGATGCCTGCCGGAGCTGGCAGTATCTCCCGGTCGGTGCCCAGGGTGTCGAGATGCAGTTCACCGACGTAGTCGGGCCCATCGGCGGTCAGGAGGCCGGGCTTGAGGCCAAGAAACGTGAGCGTGTGGTCGGCGCGCACGGCACAGCCGCGGATTGTCCCGCAGTCGCCGTCGAGCCCGCTTGGCACGTCGAGCGCCAGCCGGGGGCAGGGTAGGGCATTGACCTGCGCCACCCAGCGCGCTTCCGCGCCGGTGATGTCGCGCGTCAGGCCGGCGCCGAACAGGCCGTCGATGACCAGACTGTATCGTTGCGACGGCGGGATGTCTGCCAGGACGGTACCGCCGTGTTCGCGCCAGGCGGCCCAGGCACGCGCGGCGTCCGGCGGCAGCCTGACAGGATCGGCGCGGCTGACGACGATCACGCGCGCGCCTTGCGCGGCGACGTGGCGCGCGGCGACCAGTGCGTCACCGCCGTTATTGCCCGGCCCGGCGAGGATCAGGACCGGTTCACCCGATTCGTCGGCCAGCGTGCCCGCCAGTTCGGCGGCGGCGGCGCCCGCCCGGTCCATCAGCGGGCGGTCGGGATGGGTGTTCGCCCACTGCCGGTCGATCGCCTGGATATCCGCGGTGCTGAACAGCGGGGGCGAGACAAGGGAACATGGCGCGACTGACATGCGGGGAAACCTTGAAAAAGACGTTTGATACATATTAGGGCCTGTTAGCGCTATTTTCAGGTCTGCGACGAGGCCGATTCGGGATGCAGCCCGCGAAGCAGGCCCTAATCCCGCGCGCGAATCCCGTGTGCGGCTCAGGACGATGCCGCGGGCCGGTTTCCGCTGTGTCGTCTTGGCAGCCGCAGGATCTTGCCTATACTTCATAGCACTCTGGCGTTTGAGGGGCTTTCCATGGATACCCGTCATCGCACTCCCGGCGGCGCGTTGGTGGCGCATTGTGCCGACGAAGAACACTGCACGGTTTTCAGTTGCGCGGTCTGCCTGAAGGAAATTCCCGCCGACGTGGTCAAGGTGACGGACGTACAGGACTATATCCACCATTTCTGCGGCCTCGATTGCCTTGAAATCTGGCAGAAACAGACCGCCATTCACCCGCCGGCCCGCCCGGCGAAGCGCCCCGTTCGGCTAAAATAGCGCCTTTGCCCGTTTGCAAAGACGCACATGTTTCCCATCGTATCGCTCCCCGGCAGCGCCGCGCTGTCTTCCTTTCGGCTCGACAAGATTCGCCAGGAGGCCGCCCGTCTCGGCGTGGCGCTGGGCGGGCTGAATGCGCGCTACTGGCATTTCCTGGAGCTGGACGGCGAGCTGGATGCGGCGGCTGCCCAACAACTGGCCAGAACGCTGGATTACGGCACCCCCGCCGACAGTCCGACAGCGAACGACGTGCAGTTGCTGGTCACACCGCGCCCGGGCACGATTTCGCCGTGGTCGTCGAAGGCGACGGACATCCTCAGAAACAGCGGCCTGGCCCAACTGCGCCGCATCGAGCGCGGGGTGGCCT
>ERZ778018.306-NODE-306-length-85065-cov-10.283931_pt1 | contig 85065 bp, 85 predicted proteins | sample MGYA00375748_ERZ778018 | MGnify/ENA primary metagenome ERZ778018 (study PRJEB29350, sample SAMN05509839) | bioreactor metagenome | biome: bioreactor; material: wastewater | place: South Africa: University of Cape Town | collected 2014-04-22 ... | reverse complement strand
GGCGGCATGGACGAGCCGGAACTGAAGATCATCGACGTGTTCATCTGCAAGCTGCGCAAGAAGCTCGCCAACGCGTCGGGCGGCAAGAACTACATCGAGACGGTGTGGGGACGCGGCTACGTGCTGCGCGAGCCGGGCGAGGACCAGAACCGTATCTCGGCCTGAAAACTGGCTTGAACAATTCGTAACTAGGCGCCCACGGGCGCCTTTTTGCGTTCAGGGGCTTATCTTCCTCCCCCTCCCTCATGCTGAGCTTGTCGAAGCATGGTCCAGAGCGCACGGAAACATCCTTCGACAAGCTCAGGATGAGGACGAGTGTGCTGAGACGGGTTTTCGAGACGCCACTTCGGTTGAAATGGTTTCTCAGGATAAGGGCCCGCGCAGCCTCCGCTCAGTCCTCGATGCCGGCGAGCGGCCTTGTCGGCCTTGCCGATATCGGATTGTCGGCGCGCACGATCAGGCTCGGCTCGTCGCGATGGCGGGCGAGCGCGTCGCTCAGCCGGTCGGGCGCCTCGGCCGCGCCGAGCACGAGGAAGCCGCCGGGCGTGAGCGCCGCCGCCAGCCGGTCGAGCAGGGCGGCTCTTGTCGGCTGGTCGAAATAGATCAGCAGGTTGCGGCAGAAGATCAGGTCGAAATGCCCGAGCCGGGAGAAATCCTCGAGCAGGTTCAAGGGCATGAATGTGACGCGCTGGCGCAGTTGCGGCGCGATGCGCCAATGCGTGCCCTCCTGCGCGAACCATTGCAGCAGGCGGCGCACCGCCAGGCCGCGCTGGGCCTCGAACTGCGTATAAAGCCCGTCGGTGGCGCGCGCGATCATCGCCTGCGAAATATCGGTGCCGATGATCTCGAAACGCGCCTGCGCCGCGAAGCCGCATTCCTCGATCAGCATGGCCAGCGAATAGGGCTCCTGCCCGCTCGAGCAGGCGGCGCACCAGATGCGGATCGTGCCGCCTGGCGGGCACGCGGCGATCAGTTGCGGCAGGATCAGGCGCTCGCATTGTTCGAAGGGCAGCCGGTCGCGGAAGAACAGCGTCTCGTTGGTGGTCATCGCCTCGACGACGAGGCGCTGCAAGGTGGCGTCGCCGCGCCGCAGGCCGGCGACGATGGCCTTGATGCCGGCGAGCCCGAGTTGGTGCGCCAGCGGCAGCAGGCGGCTCTCGACGAGATAGGTCTTGTCGGGCGCCAGCACGATGCCCGAGCGGCGCTTGATGAAGGCGGCGATATAATCGAACTCGGCCGGGATCATGATGTCGGCTCCACGCCGACCGCCTGGCACACGAGCCGGCCGAGTTCCGGCACGGTGCCGATGCCCTGGCAGATGCCGGTGCGGTAGACGGTGCCGGGCATGCCCCAGACGACGCTCGAAGCCTCGTCCTGCGCGAACACGGCGCCGCCGGCGGCATGGATGGCGCCGGCGCCGCTGGCGCCATCGGTGCCCATGCCGGTCAGCACCACGCCGATCACCGCCGAGCCGAGCATCTGGGCGGCCGAATGAAACAGCACGTCGACCGAGGGTTTGCAGAAATTGATCGCCGGGCCGTCATCGAGCACGGCGCGGATGCCGCCGCGCTGGCCGGCGACCTGAAGATGCCGGCCGCCGGGCGCGATGTAGACCTGGCCGGGCACGATCAGTTCCCGGTCGCGAATCTCGTGCGCGTCCATGCCGACCTGGCGCGTCAGGTGGTCGGCGAAGATCGGCGTGAAAGTCGCCGGCATATGCTGCACCACCACGACGGGCAGGCGGCGGATCACCGGCTTGATGGCCTCGAGCAGGGCGAGCACGGCGCTCGGGCCGCCGGTCGAGGCGCCGACGACGATCAGGCCCGGCCGGCGCGCGGGGCGGATGGCGGGCGGCGGCGGCACGGCAGGGCGGGGCACCGCGGCCGGGAACCGCATGACGTTCGTCGCCCCGGCGCCGGGATCGGGCGCCGGCACCGGAGCGGACCGGGTGGCGGGGCGCCGGCGCGCGCCGCTCTCGATGATCTGGAGGCCGAGCGCGGTGAGTTTCTGGATCAGGGCCTGCTCGAAATCGCGCGACGACACGAATTCATGCGTCCGGCCGGGCTTGGCGATGAAATCGGCGGCGCCGCGCTCGACGCAGCGCAAGGCGATATCGGCTTGCGTGCTGGCGAGGCTGGACAGCATCACCACGGCGCAATGCGGGCCGAGCGCGAGGAAACGGGGCAGGGCGGCGAGCCCGTCGAGATCCGGCATCTCGATATCGAGCAGCACCACGTCCGGCTGCGCGTCCTCGAAAATGGCGAGCGCGATCGTCGCGCTGCGACAGGCGGCCACGACCTCGAAGCCGCCATTCTCGCTCAGCCAGCGGCCGATCAGGCTGCGCACGACCACGGAATCGTCGACGAGCATGACCCGGATGGGCCGCGCCTGTGGTTGCAGGCCGTATGGTTCGCTCACAGCCACCATGACGATGCGCGTCTCGCGGATGATCTTGCACGGGATGCCGGCCGACGCCGGCCGCCCCGCGACAAGGCGTCAGCCGGCGAGAAGCCCGACCTCCTTGAGTTTGGCGATCAGGATGTCCTTGTCGAACGGTTTCATGATGTATTCGTCGGCGCCGGCATGCAGCGCCTTGGCGATGTGGGCGACATCGTTCTCGGTCGTGCAGAAGATCACCTGCGGCTTGTTGCCGCCCGGCAGCTTGCGCAGGCTGCGCAGGAATTCATAGCCGTCCATCACCGGCATGTTCCAGTCGAGCAGGATGCCGTCCGGCAAGGCCCGCAGGCATTGCTCGAGCGCGACGGCACCGTTCTCGGCCTCCGTGACGGTGAAGGCGAGCGGCTCAAGAATGCGCCGGGCCACCTTTCGGATCACGGCGGAATCGTCGACGACGAGGCAAGTCTGCATGATAGCCTTTACGTTAAGATAGCACGGCGCCGGCCGGCGGCTGGAACAGTTTCATGGTGTCGAGCTGGACGAGAAGCCCGTCTTGCAGGCGCCGGATGCCGGCGCTGAGCGCTGACCAGCGGCCGTCGAGATTGGGCGGGTTGGGTTCCAGGCCGTCGGCTGCGACGTCGATGACCTCGCCGACCCCGTCGACGAGTAGGCCATAAGCCTCGCCGTGCCATTCCAGCCCGATGACGGTCTGCGCGGCAGGGTCGGGCGCATAGCCCATCACGGCGCGCAGCGACAGCACGGTGACGATCTTGCCGCGCAGGTTGACCAGGCCCGCGACATGCGGCGGCGCCAGCGGCACGGCGGCGATGACCGGCGCCATGAACACGTCGCGCACCTTGTCGATGGCAATGCCGATGCGCTGCTCGCCGACGCTTACCGTCACCAGCTTGAGCGGCGGCTCGCAGCGCGTCGCCGTCGTTGCCGTGGCATCGGCCATGGTATCGGTATGTGCCGCGTTCATGCCGCCAGTCCCGTGCCGGTGGCGAGATCGGACAGGCTGGCCACCAGGCCCTGGCGGTCGAACTTGCCGATGATGTCGTCGAAACCGGCCACGCCGCGCAGCCCCTGATCGACGCCGCCGCGCTCGGAGAGGCCGACGATGCGCAGGCTCGCATGCCGCCCGTCGCTCTTGAGGCGCTCGGCGACCTCGCGGCCGCTCAGGCCCGGCATGTGCAGGTCGATGACCAGCGCATCGCAGCGATGGCCGGCGAGGAGCCGCAAGGCCTCGGCGCCGGATTCGGCGAGATGCACGCGAAAGCCGGCCGCCTTGAGCACCGGCGCGAGCAGGGCGCGGAAGAAGTCGTTATCGTCGGCGAGCAGCACGGTCGGCTTGCCGGCCTGCCCGCCGGTCGCGGGCGGGCTTTCGTCGAGAAACGGCAGAAGCGTCACGATATCGACGATATCGGTCGCCCGGCCGCGCACGATGGCGGTGCCGAGATAGCCGGGCCGGGCGCCGCCAGGCTCGATATCGAGGCGATCCTCGACGATATCGACGATCTTGTCGACGAGCACGCCGGCCAGATGCGTGCCGCGCGTGAACACGAGCAGTGGCTGGATGCCGGTGGCGCGCGGCGCGACCGCGTCGTTCGCCGGCACGAGCGGCATGAGCCGGCCGCGATATTGCAGCAGCGCCTGTCCGTCGGCACGCTCGATGGCGGCGGCATCGACCTCCTCGAGGCGGGTGACGAGCCCGAGCGGCACGGCCTTGAAGCCGTCATCGCCGGCCTTGAACACCAGCAGCGGCGTGGCGCTCTCGGCGAGATCGCGCGGCGCGTGAAGTTTCGCGGTGGCATGGCCGATGTCGCTGTCGGGCAAGGTGTCGATGGTGGCGCCGATGCCGTTGGCATCGAGGATCATGATCACGGTGCCGTCGCCGAGGATCGTCGTGCCGGAATAGACCGGGATGTCATGCAGGGGCTGCGAGACCGGCTTGACGACGATCTCCTCCGTGCGCAGCACGGCATCGACCGCCAGCCCGTAAACATGGTTCTCGAACTGGCAGATGACGATGAATTTGTGCTCGAGCGCCTCGAACCCGGCGCTCGGGGCGAGCCCGAGCAGGGTGTCGAGGCTGCTGACCGGCAGCAGGGTCTGGCGCAGGCGCAGCACGGCGGCGCCGTTGAGCATGTCGAGCCGGGCATCGCCGCCGCGCGGGCGCACCACCTCGACGACGGCGCGTTGCGGCAGGGCGAAGCGCTGGCCGCCGCTTGACACGATCAGCGCGGCGGCGATCGCCAGCGTGAGCGGGATCTTCATCACCAGCGTCGTGCCCTGTCCCGGCGAGGAGCGCAGGTCGATGGCCCCGCCGGCGCGCTCGATATTGGCGCGCACGATATCCATGCCGATGCCGCGCCCGGAGATGCTGGTGATGGTTTCGGCGGTCGAGAAGCCGGGCGAGAACACCAGCCGGGCTGCCTGGCCGTCGCTCAGGCTGTCTAGTTCCGCCTCCGAGATCAGGCCGAGCGCCAGCCCCTTGCGCCGGATGCGCGCAAGATCGAGCCCGCGCCCGTCATCGGCGAGGCGCAGCTTGATATAGCCGCCCTCCTGGGTCGCCGAGAGGGTGATCCTGCCCCGGCGCGGCTTGCCGGCGGCAAGGCGCTCGGCCGGCGTTTCGATGCCGTGATCGGCGGCATTGCGGATCATATGCGTGACCGGGTCCTTGATCAGGTCGAGCAGTTGCCGGTCGATTTCCGTCTCGGCGCCCTCGGCCTCGAGCGTGATCTCCTTGCCGAGGTCCTGGCACAGGTCGCGCACCAGGCGCGGCAGCGTCGCCCAGGCATGGCCGATCGGCTGCATGCGCGTCTTCATGACGCCATCCTGCAACTCGCCCGCGACCTGCGACAGGCGTTGCAGCGGCACGGCATAGTCCGGCTGCTCGATGCGGCGCGAGACGTCGAGAAGCTGGTTGCGGGTCAGCACCAGTTCCGAGACCATGGTCATCAGGTGCTCGAGCGTCGAGACGGCGACGCGGATGGTGTCGCGCTTGAGGTCGATGCCGGACACGATCGCCTGGCTGGCGCTGTCGGCTTCGGCCGCCGCCACGGCCGGCGCGTGATCGGGGCCGGGGGCATCTTGCAACGCCCGCTCCGGATGGTCGGGTTGGGTTTTTGCGGGCTCCGGATCGGCGGCCCGTTCGAGCGCGACGATCAGGGCGGCATCGTCGCCGCCGGGTTCGGCGGCGGTGCGGTCGATCTCGGCGACGATGAACTTGATGCGGTCGATGGCTTCGAGAACCAGCGAGACGGTCTCGTGCGTCGCGGGCGCGCCGGTGCGCAGGCGCCCGATCATGGTTTCCGCCGCATGGGCGAGCGCCTCGAGCCGGGACAGGCCGAGAAAACCGCAAGTGCCCTTCACGGTGTGGACGAGGCGGAAGATCTGCGCCACGATCTCGCGGTTGCCGGGTTCCTGCTCGAAGCGCACGAGTTCGGCATCGACGAGATCGATGTTTTCCGTCGTCTCGACCACGAAATCCCGGAGAATTTCATCCATTATGCCAGCCACCCCGCATTGGCGCGCCTTATTTTGGCGGCGAAGGGTTACCGTTCGGTTTCCGTAAGGTAAGGGGGCGGCGGCAGGCTGGCGAGGCGGGCTTGAACCCGGTTTGAGAACGCCTGTTCCCCTATCCTGAGAGCCTGTCGAGGGATCGTCCAGGAGCCGCTGGATGCAGCGCCCTCGTGCTGCGAGACGACCTCCAGGGAGGCCTCAGCATGAGGGCCAGGGGGGGGCTCGCTCAGACGAGCGCGACCTTCGGATTGGCCAGGGCGGCCGGATTGGCCAGGGTGGCGTGGTCCGGCTCCGGCGTGGTGATCGCGTCGCCGCCGCGTGGCGCTGCGGCTGCGGCCTCGGGCGAGGCGCCGTTATCGTTGCGGCCATTGGGGCGGATGCGCACCGATTTGCCACCGGAAGCAGGCATGGCGCGGTTCAGTTCGGCCTGGAGGCGGGCGCGTTCGGCGCGCACCTGTTCGAGCGCGCCTTCCGCCAGGCCCTTCTCGGCGGTCAGCCGCTCGATCGAGCGGGCGAGATCATGCGCGGTCAGCCTGGCGCCCTCGCGCTGCTTGAGCAGTCTTTCCTCAAGCTCCTGCACGCGCTTGGTCTGGGCCGACAGCGCCGTGGCGGCCTGTGCCTCGGCAAGGTTCAGCGCCGCGGCCCGTTCTTCGGCTGTGGCAAGCGCCGTGGCGGTCGCCTGATGGCGTTCGGCGTCGTCGGCGCGCTGCGTCGCAAGCGCCGCCGCTTCGGTCTGCGCCCGTTCGAGCCGGCGCGCGAGCTCGGCGGCTTCAGCGGATGTTTCGCGGTGGGTCTGCTCGAGGGTGCGCAAGGCGCGCGAGCGCGCGCTGACCTCGTTGCGCGAGGTGGCGAGCATCGTCTCGAGGTCGCGTGCGCGCGCCCGCAGACCCTCGACCAGCGTCTCGAAGGACAGCAGTTCCGCCTCGTGCTCGCTGGCAAGGGCCGCGGCGGTCTCGCCGGCGGCGACGAGTTGCGCGCGCTCATCATCGAGCGCCGCGTGTTCGGCTTGCAGCGCGGCGTGGTTCGCCTGCAACGCCTCGAACGCTTCCCGGCTCGCGGTGGCGGCCGCGACATGCTCGGCGATGGTCTGCGTCAGCGCGCGGGTTTCGGCGTCGCCGGCGGCGAGCGCCTGTTCGAGCTGGTGAATCTTGCCGATGCCGCGGCCGATTTCGGCCAGTTCGTCGTGGCGGCGCGCGAGGGCGGCGTCGCGCTCGATCTCGGCGCGGCGCACCGCGACCGCGAGTTCGGCGCGCAACTGGTCGCGCGCGGCGGTGATCTGGGTCGGCGACATCGCCATCTGGGCTTCGAGGCGGCGGCCGGTCAGCCTGAACGCCCGCCGCCAGAAGGCCGGCAGCACGGCGAGTGCCAACAGGCCGGCGGCGCAGAAGCCGAGCGCGAAATAGATCGCCTGTTCAACCATGCATCATGACCTGAAGGCTCATAATGCCGGCAAGCATGCCACGCTGGCGCCGCGCAGCCAAGCCGCCGATTGGCAACAGGGTTATCCGGTGCCGTTACGCACCGGCCGCGCATCGCGCCGCTGCTTTCCCGCCGATGCCCTTGTGGCCGCTGGCCCTCAGAACGGGTTCCAGGTCGCCTCGTTGGTGAATTTCAGGTAGCCGACATTGACGCCGAGCCGCAGACCGACGCCGGAGCGGATCGGCACGACGACGATATCGTTGGCGGTGAGCGCCGTCATGCCGAAGCCGCCGATCAGATAGGCCGAGCCGTCGACGCCGCCGAAGCGCTGGTACATCGCGCCGACGCGCGGCAGGTTGTAGACCAGCATCATGGTGCGCGCGCCGTCGCCGCCGACATCCCAGCCGAGGGTCGGGCCCTGCCAATAGACCTTCCGGTCGCCGGCATTGCGGGTGTAGAGCACGCCCTCGCCGTAGCGCAGGCCGCCGAAAAACGCGCCCGATGCTTCCTGGCCGAGAATATAGCCATTGGGCTCGCCCCAGCGCCTGGTCGCTTCCTCGACCACCGAAGCGAGGCCGCGCGACACCGTGCCGAAGAACTTATGGCCGCTATCGATGATCTCGTGCGGCGCGAACGTATCCGATTGCTGCCGGCGGCGCCGGCGCTGCTGGGCCAGCACGGGGGCCTGGCTCGCCAGCAGCGCCACGCCGCCCAGAAACAGACTGCGCCGGGCCAGGCGGGGGCCGCCGGCTTGCGCCGGTGGGCTCGTGGTCGTTTTCTTCATCATCCCTCCTGCCCGGTTCGGCCGGTCGGCCGGGGTGCGTAAAATGCCCGTGCTTGCGGCAACCGGATCGTAAACCGTCCGGTGCCATGACGGAGCGCCGTCAAAAGCGAATCAGCGCAAAAGCGAGAGTCGGACGCAACTATGGCCACCGCAAGGTCTTTCTCCAGCCTGAGGACCCTGTTTCCCTTCGAAAGGGTCTGGGTGAACGCAGCCGTGCTGCTGCTGGCGCTCCTGCTGCTCAGCGTGCTGGGCGGCGTGCCGCGCGCCTGAGGCTCACAATGCGGCGAGCGCCCTGGCATCGCCGACGGCGATGAAGCCGTGCTGCGCGAAAGCCTTGCCGAAGGCGCGGTAGTCGAGGGCGGCGCCCTCCAGCGACACCAGTTCACCGCCGGCGGCGGCGAGCACGGCATGGCCGGCGGCGATATCCCAGGCCATGATGCGGCCGGCGCGCGGGTAAAGATCAGCCTCGCCGCTGGCGATCAGCGCGAATTTCAGCGACGAGCCGACGCTGTGCGCCTCGCTGGCGCCGAGCCGGGTCGAGAGCGCGCGGTCGGCCTCGCTGACATGCGAGCGGCTGGTCAGGGCGATGGCGCTGCCGGCGTGCCAGCGGCGCGTCCTGGCCGGTTCGCCGGCGCCGGCGCTGGCCAGCGGCGCGCCGGCCGGCAAGCGGAAGCGCCGGGCGTCGCCATTGGCGAGCCAGAGCGCGTCACGGGCCGGCGCGTACAGGCAGCCGAGCACGGGGCGGCCGTGGCGGATCACCGCGATATTGACGGTGAAATCGTCGCTGCCGGACAGGAATTCGCGCGTGCCGTCGAGCGGATCGACGAGGATGAAATTATCGGTCGCGCTCGCGGTGGCGGCATCGAAGCTCTCCTCCGAGACCACCGGCACGCCGGGCGCGAGGCCTTGCAGGCCGGCGAGGATGATGTCCTCGGCCTGCTGGTCGCCGGCGCAGACCGGCGAGCCGTCGGGCTTGAGCCGGCCCCTGGTGCCGCGACAGGCGAGAATCGCCGCGCCCGCGCGCGAGGCAAGCGCTGCGAACCCCTCGACGAGATGGGCGTCTTCGCCTGTTGCGCTCATGTCACCCCCGCTTAAAACGCCTCACTTGCGCGATCCGCGCGCAGAAGGTTCCGTCCGCCGCCAAAGTCGCATATAAGCGCGAATCCTTCGATAGACCAGCATTCGGGAACCCCCTGCTCATGTCCATGGTTACGCTCGACGCCCTCGATCTCGCGGCGCTTTTGTGCAGCCGCGTCTGCCATGACGTGATCAGCCCGGTCGGGGCGATCGTCAACGGGCTTGAAGTGCTCGACGAGGAGAAGGACGAATCGATGCGCGAATTCGCGCAGGACCTGATCCGCAAGAGCGCGCGGCAGGCCTCGGCCCGGCTGCAATTCGCGCGCATCGCCTTTGGCGCCGCCGGCTCGGCCGGCTCCGCCATTGATACGGGCGATGCCGAGCAGGTGGCGCGCGGCTTCATCCAGGACGACAAGGTCAAGCTCGACTGGCAGGGGCCGCGGCTGCTGATGCCGAAGAACAAGGTCAAGCTGCTGCTCAACCTGCTGGTGGTGGCGACGACGACGATCCCGCGTGGCGGCCAGCTCGTCTCCACCATCGAGGGCGATGCCGAGACCGCCCGTTTCGTGATCAAGGCCAAGGGCATCAACGCGCGCATCGCGCCGCATCTCGAGGGGTTGCTGGCGGGCGCGCCCGAATCGGGCACGGTCGACGCCCATGGCATCCAGCCGTTCTATACCGGCCTGATCGCGCGCGCCGCCAACATGGGCGTGACGCTGGCGCTCGACGGCGACGAGGTCACGATCGTCGCCGCGCACGCCTGAGGGGCGTCACACAAACCCACCTGCGACCCTGCTTCATGGCTGCCTTGCGTTTTTGTGCAGTGCATCAAAAATGACTGGACAGAACCGGCCGATCCGTATACGTCGCAGGGCAAGAGCGGTTCGCGCCGCTTGCTTCGGTTCGGCCGGCCCCGCGAGGGCGCCGCGAATCCGTCCCCGGAATTTATCTTAAGTCCTGTCTGCCTGGCGTTGCGCCCGGCGGCATTCCCCTTTGAGGCGCTCGGGCCGGCTTTCCGGCAACGATGCGCAGTCGATGTTCCCGGCCCGTGGCGGCCTCGGCATCTCTCCATCGTTGTCACAGAAAGAATCCGTAAGAATTGACCAGTTTTCAAGACCTCAGCCTCGCTCCTTCGCTTCTGAAGGCGCTTGACGCCGAAGGCTACCAGACCCCGACGCCGATCCAGGAAAAGGCCATCCCGCATGTGCTGGCCGGCCGTGACGTGATCGGCCTGGCGCAGACCGGCACCGGCAAGACCGCTGCCTTCGCGCTGCCGATCCTGCAATTGCTCGAAGCGTCGAAGACCCGGCCGCAGAGCTTCGGCGCGCGGTCGCTGATCCTCAGCCCGACGCGCGAACTCGCCAGCCAGATCGAGGAGAGCTTCCGCAGCTATGGCCGCTTTCTCCGCCTGAGCTCGACCGTGGTGTTCGGCGGCGTGCCGATCGGGCGCCAGCGCCGCGCCCTGCAGAACGGCGTCGACGTGCTCGTCGCCACGCCCGGCCGCCTGCTCGACCTCGTCGACCAGCGCATCCTGCGGCTCGACCATGTCGAGATCCTGGTGCTGGACGAGGCCGACCAGATGATGGATCTCGGCTTCATCCACGCGTTGCGCCGCATCGCCAAGCTGGTGCCGGCCCAGCGCCAGACGCTGTTCTTCTCGGCGACGATGCCGAAGACGATCCGCGATCTCGCCAGCCAGTTCATCAAGGACCCGGCCGAGGTTTCGGTGGCTCCGGTTGCTGCCACCGCCGAGCGGGTCGAGCAGCAGGTGATCCACACCACGCCGGCGCTGAAGCCGGCGCTGCTGGCGCAAATGCTGTCGGGCGATGCCTTCAGCCGCGTCATCGTGTTCACCCGCACCAAACATGGCGCGGACCGCGTGGTGCGCGGGCTCGAGGCCAACGGCATCTCGGCGGCGGCGATCCACGGCAACAAGTCGCAGGCGCATCGCGAGCGCGCGCTGAACGGGTTTCGCAACGGCTCCTGCAAGGTGCTGGTCGCGACCGATATCGCCGCGCGCGGCATCGATGTCGACGAGGTGAGCCACGTCGTCAATTTTGACCTGCCGAACGTGCCGGAAACCTATGTCCACCGCATCGGGCGCACGGCGCGCGCCGGCCATTCCGGCCTGGCGATCTCGCTGTGCACCGGCGAGGAGCGGCCCTACCTGCGCTCGATCGAGCGCCTGACCCGGCAGCAGATTCCGGTGGCCGAGTTCCAGATGGACCCGACCAGGACCTTCGTCGCGCCGAAGCCGGCGCCGCGCGAGATCGATCCGCGCGCCATGCGGCGCGATGGCGGCCGGCCGCAGGGCCAGCATGGCGGCGCGCGCCGCGACGATCGCCCGCGGCACTGGCACGGCCAGAAGAACGGCCAGGGCGGCAACGGCGTCCAGGGCGGTTTCGACGGCGGGCAGGGCCGTGGCCAGTCCGACGCGAAGCGCGGCGAGCAGCGCGTGGCGCCGGCGGCGCATGGCGGCCAGCGTGGCGGCGGCCAGCGCAGCTTCGAGGGCAGGCGCGACCAGCGCCGGCCGTAAGCAGGGCGGGGCCAGCCTCGGCGCCTCGCCAAGCGGGATCGGCCGGTCAAGCCGGCCGATGACGGCTGAGATGTTTGCGCTTTATCCTTGACCGCGATGGGCCGGTTCATCCGGCCCGTGCGCCTATTCCGCCAGCGGAATATCCGGCAGGCTATCGCGCGGCAGCAGGCCTGCCAGGCGCGGGTCGTCGGCAATTTCCAGCGCGCATTTGTACGGGCTGAAGCCGGAGCGCCGGTAGAAGGCGATGGCGCCGGGATGGTCGAGCGTGCAGGTGTGCAGCCAGAAGCGCCGAATCGGGTGCGCCCACGCCATCTCGAGCGCCTGCTGCATCAGCCAGCGGCCGGCACCGGTGCCGATCGCCGCTTCATAGAGGCCGAAGAACGCCAGCTCCGCCTCGTCACCCTTGCGAAAATCGATCTCCAGCAATCCGGCTGGGGCACCGTCGAGCAGCACGGCATAGGCTTTCACCGCCGGGTCGCCGATGATCTCTGCCAGCGCATCGCGATCGAGGCCGAGCCGGCTGAACCACAGCCAGCGTTCGCCGATGGTGCGGTAAATCCGGGCGTAGAGCGCGGTATCGGCGCGACCCAGACGACGCAGCGCCAGGTCCGGCCGGGCCGGCACCGGGCGCGGCGCCGGCAGCGCATTCATCTCCAGAAAGGTGACGATGCAACCGATCTTGCCGGCCGGGAGGTCGTGATAACCGTCATCCATGGCAGCCTTCGTCATTGCGCAGCCTTCGTTCGGTAATTGCTTTGCCATGATGCTGGGCCTAACTCTCCGCGATCATGCTTGCAACGGCTCTCGCGGTCGTGCATCCATCATCGCCGCGACAGGAACAGGGCACACCGCACCAGCATGAAGAAGCTCAAGGAATTTTTCTGGCCGGCGGTCGCGCTCGTCGCCGTCGCCTGGTCGGTGCGGCTTCTCTATTTGAAACTGTGGAGCGAAGCGGCCGGGGAACCCCATGTCGCCGCCCTGCTGGAGAAAGGCGAGTTCCTCAACAATCTCGAGGTCATCGCCGGGGTTATCGGCCATAAGCTCGCGGCCATTCCGGTGCACGGCTATATCATGGCGGTGCTGTGCACCCTGGTCGCCTATGCGGCGCTCGCCTGGTACGACCGCATCGCGCTCCTGCACCTGCGCCGTGCCGCCGGCATTTCCTGGCTCTACACCGCGATCTGCTCGTTCACCACCTATGCCATCTCGCATAATATCGGCGCCTCGGTGTTTTCCGGCGGCATGGTGCGCTACCGGGCCTATACCGCCAAGGGGCTTTCGGTGGCCGAGATCGCCGTGCTGGTGGCGCTGACCTCGTTCACCTTCACCTTCGGCACGGCGATCTGCGGCGGGCTGGTGCTGCTCGGCGAGCCCGAGATCGTGCGGCCGCTGGTCGCCATGCCGCGCCATATGGCGATGCTGCTCGGCGCCGGCATGCTCGCGGTGTGCGGCCTGTATGTGCTCGGCTCCTATCTCAGGCTGAAGCCGTTGCAGATCGGCAAGTTCCGGCTCGAATACCCGACCATGCCGATCGTGGCGCGGCAATGTTTCGCAGCCCCGCTCGAACTGCTCGGCGCCGCCGGCATCATCTATTTCGCGCTGCCGGCCGACGGCAATCCCGGCTTCTTCGTGGTGGTCGGCGCGTTCCTGCTGTCGTTCTCGGCCGGGCTGCTGTTCCAGGTGCCGGGCGGCATCGGCGTGATGGAGGTGGTGTTCCTCAAGGTGATGCCGGGCCTGCCGGCAACCTCGGTTTTCGCGGCGCTGCTGGTGTGGCGGCTGTTCTACCTGCTGCTGCCGCTGGCGCTGTCGATCCCGGTGGTGCTGCTGTTCGAGCGGCGCCAGCTCGACAAGGCGATCCACGACATCATTCCGCACGAAGAGGCGGCGGAGCGGAAGCCGGAGCAGGGACAGGAGCGGCAGGGCGCCGAGCCGTGATGGCGAGCCCGGCGGCGGTGAACATCACCAGCCCACCGGCGGCCTCCTGCCAGCCGAAGGTCTCGCCCATGAAGACGACGCCGGCGATGACCGCGATGGCCGGGCTGACGAAAGCATAGAGCCCGGCCCGGAACGGCCCCCAATCGCGCAGCAGCCTGAGATAGATCAGGTAGCCGAGCAGCGTGCCGCCGATGACCATGAAGGCGAGGCAGCCATTGGTCGGCCAGCGCGCGAGTTCCTTGAGTTCCGCCATTCCGGCCTGCTCGAAGGACAAGGACAGGATGAGCAGCGTCAGCGCGCCGATGGCGGATTGCCAGCCGGCGAGCGCCATCGGCGACATCACGCGGGTCAACGGGCGGCTGATGACCGCCCCCCAGCAATAGCACACCGAAGCCCCGAGCACGGCGGCAAGGCCAAGTGCTTCGCTCGGGTCGGCGGTATGGCCGGCAACCGGCAACCGGCGGGCATAGAGCAGCGCGAGGCCGACCGCGCCGAGTGCGATTGCCGCGATCTTGCGCCGGTCGATGGTCTCGTCGCCATGCAGCCGGCCGAGCAGGATCGAGAATAGCGGGATCGTCGCCATGTTGACGATCGCGGCGAGGCCGGTCGGCGTGCGATGGATGCCCCAGTACAGCAGCGCGTAGCAACCGGTATTGACGAGCAGGGCCGAGATGACGAGCCGGCCGGGATTGCCCTTGATCGCGAGGCCGCCCATCATATGCGCCATGATCAGCATCAGCGGCGCGGCGATGATGTAGCGCACCGCCGCGAACAGCAGCGGCGGCGAATGATCCATGGCGATCTTGCTGGGGATCCAGGTGAAGCCCCAGACCACGCTCATGGTGAGAAACAGGACGGCGTTGCGCGACATGCCTGACGATAGCCGCTGCGTCCGGCGCGCTCCAACGCGCGCTGGTGATCGGACCGATCACGTAAACCCGTAAACCCTTCTCCCGCCGCGGGAGAAGATGGCACGAAGTGCCGGATGAGGGGGCGGCCGGTACCCCTCATCCCCCTGCCGGGACCTTCTCCCGCATGCGGGAGAAGGGCGCTGTTGTCGCTAGATGCTGCCGACGGTCTTGAGCTTGGCGCGGGCGTAGATCTCGCCCTGGCCGATCACTGCGGTCGCGGGGCGGAAGCGCTCGACGATGGCGCGCACATGCGGGCGGATCTGCGTCGAGGTCACCAGCACCGGCATCTCGCCCTGGCGCGCGGCATCCTCGAAACGATCGCGCAAGAGCAACACGAACTCGGTCAGCTTGGAGGGCTGCATGGCGAGATGCCGGTTCTCGCCCTCGCCGACGAGGCTGGTGGCGAAAGCATCCTCCCAGGCCGGGGACATGGTGATCAAAGCGAGATGGCCTTGCGGGCTCATATGTTGCGCCGTGATCTGGCGTGCGAGCCTGGTGCGGACATGCTCGGCGATGTAGCGCGGATCGCGCACCGCACCGGCGACCTCCGCGATACCTTCCAGCACGGTGCCGAGGTCGCGGATCGAGACGCGTTCGCCGAGCAGGTATTGCAGCGTGCGCTGGATGCCGGTGGTGGTGATCTGCGAGGGCGCGATCTCCTTGATCAGGTCGGCATGCTCCTTCGGCAGTTCCTTGAGCAGCTTCTGCACCTCGACATAGGACAACAGGTCGGCCATGTTGGCACGGATGATCTCGGTCAGGTGGGTCGAGAGCACGGTCGCGGCATCGACGACGGTATAGCCGCGCAGCTGCGCCTCGTCGCGATGGGCGCCGTCGAGCCAGGTCGCGGGCAGGCCGAAGGTCGGCTCGATGGTGTGCTGGCCGGGCAGCTGCACCTGGCCGCCATTGGGGTCCATGGCCATGAACTGGCCCGGATAGACGAAACCCTTGCCGGCCTCGACCTCCTTGACCTTGATGAGGTACTGGTTGGCCTCGAGTTGCACGTTGTCGAGCAGGCGCACCGAGGGCATGACGAAACCCATCTCGGCGGCAAGCTGGCGGCGCAGCGCCTTGATCTGCTCGGTCAGGCGGTCGCTGCCGTCGGGCGCGTTGACGAGCGGCAGCAGCGCATAGCCGACCTCGACCTTGAGTTCGTCCATGCGCAGCACGGCGGTGATGCTTTCCTCCTGGCGCCCGGTCGCCGGATCGTTCGGCAGCAGCAGGGCGTCCTCGGCCTTGCGCGCGGCTTCCGCCTGGGTCCGGCTCGTCTTGCGGGCGAGGAAGCCGGCGCCGGCGGCGAGCCCGAGGAAGGGCAGGGCGGGGATGCCGGGCAGCATGGCGATCGCCACCATGACAAAGGCCGACATGCCGAGCGCCTTCGGGTAGCCGGAAAGCTGCTGCGAGAGCGCCTTTTCGGCCGCGCCCGTGACGCCGGCCTTGGAGACGAGCAGGCCGGCGGCGGTCGAGACGATCAGCGCCGGGATCTGCGTCACCAGCCCGTCGCCGACGGTGAGCAGCGTGTAGCTATGCGCGGCATCGCCGAAGCTCAGGCCCTGCTGCGCCACGCCGATGACGATGCCGCCGACGATGTTGACGAAGGTGATGAGCAGGCCGGCGATGGCGTCGCCGCGCACGAATTTCGAGGCGCCGTCCATGGCGCCGAAGAACGAGCTTTCCTCCTCCAGCCCCTTGCGGCGGATCTTGGCCTCGTCCTGGTCGATCAGGCCGGCGCCGAGATCGGCATCGATCGCCATCTGCTTGCCGGGCATGGCATCGAGGCTGAAACGGGCCGCGACCTCGGCGATGCGCCCCGAACCCTTGGTGATGACGACGAAGTTCACGATGATCAGGATCGTGAACACGATGGCGCCGATGACGAAATTGCCGTTCATCACGAAATTGCCGAACGCCTGGATGACGGCGCCGGCGGCGTGCGGCCCTTCGTGGCCATGGGCGAGGATCAGCTTGGTCGAGGCGAGGTTCAGCGCCAGCCGCAGCATGGTGGCAATGAGCAGCACGGTCGGAAACGACGAGAACTCGATCGGCTTGGCGATGAACAGCGCCGTCATCAGGATCAGGATCGACAGGATGATCGAGATGGCGAACATCAGGTCGAGCAGAACGGCCGGCAGCGGCGCGATCAGGATCATCAGGATGACGAGCACGCCCATGGCGAGCGCGAGGTCGGCGCGGCGCAGCACGTTGAGCATGTGGCCGAAACCGGGCAGCGCGAAGCCGCCGCCGCCCGGAGCATTGGCGGGCGGGGAAGGCGGCGGCACGACGGAAAGGTCGGTCATGGAGGAGGCGCACCCTAAGCGGACGGCCTGGACGTGGCCTGCCCGGCAATATTTGCCGGCCTCATGGTTAACAGTCGGTTAGCGAGCGCGCTCTGGCACGGTTCTGGCGCTGTCAGCGGCAGAGACAGGCGGAGTGCTCCAATATGACCAATATCGCGCATATCGGCGGTGAGAACGGGTTTTTACCGTCCAGTTCCGAGACATATGGCGATCTGTTCGATGCCGTGACCCCAGCGCGGCCGGGTGAGATGCTCGACGCGCCGCTCGACCAGCCGCTGGTGCTCGATCTCGACCGCACGCTGGTGCGCACCGATCTGCTGTTCGAGTGCCTGGCGGCGGCGCTCGCCCGCAACCCGCTGGTGATCCTGTTCGCCATTTTCTGGCTGATGCAGGGCAAGGCGGTGCTGAAGCGCCGGCTGGCGCAGGCGGCCGCCCTCGATCTCGATCGGCTGCCGGTCAACGAGGCGGTGGTGGCGCTGGCGGCGCGCGAGGCGGCGCGTGGTCGCACCATCGTGCTGGCGACCGCCGCCGACGAGTTGATGGCGCATCGCATCGCGCGCCGCTTTGCGTTCATCAGCCGCGTGTTCGCCTCGGACGGCACGGTGAACCTCAAGGGCGCCGCCAAGGCGCGGGTGCTGCGGCAGGCTTTCCCCGGCGGCTTCGTCTATGCCGGCGACAGCCATGCGGATCTCGCGATCTGGCGCGAGGCGAGCGAGATCGTCGCGGTCGGGGCCGGCGCCGCCACGCTGAAGGCGGCGCGCGCGCTCGGCAAGCCGATGCTGGCGATGCCCGGCACCGGCCTGAGCGGCGCCGTGCTGCGCAAGGCGATCCGCATGAAGCAATGGGCCAAGAACGCGCTGGTGTTCGCGCCGGTGCCGCTTGCCGGCCTGGTGTTCGACATGTCGGCCTGGGGCCATGCCCTCGTCGCCTTCCTCGCGCTCAGCCTGATCGCTTCCGCGACCTATCTCGTCAACGACCTGTTCGATCTCGCCGACGACCGGCAGCACTGGACGAAGCGCAACCGGCCGCTCGCCTCCGGCGCGCTGCGTATCGAATACGGCCTCGTGCTGGTGCCGGTGCTGGCGCTGGCCGGCTTCGGTCTCGCGGCGGCGGCGGGCCTGAAGGTGCTGGCGGTCGTCGCTCTCTACACGGTGGTGACGCTTGGCTATTCCTTCGGCCTCAAGCGCGTGGCGATCCTCGATGTCACCACGCTTGCCGGCCTGTTCACGCTGCGCCTGTTCCTCGGCGTGATCGCCATCGGCGTGGTGATTTCGCCGTGGCTGTTCGTGTTCTCGATGGCGCTGTTCCTGTCGCTGTCGATCGCCAAGCGCCATACCGAGGTGGTGCGCGCCGCGCTGCACGGCAAGGCGAAGCTCGCCGGGCGCGGCTATGTCGCGCGCGACGAGCCGCTGCTGCTGGCGATGGGCATGGGGGCTGCCATGTCGGCCATCGTGCTGTTCACGCTGTATCTGACCTCGGATGCCGCGCGCCACGCCTTCTATTCGGCGCCGAATTTCCTGTGGGTGACGCCGGTGGCGCTGTTCCTGTGGCTTGGCCGGGTCTGGCTCAAGTCGCAGCGCGGCGAACTCGATGACGATCCGGTCGCCTTCGCGCTTCGCGACAGGCCGAGCCTGGTGCTCGGCGGCATGCTCGGGCTCGGCTTCCTGTTCGCGGCCTTCGGCGGCCCGCTGATGAGCGCGGTGGGGCTGTGATGAACAGCGAGGTGATGCGCTTCCTGCTCGCCGGCGGCACGGCGGCGCTGGTCAACTGGCTGGCGCGTATCGGCTTGTCGGCGGTGATGGCATTCACACCGGCGGTGGTGCTGGCCTACGCGCTCGGCATGCTGGTCGGCTTCTGCCTTTATCGCGGTTTCGTGTGGCGCGCGCAGGGCCAATCATGGCGGCGGCAGCTCGGCCCGTTCCTCGCCGTCAACCTGATCGGCGCGGTGATCGTGCTGGGGGCGGCGCTCGGGCTGCTGGCGCTTGGCGAGGCGCTGTTCGGGCCAGGCCGGCTCGTCGAGGCGCTCGCCCATGGCACGGCGATCGCCATTGGCGCGCTCGTCAACTATCTCGGCCACAGCCGGATCACCTTCCGGACGCTCACGCAGCATGCGTGAGCGCGAGCACGCCGACTGTCGCGACATTCAGCAGCACGCCCCACAGCACCAGCACCTTGAAGATGAGCCGCGCGTCGGGCTGCAATGCGCCCTCGCGGAACACCGCCGCCAGCATCAGCAGGGCGACGGGCAGCCAGTCGAGGATGTAGCGCTGCGTGTTATACTGCGAGAAGCCGTTCGAGTGGTAGAATAGCAGCACGGCGCTGAGGCCGACGATCAGCCCCAGCCCGAGCGCATGCAGCCCGCGTTTCGGCGTGAACACCAGGAACAGCAGCCACGGGCTGGCGGCGAGGATGCCGGTGCCGGCCGAATCCATGCCGCCGAGGCGGATCAGGCCGGGGCCGGTGAAATCGGCGTGAAAGCCTTGCAGGAACAGGTAGAAGGCGTTGAAGACGAGATAGGCCCTGTTCCACAGCCCGTATTGCGTCACGCGCTCCAGCAGCATGCCGGGCTCGAAGGCGATGTCGTTATAGCCGGTGTCGAGCGGGTTGCCGAAGCGCCAGATATTATAGGCGAAATAGGCGGCGAGCGCCGCCAGCACCGGCAACGCGATCCGGAGCGTCCAGGTGAGGCGCTCGCGCGTGACGGCGAAGAACGGTTCGCCCGGACGGAACAGCATGGCGAGCACGATCGGCGCGTAGAAGATCGACATCTGCCGGCACAGGAAGGCGAGGCCGATGGCAAGGCCGGCCGTGACGCAGCGCCGCGCCTGCGCCTCGTGCAGGGCGAGCGTGACGAGCGGGAAGGCGAGGACCTGCGCGAAGAACCAGATCTTGTCGCTGCGGAAGGCGACGTAGAACAGCGGGCTGGCGCAGGCGATGGCGATCAGCAGCCAGATGCGGCTGTCGCGCCCGACGCCGGCGCGCGCGAAGATGCGGTTCCACAGCAACAGCGACAGGGCGAGCGCCAACAGGCCAATGACGGTGAAGCCGCGCGCCTCGACGCCGAAGGCCGCGACCAGCGGCATGGCGACCACGCCGGGCAGCGGCGGAAACACGACATAGAGATGGCCGCCGCGCCGGGCGCAGTCGCCGTCGAAACAGCGTTCGACGAAGGGTTGGCCTTTCAGGAAGCTCTCGGCGACGAGCGCGAAGGAATTGGTGCCGCCGGTCTCCATGACCATGTGCAGCGCCAGGGCGGCGGCGAGCAGCCCGACGGCACCGATAGCGGCGATGAACAGAAGCAATTCGCGGCGTGTCGCGCCCACGCTTTCGATCACGGCTTTCTCCTGCCCTGCGATTCCGGGGCGAGACAACCAGAAGAGTGTTGACGCTCTGATAAGGCGTTACGCGAGCCAGCCGAAGGCGACGGCCGCGAGCAGGTAGACGCCCATCACGCCGCGATAGATCACGAAGGGCCAGGACGAGAAACGCTCGAGGAAGCGCAGCAGGCCCCAGACGGCGAAGAAGGCCGAGATCGCGGCCACGACGATGCCGACCGCCAGCACGGCCCAGCCATGGGCATCGAGCCCGGCCTTGTGCAACTCGTAGACTTCCTTGAGGCCGGCGAGGGCGATGGCCGGCAGCCCGAGCAGGAACGAGAAGCGCGCCGCTTCCTCGCGCCTGAAATTCAGGAACAGCGCCGCCGTCAGCGTCGAGCCGGAGCGCGAGACGCCGGGGATCAGCGCGCCGACCTGGGCGAGGCCGACGAGCAGCGCATCGCGCAGCCGCATATTCTCGACGCGCCGGTCGAAGCGGCTGGTCAGCTCCGCGACCGCCATCAGCAGTGCCATGACGATACAGGCGGCGCCGATGACGCTAAGGCCGCGCAACGGCGAGCCGCAGGTGTTGAGCAGTTTCGAGAGCGCGAGCCCGGCAATGCCGATCGGGATGGTGGCGAGCACGATAGCGGCTGCCAGGCGGAACTGGTAGTCGCCGAAATCGCGGCGCAGCGTCGCCGAGATCGAGCCGACCGTCACCGCTCGCACGTCCTTCCAGAAATAGCTCACCACGGCGGCGAGCGCCGCCATCTGCATCGCGGCCGAGAAGGCCGAGCCCGGATCGCGCCAGCCGAGCAGCGCCGGCACGAAGCGCATATGCGCCGTGGAGGAGATCGGCAGCAGTTCCGTGATGCCTTGCACCACGCCGAGGACCGCCACTTTCGCATAGCCCAGTTCGACGAAGCCGGTATCGATGCCGAGCGTGCAGGCGAGGGCCATGGGAAACCTGTTGAGCGCGTGAAGGACAAGCACCGCCGGGCGGCTGCGTGTCATGCGCCTGTTCGCGCCGCATGGAAACTGAAAAATCGGTAAGGTTGGCAATCCTTCTCCCGCGTGCGGGAGAAGGTGGCACACGCGCGTCGGGCTTGCCCGACTCGCGCATGATAATGTTGATCTCCGGCAAGCCGGAGATCAAAGCGCCGGATGAGGGGAGTAAGCGACCTTGTCCCTCATCCCCCTGCCGGGACCTTCTCCCGCAAGCGGGAGAAGGCGAATCGTTCGGCGCCTGTTCAGGACAGCAGGAAGGCGAGTTCGGCCGGTTCGCGGCGGCGCAGCGCGCTTGGCAGCACCACGACCTTGCCGCGGCGCGCCGCGGGGCCGGTGATCAGCGCCGTCATGGCGAGCGCGATGTTGGTCGGCGTCGCCGCCTTGTTCATGAAAAGGTCGAGCCCCTTGGCCGCGCGCTTGTGGTTGGTGATGACCTTGCGGTCGAAGGTCGCCGCCACCACCAGCGTGCCGGCATGGGGTTCGCGCGCCAGAAGGCGCAACAAATCGTCATTATCATTATCGTAGTCGAGAAAGGTTATATCGCATTCGATACGGCGAAGGATCAGGCATGCGACGGCGTTGTTCGGTGCCGTGATGATATCCTTGAAGCCGATCTTGCGCAGATTCCTTTCCATGTTTTGCAGATATACCTGATTACTCTCAATAATCATCACGCGGAGGCAGGATAAGATGTGAGACATCGTCAGGTTCAAGGCTTTCACCTTCCAGGGAGATGGATTTACGGAGGGTCTGGGGTCTTGTTAAGGGTTTATTTTGCATCGGCGTCTTGCCGAAATATCAACGCGGCCGGCGGCTTTTGATTCAAGTTGGCCCGGATTTGCCGCGCCGCGCCTGGAATCGCCGCGATGTGCGGCGGTTGGCGCAGGCGCTCGCCGCCAATGCATTGATTTCCCACGCCGTGGCGAAACAGGCGAATTCCTGTGGATGACCGGGATATTTTTTGCACCGCGTCTTTGTCGGTCGCGCGGCCATTGCTGCATCGCAGCAACAGATGTGCGCGGACGCTCTCGCGCTGGCGGCGTTTTGCGTTACGGCTCGCGCGAAAGTCGCGTTGCGCCATGTCGGCGCGTGATTTGGAAAGGTCTTTCGATGAAGCAATATGACGTCGCGATCCTGGTTGGCAGCCTGCGCAAGGATTCGCTCAATCGCAAGCTGGCCGAAGCGTTCGTCAAGCTCGCGCCGCCGGAACTGAAGTTCAGCTTCGTCGAGATCGGCGACCTGCCATTCTACAATCAGGATCTGGAGACCGAGACGCCGCCGGCGCAATGGGTGCGGTTTCGCGAGGCGCTCAGGGCGAGCGACGCGCTGCTGTTCGTCACGCCGGAATATAATCGCTCGGTGCCGGGCGTGCTGAAGAACGCCATCGATATCGGCTCGCGGCCATATGCCAAGGGCACGATCAATGGCCGGCCGGCGGCGGTGATCAGCGTCTCGCCCGGCGCGCTCGGGGCGTTCGGCGCCCACCATCATCTGCGCCAAGTGCTGGCCGGCGTCGGCGTGCCGGTCCTGCCGTCGCCGGAGGTCTATATCGGCAACGCGGCGGCGCTGTTCGCCGAGGACGGTTCGATCAAGGTCGAGGCGACGCGCGCCTTCCTGACGACGGTCGGCCAGGCGTTCCTGACCTGGGTACAGCGCAACCCGAAATGACGGGGCGCGCGCCGGCTAGAGCAAGTTCGTCTGTTGCGAACTTGCTCCACCTATAACTAGCGAGCAAATTCAATGAATTTGCTCTAGCCGCGCGCGTCCCTGGCGTCAGCCGAGCTTTTCGGCGATCAGCTTGCGCAGCGCGTTGAGGTCCTTGCCGAAGTTCCGGATGCCCTCGGCGAGCTTTTCGGTCGCCATGGCATCCTCGTTCAGGGCGAGGCGGAAGGCCGGCTCGCCGGTGGCGAGCTTGGCTTCCTTGTCATGCGCGCCCTTGGGGTCGAGCTGGCGGACAAGCTTGCCGTTATCCTTGGAAAGTTCTTCCAGCAGGGCGGGCGCGATGGTCAGGCGGTCGCAGCCGGCGAGCGCCTCGATCTCGCCGGTGTTGCGGAACGAGGCGCCCATCACCACGGTATTGTAGCCATGCGCCTTGTAATAGGCGTAGATGCGCCTGACGGAGGCGACGCCGGGATCGGTCTCGGCGGTGTATTTCTCGCCGGTCGCCTTGGTGTACCAGTCGAGGATGCGGCCGACGAAGGGCGAGATCAGGAAGGCACCCGCCTCGGCGCTCGCCGCCGCCTGGCCGAGCGAGAACAGCAGCGTCATGTTGCAGTCGATGTTCTCGCGCTGCAAAATCCGCGCCGCCTGCACGCCCTCCCAGGTCGAGGCGAGCTTGATCAGGATGCGGTCGCCCTTGACGCCGCGCTCGTCATAGGCGGCGACGATGGCGCGCGCCTTTTCGACCATCGCATCCTTGTCGAAGGACAGGTCGGCATCGACCTCGGTCGAGACGCGGCCGGGCACCAGCTTGGTCAGTTCCGTGCCGAAGCTGATGGCGAGCCGGTCGGCGGCGGCACTGACGCCCTTGTCGCCGCCGAGCTTGCGGCCGTGGGCGAGGGCATCGTCGAGCAGGTGCTTGTAGGCCGGCATCTGCGCGGCCTTCAGGATCAGCGACGGGTTGGTGGTGCAGTCGGTCGGCTTGAACGCCTTGATCGCCTCCATGTCGCCCGTGTCGGCGACGACGGTGGTCATCTGCCTGAGTTGTTCGAGTTTGGAAGCCATGGCGGAACCTATGCTGTCATCTGGGATGAGTTTCTTCGTTCATAAGCGCTGGCGGCCGGATGACAAGGTCAAACGCTTGGCAAGGGCCGGCGCCATGAAGGAAACGGGCCGCGCGCGCGACCGGTTCCCGCGACGGCGCAAAGGCCGGACGACATGCGTTCCATGCCACATGGCGGCGGCGCGCGTCGGGACGAGGGCAAATCGGGAGGTCGCGTGGTGGCGGGGGGGAGACTTGAACTCCCGACCTCAGGGTTATGAATCCTGCGCTCTAACCAGCTGAGCTACCCTGCCACGGACAACGCAACCATCCGACGAGACGACCCTGAGGCGCCCCGCGAAGGCGGCCTTATAGTGATGCCGCAGGCGCGAAGTCAAGGTATTCGCGTCAAGGTTCGGGATGGTTATTCGGCCGCTTCCAGCCGCTTGCCGGCCGCGACCGGCACGTCGGTGCGCACGAAGCGCGCGACCTTGAAAAAACCCGCCGGCTGCATCGGCTGCACGCCGGCGAAATTGGCGAGCCCGGTGTCGCGCGCCCATGTCCTGAGGCGCGACAGCTTGAAATCGCTGCTCCAGCCGACGCTGCCCGCCGCGGGCGCGAGCGCGGCCTCGATGCGCGCCACGGTGCCCTTCTCGGCGCCGAAATGGGTGGCGATGATGATCGCGCCGCCCGGCCGCACGACACGGGCGAGTTCGGTCAACGCCTGTTCCGGGTCCGGCACCAGCGTGATGACGTAAAGCGCCAGCCCGGCATCGAAGCTCGCATCGGCGAAATCGAGCTGGCTCGCATCCATCACGCGCAGCGCCTTGACATGGCTCAGCCGGTTGCGGCGCACCTTTTCCTGGGCGCGCGCCAGCATGTCGGGCGAGAGGTCGATGCCCGTCACTTCCGCATGGCGCGGATAAAGCTCCAGCGACAAGCCGGTGCCGACGCCGACCTCGAGCACGCGCGGGCCGCATCGCATCGCGGCCGTGATGGCGGCTTGCTGGCCGGGGCGCAGCAACTGCTCGTAGATCGTATCGTAAATCCGGGCCCAGCGGGCATAGGCGCGCTGCATGGCGGTTGCTTCAGGGCGGTGCTGCATGGGCGACACGGTGACACACAAATGAGGCGACAGAGAATAGCTACTGCATGGCACGTCAAAACGAAACCCGCTTTGATCAAAACCTCGATCGGCGCGGTTTGTTCCTGTGCCGGTTGGCTCAGCCGGAGGCGGCCGCAGCGGCCTGCGGGCGGGCTGGCATGGCGGCAGCCACGCGCCGCGCAATGATGCCGCCGCCGAGTACGCGCGCGCAAGGTTCGGTGCTGTCGTAGAACACGCAGGCCTGGCCAGGTGCTACGCCTTCCTCGCCCTCGGGCAACAGCACCTCGGGCTTGCCGTCGCTGAGGCGCAGCAGCGCCGGCTTCGGCGCGCGCGTCGAGCGCACGCGCACGGCGATCTCGCGCCCCTCGGGCGGCAGGTCGGCGATGGCGCCCTCGCCGAGCCAGTTGATGTCGCGCAGGCCGATGGCGCGCGTCAGCAGCGCCTCGCGCGGGCCGACGATGACGCGGGCGTTGTCGGCATCGAGCCGCACGACGAACAGCGGCTCGCCGGTCGACAGGCCGAGGCCACGGCGCTGGCCGATGGTGAAATGCAGGATGCCCTCATGCCGGCCGAGCACGCGCCCGTCGAGATGCACGATCTCGCCAGGTTGCGCCGCGCCCGGCCTGAGCTTGGCGATGACATCGGCATAGCGCCCGTTCGGCACGAAGCAGATATCCTGGCTGTCGGCCTTGTCGGCGACGGCGAGGCCGAAGCGCCGCGCCAGCGCGCGCGTCTCGCTCTTTGGCATGTCGCCGAGCGGAAAGCGCAGCAACTGCAACTGCGCGTCGGTGGTGGCATACAGGAAATAGCTCTGGTCGCGCTCCGGGTCGGCGGCGCGATACAGCGCGCGGCGGCCATTGGGCAGGGCGCGGCTCGAGATGTAATGCCCGGTCGCGAGCGCATCGGCGCCAAGGTCCTGCGCCGTCGCCATTAGGTCGCGGAACTTGACGCTCTTGTTGCACTCGACGCAGGGGATCGGCGTCTCGCCGGCGAGATAGCTGTCGGCGAAACGGTCGATGACGCTCTCGCGGAAGCGGCTTTCATAGTCGAGCACGTAATGGGGGAAGCCGACCGCCTCGGCGACGCGGCGCGCGTCGTGGATATCCTGGCCGGCGCAGCACGCGCCCTTGCGATGGAGCGCCGCGCCGTGATCGTAAAGCTGCAAGGTGATGCCGACGACCTCGTAGCCCTGGCTGTGCAGCAGCGCCGCCACGACCGAGGAATCGACCCCGCCCGACATGGCGACGACGACGCGGGTTTGCGCCGGTGGCTTGGCAAAGCCCAGTCCGTTGAGGCCGTGCATGTTTCCAGATCCTGCGGCCGGCCCATGCCGGCAAAGCCATCACATACGCGCTGGCCCGCGCCTTTTCCAGTGCGGCAGCACGGCGCGGGCGGCAAAACCTGCCGGGCGCGTGGCAGTCATTGCCGGCCGCCGGAGAGGGCGCGGCCAAAAGCTATTTTCGTAATCAGTTGATGTATAAAGGATTTATCGGCGGGCGCCATTGGTCCCGGTCTTGCACGTCGAGGCTCTGGATCACATGCGGGTTGGCGATGGCGTTGACTTCAATCACGGGCGATTCTGTGGCGGCGGCTCTGGCGCCGGCGCGGGCCAATGCACAAGCGGCCCGGCCGCGCGAGCAGGTCTTCGCCGTTCCGGACGCGCCGGCACCAGCACCGGCATCGGCGCGCGCGGCACCTGCATCGGTGCCTGTTGCCGCGCCCGAGCAGGCGGCGGCACCGGACCCGGCGAAGCCGGCGGTCGCGGGCGCGCCCACCGACAGCGCCAATCCGGACCCGGATAAGGACAAGAAGGACGCGACCGCCACCGCCACGGCCGGCACGGGCTCCGAGACGGCGCAGGCCGTCACCGCAGCTCTCGCCGGTGCCGCCGCAATAGGCACGCCGCCGCCCGCCACCGGCACCGGCACCGCTCCAGCGGCGGGCGAGGCGACGCCGGCTGCGACCGCCGCGCGCGCCGTCGCGAGCGCCAGCACGGCCGCCGCCGCCACTCTCGCCACCCCGGCCAATCTGATCGTCGGCGTGAGCGGCAAGACGGAGAAAATCGCCGCCGATCTCGGCGCCAAGACCGATCAGCCCGCGCCCGAGGCCAAGGCCGCGCCCGTGGCGCAGGAGGCGGCGAAGCTCGCCGTGCCGGCCAAGGCCGATCAGGCGGCGCAAGCCCAGAGCGGGACCAAGCCCGAGACGGCGGCGGCAAAGCCCGATGCCGGCGCTGTTGCCGCCAAGCGCAAGGAGGCCGGCGATACGCCGACCGTGAAAGCGCCCGACCCGGCCGCAGCGCAAGCGAGCGCCGCCGCCGGCCCGGCCAAGACCGATGCGACGGCTGATGCGGCCAAGGCAGCGGCCGCGCCGCCAGCGCCGCCGAGCAACCTGCCGCCGACGCCGTTGCAGACCGTGCCGATCGTGATTGGCCTGCAGGCGCTGCGCAACGGCTCCTCGACCTTCCAGATCCGGCTCGATCCGGAGGAGCTCGGCCGCATCGAGGTCAAGCTGCATATCAGCGGCGACAGCAAGGTCAGCGCCTCGCTGGTCGTCGACCGCGTCGAGACGCTGCACATGTTGCAGCGCGAGGCCAAGACGCTCGAACGCGCCTTCGACCAGGCCGGCCTGAAGACGAATGGCGACGACCTGCAATTCTCGCTGCGCCAGGATGGCCGCGGCCAGAATGGCGGCGGGCAAAATGGCGCGGGACAGGACGCGCCCCGGCAGGGCGGTTTCGGCCGGGCGTCATCACCATCGGGCAGCGAGGAGGGCTTGGCCGTGACGGCGCTGCCGCCCGCCCTCCAGCGCCTGACCATGAGCCGTGCCCTGGCGGGCGGGCTCGATATCCAGATCTGAGGCGATCGCCATGACCAGCATCCCAGCGACAACCGGCACCGGCGCCGCTTCATCGGGCAGCGCGACCGGCTCGAACGCCATCGCCGGCAATTTCGACCAGTTCCTGCTGCTGCTGACGACGCAGCTCCAGAACCAGAACCCGCTCGATCCGCTCGACACCAACCAGTTCACGCAGCAGCTCGTGCAGTTCGCCTCCGTCGAGCAGCAGCTCAACACCAACAGCACGCTGACGCAGCTGCTCGCCGCGACCCGTTCCAGCAACATCGCCAGCGGCCTGAACTATGTCGGCGCGACCGTGACCGTCGACGGCGCGACCTCGCAACTCGCCAATGGCAGCGCGACCTGGCAGATCACCGCGCCGCGCGCCGCCACCAAGGCGCTGATCACCATCAAGGATGGCGACGGCAACGTCGTGCAGACGGTGGTGCAGCCGCTGAATGCCGGCGCGCAGCCGCTGACCTGGAACGGCATCAGCTCGACCGGGGCGAGCGCGCCTGATGGCGCCTACACCATCAATATCGATGCGATCGATGCGTCCGGCCAGCTCATGAGCGTCTCGACGGATGCCACAGGCGTCGTCGACAGCGTCGATGTTTCGGGTGATACGCCGGTGCTGAATATCGGCGGCATGTCGTTCTCGGCGGACAAGGTCAAGAACATCTCAAGACCTGGTTAAGGTAAATAAAATCCTAACAACATTTGCCTGTGGCATTTAGGCAATTCTTAAGGGCGTCCACTTACCATGATCCTACAGTTTTTGCGTAGTGTATCGTGAGTATGAGATGACCGAGCCAATCAGACCTCGAGTCAAATACGTCATCGGCCCCGATGGGAGCCCGTTGACGATCGCCGATCTGCCACCGTCCGATACGCGACGTTGGGTGATCCGGCGCAAGGCGGAGGTGGTCGCCGCCGTACGCGGTGGGCTTCTGTCGCTCGAAGAGGCGTGCAGCCGTTATACGCTGACGGTGGAGGAATTCCTCAACTGGCAGCATTCCATCGAAAGCCACGGCCTGGCCGGCTTGCGCACCACCCGTATCCAGCATTACCGGCAGTAATCCGGTTTCCTGAAGCAGCAAGGCACGACACGCATTCAAGGACCGGGTCGCAAGCCCGGTCCTTTTGCCGTCGATGATCACGGATTGCGAAAGGCCAGCCGATGAAATTCATGTGGGCGAAGCAGGCAACCGTCGCTGCCGCACTCCTGCTTGCTGCCGCGCTGGCACCCGGCGCGCAGGCCGAAACGCTTGCCGAGCAACTGTTGCACAACCACGATCTGCTCGATCACCCGCCGGCGTCCTGCGACCGCGACACGGCGGCGCTGAACAATTTCGAGCTTCAGCAATGCGCGGCGGTGGCGTTTCGCGCGCAGGATGCGGCGCTGAACAAGGTCTATGCCCGCGCCGTTGCCTCGCGCGGCGCCAAGGCGACCGAGGATCTGCGCCAGGCCGAGCGGCTCTGGCTGCAATGGCGCGAGCATCACTGCCTGTGGGACGCGGCACGCTACGCCGGCGGCAGCCTGCAGCCGGTCGCGTTCGCGGATTGCCTCGTGGCGCTCACCAAGGCGCGCGTGGAGCAGCTCGAGGATGCGCTGAAACCGTGAGGTTTCTCAGCCCGTCATCGCCTCGGCGATTCTGACGGCATAGGCGAGGCTCGAGGGATCGGCGGCGCCCTTGCCGGCTATGTCGAAGGCGGTGCCGTGCTCGACGCTGGTGCGCACGAAGGGCAGGCCGACGGTGACGTTCACGCCGTCGTCGAGCCCGAGATACTTGACCGGGATCAGGCCCTGGTCGTGATATTGCGCCACGACGCAGTCGAACTCGCCGCGGCGCGCGCGCATGAACACGGTATCGGGCGGGTAGGGACCGCTGGCGACAAGCCCCTCGGCCTGCGCATCGGCGATGGCCGGCGCGATGATGTCGCTATCCTCGTGGCCCATCAGGCCGCCTTCGCCGGCATGCGGATTGAGGCCGGCGACGGCGATGCGCGGATGCGCCACGCCGAAGGCGCGCGTGCCGCGCACGGCGAGACGGATCGTTTTCAGCACGCGCTCGCGCGTCACCAGTTGCAGCGCCTCGCGCAGCGAGACGTGGATCGAGACCAGCATGACGCGCAACTGCTCATTGGCGAGCATCATGCCGAAATCGCTGGTACCGGCGAGATCGGCGAGGATTTCGGTGTGGCCGGGCTGGTGGATGCCGGCGGCCTGCATCGCCGCCTTGTTGAGCGGCGCCGTCACCACGGCGCGAACCTTGCCGGCGAGCGCGAGCCGGCCGGCCGCAACCACGGCGTCATGCGCAGCCTGGCCGGCATGGGCATCGACGACGCCATAGGCGAGATCGGGCGGCAGATGCGAGGTGGCGAGAACCGGCAGCACGCCGGGGCTGGCCAAAACCGGCGCGCGCACCTCCTGGACGGCAAGGGCCGCGCCGATCAGCGCCACGGCGCGGGTCATGGCGGCGACATCGCCGACGACGAAACCGGCGACCGGGCCGGCCGCGAACAGGCGCGCGATGACCTCGGGGCCAATTCCGGCGGCATCGCCCATGGTGATCGCCAGGGGGAGGGCGTGGGCGGGTTCCGGCACGGATAATGACCTTCGAAAGCGGTTCTCTCACTGGCGTTTTAACCCGGGCGCGAAAAAAGGTAACTGCCGCGTCGTTGATCGGTGAAGCAACCAATCGAGATAGATGGCGGCGCCGCGGCGGCGCTTTCGTCATCCGCGCGCGGAAAAGGCGGCCGCCTGAGCAATCAATTGCCCGGCATTAACCGCCTAGTAACCACGTACGGGGAAATTTCTGCCTAGTGCGGTGGATTTGGAACGCGCCGCATCATCCCGGAGCGGGTGTCGGCTCCCATGAGGCAGAGCATCTGTGAAGGGTATCCTCGACATTCTCGGCAAGCTGGGGCCGCAGCGCCTGGCGGCGATGGGCGCGGTGACGCTCTCGCTCGTCGGCTTCTTCGCCTTCGTGATCGCGCGCGTCGCGCAGCCGACCATGGTGCCGCTCTATACCGAGCTGAGCTACCGGGATTCGGCCGCCATCATCAAGGAACTGGAGGCGCGCGGCGTCAAATACGAGTTGCGCCAGGATGGCGGCACGATCCTGGCGCCGCAATCCGAGACGCTGCGCCTGCGCATGGACCTCGCCGGCAAGGGCATGCCGAGCGGCGGCGGCATGGGCTACGAGATTTTCGACAAGGGCGATGCGTTCTCGACGACGGCCTTCGTGCAGAATGTCAACCATGTTCGCGCGCTCGAGGGTGAGCTCGCGCGCAGCATCGGCACGCTCGACCGCGTCGCGGCGGCGCGCGTGCATCTGGTGCTGCCCGAGCGCCAGCTGTTCTCGCGCGACAAGAACGAGGCGCGCGCCTCGATCGTGCTGAAGACGCGCGGCGACCTCGATCGCGGCCAGGTGCGCGCCATCCGCCATCTCGTCGCCACGGCGGTGCCGAATCTCAAGCCGGAACATGTCTCGGTGGTCGATGACAGCGGCAAGCTGCTGGCCGATGGCGCCGGCGATTCGCCCGAGGCGCTCTCCGACGACAAGCGCGCCAGCTTCGAGCGCCGGTTGCGCAGCCAGGTCGAGGATATCGTCGCCAGCGTGGTCGGCGGCGGGCGCAGCCGCGTGCAGGTCGCGGCCGACATGGATTTCAACCGCGTGCAGCAAACCTCGGAGAGCTACGACCCCGAGAGCAAGGTGATTCGCTCGACGCAGAGCCGCAACGAAAGCCAGACCACGAGCGATGCGCGCGATAACGGCCAGGTCACGGCGGGCAACCAGTTGCCGGCGGCGCAAGGCGGCGGGCAGGGGGACCAGCAGCCGGCGCCGAAGGATGCCAGCAACAAGAGCGAAGAGACGATCAATTACGAGATTTCGCGCACCACCCGCACCGAAACGCTCGAAGGCGGCCGGGTCAAGCGCCTGTCGGTGGCGGTGCTGGTCGATGGCAATTACGTCAAGGGCGCCGATGGCGTGCAGACCTACCAGCCGCGCTCGCAGGAGGAACTCGACCGCATCACCACGCTGGTGCGCTCGGCGATCGGCTTCGAGAAGGCGCGCGGCGACCAGGTCGAGGTCGTCAACCTGCGCTTCGCCGACGGGCCGCCGATCGCCGACCTGAAGGCGCTGTCCTTCACCGAGCGCATGCTGAACTTCTCCAAGGATGACGTGATGCGCCTGTCGGAGACGGCGATCCTCGGCGTGCTGTCGCTGTTCGTGCTGCTGCTGGTGGTGCGCCCGCTGCTCAGGCAGGTCACGGCCAAGGATGGCCCGCTGGCGCTTGGCGGCCGGCCGCCGCTGGCGGCGCTCGCCGGGCCGGGCGGCCAGCAGCCGGTGCTGCTCGGCGGCGTCGAGGGCCCGCAACAGGTGGCGGCCAGCGATGGCCGCATGTTGCAGCCGCACGGGCCGAGCAACACCGAACGCATGATCGAGGCGAGCCAGATCAACGGCTCGGTCCAGGCCAAGTCGGTCGAGCGCGTCGGCGATCTCGTGCAGCAGAATCCGCAGGAGACGATCGCCATCCTGCGCCAGTACATCCACGCGAAGGGCTGAGCGCACGCCATGAGTTCAGCCAGCAACCTTGCCGAAAAGATCACCGACAGGCCGTCGGGGGGCCGTGCGTCGCGCGCGCTGAGCGGGCCGCAGAAGGCCGCCATCATCCTGCTGATTCTCGGCGAGACCTACGGCCAGGCGATCTGGGAGGATCTCGAGGACGAGGAAATCCGCATCGTCTCGCTCGCCATGTCGCAGCTCGGCTCGATCGAGGCGGAGCTGATCGAGAGCCTGATGATGGAATTCGTCTCGAAAATGTCGGCGGCGGGCTCCGTCACCGGCGATTTCGACCGCACCGCCATGCTGCTCGCCAAGCTGCTGCCCAAGGAGCGCGCCGAGGCGATCATGGGGGAAATCCGCGGGCCGGCCGGGCGCAACATGTGGCAGAAGCTCGGCAACGTGCAGGACGAGATGCTGGCCGCCTATCTGCGCAACGAATATCCGCAGACGGTGGCGGTGGTGCTGTCCAAGCTCAAGCCCGAGCATGCCGCACGCGTGCTCGCCATCCTGCCGGAGGATTTCGCCGCCGATATCGTCGGCCGCATGCTGAAGATGGAGAACGTGCAGAAGGAGGTGCTGGAGCGCATCGAGGAGACGCTGCGCGTCGAATTCATCTCCAACCTGTCGATGACGCATCGCCGCGACGCGCATGAACTGATGGCGGAAATCTTCAACTCGTTCGACCGCCAGACCGAGACGCGCTTCCTGACGGCGCTCGACGAGCAGAACCGCGATTCGGCGACGCGCATCCGCTCGCTGATGTTCACCTTCGACGACCTGACCCGGCTCGACCCGGCCAGCATCCAGACGCTGATGCGCAGCGTCGACAAGAACATGCTCGGCATCGCCCTCAAGGGCGCGGTCGAATCGACCCGCAGCTTCTTCATGGGCAACATGTCGACGCGCGCCGCCAAGAACCTCGAGGAGGAAATGTCCGCCAAGGGGCCGGTGCGCCTCAAGGAGGTCGACGAGTCGCAGACGAAGATCGTCAACATCGCCAAGGACCTCGCCGCCAAGGGCGAGATCATGATTTCGAAGAATCGCGCCGAAGACGAACTGATCTATTGAGGATGCCTTGAGCCAGCCGGTCAAATTCACCTTCGAGCGCCGTTTCGGCGAGCGCCGCGCCAATCCGTTCAGCTATGGCGGCGAGGAGCGCAAGGTCGCGCTTGGCGAGCACGAGGCGGCGGTGAAACGGGCCGAGGAAGCAGCCTTCGCCGCCGGCCGCGCCCAGGGCGCCGAGGAAGCCCGCGCCGAGGAGACGGCCCGGCTCGCGCGCGCCTTCGCGGTGCTGGGCGAGCATGTCGATATCCTGGCGCGCGATCTCGGCGAGGTGTCCGAGGCGGCAACCGCTGAGGCGATCCGCATGGCGCACCTGTTCGCCGACACGCTGTCGGGCGCGCTCGCCCGGCGCCTGCCCCATGCCCGCATGGAGGAGGCGCTCGCCGCCGTGCTGCGCGACCTGCGCGGCGCGCCGCATCTCGTGCTGCGGGTGGCGCCCGAGCTGGTCGAGGCGGCGAGCGAGCGCTGCACGGCGCTCGCCCGCACGCGCGGCTTCGAGGGCCGGCTCGTGGTGCTCGGCGACCCGGACGCGAATCCGGGCGACGCCCGCATCGAATGGGCCGATGGCGGCGTCGCCATCGACCGCGAGGAGATTTCCCGTCGTATCGGCACCGCCGTCGACGAACTGAGCGCGGCCATCGCGCCGCAGCGGACAACCGAGGACCCCGCATGAGCACCGACAGCGATCTGCCGCTCCCGAATTTCGACCAGACGCAGGAGATGATGCCGCAAGTGCCGCTGCCGGTCGATGACGGCCCGGTGGCGCAGAAGACGGCGGGCGATCTCGAGCAGATGTTCGACGTGCCGGTCAATGTCTCGGCGGTGCTCGGGCGCACGCGCATGGCGGTCGGCGAGCTGATGCAGCTCGGCCCCGGCCGCGTGCTCGAGCTCGACCGCAAGGTCGGCGAGGCGATCGATATTTTCGTGAACGACCGGCTCGTCGCGCGTGGCGAGGTCGTGCTGGTCGAGGACAAGCTCGGCGTGACGATGACCGAGATCATCAAGCCGGAACGCTGAGGATAAAAACATGCGCCTTCTCATCGTCGGAACCTTCAAGAGCGAACTGATCTTCGCGGCCCGCATCGCCAAGGAGCGCGGCGCCGGCGTCGCCCAGGTCGATGGGCCGGACCAGGCGCTGAATCATCTCAGGGCAGGGCGCGGCGCCGACCTGATCATGGCCGATGTCGCGATCGACATCGCGCGCCTGTATCAGGGGCTCGAGGCCGAGCGCTTCGCCATCCCGATCGTCGCCTGCGGCACCGGCAGCGACGCGCGCGCGGCGGTGGCCGCCATCCATGCCGGCGCCAAGGAATATATCCCGCTGCCGCCCGATCCCGAGCTGATCGCGGCGGTGATCGAGGCGGTGGCGCGCGACAATCAGAGCATGGTGTTCAAGGACCCGGCGATGGAGCGCGTCGTCAAGGTGGCGATGCAGGTCGCGGGCTCGGAGGCGAGCGTTCTGGTCACCGGCGAGAGCGGCGTCGGCAAGGAAGTCATCGCCAAGCTGCTGCATGCCAGGTCGAAGCGGGCCGGCAAGCCGTTCGTGTCGGTAAACTGCGCGGCAATCCCTGAGAATCTGCTGGAAAGCGAACTTTTCGGCCATGAGAAAGGGGCTTTTACCGGCGCGCTCGCCCGGCGCATCGGCAAGTTCGAGGAGGCGAGCGGCGGCACGCTGCTGCTCGACGAAATCTCTGAAATGGACGTGCGCCTGCAGGCCAAGCTGCTGCGCGCCATCCAGGAACGCGTCATCGACCGCGTCGGCGGGGCGCAGCCGGTCAGGGTCGATATCCGCATCATCGCGACCTCGAACCGCAACCTCCAGGCCGCCGTCAAGGACGGTTCGTTCCGCGAGGACCTGCTGTTCCGCCTCAACGTCGTCAACCTGCGCGTGCCGCCATTGCGCGAGCGCCCGGCCGATATCGTGGCGCTGGCCGAACATTTTTCGCGCAAATACGCCGAATTGAACGGCGTGCCGGTGCGGCCGATCACCGACGAGGCGCTCGCCCAGCTGAAGGCCAATCCGTGGCAGGGCAATGTGCGCGAACTCGAAAACACCATGCATCGCGCCGTATTACTGGCGGCCGGCGACACGATCACCCCCGAGGCGCTGATGTCGCCCGAGGGCGAGCCGATCGCCGCCGTTGCCCCGGTCGGCGCCGCGCGGCAGGCGGCGCTCGCGGCCGAGGCGGTCACGCGCGCCCTCGTCGGGCGCACCGTGGCCGATGTTGAATGCGACCTGATCCTCGATACGCTCGACCATTGCCTCGGCAACCGCACCCATGCCGCGCGCATTCTCGGCATCTCGATCCGCACATTGCGCAACAAGCTGAACGAATATGTCGGGGCGGGCCTGAGCGTGCCGGCGCCGGGCGAGGCCCGCGTCAACATCGCCTGAAGGGATTGCGCCTCCGGGGCCGATAGGGCCAAGATGCCGCCCTTCGGAGGATGAGGATGCGCGACACTGTGCTGGCAGGAACGGACCACCCGACGGCGGCGCTATGCGAATTCGTCGCCGGTTTCACGCTGGCCGACGTGCCTGAGCGCGTGGTGCAGGCGACGAAAGCGCTGCTGATCGACTGGCTCGGCTCGGCGCTTGCCGGCAAGGGATCGCCGCAGGTCGCGGCGATCAGCGCCTTCGCGAGCGCGATGGGGCCGGCGGATGGCCCGAGCACCATCGTGCCGAGCAGGGGCCGCACCAGCCCGTATTTCGCGGCGATGATCAACGCCGCAGCCTCCCATGTCGTCGAGCAGGACGATGTGCATAACGGCTCGGTGTTCCACCCGGCGACGGTGGTATTCCCGGCCGTGCTCGCGGTCGCCGAGGCCGAGGGCAAGTCCGGCAAGGAGATTCTCGCGGCCTCGATCGCCGGTTACGAGGTCGGTATCCGGGTCGGAGAGTTCCTCGGGCGCTCGCATTATGAGGTGTTCCACACCACTGGTACGGCGGGCACGCTCGCCGTCGCGGCGGCGGTCGGCAAGCTGATCGGGCTCGATGCCGTGCGCCTGAACCACGCGCTCGGCTCCGCCGGCACGCAGGCTGCCGGCCTGTGGGAATTCCTGCGTGACGCCGCCGATTCCAAGCAGTTGCATACCGCGAAGGCCGCTGCCGACGGCATGCTCGCGGCCTATCTCGCCCGCGATGGTTTCAAGGGCGCGAGCCGCATCCTCGAGGGCGCGCAGGGGCTGGCTGCCGGCATGTCGCGCGATGCCGATCCGGCGAAGCTGACCGACCGGCTGGGTAGCCGCTGGGCGACGGAAGAGACCTCGTATAAGTGGCACGCCTCGTGCCGCCACACCCACCCGGCCGCCGATGCGCTGCAGGTGTTGCTGGCGCGCGAGAAACTGGCCGCCGGCGACGTGGCGGAGGTGATCGCCGAGGTGCATCAGGGCGCGATCGATGTGCTTGGCCCGGTCGTTGATCCGACGACTGTGCATCAGGCGAAGTTCTCGATGGGCAGCGTGCTCGGGCTGATCGCGGTGCATGGTGCGGCCGATCTCGAAGCTTTCGAGAAGCACGCGCTCACCGATGCCCGCGTGGCGGATTTTCGGGCCAAGGTGCGCATGGTGCTTGATGACGAGGTCGACAGGCTCTATCCGGCGCGCTGGGTCGGCAAGGTGCGCGTCAGGACCGCTGATGGCCGCGAGTTTTCCGCCCGCGTCGACGAGCCGAAGGGCGATCCCGGCAATCCGCTGACGCGCGATGAACTGGAAGCCAAGGCGATCCGGCTCGCCGGTTTTCGCGATGGCGCGACGCCGGACGAAATGCGTGTGCTGATCGACCGAATCTGGAGCATGGACAGCGCGCAGGGCTCGGTGGCGATTCTGCCGCGCTGAAGGGACGGACCGGGATCGTGGGAATGTTTCGGCTTAACACCGGCAAATCCGTTCCGCCGCCGCCAAATCCTCCGGCGTGTTGATGTTGAAGAACGGATCGCATGGCTCCACGGGCCAGGCGGTGCTGGCGTGGGATTGCCGGCCGATGAAGGCCATGACGCCGTTGCGGCCTTGCGCGAGCGCCTGCCGCAGCGCGTCGCGCAAGGCGAGGCTCCACAACGCGATAACTGGATGATCGCGCCCGGCCGATGATGCGAACGCCACCGCCGCGCCGGTGTCCCGCATGGCTGCACTGAGCCGGGCAGCGAGATCGTGCGGCAGGAACGGGCAATCGGTCGGCGCGCTGAGCAGGTGGCCGACGCTGGAGCCCTCCGCCGCCAAGTGATCCATCGCTGCGAGAATACCGGCAAGCGGCCCGGCGAAATCGGCCGTCTCGTCGGCGAGCACGGTCAGGCCGAAAGCGGCAAAGCGGGCCGGATCGCCATTGGCGCTGATGATGAGCGGCGCCGCCTGCGGCTTGAGCCGGGCGGCGACATGCGCGAGCAGCGGCTGGCCGGCGAGTTCGACGAGCGCCTTGTCGCGGCCGCCTAAGCGCTGCCCGCGCCCGCCGGCAAGGATCAGTCCGGCGCAGGCGGGCAGGCTGTTCACTCGATGACGATGCGCGGTGCGGCCCGCGTCGGCGCGCCGTGCGAGACGGCGTTCCAGACCTGCCCGGCAATGGCACGGAAGATCGCGGCATGGGAGCCTTGCGGATCGCTGACGACGACCGGCTTGCCGGCATCGGAGGTGACGCGGATATCCATGTGCAGCGGCAGGGCGCCAAGCAGCGGCACGTTGAGCTTGCGCGCTTCGTCGGCCGCGCCGCCATGGCCGAAGATCGGCGTGACGGTGCCGCATTGCGGGCAGCAGAAGCCGCTCATGTTCTCGACGATGCCGAGCACCGGCACCTGCACCTTCTCGAACATGGCGATGCCGCGTCGCGCGTCGATCAGGGCGAGGTCCTGCGGCGTCGAGACGATGACTGCGCCCGAAAGCGGCGCGCGCTGGGCGATGGTGAGCTGCGCGTCGCCGGTGCCGGGCGGCATGTCGATCACCAGCACGTCGAGCTCGCCCCAGGCGACCTCGTTCAGCATCTGCGACAGGGCCGAGACGACCATCGGCCCGCGCCAGATCATGGCGGTCGCTTCGTCGACCAAGAAGCCGATAGACATCACCTTGATGCCGAAACCGTCGAGCGGCTGCATGATGCGGCCGTTGACGGTCGGCTTGCCGGTGAGGCCGAACAGGCGCGGCTGCGAAGGTCCGTAGATATCGGCATCGAGCAGGCCGACCGACAGCCCCTGGGCTGCCAGCGCCAGCGCCAGGTTGCAGGCGATCGTCGACTTGCCGACGCCGCCCTTGCCCGAGGCAACCGCGATCATGTGGCGGATGCCCGGAATGCCGCCCGGTTTCGTCGTCGCATGGCCGGTGCGGGCAGGCCCGGCCGATGCAGTGCGGCGCGGGGCATGCTCGGCGGTCAGGCTCGCCAGAACCTGCGAAACGCCCGGAACGGCGCCGGCTGCCTGTTCGGCGGCGCGGCGCACCGGCTCCATGGCGTCGGCCTCGGTCGGATCGATGGCAATGGCGAACATCACCTTGCCGTTCTCGACGGCGATTTCGCTCAGCCGCCCGGATGCGGCCAGCGACTGTCCGCTCGCGGGCAGCCTGACCAGTTCGAGCGCGCGGCGCACCTCGGCGGGAGTGACGGGCAAAACAGGCTCCTCAGGCGTTGCCGCCGACAGTGGCGGCCGGCCCCCTTGTACATAGATCGCGCAGCGCTCACAAAGACCATAGCGACGCGGCACGATGCGGAACGGGACGGATGCATGGGGAAAACCGGCTTGACCACCGAGATGCGGCGATGAGCACGGTGCCGGCCGGCCTTTTCCGGGCGGGCGCCGCCGTGCTGCGGGTGGCGCAGGCGGTGGCGCTGCTCGAGGCGCGCCTCCCGGTGGTCGCCGACCCTGAAAGGGTGCCGCTCGGCGCGGCCGCCGGGCGCATCCTGTCGGCGCGCATCGTGGCGCCGTTGCCGCTGCCGCGCTTCGATCATGTCGCGGTCGATGGCTATGCCATGCAGGCCGCCTCCCTCGAGGATGCGGGCGGCCGGCTGCCGTTGATCGGCCGGGTTGCCGCGGGCGAGGCCGCGCCGGCGCTGGCGGAAGGCAGCGCCATGCGGGTGCTGACCGGCGCGCCGCTGCCGCAGGGCGCCGATACGGTGGTGATGCAGGAGGATGTGAAGCTCGATGTTTCGGTGCTCGGCCGGCCGGTGCTGGTGGTGCCGTCCGGCGTGGCGCGCCGCGATCGCAACATCCGCCGCACGGGCGAGGAGTTTGCCGAAGGCGCCGAGGTGCTGCCGCCCGGCCGGCGCATCGGCCCGGCGGAACTGGCGCTTGTCGCGTCGCTCGGCCTGGCGGATATCCCGGTGCGCGAGCGGCTGCGCGTGGCGCTGTTCTCGACCGGCAACGAATTGCTGGAGCCGGGCGCGCCGCTCAGGCCGGCCGGGCGCTACGATTCCAACCGGCCGATGCTGGCCGCGATGCTGGCGCGGCTCGGCTGCGCGGTGAGCGATCTCGGCATCGTGCGCGACGAGCCGGACGCCTTGCGCGCCGTGCTGATGCGGGCGGCGCCGGGCCATCACGCCGTGCTGGGCTCGGGCGGCGTCTCGGTCGGCGAGGAGGATCACGTCCGCACCGTACTCGGCCAACTCGGCGACAGCGAAGCCTGGGCGCTGGCGATGAAGCCGGGCCGGGCGTTGGCGCTCGGGCTGGTCGACGGCACGCTGGCGATCGGCTTGCCCGGCAATCCGGTGGCGGCGATGCACGCCTTCATCCAGATCGCGCGGCCGGCCTTGCTGCGGCTGGCCGGGGCGTCGCCCCAGCCGCTGCGGCCGCTGCCGGTGCCGGCCGGCTTCAGCCACCGCAAGCGGGCCGGGCGGCTGGAGGCCCTGCGTGTCAAGCTTGGTCGGAATGCGGTGGGCGGGCCGGTGCTGCAGCGCTTCGGCAGCGATAGCAGCGGCTGGCTGGGCTCGCTGACCGAGGGAGACGGGCTGGCGATCCTTCCCGAGGACGCAGGCGACGTCGCGGCCGGCGACCTGATCGGCTTCCTGCCATTCTCTGGCCTGCTCTAGCGGCGGGTTGACGGCGCCGGCGCGGCGATCCATGTCTCACAGCATGACCATGGCCACGCTCGACCTGATCGGCCTGAAATGCCCGCTGCCGGTGCTGCGCACGCGCAAGGCGCTCGCCGCCGCCAGCCCCGGCGCGCGGCTGGAGCTGCGCTGCAGCGATCCGCTCGCGGCGATCGACATCCCGCATCTGCTCAGCGAAACCGGCGATGCGCTGGAGGCCTCGCTGCGCGAGGGCGCGGTGCTGATCTTTCACATCCGCAAGGCTGGAGGCGCGTGATGGCCGATGCACCATGGCCAACCGAACTGCGCCTGAGCAAGGATCGCCGCAGCCTGCATGTCGCCTATGATGACGGCGCGGCCTTCGACCTGCCGGCCGAGTTGCTGCGCGTGTTCAGCCCGTCGGCCGAAGTGCAGGGCCATTCCGAGGCCGAGCGCAAGACGGTGGGCGGCAAGCGCAATGTCGGCATCCTCAACATTGATCCGATCGGCAATTACGCCGTCAAGCTCGGCTTCGACGACATGCACGATACCGGCATCTATAGCTGGCGCTACCTGCGCGAATTGGCCGAGGAGCAGGATGCGCGCTGGCAGGCCTATCTCGACGACCTGCGCGCCAAGCAGTTGAGCCGCGACAAGGCGGGCATGCGGTAGGGGCGAAGCGTGCTCCAGAGGGCTCCTCTAAATTACCACCTCGACCAGGAACGGTCGATCGACGGCGAGGCCCTCGCGGATGGCGTCCTGTAGCTCGGTGAGTGTCTCGGCGCGCTGGGCCGGCACGCCCTGGCCCTCGGCGAGCTTCACCCAGTCGAGCGTCGGGTTCTCGAGGCTGAGCATGTCGATTGCCTTGCGGCCGGGGTTGGTGGCGCCGACATTGGTCAGTTCGCCGCGCAGGATCTGGTAGGCGCGGTTCGCCAGGATCAGGGTCAGCACGTTGAGCTTTTCGCGCGCCTGGGTCCACAGCGCCTGCAGCGTGTACATAGCACTGCCGTCGGCCTGGAGGCCGATGACCTTGCGATCCGGGCAGGCGACCGCCGCACCGACCGCCATCGGCAGGCCGACGCCGATGGCGCCACCGGTGATCTGGAGCCAGTCATGGCGGGCAGCGTTCGCCGTGGCGGGAAAGAAGTTGCGGCCGGTCGACACCGATTCATCGCAGATGATGGCGTTGTCCGGCATCAGCGCGCCGAGCGTCTCGGCGATGGTTTCCGGCGTGATCTCGCCCGTCGGCAAGGCGGGAGGGGCCAGCGGCGCCAGCGTCGGCGCCGTCGCACCCGCATCGACCGCCTTGACCAGACGATCGAGCGCGCCGGCAATATCGTCCTCCTTGCCGGCGAGTTGATGCATCAGGCAATCCTCCGGCGCGAGCAGGCCGGGCTTGCCCGGAGAGGCGAAGAAGGCGACCGGCGCGCGCGCGCCGATCAGGATGATGTTGCGATAGCTTTGAAGCGTCTTCAGCGCGGCATCGACCGGATAGGGCACGCGGCCGATTGCCACCCGCCCGGCGCCGCGCTCCATGCGGGCATTGGAGCCTTCCGCGAGCAGGCTCGCGCCGGTGCGGTTGGCGATCCGGCTCGCCTTTTCAAGCTCGGTGGCGCGCAGCGCGCGGCCGCCGAGCAGGATTAGCGTCGGTTCGCCGGCGTTCAGCAGTTCGACTGCTGCGGCGATCTGCTCGTCCGAGACGGCGGGCGGCGGCGGGGTGGCCGGGCGGGCCGCGACCGGTCCGCCTTCCAGCCATGCGGTGTCGGCCGGCAGGATCAGCGTGGCGATCTGGCCGGGGAGCTTTCGCGCCGCGGCGATGGCGCGGGCGCCATCCTCGCCGATGGTGCGCGAGCTTTCACCCGTATGCACCCAATGCGAGAACGGTCTCGCCACGCCCTCGATGTCGGAGGTCAGCGGCGCATCGTGCTTGATGTGGTAGGTCGCGTGCTCGCCGACGATGTTGACCATGGCGCTGCGGGCGCGCTTGGCATTGTGAATGTTGGCGCTGGCATTGGCGAGGCCGGGGCCGAGATGCAGCAGGGTCGCGGCCGGCTTGTCGGCCATGCGGGCATAGCCGTCGGCGGCGCCGGTTGCGACGCCCTCGAACAGGCACAGCACGCAGCGCATGCCGTCGACCCGGTCGAGGGCGGCGACGAAATGCATCTCCGACGTGCCGGGATTGGCGAAACAGACCTCGACCTCGCCGGCGAGCAGCGTCCTGACCAGAGTTTCCGCACCGTTCATGCCCACGCGATTTTCCTTTCCCACCATCGGATCGACCGGGAGTTGACGTGTTCCGGGACTGGCGGTCAAGCGCCGAAGCGCCGGGCGCGGCAATAAGGCCGTGTAACTTAACTATCGCTGATCGTTTGTGTTTTCGATTTTGATGGATCGGGCTTGCCGGGCCTCAGGGAAGCCAGCAGACCGGTCAGCCCGCCATTGGCGAACAGCACGGCGAGGATGAGCAGCGGACCGAAGATGAGCTTCCAGTGTTCGGTGACCTGCGCGAGATATTCCTGCGACAGCAGATAGACGGCGGCGCCGATGATGGCGCCGTGCAGGCTGCCGGCGCCGCCGAGCACCACCATCATGATCAACTCGCCCGAGCGCTGCCAGCTCATATAGGACGGGCTGACGAACTCGGCCTGGTTGGCGAGCAGGAAGCCGGCGACGCCGGCGATCATGCCGGCGATGACATAGGCGGTGAGCTGGTAGGGGTAGGGATCGTAGCCGATGGCGCGCATGCGCTCGGGATTCTCGCGGATGCCGGCGAGCACGCGGCCGAAGCGCGACATGACGATGACACGGCAGAACAGATAGAAGGCGGCGAGGATGGCGAGCGTGACGTAGTGGAAGGCGAGATCGCTTTCGAGCAGGCCGGAGCCGAGCACCGTGCTGCGGGTATTCAGCGTCAGGCCGTCGTCGCCGCCGTAATCCTTGAGCGAGGTGGCGACGAAATATGCCATCTGCCCGAAGGCGAGCGTGATCATGATCAGGTAGACGCCGCGCGTGCGCAGCGAGACGGCGCCTGTCGCCAGCGCGAACAGGGCGCTGGCCGCGAGCGCCGCCGGCAGGGCGATGGCAGCATCGCCGAAACCGTGCGCGTCGGCGATGCCGGCCGCATAGGCGCCGATGCCGATGAAGGCGGCATGCCCGAAGGAGACGATGGCGCCATAGCCGAGGATCAGGTCGAGCGCCAAAGCGGCGAGCGCGAAGATCATCACGCGCGAGGCGAGCGACAGCACATAGCCCGGCGAGCCGGCAAGGCCGAGCAGGGGGACGGCCGCGAACAGGGCGAGCAAGACCAGCGGCAGCCAGAGGCTGCCGGCGGCGCTGCGTGGTGGGGCGTTCACTGGCGGTGTGCCGGGAACAGCCCGGCCGGGCGGATGAACAGGGTCAGCGCCATCAGGAGGTAGATCAGCATCGAGGACAAGGCCGGGCCGATCTGGTTGGCGGCAGCCGGCGCGAACACGAGCTTGAGCAGGTCGGTGGCGAAGGAGCGGCCGAGCGTATCGATCAGCCCGATCAGCAGCGCGGCGATGAAGGCGCCGCGCACCGAGCCGATGCCGCCGATGACGATGACGACGAAGGCGAGGATGAGCAGGTTGTCGCCCATTGTCGGCTCGACGGCGAGGATCGGTGCCGCCATCGCGCCGGCGAAACCGGCCAGCATGCCGCCAAAGGCGAACACCACCATGAACAGGCGGCGGATATCGACGCCGAGCGCCGAAACCATGGCGGGGTTGGAGGCCCCGGCCCGGATCAGCATGCCGATGCGGGTGTGGTTGACCAGGACGTAGAGCAGGCCGGCAACCGCGAGGCCGGCGACGATCAGCGCGATGCGATAGACCGGATAGAGCAGGCCCGGCATCAGCGGGATCGAACCGGAGAGCCATTCGGGACCGGGGAGCGCCAGCGGCGCCGCGCCGAAGATCGCCTTGACCGCCTCGTCGAGGAACAGGATGACGCCGAAGGTCGCCAGCACCTGATCGAGATGCGAGCGGCCGTAGAGATGGCGGTAGACGAGGAATTCCAGCACCAGTCCGAGCGCCATGGCCAGCGCCAGCGCGATCAGGATGGCGAACAGGAAATTGCCGGTCAGCCGATAGCCGACCACGGCGAAATAGGCGCCGAGCATGTATTGCACGCCATGGGCGAGGTTGATCAGGTCCATGACGCCGAACACCAGCGTCAGCCCGGCCGCGACCAGAAACAGCAGAAGGCCGAGTTGCAGGCCATTGAGCGTCTGTACGGCGAGCAGGGCGGTGGACATGCGGGGCGGGAAACCTTGATTCTTTCGCTAATTGCTACGGAATGGCGGTTTGGGCAAGGACGATTGCCGCAGCATCCGCGCCCGGCTGGCCGATCGATCCGGCATCGCCGTCATCTTTAAGCCGAGCTCGTCCTCAATAGCGTCCTCATCCTGAGCCTGTCGAAGGATGGTCGAGAAGGCGCCCGACTCAGCATCCTCCGACAGGCTCAGGATGAGGTGACGAGGCTGCTTAGGGTGTCGCCCGTTTCGCCGGCGACAGCACGCCGCTGGCGCGGGCAAGCGCAAGCTGTTCCAGGCTCATGACGCTGGCCGGATTGTCGAGCGGCGCCACGACCGTGAAATGATCGGCATCGGGCACGGCGCGCCAGGTCGCACGCGTGCCGCCCGCCTGCCAGCGCTCGGCGATCTCGCGGCTCTGGCGGTGATATTCGGCGCCCTCCCGGCCGCCGACCACGGCGAGCAGGTGCTTGCCGGCCGGTGCCGGCCACAGCATGGGGCTGAGCCGTGCGGCGGCCTCGGCATCCATGCGGCAGGCATTGTTGAGCGAGGTTTCCCGCAGCGGCGCGAGGTCGAACAGCCCTGAGACGGTATAGGCCGCCGGCACCGGATCGAAGCCGAGATCGGCGGCGCGTTCCGCCCAGTCGGTCGCGAGCAGGCAGGCCGCCAGATGCCCGCCGGCCGAATGGCCGCTGACGAGGAGCGGCCGGCGAAAGCGCCGTGCCATCCACAGCGTGGCGAGGCGCATCTGCTCCAGGATCGTATCGATGGTGACGGCGGGGCAAAGATCGTAGCTCGGCACCGCGACCGCGAAGCCATGCGCGTTGAGGCCGCGCGCGACATGGCTGAAGAAGCTGCGGTCGAGCGCCTGCCAGTAGCCGCCATGGATGAACATCGCCGAGGCGAGCGCCTCTCCGCCGGCCGGCAGGAACAGGTCGAGCTTGGCCCGGTCGCTGTCGCCATAAGCGATATCGGGCTCCATGCGGGCCTGCGCGCGATAGGTTTCGGCGGCCTCGCGCCAGGCCGCGATATGGCCTGGATGCTCCGGCACGCGGGCGCGGTTGTTGTATTCAGCCTCCAGATCGAGCGAGCGGGCAGGCGGAAGCTCCGGTGTGGGGGGAGCGTGGCTCATGTGTCGCGCCTCCGATCTGTCAGGCGCCGGCGCGCCTGGTCGATATGGTAGCGCATGGCGATCTCGGCGCTGGCCGCCTCGCGCGCCAGAATGGCCTCATGCACGCGCACATGCTCGTCGACGACGCGCTGCGAGCGCTCGCGCGAGCCCTCGCGCGTCAGCCCGAGCGCGACCTGCATGCCGCCGGTGATGGTCTCGTTGAGTGCCTCGAGGATTTCCACGATGACGATGTTGCCGCTCGCCAGCGCGACGGCGCGATGAAAGGCATAATCGACCTCGGCGGTGGCGGTGCCCTCGTCGAGCGCGCGGCGCATGGCATCGAGCGCGCGTGTGATCTCGCTCATCTGTTCGGCGTTGTGACGTTCGGCGGCGAGGCGCGCCGACTGGCCCTCGAGCGCGTCGCGCACCTCCATGGCCCTGAGATAATCGGCGATGTCCTGCGCCTTGGCGAGTTCGATCATGCGGCGCGGCGGCCGCTTGGCGATGAAGGTGCCGGCGCCCTGGCGTGAAATGATCAGCCCGTCGGCCTGCAGCCGCATCAGCGCCTCGCGCACCACCGGACGCGACACGTCATAGGAGGCGGCAAGCTGCTTCTCCGTCGGCAGGCGGTCGGCGGCTTCGTAGCGGCCGCCGACGATCGATTCGAGCAGATGCCCGTAGATCTGGTCGGCCAGGCGCTCGCGGCGCTGCGGCCTCGGATCCGCCGGCATCAGCGGTTCGCTCGTCATCCCGTCATGCCCTCATGTGAACGGGCCTCTTGTGAACGGCCCTCGGCAGGCATTATACGGGATGGAAGTTGTCTGACAAATTCTTGCCGAGACTTCCTGCCGAGACTACTTGCCAAGACGCGCCGCGAGGAACCCCATGACAATCCGCAAGAAACCCGAGGAATTCCGCTCTCACCGCTGGTTCGGCGTCAAGGACCTGCGCTCCTTCGGGCACCGCTCACGCACATTGCAGATGGGCTTCTCGCATGAAGAGTTCATGGGCAAGCCGGTAATCGGCATCATCAACACCTGGTCGGAGGTCAATCCGTGCCATCTCCACCTGCGCAACCGCGCCGAGGCCGTGAAACGCGCCGTGTGGGCCAATGGCGGCTTCCCGGTCGAAATCCCGGTGATGTCGGTGTCGGAGCAGTACCAGAAGCCGACCACCATGCTCTATCGCAACTTCCTGGCGATGGAGACCGAGGAATCGATCCGCTCGCATCCGGTCGACGGCGTGGTGCTGCTCGGCGGCTGCGACAAGTCCACCCCGGCCCTGGTGATGGGCGCGTGCAGCGCCGGCCTGCCATTCGTGTTCGTGCCGGCCGGGCCGATGCTGCGCGGCAACTGGGCCGGCAAGGTGCTCGGCTCGGGCGCCGACGTGTGGAAATACTGGGCCGAGAAGGAAGCCGGCAACATCACCGAAGAACAGTGGCAGGACATGGAGAGCGGCATCGCGCGCTCCTATGGCACCTGCATGGTGATGGGCACCGCCGCCACGATGATGAGCCATGCCGAGATTCTCGGGCTGACGCTGCCGGGCGCCTCCGCCATCCCCGCTGCTGACGCGGCCCACCCGCGCATGGCGGCGATGGCCGGCAAGCGCGCCGTCGAGATGGTGTTCGAGGACCTGACGCCGAACAAGATCCTGACGCGCAAGTCGTTCGAGAACGCGCTGGTGCTGCATATGGCGATGGCGGGTTCGACCAATGCCATCATCCATCTCGTCGCCATGGCCGGGCGCGCCGGCGTGGAACTGTCGATGGCGGATTTCGATGCTTATTCGCGAAAAGTGCCGGTGATCGCCAATATCCGCCCGTCGGGCGAATACCTGATGGAGGATTTTTTCTATGCCGGCGGCCTGCCGGCGCTGATGAAGCAGCTCGAAAGCCTGCTGCATACCGATGCCATGACGATTTCCGGCCAGCCGCTCAAGGCGACGATCGACCGGGCCGTGGTCTATAACGAGGAGGTCATCCGCCCGCTGTCGCGGCCGGTCTCGACCGCCAACGGGCTCGCGGTGCTGACCGGCAACCTGGCGCCCGGCGGCTGCGTCATCAAGCCTTCGGCGGCGGAGGCGCGTCTGCAAAAGCATACCGGCCCGGCGCTCGCCTTCGAGACCTACGAGGACATGCTGAAGGCGGTCAACGACGAAAACCTCGACGTCACGCCGGACCATATCATGGTGCTGAAGAATGCCGGCCCGGTCGGCGGCCCCGGCATGCCGGAATGGGGCATGCTGCCGCTGCCGCGCAAGCTGCTCAAGCAGGGCGTGCGCGACATGCTGCGCATTTCCGACGCCCGCATGAGCGGCACCAGCTATGGCGCCTGCATCCTGCATGTCGCGCCGGAAGCCTATATCAAGGGACCGCTGGCGGCGGTGCAGACCGGCGACCTGATCAGCGTCGATGTCGAGGCGCGCTCGATCCACCTGCATCTCTCGGATGAGGAAATCACCCGGCGGCTCAGGGCGTGGACGCCGCCGGAGCGCGATTATCCGCGCGGCTTCGGCAAGATGTATGCCGAGCATACCAAGCAGGCCAATGAGGGCTGCGACTTCGACTTCCTCGAGGGCACCGCCAAGGTCAAGGAACCGGATATCCACTGAGGCCCGGCATCGCGCTCATCAACGAGATGTGTTCGCGTCGCGTGATGCAAATGCGGCCGGCGGCTCTATTGTGGTGAGGCGATGGGCCGGCCGCGTGGCGTGGCCCGTCATTGTGCCCTCAAGGGGTGCGGCCGGCCGGCGGTTCGGCGCGGGCCGCGCCCGCGAAAGCGTCGATGCCGCATCCGGTCAAGCTCGTCTCGATGGCAACCGCCGTCCCGCCGCATGTCATGGAGCAGCGCGACGTCGCTGCGGCGGCGACCTCGGCCTTTGCCGGGCGGTTCAGCGGTTTCGGCCGGCTGGCGCAGGTGTTCGAGACCTCGGGCATTCGCCGGCGCCATGCCGTGCGCCCGCTCGAATGGTATCTTGGCGCCCTGGGCTGGCCCGAGCGTAACGCGGCCTATCTCGACGGTGCCTGCGCGCTGTTCACCGACGCGGCCGGCAAGGCGTTGAGCGCTGCCGGGCTCGCTGCGGCTGAGATCGATACCATCGTTACCGTGTCATCGACCGGCATCGCCACGCCCAGCCTTGAAGCGCGGGTCGCGGGCGAACTCGGTTTCCGGCCCGATGTCGAGCGCGTGCCGGTGTTCGGCCTCGGCTGTGCCGGCGGCGTGTCCGGGCTGGCGCTCGCGGCGCGCCTTGCCCGTTCACGCCCGGGCAGCCCCGTGCTGCTCGTCGTGGTGGAGTTGTGCACGCTGTCCTTCCGGCTCGACCAACTGACCAAGGCCAATATCGTCGCGACGGCGCTGTTCGGCGATGGCGCCGCCGCCTGCGTGGTCAGGGCCGGCCAATCCGGCATTGCCAGCATCGCGGCGAGCGGCCAGCACACTTGGGGCCACACGCTCGACATCATGGGCTGGAGCGTCGATCGCCAGGGTTTCGGGGTGATTTTCGACCGGGCGATCCCGCCATTTGCCGAAGCGCATATCGCGCCGGCCATTGCCGGCATCCTCGCGCGATCCGGGCTGATGCTCGAGGATATCGACCGCTTCGCCTGTCATCCGGGTGGCGCCAAGGTGATCGAGGCGCTGGAGCGCGCGCTGGCGCTTGGCCAGGGCACGCTTGATCACGAGCGCGCGGTGCTGGCCGATTACGGCAACATGTCGGCGCCGACGGCGCTGTTCGTGCTGGAGCGCCTGATCGCGGCCGGCCTGCCGGCCCGCACGCTGCTGACCGCGATGGGGCCAGGCTTCACCGCCAGTTGCGTGGCGCTCCAGAGCGCGGCGTGACGCCGGCCACCATCCTGCTGGTGCTGGTCACGCTCGAGCGGCTCGGTGAATTATGGCTGGCTGACCGCAACACGGCGGCGTTGCTGGCGGCCGGTGGTCGTGAGGTCGCGCCAGGCCATTATCCGCTGATCGTCGCGCTGCATGCGGCCTGGCTTGGCGGGCTGTGGCTGTTCGCCCGCGACCAGCCGCTGCAACTCGGCTGGCTCGCCGTGTTCCTGGCGCTCCAGGCATTGCGCGCCTGGGTTCTCCTGACGCTCGGCCGGCGCTGGACGACGCGCATCATCATCCTGCCCGGCGCGCCGCTGGTCAGGCGCGGCCCGTACCGTTTCCTGTCGCACCCGAATTATCTCGTCGTTATCGGCGAGATCGCCGTGCTGCCGCTCTGCCTCGGCTGGCCGGGCTACGCGCTCGCCTTCTCGCTGGCGAATGCGCTCGTGCTGGCGATCCGCATCCGTGCCGAGAACGCAGCCTTAAGGAGCGAAGCCGGCTGAGTTGCCACCCGGCACGCCCGGCAGTCATGCCTTCGACACGTTTTCCTGCTGCATTCGCAGCTTCTCAACCCAGATCGTGGCGACCTGTCACATATTTCGCGCCTCCGGTGCCAAGGCCGGATTCGCGCGCCAATCGATTTTCAAGGAGAGGCGATGGCTTTCCCGCGCCTGCAAGCCGTTTCACAGCGCCGATCCTGGTTGCGGGCGGCGGCGAGCCTCGTTCTCCTCGCCGTTTCGGGCTGTGCGGCGCAGGATGGCAGGATCGCCAGCACGGCGCGCCAGCGCGTCATCGGCTTCACGCCGACCGATATGCGCATGTGCGCCGGCTTTCCCAACCAGACCTATAGCGAGGGCAACACGACATTCTGGTCTTACAAGGTGCAGGCCGCCGCCGCCGGAGGCATCGCCGTCTCGACGCCCTTGGCGGTCGTGCCCGGTCTCTCCCAGACGACGAGCCTGGGCACGCCGTCTGGAAGCTGCTCGATGCAGGTGCGCTTCGTGAACGGCCGCGTGGCCGAGATCGCCTATTCCGGCGATTCGGACATGGCGGGCATCGCCAACGCCTATTGCGCGCCGCTGATCAAGAGTTGCCTCGCCTATCAGCCGCGGCATCCTGCTCCGCAACAACCCGCGCCGCCGCCGCAGGCCACGCCGGTGCCGCCGCAATCGAAGCTATCGCCGAAGCAACAGCCGGTGCCGGATGAGACCACGCAGGCGATCCCGGCCAGGGCGGTTCCGGAACAGCCCCCGCTGCGGCCGGCATACTGAGCCCGTCAGCGGTCGGCGAATTTGGCGACGGGGACGCCCGCGACATCGACCGAGACGCTGAACAGCGCGCCGGCATCGGGGCAACGCGCCAGTTCTTCCGCCGTGCGGTTCTCGCGCGCCGAGGTGATGAAGATGGTGGTCATGCCGGGGCCGCCGAAACACGGCATGGTCGGCAGCAGCGTCGGCACCGGGATGGTCAGCAGCAGCTTGCCGTCGGGCGAGAACTTGTTGAGCACGCGGGCCGAGATGCCGGAACTCCAGTAATTGCCGTCCATATCGCAGGCGCCGCCATCGGGCCGGCCGGTTTCATTGGTGAGCGTGACGACGCGGCGCCGGTTCGAGATCGCGCCGGTCGCGGGATCAAGCTCCCAGCGGTCGATCCAGGGGCCGCGCGAATCGGAGTGGAACATGGTGCGCCCGTCCGGGCTGAAGGCGAGGCCGTTGGCGATGGTCAGGCCCGCGACCTTTTCCTCGACCGTGCCGTCGGCGCTGACGCGGTAAAGGATGCTTTCGGGCTGTTTCTGCGGCCGGTCATCCATGCTGCCGATCCAGAAGGCGCCATCCGGGCCGATCTTGCCGTCATTGAAGCGGCTTTGCGGGTTGGGAAAATCGATCGTCGCCAGCACGCTCAAAGCGCCGCTCTCGAGATCGAGGAACTGGATGGTATTCTCGATCGCCGCCACCAGCCGGCCGCTGACGCAGCGCCCGATCGCGCCGACGCGCCCCGGCACCGGCCACGTGCGATGAAGGCCGCTCGCCAGTTCGAGCGCATGCACGGCCCGGCCATTGATGTCGACCCAGAACAGCCGGTTGTGCTCGCCGTCCCAAACGGGTGATTCGCCGAGCTCGTTGCGGCAGTCGAGCAATCTCGTCACGCTGAATGTCATGATGTCCTCCGGTGGGAGATGAAGAGGCGGGATGAAAAGGGCTTGCGAAAATTTGTCAAACAAATTGACAAATCACCGCTGGAGGCGTTTCGTGCAGGCTGATTTCACGATGCGGAACACTCTGGAGAGAACCATGTTCACCGGCACAATCACCCCCGAACGGCTGCGCAAATCGGTGCTTTCGGTGCCGGCGCTGGCGCGGCACGCCGATCTGTCGCTGAACGTTTCAGCCAACCAGGCCCTGGTCGAGCATATGCGGGCCGGCGGCGTCTCGACCTTCTTGTACGGCGGGAATGCCAATTTCTACAATGTCGGCGTTGGAGAATACCCGGCGATTCTCGATCTGCTCGAAGCGCTCGCCGGCCCGGATGACTGGATGATCCCCTCGGTCGGAGCCGATTTCGGCAAGGCGATGGACCAGATCGACATCCTGAAATCGCGCGCCTTCCCGACGGCGATGGTGCTGCCGCTGCGCTTCCCCGCCACCAAGGCCGGCGCCGCCAAAGGTCTCGCCAAACTTGCCGAACATTATGGCCGCAAGATCATCGCCTATATCAAGGATGAGGGTTTCATCGCGCCCGAGGATGCGGCGGCGCTGGTCAAGGACGGCCATGTCGTGGCGATCAAATATGCCATCGTGCGCGACGATCCGGGCCAGGACGCCTTCCTGTCCAAGCTCGTCAAGCTGGTCGATCCGGCGCTGATCGTCAGCGGCATCGGCGAGCGGCCGATCATCGATCATGCCCGCCATTTCGGCCTGTGCGCCTTCACCTCCGGTTCCGTCTGCGTGGCGCCGCGCCTGTCGAGCCTGATCCGCGAGGCGATCCAGGCCGGGAAGTTCGCCGAGGCCGAGGCGCTGCAAGCGCATTTCATGCCGCTCGAGTACCTGCGCGACGGCCATTCGCCGCTGCGCGTGCTGCATGAAGCCATCCGGCTCGCCGGCATCGCCGAGACCGGGCCGATGCTGCCGTTCTTGTCGAATATCGAAGACCCGGCTACCCTGAAGCAGATCGCTTCCGCTGCGGTCGGCCTTCGGGCGCTGAACGACAAATCCGCCAAACTCGCAGCCGAATAAGGGCAGAGCCTCACATTATGAGCATCAAGAGACTGTTGATCACCGGGGCCGCTGGCGGCCTCGGGAAGGAGATGCGCCGCCACCTCGCCGGGCTCTATCCCGTCATCCGCCTGTCCGACATCGCGGCGATGGCGCCCGCCGGCAAGGCCGAGGAGGTCGTGCAATGCGATCTTGCCGATGCGGGCGCGGTCGATGCGCTGTGCCGCGACGTCGATGCCGTGCTGCATCTCGGCGGCCAGTCGGTCGAGGGCGATTGGCCGCGCGTGCTCAACGCCAACCTGATCGGCGCAATCAACCTTTACGAGGCGGCGCGCAAGGCCGGCGCGCAGCGCGTGCTGTTCGCCAGTTCCAACCATGCCGTCGGCCTGCACCGGCGCAGCGAGCGGCTCGACCATACCGCGCCGTGTCGGCCGGATACGCGCTACGGCCTGTCGAAAGCCTTCGGCGAGGACCTGGCGACCTATTATGCCTACAAGCACGGTATCAAGGGCTTTTCCATGCGGATCGGCTCGTGTTTCCCGGAGCCGGTTAACCGGCGCATGCTGTCGACCTGGATGTCCTATGACGATTTCACGCGGCTGATCCAGGTCGGGCTCACGGCGGATTACACCTGCGAGATCGTCTACGGCATCTCGCGCAACACGCGCGCCTGGTGGGATAACGGCAACGCCTACCGGCTCGGCTACGATCCGCAGGATGATTCGGAACGTTTCGCGGCCAAGGTCGGCGATATCGTGTCCGACGACCCGCTCGAGGAAGCCTTTGTCGGCGGCAGCTACGTCAAGCCGGACTTTACCGGCGACGCCGCCAAGATTCCTTAAAACGCGGCTGTTACCCGCCGGAACATGCGTTGCCGGCGGGGCGTTGCCTCCTGATACCCTGCGCGTCGCAGGGCGAAAGGAGGTGCCATGACGCATCATCACAGCAACGAAGACGCCGATGTCCTGACGCCGACCGAGGCACGACAGGGCCGGCTTGGCTGGCCGGTGCTTTACATGCTGATCGGCGGGCTCGTCCTCGTCACGATCGCCTGGGTGGTGATCGAGGCGTGGTTTTAGCGGCAGGCTTTTGGAAGCGGTTCCCTTTTAAAATTACCCGGGTAATATTGACACGCTGATTTTATCCGGGTAAATCTCCATTGTCTGATGGAGATGATGATGACGGGACAGAACAACCGCAACTGCACCGGTTTTGCAGGGGAGGCGCGCCTGGCATCCGGTGCGCTGGCCGAGGTGGTGGCGCTGGCCAAGGCCGCGCTGGAGCGCGATCCCACGGCGAGCATCCTGATTTTCGACGATGACGATGCCCGCCAGATCGAGATCGATTGGCGCGGCAGTATCGACGCCGTGCTGGCCCGGCTCACGGCGCGGCCCGGTGCCGATGCCGGTGTCGCTGCCCCGCGCGGGGTCGGGCGGCCGAAGCTTGGCGTCACCGCACGCGAGGTGACGTTGTTGCCGCGTCATTGGGATTGGCTCGCCGCGCAGCCCGGCGGCGCGTCGGTGACGCTGCGCAAGCTGGTCGAGGAGGCCCGCCGCGCTGGCGCCGGTGATGAGTTGCGCCGGCAGGCGCAGGAGAGCGCCTATCGCTTCATGACGGTGATGGCCGGCGACCGGCCCGGATTCGAGGAGGCGGCGCGTGCGCTGTTTGCCGGAGACGGCGGAAAATTCGCGCAATGCACCGCCGCGTGGCCGCAGGATATCCGCGCCCATGCCAGCAAGCTGGGCGAGGCGGCGCTGGCACGATAGCGCTCCGAGGATAGCACTCCGGGAACAGCTCCCCTTGCACGCCGGGGCGCGCCATAATACGGCCTTTCCAAATCCCCTCTCACCAACGCGGCCGGGCACATGGACAGTGTTGAATGTATCGTCGTCGGAGCCGGCGTCGTCGGCCTCGCGGTGGCGCGGGACCTGGCGCTGGCCGGCCGCGAGGTCGTGGTGCTCGAACAGGCCGAAGGCATCGGCACCGAGACCTCGTCGCGCAACAGCGAGGTCATCCATGCCGGCATCTACTATCCAAAGGATAGCCTGAAGGCGCTGACCTGCGTCGCCGGCAAGGCGATGCTGTATGATTATTGCGCCGCGCATGGCGTGCCGCATCGCCGGCTCGGCAAGCTGATCGTCGCCACCAGCGCCGAGCAGGGCGCAGGCCTCGAGGCGATCCGGGCCAAGGCCGCCGCCAATGGGGTCGGCGATCTGACGCACCTGACGCAGGCGCAGGCGCAGGCGCTCGAGCCGGCGCTCGCCTGCACGGAAGCGCTGCTGTCGCCCTCGACCGGCATCATCGACAGCCATGCCTATATGCTGGCGCTGCAGGGCGATGCCGAGGCGGCGGGCGCGATGGTCGCCTTCCACACGCCGGTGACGCGCATCGTGCTTGAAAGCGACGGGTTCGTCGTCGAGACCGGCGGCGCCGCGCCGATGCGGCTCAAGGCCGGGCTGCTGGTCAACGCGGCCGGGCTGCACGCACCGGCGCTCGCTGCCGCGATGGATGGCTTCCCGGCCGGCAAGCGCCCCGGAAGCTGGCTCGCCAAGGGCAATTACTATGCGCTCGGCGTCAAAAGCCCGTTCAGCCGGCTGATCTATCCGATGCCGGAGCCGGGCGGGCTCGGCGTGCATATCACGCTCGACCTTGCCGGGCAGGCGCGGTTCGGGCCGGACGTGGAATGGGTCGATCACATCGACTACACCGTCGATCCGGCGCGCTCGCAGAAGTTCTATGCCGCCGTGCGGCGCTATTGGCCCGGCCTGCCCGACGGCTCGATCCAGCCGGCTTATTCCGGCATCCGCCCGAAGATCGCGCCGCCGGGCGAGAACCCGGATTTCCGCATCGACGGCCCGGCCGAGCACGGCATTGCCGGTCTGGTGCAACTGTTCGGCATCGAAAGTCCGGGCCTGACCGCCAGCCTCGCCATCGCGGCGCGGGTGCGCGACAAGCTGGCCTGATCAGGCCGCTGCCAGCGCCTCGACCGGCGCCGAGAGGAACACCGCCTCCTCGCGGATATCGCTCAGGCGGCCGCTTTTCGGGCACATCAGCACATGGCCGTCATGGGGCGCGACGAGATCGGGGCCTTGCCCGCGCGCCAGCACCGCGCCGGCCCGGATCGGCGCGAAATTCGGGAAGATTTCCACCATGGCATAATCGGGCGCCGGAAAGAACACGCCGCCGCTCAGGCGGTAGAGCCGGCGCGGCATCGGCCGCGTCTCGAGGGGCGCCGCCATGCCGAGATTGGCAAGCAGGATGCGCACCGCCATGGTCGCGGTGCGCCAGCTGGCGGCATCCTCGTGACCGCCGGCCTCGACGCTGAAACATTGCGAGGCGGCGCCCGGCTTGCCGAAATAGTTCAGCACCACCGCGTCGCGCGCCGCCGTGTCGAAGCCGAGAATCACGTCCTCGGCCGGAAAACCGCGATAGAGCGCCGGATCGGTCGCGGCCGTGACGCATAGCATCGGCGGCTCGGATTGCGAGGTGGTGTGGATGTCGAGCCCGACATCGAAGCTCCGCCACACCGGCAGCAGGTCGAGGCTGCGGTCGATCTCATAGGCCTCGCCCCGGGCGCGTGCGGTGAGGTCGCGCGGCAGGCGGTTCATGTTCAGGTCGAAGGCGCGCGTCCGCTGCTTGTCGGGGAAAGGCGCCTCGAAGGGCAGGGCGAAATAGCGCTCGGCCGCCTTGAGGTTGTTGAGCACCCACACGACCCGGCCCTTGAGCAGCGCCAGCGGCGCGCGGCGGGTCAGCGCATCCCATGCGGCGAGCCCGGCCGGTTCGTTGCCATGGGTCATCGCGGTGATGCCGACGGTGGGGCCGGGCCGGCCGCTATCCTGGATCATGGTGCCGGCGGGGCCGGCATCCGAGCATGCCGCAAGCGCTGCGAAGGCATGCCGCAATGCGGCGAACTGGGAAGCGTCGATCCGTTGCATGGCGCACGCGAAAAAGGCGGGAGGGAACTCCCGCCTTTCAGCACCGGAACGGCGCGCCGGTCAAGGCGCTATGCAGATGGACTGTTCTCAGCGGTGGTGGCGACGCTCCATGCGGTGGTGACGGCGCTCCATGCGGTGATCGCGCCGCTCCATCCTGTGATGACGCCGCATCGTGTGGCGCTCCATGCGATGGTGGCGCCGCATGTGGTGGCGGCTGTGATGGGCGACGGTTTCGGTGTGGATGGCTGCATCCGTGTGGACGGCGGCGCTTGCGGGGTTGACCGGGGCTGCCTCCGCCGAAATCGCGGCGCCCAGAATGGTCATGGCGGCGACCGTCGCGGCGAACAAGATGGACTTTCTCATGGGGCTACTCCCTGAAATATGGCCCGGTCCGTCGCGCGGGGGCTTCCGCCGGCGGCCGTGACAATGCGAACCATAGCATTCCGTTGCGGGATAGGCGATGAACGCCGCGTTCATCGCACAGTCAGGCGCGCGAGGATGTGAACGCCGCCCACCTTGCCAGGCGATGGCCCGCGACATCATGGTCCGCCCCCTTGGGACGCCCCCTTGGGTCGGCCCACTTGACAGGAGAAGCCATTGGCGAGCGACATCACTTTGCCCGGCGTGTTCCTGGCCGGCATACTCTCCTTCATCTCGCCATGCGTGCTGCCGCTCGTGCCGCCCTATCTGTGCTATCTCGCCGGCATCAGCATGGCCGAGATGCAGGCATCGGGCGCGGGCGGGGCCAACCTGTCGCGCCGCCGCCTGCTCGGCTCGGCGCTCGCCTTCGTGCTCGGTTTCGCTACGGTGTTCGTGCTGCTGGGCGCGACGGCCTCGGTGTTCGGGCGGCTGCTGGCGCAATATCTGCCGACGCTGGCCATTGTCGCCGGTATCGTCATCATCCTGTTCGGGCTGCATTTCCTCGGCGTGTTCCGCATCGGCCTGTTCTATCGCGAGGCGCGCCTGCAGGTCGAACGCGCGCCCGGTCCCGCCGGCGCTTACGTAATGGGGCTCGCCTTCGCCTTCGGCTGGACGCCGTGTATCGGCCCGGTGCTGGCGGCGGTGCTGGCGCTGGCAAGCCGCGAGGATTCCGTCGCGCAGGGCGCGGCGCTGCTCGGGCTGTATTCGGCCGGGCTCGGCGTGCCGTTCCTGCTCGCGGCCGGTTTTGCCGGCGCGTTCCTGAACGTTGCCAGCCGGCTAAAACGGCAAATGGCGCTGATCGAGAAGGCGATGGGCGCGCTGCTCGTCGTCACGGGGCTGCTGTTCCTCACCGGCCAGTTCTCGAGCATGGCCTTCTGGCTGCTGGAGACGTTTCCGGGCTTGGCGAAACTCGGTTGAGGCTCTCGCATCTGCCTGAAGAGACGCGTATAACGCGCTCCCGATGCCCGTAAGAGGCAAAGGGAGGAAATCATGCTGGCAACGAATTTGCTGCGGATCAGCGTGCTGGTCGGCATCGTCGGCTTCCTGCTCGGCATTTTCATGGGCATCCGCGAGGATTTCGTGCTGGTGCCGGCGCATGCCCATCTCAACCTGCTCGGCTATGTCGGGCTGTTCCTGGCCGCGTTGTATTATTCCGCAGTGCCGGCAGCGGCGGCTGGACGGCTCGCCGTCATCCAGGCGAGCCTCGCGGTGGCGGGCGCGATCGTGCTGCCTGTCGGCATCGCAACCGTGCTGCTCGCCGGGACCGGCTACATCGTGCTGCCGATCGTCGGCTCGCTGCTGGCGCTCGCGGCGCTGGTGCTGTTCGCGGTGATCGTGTTCCGGTACGGGCTGCCGCAACGCAGTTGAGCATCGCCGCGGCACCGATTGTCGCGCGCCGGCGTTTTGGCTGGCGGCCTCCGGAGCCGGGTATTATTCTGGCCGATGTTTCGAGAACGTGAGGCAACGCCATGAACATCACCAGCAAGGCGGCTGAAACGACGCTCCGCTTCTACGCCAATATCGTCGACGGCAAGGCGGTGCCGGCCGGAGACGGCGGCACGCTCGACGCGCTGTGCCCGTCCGATGGCAAGCCGTTCGCCGTGATGGCGCGCTCCTCCGCGGGCGATGTCGATGCGGCGGTGAAGGCCGCGCGCCGGGCGTTCGAGAGCGGGCCGTGGGGGCGGCTGACCGCCACCGAGCGCGGCCGGCTGCTGTGCAGGCTCGGCGAGGCGGTCGCAAGCCATGCCGAGGAACTGGCGGTGCTGGAGGCGACCGATACCGGCAAGCCGATGAAGCAGGCACGCGCCGATATCGTGGCCGGTGCGCGCTATTTCGAATTCTACGGCAGCGCGGCCGACAAGGTGCATGGCGAGACGATTCCCTTCCTCAACGGCTATACGGTCGCGGTGGTGCGCGACCCCCATGGCGTCACCGGCCACATCATCCCGTGGAATTATCCGCTGCAGATTTTCGGCCGCTCGGTCGGGGCGTCGCTCGCCTGCGGCAATGCCTGCGTCGTCAAGCCGGCGGAGGATGCCTGCCTGTCGACGCTGCGCGTGGCGGAGCTGGCGCTCGAGGTCGGCTTTCCGCCCGGCGCCCTGAATGTGCTCTCCGGCCTCGGCGAGGAGGCGGGCGAAGCGCTCAGCAACCACCCGGACATCGATTTTATCTCCTTCACCGGCAGCCCGGAAGTCGGCACGCTGATCCAGAGCGCGGCGGCGCGCAACCATATCGGCTGCACGCTGGAACTCGGCGGCAAAAGCCCGCAACTGCTGTTTTCTGATGCCGATATCGAGAAGGCGGCGCCGGTGGTGATCAACGCCATCGTGCAGAATGGCGGCCAGACCTGCTCGGCCGGCTCACGCGTGCTGGTGCAGCGCTCGGCCTATGATGCGTTCGTGGCCGAGATCGCCCGGCGTTTCGCCAAGGTGCGGGCCGGTACGCACCAGATGGATCTCGATCTCGGCGCCATGGTGACGAAAGGCCAGCAGGCCCGCGTCGACGGTTTCGTGGCGCGCGCCCGCGCCGACGGATTGCCGGTGCTCGCCGAGGGCAGGATCGCGGATGGCGTGCCCGCGCATGGCTACTATGTGACGCCGCTGATGCTCGGCCCGGTGCCGCTCGGCAATGCGCTTGCCTGCGACGAGGTGTTCGGCCCAGTGCTCTCGGTGATGCCGTTCGAGGATGAGGCCGACGCCATCCGCATCGCCAACGGCACGCCCTACGGGCTTGTCGCCGGCGTGTGGACGCGCGATGCCGCGCGCTCGATGCGCGTGGCGCGCGCCATGCGCTGCGGGCAGGTCTTCGTCAACGGCTACGGCGCGGGCGGCGGCATCGAACTGCCGTTCGGCGGCGTCAAGAAATCAGGCCATGGCCGCGAGAAGGGTTTCGAGGCGCTGTACGAGTTCTCAGCCTCCAAGACCATCGTGCTGAACCACGGCTGAAAGCACGCCTTTCCGATCCCGATGCGAAGCGCGCGATGGCGTCAGCCTGCCGCTCAATGATGCGCATGCCGGCATTGGCCATGATCGGCGAGCACTTCGATGACCCGGCACTCGTCGATCCGGCCATGGCGGCAGCCTTCCACCATCGCCTCCAGTTCGCCCTTCAACGCCGTCAAGCTGCGGATGCGCTGCTCGACCGTCTCGAGATGCTGCTTGGCCAGCGCGTCGGCGGCGGCGCAGGGTTGATCCGGATCGTCCTGCAAACTGACGAGGGTGCGGATCGCCTCGATCTCGAAGCCGAGTTCGCGGGCATGGCGGATGAAGGCGAGCCGGCGGATATCGCCTTCGCCATAGAGCCGCCGGTTGCCTTCGCTGCGTGGCGGCGACGGCAACAGGCCGATCTGTTCGTAATAGCGGATCGTCGGCACCTTGACGCCGCTCGCCCGCGCCGCCTCGCCGATTGCCAGCTGCTCGTGCATTTTCCTGCTTGCTCCTCTAGCCGCTAGAGGATGTAGGAGCGCTTTCGATGATTGCAAGGGAGCCTGGCATGGGTATCGCACAACAGACGCGCTACCGGATCGAAGGCATGGATTGCGCGGCCTGCGCTGCCAAGATCGACAAGGCTGTGCGTGGCGTGCCGGGCGTCGAGGGCGTCGCCGTTTCGGTCACGGCGGGCGCGATGACGGTGCATCACGCGCCCGGAAGCGACCTGCAACCGGTCGAGAAGCGGGTCAGCACGCTTGGTTACGGCATTGCGCGCGCCGGCGATGACCACGCGGCCGAGGTCGCGGGGCATCGGCACGACCACGATCATGACCATGACCATGGTCACGCCCACGCCCATGATCACGCCCATGATCACACCCATGTGCAGCAGGCCGTAGCCCGGCCGGAGGCCGCCATCGGCCTGCATGGCCATGATCATGGCCCAAGCGAAGGGCCGTGGTGGCGCTCGCGCAAAGGCTGGCTGACCATTGCCGCCGGTCTGGCGCTGGTCGCGGCCTACGCGGTCGGAAAACTGGTGCCGTCCTGGGCAACCTATGCTTTCGATGTCGCGATGCTGGTCGGGCTGGTGCCGATCGCGCGCCGCGCGCTGGTCGCCGCGCGCTACGGCACGCCGTTCTCAATCGAGATGCTGATGACCATCGCGGCGGTCGGCGCGGTGCTGATCGGTGCCGGCGAGGAAGGCGCCATGGTGGTGTTCCTGTTCCTGATCGGCGAGTTGCTCGAAGGCGTGGCGGCTGGCCGGGCGCGCGCCAGCATCAGGGCGCTTGGCGAGCTGGTGCCGAAGACGGCGCGCCTCGAGGAGGATGGACAGCTGCGCGAGGTCGCGGCCGAGACGCTTGGCGTCGGCGCAACCATCCTGGTCAGGCCGGGCGATCGCATTCCGGCCGATGGCGTGATCCTGTCGGGCGACAGCGCCATCGACGAGGCACCGGTCACCGGCGAGAGCGTGCCGGTGCGCAAGGGGCCGGATGCGGTCGTGTTCGCCGGCACGGTCAATGGCGACGGCGTGCTGCGCGTGCGCGTCACCGCTGGCGCTGCCGACAACACCATCGCGCGTATCGTCAAGCTGGTCGAGGAGGCGCAGGAATCGAAGGCGCCGACCGAGCGCTTCATCGACCGTTTCTCGCGCTACTACACGCCGGGTGTCGTGGTAGTGGCGGCGCTGGTCGCCATTCTGCCGCCATTGCTGACGGATGCGCCATGGGATGAGTGGATCTACAAGGGCCTCGCCATCCTGCTGATCGGCTGCCCATGCGCGCTGGTGATCTCGACGCCGGCGGCGATCGCCGCCGCGCTGTCGGCCGGCGCCCGGCGCGGGCTGCTGCTCAAGGGCGGCGTGGTGCTGGAAAATCTCGGCCGCGTCACGGCGATCGCCTTCGACAAGACCGGCACGCTGACCGCCGGCAAGCCGAAGGTCACCGATCTCGTCGCGATTTCCGGCGACGAGGCCGCGCTTCTGCGGCGCGCGGCGGCGCTGGAGGCGGGTTCGAGCCATCCGCTCGCCGTCGCGATCCTGGCGGAAGCGGCATCGCGCGGCATCGCCGCGCCGGCGACGCAAGACAGCAAGGCGCTCGGCGGCAAGGGCGTCACTGGCACGCTGGATGGTGTCGCGCTGTTTCTCGGCTCGGCCGAAGCGGCGGGCGAGCGCGTCGCGCTTGCGCCGGAGCTTGCCGCCCGCATCACGGCATTCACCGAAGCGGGCAAGACAGTGTCGGTGCTGCTGGCCGGCGATGCCGTGGCCGGGCTGATCGCCATGCGCGACGAGCCGCGCCCGGATGCGGCCAGCGCGCTGGCCAGGCTAAAACAGGACGGCATCGTGACCGTGATGCTGACCGGCGACAACCCGCGCACGGCGCAGGCGATCGGGGCTCAACTTGGCCTCGAGGTTCGCGCCGGCCTGATGCCTGAGGACAAGCAGCGTATCGTTGCCGACTATCGCCGGCAGGGCCATGTCGTCGCCAAGGTCGGCGACGGCATCAACGACGCGCCGGCGCTGGCCGCCGCCGATATCGGCATCGCCATGGGCGGGGGCACCGATGTGGCGCTCGAAACGGCGGATGCGGCGGCGCTGCACGGCAGGGTCGGCGATATCGGCGCGATGATCGCGCTGTCGAAGCGCGCCATGGGCAATATCCACCAGAACATCGCCATCGCGCTCGGCCTGAAGGCGGTGTTCCTGGTCACGACGATCATCGGCCTGACCGGATTGTGGCCGGCGATCCTCGCCGATACCGGCGCGACGGTGCTGGTGACGCTGAACGCGCTCAGGTTGCTGCGGGTGCCGGCGGCGCGTTGAAGCTGGGTGCCGGGTCAGGCCCGGCACAAGGCGGTTGGTGGTTCCTCAGGTCTTGCCCCGGACCTGACCCGGTGCCCATGGGCTCGGCTCAGTCGTCGAGCATGGCGCGGATATTGGCCTCGACTTCTGCGCCCATCAGCTCGTTCCAGTCCTTCGGGCTGATCATGCGGTCGATGAAGCCCTTGGTCTCGCCGTGGTCGCGATAGTAGGTCCACAGGTCGATGGCCGCCTGCGCCTGCACGAAGATGTTGGCGCGGCCGTGGATCACCGCCTTGAAGCCGAGCGCTTCCAGATCGCGGTCGCTATAGGTCGAATGCGGCTCGACGACATCGTGCAGCAGCGGCACGCCGCGCACGCCGCGCGTCAGCTTGAGAAGATCGTCGCGGTCGAGGATGTTGTGCGGGTAGAGCAGGTCGGCACCGGCATCGGCATAGAGGTTGCAGCGCCGGATGACCTCGTCGATGCCATGCGCTGAATAGGCGTCGGTGCGGCCGACGATGACGAAATTGGGGTCGCGGCGCGATTTGCAGGCGATGCGGAGCTTGTCGACCATTTCGTCGGCGTCGATCACCGCCAATCCCGCCAGCAGGCCGGGCTGCTTGGGCGCGACCTGGTCCTCGAGATGCACCGCGCTGATGCCGGCCGCCTCGAAACCCTGGATGGTGCGGCGGATGTTGTTGATGTTGCCGTAGCCGGTATCGGCATCGGCCATTAGCGGGATGTCGACGGCGGCGGCGATCTGGCGGGCGCGGTCGATGATCTCGGTGGCGGTGGCGAGGCCGGTATCGGGTTTGCCGAGGAAGCTGGCGATCGAGCCCGAGCCGCTGATGCTGGCGATGCCGAAGCCGAGCCGCTCGATGATGCGCGCCGAGAGCGCATCGCTGCACACCGGGATGCGCAGCAGGCCGGGGCGGTTCAGCATATCCCGGAAGGCGGCGTTTCGTTCGCGATCGAGTGTCGGCATAGGCTGGTGTCCTCAGCGATAGAGGTCGGCGCGCGTTGGCGGCAGGCCGGCGGGGCCGCGCGCCTTGCGGGAGGCGAGCGTCTGGAAGATGTTGACGGCGCCGCGCTCGAAGGCGAGCGAACAGCCGGCGAGATAAAGCAGCCAGATGCGCAGTTTGGCCGCGCCGACCTCCTTCTCGGCCTCCTCGCGCCTTGCGTAGAGCCGTTCGCACCACAGCCGGCAGGTGCGCGCGTAATGCTCGCGCCATGCCTCGACATCATGCACCTCGAAACCGTTGCGCTCGAGATTACCGAGCGACATGCCGATATGGTCGAGTTCGCCGCCGGGGAAGATATAGGTGGTGATGGCGCGATATTGCGGGTTCTGCTTGCGGAAGGTCTTGTCGTCCTTCTTGGCCGGCCGGGCGATGGCGTGGTTGAGCAGCAGGCCGCGCGGGCGCAGAAGGGCGCGCATCTTGCGGAAATAGGCGGTGTGGTTGTCGATGCCGACATGCTCGAACATGCCGATCGAGGCGATCTTGTCGAAGGTGCCGTCGAGCGCGCGGAAATCCTTCAGTTCGATCGTGACCTTGTCCTCGAGGCCGAGCCGCTTGATCTTGGCAAGGGCGAAGTCACGTTGCGCCTCGCTCAGCGTCACGCCATGCGCCTTGACGCCGTAATGGGCGGCGGCATGGCAGACGAGCCCGCCCCAGCCGCAGCCGATATCCAGAAACGCCTCGCCCGGCTGCAGCCTGAGCTTGCGGCAGATCATGTCGAGCTTGGCGCGCTGGGCTTCCTCGAGATCGGCCTCCCAATGCGGGAAGTAGGCGCAGGAATACACCATCTCGGGGTCGAGGAAGAGGCGGTAGAAGGTGTTCGACAGGTCGTAATGGAACTGGATCAGCGCCTTGTCGTCGCGCCCGGCTTCGTGCTTGTCCGCGATCGGCCCGGCGAAATCATGCCGCGCCACGGGCTTGGCGGAGCCGAATACGAAGGGCAGCGCGGCCGAGAACAGCACGCGCTTGTCGAGGCGCTTGAACAGGCCCTTGGTGTTGATCTCGCCGCGCCGGGCGGCGAGGTCGAGCAAGGTGCCGCCTTCGATGGTGATCTCGCCGCTCGCGATCAGTTCGATGATCGTCTTGAAGCGTGGTGCGCGCACGAGGCGGCTCAGTGCGCCGGGCGAGCGGATGGCGATGCCGACCGGGCCGGCGGCGCCGCGTCCGAGCGTCACGGCCTCGCCGTTCCAGAGCCGGACGAACAGGTCGCTGTCGAGATGCGCGCCCAGATGCTGCACGATCCGGCGGGCGGCCTCGAGGCGTTTGTCTCTTGCTTCGGTCACGTGTGAACTCCCGGCGTCGTCCGGCCGCAACCTCGCAGGCCGCAAGCCTCTTGCCAACTGAAACTCGGCTGCGCACGCTAACACTCTTGCCAAGCAGGTCGCGACGGGAGGATGTTGACCGTCCACGCCAAGAATCGACTTTCCGGAGGCAATATGCGTTTGAAGGGCAAGACCGCCATCGTGACCGGCGGCGCGCAGGGGTTCGGCTATGGCATCGCCGAGACCTATGTCCGGGAGGGGGCCCGGGTCGCCCTGTTCGATCTCAATGTCGACAAGGCGCGCGAGGCGGCCAGGGCGCTCGGCAAGCGCACCATCGCCATCGGCTGCGACGTCTCCAAGGCCAAGAGCGTCGACAAGGCGTGCGCCAAGGCGATCGAGAAGCTCGGGCGCGTCGATATCCTGGTCAATAATGCCGGCACCACCCACCGCAATAAGCCGGTGATGGAGGTCACGGAAGAGGAATACGACCGCGTCTTCGACGTCAACGTGAAGTCGATCTTCCTGATGGGGCAGGCGCTGATCCCGCAATTCCGCGCCCAGGGCGGCGGCGTCATCATCAATATCGGCTCGACGGCCGGCATCAGGCCGCGCCCGGGCCTAGTCTGGTACAACGCCTCCAAGGGCGCGGTGAACCTCGTCACCAAGGCGCTGGCGATCGAGTTGGCGCCTGATCATGTCCGCGTCGCCTGCATCGCGCCGGTTGCCGGCGAGACGCCGCTGCTGGCAAGCTTCATGGGCGAGGACACGCCTGAGAAGCGGGCTCAGTTCCGCGCCACCATCCCGCTTGGCCGCCTGTCGACGCCGCAGGATATCGCCGATGCGGCGCTGTTCCTGGCTTCCGACGAGGCGGCGATGGTCACGGGCGCGGTGCTGGAGGTCGATGGCGGCCGCTGTATCTGAGCGGGATCAGGCCGGAGGCGAGCGCGATGCCGGCGAGTACCATGACGAGCCCGACGATCAGGCCCGCGGTGATCGCTTCGCCGAGCAGGACCAGCCCGACCACCGAGGCGGTGACCGGATTGACCGCGATCGAGACCGCGACCAGCGTCGGCGGCGTGCGGCCAAGCGCATAGGCCCACAGGAAGAAGATCAGCGCGGCGCAGATGATGGCGAGATAGGCGCAGGCGAGCCATTGCGCCGTATCGAGCGCGGCGAAAGCGCCGAGGTCGCCGCGCGCGAGCGCAAGTCCGGTGAGCAGCACCGCGCCGATAGCCATGCCGGCCGTGGTGAAGGTGATCGGGCCGGAGCGGCCGATGAACGGTTGCGACCAGACATTGTAGAGCGCCATGCAGAAGCCGCCGGCGACCATCAGCAGGTCGCCGAGCCATGCATCGGGCGGGGCGGCGTGCAGCCCGGAGCCGAGCGCGAAAGCGACGCCGGCCATGGCGACGAGCACGCCGAGGCTCTTGTGGAGCGCGAGCCGCTCGATGCCGAGCGCCGCGCCGACGAGCATGGTGAGGAGCGGCGTGGTCGAGAGCGCCAGCGCGCCGCGCGCGGCGGTGGTGTAGCTGAGCGAGGCATTGAACAGGATCGGGAACAGGCCGAAAAACAACGCGCCCAACCCGGCGACGGCCGGCCAGTCGCGCCGTGACGGCCACGGTTCGCCGCGCAGCAGCGCGACCGGCAGCAGCACGATGACGCCGCCGGCGAAGCGCACCACGCCGATCGCCACCGGATCGAGCGCGCCGGCGAGATAGCGCGTGGCGACAATCGCCGTGCCGCCGATCGCGCTCGAAAGAATCGCGGCCAGAAGGCCGATGGATTGCGGCATGGGCGCCTCGGTTCGGGAAGGACTGTCGCTGGCTTAAGGCGGCGGCCCGAATATCGAAATCGAATAATTGAAATATCCATGATAATGATTGGTTATGAGCCAGCCGATGTTCGAGCCAGAACTTCTCAGGGCGTTTGTCGCGGTGGCGGAAGAAGCCTCTTTCACCCGCGCGGCGGTGCGGCTGCACCGCACGCAGGCTGCGGTGAGCTTGCAGATCAAGCGTCTGGAGGCGCAAGCCGGCGTGGGGCTGCTGCGGCGCTCGACATCGCGCGTCTCGCTGAGCCATGCCGGTGAGGGATTTCTGGCCGATGCGCGGCGTATCCTTGCGCTTCACGCCGAGGCAGCCGCGCGGCTGACGCTCGGCCGGCAGGCCGGCCATGTCCGCATCGGCGTGATGGAGGATTACGGCAGCAAGGTGCTGCCGCGCCTGCTGGCCCGGGCGCGCGAGCGCTTTCCGCTGCTTGAGGTCGCGGTCGAGATCGGCCTGACATCCGGCATGGTCGGCCGGCTTGGCAGCGCCTTCGATATCGTCATCGCCATGCATCCGGAAGGTGCAGGGGACGGCATGTTCCTGCGCTCCGAGACGCCGGCCTGGATCGCCGCTCAGGATCATGCGCCGGAGCTGCTCGACACGCTTCCGGTCGCGCTATCGGATAACGGTTGCCTGTTCCGCAACTGGGCTGAGCGCGCGCTTCAAGCCTCCGGCCGGCCCTGGCGGCTTGCCTATGTCAGCCGCTCGCTCGCAGCCGTCGAGGCGATCGTGGCCGAGGGGCTTGCCGTGACGGTGGTCAAGCGCTCGATGGTCGGTCCGGGCTTCCGCCCAGTGGCGGAGAGCGCGTTGCTGCCAAAGCTGCCGGGAGCCGCGTTGCGGTTGCATCTTGCGCCGGGCGTGCCGCCGCCGGTCGCCCATTTCGCGGAGCAGTTGCGGCAGGGGTTCAGCGCACGCTGATCTGCCTGGCGCCAACCGCTTGCGCCAGCGTGCGCGGTGCGATCCCGAACACGGTATTTGGCGTGCCGGCCGCCGCCCAGACGGTTTCGAAGGCGAGCAGGTCCTCGTCGAGGAAGGTTGCGAGCGGCACCGCGTGGCCGAGTGGCGGGATGCCGCCGATGGCATAGCCCGTCGTCTCGCGCACGAAGGCGGCATCGGGCCGTTCGAGCTTCTCGCCGAGATGGGCGGCGACGGCTTTCTCGTTGACGCGGTTGGCGCCCGAGACGAGCAGCAGATATGGCGTGCCGCTCGCCTTGCCGCGAAACACCAGCGACTTGACGATTTGCGCCACATCGCAGCCGCAGGCGATGGCGGCCTCCTCGGCGGTGCGGGTCGGCACTTCATGCAGCTTGACGGCGAGGGCGAGGCCAAGCGCCTCAGCGGCGGCGACGACGCGGCGCGAGGCTTCGGGAAGGGGAATATTCACGACTGCGCCTCCGCATCGAGCCGAAAGACGGCGCTTTCGGCAAAGCGGCCGTCGGGCTGGCGGCCATGGACATGCACGTCGATCGTCACCGCCGCGCCCGTGCCGGCGATGGTGTAGAGATGCCACGCCGCCTGATGGGCCGGGCTGCCCGGCACGGCGGAGGCTGAAGCGACGCCGACGACCGGAACCGGCCGGCGCGGCCCCTTGAGCCAGGCGACCGAATGGCGGTGGTTATGGCCGTGGATGACGAGTTCGGCGCCTTCGGCCGCCAGCAGCGCCTCGATGCGGGCCGCGTCGCTCAGGCGGCGGCCCCAGCGCGTGCCGTGGAAATGCGGCGGGTGATGGATCATCACCACGCGCGTCAGCCCCTTGGCGGCGGTGTGGCGCAGCAGGCCGGCAAGCGCCTCGGCCTGCGGTGCGCCGACTGCGCCCGTCGCCATGAAGGGCATGGTGGTGACGCCGCTATTGACGCCGATCAGCGCCACGCCGTCGCGCCGGCGCAGATAGGGGAAGCCCGGCCCGGCATCGCCGCGCATAAAGGGCGCGAGCGCCGCCGCCATGGCGGGCAGCGATTCGCCGACATAGGCATCGTGGTTGCCGGGGATCAGGCTGACCTGCTCCGGGCCGCCAAGCACGTCCAGCGCGTGGCGCGCCGTCTCGAACTCGGCCGGCAGGCCGAGATTGGCGAGATCGCCGGTGCAGGCGACGTGATCTGCGCCGGCCGCTGCGATATCCGCCACGACCTGCTCGAGCACCATCATGTCGTGGATGGTCTTGCGGCTCGAATGCCAGTTCCAATAGCCGGTCAGCCGCTTGCCGACGAGTTGGCGCAACCGGACGGCGGGCAGGGGGCCGATGTGGAGATCGGAAAGATGGGCGAGGCGAAAGGGCAAAATGAGGCTTTTCCGTTGCCTCACCTGTCGAGCGCCTTTCCGCGGCGGCGTCAAGGCGGCTATGCAGGAGGGCATGCCGAATCCCGCCGCGATTCCCTGACAGCCACCCCGGAGGCGACGATGCCCGAACCGCGCACCAGCCTGCTGAAGCTGGCCTTCCGACGGCTGCGCTTCGGCTATTGGCGCCTGACGCGCGGCATGACGCTCGGCGTGCGCGCCGTGGTGCTCGACGACGGGGCCCGCGTCTTCCTGGTGCGCCATACTTATATGCGCGGCTGGCATTTTCCCGGCGGCGGTGTCGAGGCTGGTGAATCGCTGGCCGAGGCGCTTGAGCGCGAGCTTGGCGAGGAGGCGCATCTGGCCGCCGACGAGGCGCCGCTGCTGCATGGCGTGTTCCGGCAGGCGCAGGCGTCGGTGCGCGATCACGTTGCAGTGTTCGTGATCCGCAAATTCCATGCACTGGAAGGTGAGAAGCGCGACTGGGAGATCGCCGAGCGTGGCTTCTTCCCGCTCGATGCCCTGCCTGAGGGCACGACGGACGGCACGCGGGCGCGCCTCGCCGAGATCGCGGATGGGGTGGCGCCAGGCGCCGACTGGTGAGGCCGTTCGGTTAACGCGCCGTGAACTCGTGACGCGCCTCCATGCCATCGGAATTTGCAAAACGGCAATCGCGGCGCGCTAATCCGAGGAGACTGATCAGGAGGCGCCAGTCATGACGATACGGATTTTGCTTGCGGCGGGTGCGGCAGCCCTGCTGTACGGCCCGGCCATTGCGCAGGCGCAATCCCTGCCATCGAGTTTCGAACGCGTGCAGTCGGCGCTCAACGCCTCGCGCGGGCTCGTGAAGGCGGATGGCACGGTTCGTGTGCAGAGCAATATCAGCTATTTCGTACCGGTTGCGGCCGGAGACGATGCTGCCGCCGAGAAGGAACGCGAAAAGGCGCGCGCGGCGATTTACGAGACCGCGGCGCATGAATGTACGCTGCTGCTGGCGACGCTCGCCAAGGAGTGCCGGCTGGCCAGCCTCAACAGCAATATCGGCACGGCGCGGAATTACGGCCCGGCGCAGCAAAGCGGCTTTACGGTCAATGGCGTCATGAGCTTCCAGATCGTGCCGAAATAACAGGCTCTTTCATCGGCCGCGCCCGCGTGCTACAGGCCGGCCTATGAGGCTGAGATTTTCCGCGCGACGATGAACTTGACCGGGCTTCCCTGACGGAGGCCGCGTTCGCCATGCCTGTTTCGTTGCCGGTTGAGCCTTCATGACCTCTCTCGACATGACCATAGCGCCGGAATTGCCCGGCGATTTCGACGCGATCGAAAATCTGAACGCGCGGGCCTTTGGTCCGGGCCGCTTCGCCAAGACCGCTTATCGCCTGCGCGACGGCGTGCCGTCGGCCGAAGGCTTGTGCTTCGTGGCGCGTGTCGGCACGCTGCTCGTCGCCTCGATCCGGCTGTCGGGCCTCGATATCGCCGGCGTGCCCGGCCTTCTGCTCGGGCCGCTGACCGTAGAGCCCGCCTTCAAGAGCAAGGGTATCGGGCAGGTGTTGCTGCGGACTTCGCTCGACGCGGCGCTGGCGCAGGGGCACCGTCTGGTGATCCTGGTCGGCGATGAGCCTTATTACGCCAAGGTCGGCTTCAAGCGGGTTCCGGACGGGCGGCTGATCCTGCCCGGCCCGGTCAACCCGGCGCGGCTGCTCTATTCCGAACTGGTCGCGGGCGCTTTCGAGGGCGTGAGCGGCGCGGTGAAGTCGGGGACGTGAAAGCCCCTAAAAAACCGACCTCATCCTGAGCCTGTCGAAGGATGATCCAGTCCAGCGCCTGACCCAGCACCCTTCGACAGGCTCAGGATGAGGTTGTTCTTGATCAGATTCGCATTTGGAACCCGACGGCAATCCTACGCCCGGCGTTTGCGGCTTTCGCCAAGCCAGGCGGCGAGCGCGCCGCCGAGCAGCAGCGCCAGCCCGAGCGGGCCGGTGGCAAGGCCGAACAACCCGACCGAGCGCACGACGCTGGCCTCGCCCGGCTTCAGTCCGACATAGTCGCTGCCGCCGAAGTTCGAGCCGGCACGGATATCGACGATGCGCGGCACGCCGAAACGGCCACCCGTCTCGAGCCGCCGCACCGAGCCGCCGCTCTCCTCGGCGACCTTGCGCAGCGGCTCCGGGCTGCTGGTCACGTCGCGGAATTCGCGCGGATTGGCCGGCCCGACAATGGCGATCGCGGTATATTGGCCGTCTTCGGCCTTCCACAGCCCCTGCTGCGTGGCGGTGAGGCTCGCCCGCCACAGGCCGGGCTCGGCCTGGCTGAGCGTGAGTTTTCGCGTGGTGCCGTCGGGGGCGGTGAGGGTCGCCTCGGGCACGGTGCCGGCCAGCGTCTGGCGCTCGACCTGCAGATCGCCGCCGCGCACGGTGAGGCGCAGCGCCTCTTCCTCCAGTTCGGGCTCCTTCATCAGCCAGTGCGCGAGGCGGCGCAGCAGGTCGATATAGGGGCCGCCCTCGTCGTAGTTGCGCGCCCAGAGCCAGACGTGATCGGAGAGGAACAGCGCGACGCGGCCCTTTTCCTCGCGCGACAGCAGCAGGAGCGGCGCGTCGTTCGGGCCGGACATCACCGTGGTGCCGGCGCGTTTCTCGGCACCGATCAGCCTGAGCCAGGGCGCCCAATGTGGCGGCTCGGCATTGCCGCCCGGCAGGTCGCGCGTCACGGGATGGCGCTTGCCGAGCGCGGTGATTTCGGCGCGGTACGGCTTTTCAAGAATGGTGCCGGTAGCGCGCGCCGGGATGATCGCGCCGAGCGGCGTCGCCGACAGGCTCTCGGCATGGGCGAATTCCGGGCCTGATGCGAGCAGCACCGCGCCGCCATCCTTGACGTAGCGGGCGATGTTATCGAGGTAGAACATCGGCATGATCGACTGGTTGACCGCATAGCGATCGAAGATGATCAGGTCGAAATCCTTGATCTTCTCGCCGAACAGGTCGCGATGCGGGAAGGCGATCAGCGACAATTCGTTGACGGGGGTGCCGTCCTGCTTCTCGGGCGGTCGCAGGATGGTGAAGTGCACCAGCTCGACATTGGCGTCCGATTTCAACAGGTTGCGCCAGGTGCGCTCGCCGGCGTGGGGCTCGCCCGAGACGAGCAGCACCTTGAGCTTGTCGCGCACGCCTTCCAGGTTGACGATGACCTTGTTGTTGATTTGCGTCAGTTCGCGCGGATCGCCGGCGACCTCGAGCTCGATCAGGTTCGGCCCGGCATGCTCGACCTTGACCGGCAGGGTCACGGCCTGGTCGGGCGCCATGGTGCGCTCGGCGATGGTGACGCCGTCGCGGCGCGCGGTCAATTTGGCCGGTCCGAAGCTCGCGCCGGTCTCGCGCAGGCGCACGACGATGTTCTGCGTCTTGCCGACGATGCCGAAGCGCGGCGCCTCGACCAGTTCGAGCCGGCGGTCGCGCTCGCGGTCGTCGCCGGTGATCAGGGCATGGAAGGGGGCGGCGATGCCGAGCGCCTTCAGTGAGGGCGGGATATCGTGCACCTGCCCGTCGGTGATGGCGAGGATGCCGGCGAGGCGATCGGGCGCGACATCGGCGAGCGCCGCCTGCAGCGCCGTGAACAGTCGCGTGCCGTCGGCATTCGGGTCGGTATTGCCGGCTTCGACGACACGGACCTGCGTGCCGGGGCGGCGCGCGAGCTGTTGCTTGATGTCGGCGAGCGCCCGGTCCGTTTGCGTGGTGCGCTCGGCCAGCCCCTGGCTCGGGCTGCGGTCGACCAGCACGGCCACGACATCGTCGAGCTTGTCGCGATCCTCGTTGACGACGGACGGGTTGGCGAGGCCGCCGAGCAGCAGCAAGCAGGCGAGCGCGCGCAGCCACGGCATCTTGCGGCGCAGCACGCTCGAGGCGAGCAGGATCAGCAGCGCCGCGACGGCGCCGGCGGCCAGCAGCAGCCAGGGCAGGAGCGGATCGAAAGCGAGGCCAAAATGCTGTTGCATCAGTTGCCGAGCCTTTCGAGCAGCGCCGGCACATGCACCTGATCCGACTTGTAGTTTCCGGTCATGGCATACATCAGGATGTTGATGCCGCCGCGGATCGACATTTCGCGCTGGCGCGGGTCCGAGCCCATCAGGGCGTAGCGCGGCCGCCCGCTGCGATCGAGCGCCCAGGCGGCGGCGAGGTCGTTGGCGCTCAGGATCAGCGGCGAGACGCGATCGCCGCCGCGCGCCGGCCGGTCCCGGCTCGCCTGGAGGCTATCGGCTTGCGTGTTGCCGGCCTGGTTTTCCGGTGGCAGCGCCTCGATCCAGGTCTGGCCGTTGCTGTAGCGGCCGACGAAATTATCGACGAGATAGAACGACTTGGTGACGACGTGATCCTTCGGCACCGGCTCAAGCTCCGGCACCTCGACGGAAGCGAGGATTTCGCGCAGACGTTTGGTTTCGGGCGTGACGGTGTCGCCGCCGCGATCCCGAAGCGCGTCTCGGGTATCGAACAGCACGATGCCGCCATTGCGCATGTAGCTGTCGAGCCGCTCGATGGCCGCGCGTGACGGCGGCGGGCGGCTAGCGACGATCGGCCAGTAGAGCAGCGGATAGAACACGACCTCGTCACGCGCCAGATCGATGCCGATCGGCTCGCCCGGCTCGAACGAGGTGCGCTCGGCCAGCGCGCGCGACAGGGTGGCGAGCCCTTCGCGGCTCGTCTCGTCGACCTCGCTGTCGCCGGTGATGACATAGGCGAGCCGCGTGACCAGCGCCGATTGCAGATCCTCGGGGCGGACCTGCAATTCGCGGTCGGGCTTGGCGGCTTGCGCCTTTTGCGTGCTTTGCGCCTGCTGCGCCGGTTGGGCTTGCGGCTGATTGATGCCGAGCGTGCCGAACAGTGCGCAGGCTACGAGCCCGGCCACGGCGCCGCGCCTGATGCGCGAGATGGCGCCGGAGATGACGAGCACCGCCAGCATGTCGACGAGGAAGAGCAGGAAGGCGAGCGCGAGCAGGGGCGGGCGCAGGTCGAGCGGCTTCTGCGCCACGAGCGGGCGTAGCGCCGCGCCGGCGAAGGAGAGCGGCCACAGTTGCGCGTCGGGTGCCAGCGTGTTGACCGCGACGAGCGCTTCCGGCGGGCCGTAGAAGCCGGGTGGGTGGTCGTAGCTCGCTGGTTGACGGCTGGTGGCGGCAATCGGCTTGGCGGTGATCGGCGGCGTGGTGAAGGCACCGGTGCCGTCGAGCGTGCGGGTCGGCGGGATGCGCGGCCCGTCATCGGTCGCGTCCCCGGTCACCGGGCCGGAGGGTGACAACACGACCAGCTTGCGCAGCATGTCGACGAACAGTCCCGACAGCACGAGGTTCGACCATTGCAGGTCCGGCGGCACATGCACGAGGCTGACCAGCCCCTTGCCGCGCTTGGCGCCGGTGACGAGCGGCGTGCCGTCCTGCAACTGCGCCCAGGTCCTGGCGGCGAGCGTGGCATCGGGTTCGGCCAGAAGCTGGCGCTTGACGGTGACGTCGGCCGGGATATCGAGGCCATAGAACGGGCTTGCCGGCCCGAACGGCGCCAGTTTCTGCGGCTTCTCCCAGGACAGCGTGCTGCCGAGCGTGCGGCCCGAACGGCGCAGCCTGACCGGCACGAGATCGTCGGTCGGGGCGGTTGCCTGCGTGCTGGCGAAGCGGATCAGCACGCCGCCCTTCTCGACGAAGGCGGTCGCCATGTCGAGCGCCGGCCCGCTCAGCGTGCCGACATCGGTCAGCACGATGACGGTGGCGCCATCCTCGATGACGCGCTGCAAGCCTTCGACGGCGCCGCGCGGCGGCTGGCGCACGTCGGCATAGGGGGCGAGCGCACGCGCGACGTAATAGGCGGCCGAGAGCAGCGGCTGCGCGGTATCGATGCTCTCGCCCGAGACGATGCCGACGCGGCGCCGCCGGTCATTGGCATCGAGCAGGGTGACGGCGCCGGCGCTCGCCTCGCCGGTGATCTCGACGCGGCTGACCTCGTTGCGCAATTCCAGCGGCAGTTCGAAATGCGCCTGCGCGAGCGTCGCGCCTTGCGCGAATTCGGTGCGTGTCTCGCCGAGCAGCCGGCCGCGCGCATCGAGCGCGCGCAATGACGCATTGGCCGACCCGCCGGCCCCGGCGCGCAGCACGCGGATATCGAGCCCGTCAGGCAGGTTGGTCGCGCCGGCGAGCGCGCGCGCCGTCGGCGCCGGCTCGGCATGGACGGTCAGCCGGTCGCCGGCAATGGCGGCGAGCTTGGCGGCGAAATCGTCATTTGCGGCGAGCGTCACGCCGTCGCTGATCCAGTCGATCGCGGCATCCGGCGTCGCCTTGAGCAGCGTGGCGATGCTGGCGAGGTGCAGGGCGCGGTCCGGCGTGAACGGCGCCGGCCTGAGCGCGCGCAGCCGCTCCTCGATTTCGCGCCCGGTCGCCCAGACGATTTCGGATGGCGGTTCGGCGAGGCTGCGCAGCGCCACGGGACGGCCCTCGCTGGCGGCTGTCGCTGCAAGGAAGCTGGCGCGCTCCATCTCGGCCTTCCAGGCCGGCGCCGAGGCCCAGCCGCCGTCAACCAGGATCAGCACCGGGCCTTGGCCCGCGAGCTTGCCGGCATGCGGGTTCCACACCGGTCCGGCCATCGCCAGGATGATGGCGGCGGCGATGGCGAGGCGGATGGCGAGCAGCCACCACGGCGTGCGTGCCGGCGTCTGCTCCTCGGGCACCAGGTCGCGCACCAGCGGCAGCGTCGGCAGGGCGACGCGCTTGGGCGCCGGCGGCGTCAGGCGCAGCAGCCAGTACAGCACCGGCAGCGCGACGAGGGCGCTGAGCAGGATGGGCGAGAGGAAGCCGAGCGGCAGGCCGAACATCGCCTCAGCCTCCCGCGCTGCGCGCCGGCATCTGGCCGGCCTCGAGCAACAGGCGCAGCGACAGCAGCAATTCGGCCGCCGGCCGGTCGGTGCGGTGCAGGGCGAAACTCCAGCCGAGCTCGTGCGCGATGGCGCGCAAGCCGTCGCGATGGGCGGCGATGCGCCGGCGATAGGCGGCGGCGAAGGCGCTCGAATCGCCGACGCGCAGCGCCGGGCCGGGCTCGGTGCTGAAGAATTCGTTATGGCCGTCGAAGGGGAACAGTTCCTCGGCCGGGTCGGCCACGCAGATCAGATGCGCGCGGGCGCGGCGCTCGGCCAGTTGCCGGCAGCGCTGGCGGACATCATCGAGCGGCTGGAGAAAGTCGCCGATCAGGATGGCTTCGCTGCTCGCCGGCAGGGCCACCGCCGGCGGCAGTTCCGCTTCTGGTCCGCGGTCGAGCAGCAGCACTTCGGCGAGCCGGTCGATGACGGCGCGCGAGGCGATCGGCGGCGTCAGGCCGATCAGCCCGGCGCGCTCGCCGCCGCGCACCAGCATGTCGGCGGCGGCGAGGCCAATCACCAGCGCGCGCTCGAGCTTCGAGGCCTTGGCGAGGCTGGAGGCGAAGGCCATCGAGGGCGAGCGGTCGATCCACAGCCAGATCGTCTGCGCCGCCTCCCATTCGCGGTCGCGGATGGTGATGCGGTCATCGCGCGCCGAGCGGCGCCAGTCGATGCGCGCCACCGGCTCGCCCGGCACGAAATTGCGGAACTGCCAGAAGGTCTCGCCGGTGCCGGCGCGGCGTCGGCCGTGAATGCCGGCGACGACATTGGCCGAGAGCCGGCGCGCCTCGGTGACGAGCCGGGGCAGGGCGCGCGACAGCGAGAACGCCGCGGCGCGCTCGCCCTGCGTCAGGCTGCGCTCGCGGGAGCTAAGGATGCGGGTTTCGGTCAAGTCAGCCTCAGCCGAGCCTGCCGACCAGCTTGCCGATCAGGTCGGCGATCGTCTCGCCATCGGCGCGCGCCGAGAAGGACAGCGCCATGCGGTGCTTGAGCACCGGCTCGGCCAGCGCCGCGACATCGTCGACGGAGGGCGCGAAACGCCCGTCGAGCAGGGCGCGCGTGCGCACGGCGAGCGCCAGCGCCTGGCTGGCGCGCGGCCCCGGCCCCCAGGACAGCTTGTCGCCGATGCCGCCGGCCTCGGCGCCCGGACGCGCGGCGCGCACCAGGTCGAGGATCGCCTCGACCACGCTCTCGCCCATCGGCAGGCGGCGCACGACGCGCTGCGCGCTCAGCAGTTCCTCGGCGGTCATGGCGGGTTTCGGGTGCGTCACGGCGTCGGCGGTGGTCTCGATCAGCACGCGGCGCTCGGCGTCGCGGTCGGGATAATCGACGTCGATCTGCAACAGGAAACGGTCGAGCTGCGCCTCGGGCAGCGGATAGGTGCCTTCCTGCTCGATCGGGTTCTGCGTCGCCAGCACATGGAACGGGCGCGGCAGGTCGTAGCCCTCGCCGGCGATGGTGACGTGGTATTCCTGCATCGCCTGGAGCAGGGCGGACTGGGTGCGCGGGCTGGCGCGGTTGATTTCGTCGGCCATCAGCAACTGCGCGAAGATCGGCCCCTTGATGAAGCGAAAGGCACGCTTGCCGGGCGTCGGCTCGTCGAGGATCTCGCTGCCGAGAATGTCGGACGGCATCAGGTCGGGCGTGAACTGCACGCGGCGCGAATCCAGCCCGAGCACGGTGCCGAGCGTCTCGACCAGCTTGGTCTTGGCGAGGCCCGGCACGCCGACGAGCAGGCCGTGGCCGCCGGCGAGGATGGTGATCAGCGTCTGCTCGACCACCTTGTCCTGGCCGAAAATCACCGCGCCGATGGCCTTTCTGGCGCGCGCGAGCGCCTCGGCGCTGGCTTCCGCGGCACGGACGGCGGCCGTGTCGAGAGTCTCGGCGGTGGCGGGTTGGGCGCTCATCTGATCTTCCTTGCGGATTTCTCTTGGTCGACGATCTATCTGCGGCATAACGGCGGACGGGCGCCGATGCGGTGATGAAGCAATCGACGCATCCGGTGATTAGCGCCTATCTTGCGTGGCGAATATAAGGACGCCAAATCAAAAACGTCGCATCTGCGACAATGCACAACAGATTGTGAGCATGATGGGCCGAGGGGGAGCATGAGCGGGGAGCGTACGGGATCGGCTGCGCACGGGCGTGACGCGGCCGGCAAGGCGGCGGCGATCGCCGATGCGGCACGCGCCGGCGGTAAGCGCGGCCTGCCGCCGGTCGAGCGCTGGAACCCGCCTTATTGCGGCGAAATCGACATGCGCATCGCATGGGATGGCTCGTGGCACTACCAGGGCACGCCGATCGGCCGGCCGGCGCTGGTCAGGCTGTTCTCCACCGTGCTGCGCAAGGACCCCGAGCGCTATGTGCTGGTGACGCCGGTCGAGCGCGTCGGCATCGCGGTCGAGGATGTGCCGTTCCTGGCGGTCGAGATGCGCCGTGACGGCGAGGGGGCCGGACAGGTGCTGCATTTCACCACCAATCTCGGCGACGAGACCACGGCTGGGCCCGAGCATCCGATGCGCTTCGTGCGCGAGGCGCAGGGCGGCTACCGGCCCTATGTGCATGTGCGCGGCGGGCTCGAGGCGCGGCTGACGCGGGCGCTCTATCTCGAGATCGTGGCGCTGGCCGAGGTCGAGGACATCGCGGGCGAGGCGATGCTGGCGCTGCGCTCGGGCGGGGCGGTATTCGTCATCGCGCCAGCCGCCGAACTGGGCGAGGCATGGTGAGAGACGACATCGATTTTTCGCCCGATGCCATTGCCGCGCGCCTGCGCCAGCGCCTCGATCCGGCCTGGCGGCGCCCGGCCGGCGATGTCGGCGACCCGCCCGACCCGCGCACGTTCGAGCGCGCCGCCGCCAATCCGCGCCCGGCAGCCGTGCTGGTGCCGATCCTTGCCCGTGCGCCGGAGGTGACGGTGCTCCTGACCGAGCGCGCTGCCAATCTCCGCCAGCATTCGGGCCAGATCGCCTTTCCGGGCGGCAAGCTCGATGCCGGTGAGACCGCCTTGCAGGCGGCCCTGCGCGAGGCGCATGAGGAGGTCGGGCTCAATCCGGGCGAGGTTGCGCCGATCGGGGAACTGGAATCCTATTTTACCGGCACCGGCTTCCAGATCGTGCCAGTCGTCGCCATCGTGGCGCCGGGCGCGCATCTGACCATCAACGCGAGCGAGGTGGCGGAGGCGTTCGAGGTGCCGCTGTCGTTCCTGCTCGACCAGCGCAACCATCAGGTGCACAGCCGCGAATGGCGGGGCGCGCAGCGCAGCTTCTACGCCATGCCCTATGGCGAGCACTACATCTGGGGTGCTACGGCTGCGATCATCCGGCGTTTGTATGAGAGGTTGCGCTGATGTTGCGCGTGGTGTTGGAAATCCTGCTGTTCTTTGTGGTGCCGTTCGCGCTCTACGCCGGCTGGCTGGTGCTGCAACAGCGCTATCCGCTGGTGGCCGAGCACTGGTCGCGCGGCGTGCTGTACTGGCTCGCGCTCGCCGGGCTTGCCTGCGCCGTGGTCGGGGTGCTGACGCTGGGCACGATGCAGGAGCGCGGGCGCGGCGGCTATCAGCCGGCGGTGATGAAGGATGGCCAACTGGTGCCGGGGCATTTCGAATGAACAAAAAGCGGCTTGAAGCGCTGCTGGCCGACAAGCCGGTGCGGGCGCTGCTCGGGCTGCTGAACGAAGACGGTGCCGAAACCCGGATCGTCGGCGGGGCGGTGCGCAACACGCTGCTCGGCGCGCCGGTGGCCGATATCGACTTGGCGACCGCCTTGCCGCCGACGGACGCGGCAGCGCGCCTGCGGGCGGCCGGCTACAAGGTGATCCCGACCGGCATCGCGCATGGCACCATCACGGTGGTGCTCGATGGGCGCAGCTTCGAGGTCACGACGTTGCGCGAGGATGTCGAGACCGACGGACGCCATGCGACGGTGCGCTTCGGGCGGGATTTCGCGGGCGATGCCCGCCGGCGCGATTTTACCGTCAACGCGATGTCGCTGACGCTGGACGGGCATCTGCACGACTACTGTGGCGGGCTGGCCGATCTCGCGGCGCGCCGCATCCGCTTCATCGGCGATGCGCGCCAACGCATCCGCGAGGATTACCTGCGCATCCTGCGGCTGTTCCGCTTCCATGCGCAATACGGCGCCGGCCGGCTCGATCCGGAGGGCTATGCGGCGGCAATTGCCGAGCGCGACGGCCTGCGCCGCCTGTCGCGCGAGCGCATCCGGCAGGAAATGCTGAAACTGCTCGTCGCGCCGGGCGCGGTCGCGACGGTTACTGCATTGACCGAGGCCGGGCTGGCCGATGCGGTGATCGGTGGCGTCGATTGGCGCGGCCGCTTCGCCCAACTGGTGGCGCTGGCGCCCGAGGCCGATGCGATGCTGCGCCTTGCGACGCTGGCGCTGGCGATCCGCGAGGATGTCGCCCGGCTGACCGACAGGCTGCGGCTGACGCGTGCCGAACAGGGGCGGCTCACCCGGCTGGCGGAACTGGCGGAACGTTTTCACGATCGTGCCGTGCCGGGCGAGGACGAGGCCAAGGCGCTGATCTACCGCGCCGGCGCGCAGGCGGTGCGCGATGCGGCGCTGCTGCTCGCAGCGCAAGGGCGCGCCACGCTCGAGCAGGCGGCGGCGCTGTCGCAGCGCTGGAGTCCGCCGCCGCCACCCTTCGCCGGCCGTGATCTTGCCGCGCTTGGCATCGGCACGGGGCCGCGGATGGGGCTGATCCTGAAAAGCGCCGAGGAGCGCTGGCTCGCCGCCGGCCTGCCGGAGGATGGCGAGCGGCGCATGGCAATCTTGCGCGAGGCGGCGGCTGCCGCGCATGGCCGGGCGGAATGACTCCCGTTTTCCGTTGAAACCGGCTAGGCTCCGGCCAGTTGAGTTTGGAGTTGCCTTTCATGCGCGATGACATGCCGCAAACTCCGCTGGACCTCGCGCGGCGGCTTGGCGCCCGGCGCGATGCGCGTGCGCACGCCCGCATCAGCCAGCCGGCCGAAAAGGACGGGTTCCGCCGCGAGACCTTCGTGCTGCCGCGCGACGAGGCGCGCGCCAAGGCGACCGAGTGGTTCAGCGACTGGCCGAGGGCCGCCTATATGACCGAGGTCGAGTTCTGGCGCGAACTGTCGGACGGGCGCATCGAATTCACCATGCGCCGCCTGCCGACGGCGGATTGAGCGGGCTCACAGCCGTTCGCGGCCATGCGGGCTGGCGAGATCGATGGTTGCCGGGCCGATCGGCACGATGCCGGACGGGTTCACCCAGCGCTGGCTGACGTAGTAGTGCCGCTTGATCTGGCCGAGATCGACCGTCTCGGCGATGCCGTCCATCTGGTAGACGTCGCGCAGCCAGCCCGACAGGTTGGGATAGTCGCGCAACTGGCGCAGGTTGCACTTGAAATGCGCGTAATAGACCAGATCGAAGCGCACCAGCGTGGTGAATAGCCGGATATCGGCTTCCGTGAAGCGCGCACCGACGAGATAGCGCTGGGCCGACAGGCGCTTTTCAAGCGCGTCGAGCGTCTCGAACACGCCGCGTGCCGCTTCTTCGTAGGCCTGCTGGCTGCGCGCGAAACCGGCGCGATAGACGCCGTTGTTCAAGCTCTCGTAGATCCAGGCGTTGAGGTCGTCGATTTCGGCGGCGTGCTCGGCCGGATAGAGATCGACGCCGTCCTCGCCCCAGTCGTCGAAAGCATGGTTCAGCATGCGGATGATTTCGGCCGATTCGTTGTTGACGATGGTGCGCGCCTCGATATCCCACAGCACCGGCACCGTGACGCGCCCCGAATAGTCGGGCACCGCCTGCTGGTAGATTTCATAGAGATAATGCGCGCCGGTCAGCACCTCGGTGGCGCCGCCGAAGGTCCAGCCCCTCTCCAGCATGTCGGGGCTGACCACGCTGACGCCGATGACATGGTCGAGCTTCTTCAGCTTGCGCACCATCAGCGTGCGCGAGGCCCACGGGCAGGCGAGCGAGACGAACAGGTGGTAGCGCTTCGGCTCGGCCGGAAAGCGTGCGCCGGGCTCGTTCGACACCGCGTCGCGGAACAGGCTCGCCTGCCGCTTGAAAGCGCCGCCTTCCAGCGGCATGGCGCCCTCGCGCCACTCGCCGTGATCGAGATAGCCCATGCGCGATCCTCCTCGTTCTCCCTCGCATGGCTAGCAGCAACCGAGGCCGGCCGTGGTGCCAAATAGCGCTTGTCCCGCGCTGGCGGCCGGCGACCCTAGGGCCAGCGCACGCTCGGCGGCATCGAGGACAGGATGGCATCGACATTGCCGCCGGTCTTCAGCCCGAACAGCGTGCCGCGATCGTAAAGCAGGTTGAACTCGACATAGCGCCCGCGCTGCACCTGCTGCTCGTAGCGCTCGGCCTCCGTCCAGGGCGTGCCGAGATTGGCCCTGACGATGGCCGGATAGGTCTCGCGAAACGTCTCGCCGACAGCGCGCGTGAAGGCGAAATCCGCCTCCCAGTCGCCGCTGGCGAGGTAATCGTAGAAAATGCCGCCGGTGCCGCGCGGTTCGTTGCGGTGCTTGAGCAGGAAATACTCGTCGCACCACGCCTTGTAGCGCTCATAATCGGCGACGGCGTGGCCGGCGCAGGCGCGCGCCATCGCGCCATGGAAGGCGCGCGTATCTGCGTCGTCCTGCCGGCGGCGGCTTGCCAGCATCGGCGTCAGGTCGGCGCCGCCGCCGAACCACGCCTTGGTCGTGACCACGAAACGGGTGTTCATGTGCACGGTCGGCACGTTCGGGTTCCACGGATGGGCGATCAGCGAGATGCCGGAAGCCCAGAAGCGCGCATCGTCGGCGGCGCCCGGAATCTGGGCGGCGAATTCCGGCGCGAAACTGCCATGCACCGTCGAGACATGCACGCCGACCTTCTCGAACACGCGCCCGGCCATCAGGCTCATCGTGCCGCCGCCGCCGGGCGCGCCGTCATGATTGGTGCGCTGCCAGGGCTGGCGGCGGAAACGGCCGGGTTCGCGCGCCTCGGGAAAGAACGGTCCGGACGCCTCCTGCTCCAGGGCCTCGAAAGCGCGGCAGATGTCGTCGCGCAGCGCCGCGAACCAGGTGGCGGCCGATGCCTTGCGACGGGCCATCTCGTCACTCTCGCTCATGTCAGGTCCTCATCCTCGAACGCGCCCATCTGCCGGAGCGCCTCGCCTAGTACCATGGCTCCCGCGACCGCGACATTGAGCGAGCGCAAGGAGGGCCGCATCGGCACGCGAATTGTCGCATCCGCGAGGTTATGCACCGCATCCGGCACGCCGGCCGACTCGCGCCCGAGCAGCAGGATATCGCCGGGCCTAAAGGCGAAAGCGGTATAGGAAAGTTGCGCACGCGTGGTCAGCAGCACCAGCCGCGCGCCGCGTTCGGCGCGCCAGGATTCGAAAGCTGTGAAGGAAATGTGGCGCTCGAGCGCGACCTGATCGAGATAATCCATGCCGGAGCGGCGAAAATGCCGGTCGCTCACCGGAAATCCCGCCGGCTCGATGATCGAGGCCGGAACGCCGAGACAGGCGCACAAACGCAACAGCGTGCCGGTATTCTGCGGAATATCAGGCTGATACAACGCCAGATGCGGGCGTGCGGGCATGGGGTAGCCTTTTTTGGTGCGGGCTGACTCGCTTAGAACCATTGCACGGTATGGACAAGGCGGCGGCACAGTGCCAAAAGCGGCACATTCGTGACGATGGGTCGCATTGTGCTGCACGGCCCTGTCGGGTTTTGAGAGAATTCAATCCCGGGCGATGCGATGCGCCGGGTGCGGAATGTTTTGGGGATCCTGAATGGCCACGACGACGAAAGCCGATGAACCGACCAGGCGCGATTTCCTGCTGATCGCCACCGGGGCCGTTGCCGCGGTGGGCGCGGCAGGCGCCGTCTGGCCCTTCATCAGCCAGATGATGCCGGACAGCTCGACCATCGCGGCCGGCGCGCCGATCGAGGTCGATCTGGCGGCGATTCCCGAGGGCCAGGCGATCACCGTGAAGTGGCGCGGCAAGCCGATCTTCGTCCGCCACCGCACGCCGGCCGAGATCAAGGCGGCGCAGGATGTCGACCTCAAGACGTTGCCCGATCCGGTCGCCGACGCCGACCGCGTGCCCAAGCTCGACGGCAAGCCGGACGAGCCCTGGCTGGTGGTGATCGGCATCTGCACGCATCTTGGCTGCATTCCGACGGGTTATGCCGGTGAGTATGGCGGCTGGTTCTGCCCGTGCCACGGCTCGGTCTACGATACCGCCGGCCGCATCCGGAAAGGCCCCGCGCCGCTCAATCTCGCGCTGGCGCCGGCAACCTTCCTGTCCCCGACCAAAATCCGTATCGGCTGACCGACGGCATCCCGAGGTAATCTATGTCCGGACATTCCTCCTACGCCCCGAGCACTGGCTTCACGAAATGGCTCGATGCTCGCCTGCCGATCATTCGTCTGACGCATGACACGGCGGTTTCCTACCCCGTCCCGCGCAACCTGAACTATTTCTGGACGTTCGGCGGCATCCTGACCTTCATGCTGGTGGCGCAAATCCTCACCGGCGTCGTGCTGGCGATGCATTACACGCCGCATGTGACGCTCGCCTTCCAGTCCGTCGAAGACATCATGCGCGACGTGAATTACGGCTGGCTGCTGCGTTACCTGCACGCCAACGGCGCCTCGATGTTCTTCATCGCCGTGTATATCCACATCTTCCGCGGCATCTATTACGGCTCGTACAAGGCGCCGCGCGAGGTGCTGTGGATCCTCGGCGTGGTGATCTTCGTGCTGATGATGGCGACCGCCTTCATGGGCTACGTGCTGCCATGGGGCCAGATGAGCTTCTGGGGCGCCACCGTCATCACCAACCTGTTCTCGGCCT
>ERZ778018.301-NODE-301-length-86332-cov-14.755462_pt1 | contig 86332 bp, 79 predicted proteins | sample MGYA00375748_ERZ778018 | MGnify/ENA primary metagenome ERZ778018 (study PRJEB29350, sample SAMN05509839) | bioreactor metagenome | biome: bioreactor; material: wastewater | place: South Africa: University of Cape Town | collected 2014-04-22 ... | reverse complement strand
TTCTGGATGAGTCAACGACACGCGCCACGCGGGCATTTTCGATGAGTCAACGCGCAGGTTGGGCGCGAGCGCCGCAAACTGGTAACATGGCCGATCGGTGTGCGCCGCAGGCGCGGCCGCACGACATTCCCCGACGAAACGAAGGCATCCCGGCGTGGCCAACATCAAGTCCCAGATCAAGCGGAACAAGACCAATGAGAAGGCGCGGCTGCGCAACAAGTCGGTTCGCTCCGCGCTGAAGACGGCCGTGCGACGGTTCCGCTCCGCCGCGGACACCGGCGATAAGGACGCAGCGCTGGCCGAGCTGAAGGTCGCCTCCCGCGATCTGGACAAGGCCGTGAGCAAGGGCGTCATCCACGCCAACCAGGCCGCCAACCGCAAGTCCGCCATGGCGCAGCGGGTCAACGCACTGTAGTTCGCCCACCAGCGCGCCGGAGCATGCCTCCGGCGCGCTGTTTGCTGTCCGCACCACCCGCACGGCACCGCACCGCACCGCATTGAGCGTCGGCGCCGCCCGGGCCCAGGCACCCGCATCCAGCACCTGCATCCGGTGCTCAGCCCATCCGACGGCACCGGCCGATCTCCAGCACCGCCCGCTCCAGCGCATAGTCCACGTCCGCCGCCTGCCCCTTGACGTCGGCGTTCAGGTCGGCGACCGCCACCATCGCCCGGGCCAGCCCGGCCGCCGACCACCCCCGCGCGGGTCCGCGCGCCTTGTCGATCTTCCACGGCGGCATGCCCAATCGGGACGCCAGCTGGTAGGGATTCCCGCCTCCGGCGCCCGCCACCTTCGCGATGGTCCGAACGCCGTCGGCCAGCGCGTCGGCGATCACCACCTGCGGCACGCCGACGTTCAGCGCCCAGCGCAACGCCTCCAGCGCGCCCGGGATGTTTCCCGCCACCGCGAGGTCGGCGATGGCGAACCCGGACACCTCGGCCTTGCCCCGGTGGTAGCGGCGCACCGCCGACTCGTCGATCATCCCGCCGGTGTCGGCCACCAGCTGGCCGGCCGCCGACGCCAGCTCACGCAGATCGTTGCCGACCGCATCGACGAGCGCCGTCACCGCCTCCGGCGTCGCCGTCCCGCCGGCGGCCTTGATCTCACCCCGCACGAACTCGATGCGATCGCCCGGACGGGTGATCTTCGCGCATTCCACCACCGTCGCCCCGGCCTTGGCCAGCCCGTCGGCCAGTGGCTTGTTCCGGGCTCCGCCGGAGTGGTGCACCACCAGCGTGACCCCGTCGACCGGGCTGGCCGCATACCCGAGCAGCGCGGCGGCCAGTTCCTTGGTTGCCTCGTGCGCGCCGCGCACCACCACCACGCGAGGCTCGGCGAACAGGCTGGGCGCCACCAAATCGGCGAACTCCCCCACCCCGAGCCCGCCCGCGGTGGCGTCCCGGCGTTCGGTCTGCGGGTCCACCCGACGGGCCGCCGCGGTGGCGCGCTGCACCGCCCGGTCCACCAGCAACGACTCGTCACCCCGCAGCAGGATCACCGTCGGCGGGGCGGTCGCGGTGGGCACGCCCGCCATGGTGCCAGCCCGGGCGGACAGTGCGCGACGCGGCTGGGACACTGGAGACCGTCATGACCGATCCCCCACCGGATGTCACGCGGCCCGAGCCATCGCCGCCGACCCCGTCACCGCTGCCCACCGGCCACCCGCTGCGGGACGGCCGCACCGCCGTCGCCCCACTGTTGCTGGCCTACCGCGGTAGCCGGCCCGCCCACCGTCCCGTGTGGTTCATGCGGCAGGCGGGGCGCTCGTTGCCGGAGTACCGCACCGCCCGCGCCGGCACCGGGATGCTCGAGGCCTGCCTGACACCGGAGCTGGCGGCCGAGCTGACCCTGCAACCGGTGCGCCGGCACGGGGTGGACGCGGCGATTCTGTTCAGCGACATCGTGGTGCCGCTGCGGCTGGCAGGCATACCGGTGACGATCGTCGCAGGGCGGGGCCCGGTACTGGACGCGCCGGTACGCACCGCGGAGGATGTTGCGCGGCTGCCCGCATGGGATCCCTCCGCCTTCGAGCCGGTGGCCCGGGCCGCGGCCCTGACGGCCGCCGAACTGGGCCAGGTGCCGTTGATCGGGTTCGCCGGCGCGCCCTTCACGGTGGCCAGCTACCTGGTGGAGGGCGGACCCAGCCGCGACCAGCTACGGACCCGGGCCCTGATGCACGCCGATCCCGACGCGTGGCATGCGCTGGCCGGCTGGGTGGCACGCGGGTCGGCGGCGTTTCTGCGCGCCCAGGTGCTGGCGGGCGCCAGCGCGGTGCAGCTATTCGACTCCTGGGCCGGCGGGCTTTCCCGGGCCGACTACCGGGCATTTGTGCAGCCGCACTCGGCGACGGTGCTCTCGGCGGTGGCCGATCTCGGAGTGCCAAGGGTGCACTTCGGGCTGGGCACCAGCGAGTTGCTGCCCGACCTGGCCGCGGCGGGCGCCGACGTGATCGGCGTCGACCATCGAACTCCGCTGGAGCTGGCGAATCGCCGCCTGGGCGGCCGGATTCCGCTGCAGGGCAACATCGATCCGGCGCTGCTGTTCGCCGGCCCCGGCCCGCTGAAGCAGCACACCCGGCGGGTGCTGGAGGCCGGTGCGGCGGCGCCCGGACATGTGGTGAACCTGGGCCATGGAGTTCCGCCGGACACCGACCCGGGCGTGTTGACGGCCCTGGTCGATCTCGTGCACAGCCTGCCTGATGCCGGTGTCTGAGTACGACGTCATCGTCGTCGGCGGTGGCATCGGCGGGCTGGTCGTCGCCGTTGAGCTGGGTCGACGGGGTCTGCGCACTCTGCTGCTGGAGGCGGCGGCGGAGCCGGGTGGCTGTGTGCGACTGCACAGCGTGGGCGGCCTGACACTCGATCGCGGCGCCGACTCGTTCGCGCTGGCCCGGCCAGCGGTGGCCGAGCTGGCCACCCGTCTCGACCTGCCGGTGGAGCGTCCGATCGGAGCCGGTGCGTGGGTCCGGCACGAGGCCGGCGACGCCCCGTTGCCGGCCGGCGCGTTGTTGGGCATCCCGTCCGATCCGGCGGCCGCCGACGTGCGCCGGATCATCGGTCGGGCCGGGGTACTGCGCGCCCGGGCGGACCTGCTGCTGCCGGGCCGGGCCCCCGACAACGTGGGGCTGGGCCACCTGGTGGCCCGCCGGATGGGCCGGCGGGTGCTGCGCCGGCTGGTGGAGCCGGTGGTCGGCGGGGTGTACTCGACCGATCCCGGCCCGCTGGACATCGACGCGGTTGCGCCCGGTCTGCGTGCCGCACTCGCCGACAGTGGATCCCTCGCCGCAGCGGTGCGGCGGCTGCGCGCCGGGGCCCCACCGGCCGGGGCGGCGGTCGCCGGGCTGACCGGGGGCATGGGCACGCTGACCGGCGCGCTGGTAGGTGCCCTGCTCGCCACCGGTGGCGAGATCCGGTGCGGCGCGCCCGTCCAGACGGTCACGCCGGCCGGCACGGGATGGTCGGTCACGACGGCCTCCGGTGACCTGCTGCAGACCGAGGTGGTGGTGCTGGCACTGTCGGCCGGCGACGCGGCACCGCTGGTGTCGCGGGCTACGGCGGGCGGCGTCCGGCTGCCGACACCGCCGGCCTCCGAGGTGGTGCTGGTCACGCTGGTGGTGGACGAGCCCGCCCTGGACGTGGCGCCGCGCGGCACCGGTGTGCTGGTCGGAGGCCGAGCCCGCGGAGTGGCCGCCAAGGCGCTGACACACGCCACCGCGAAGTGGCGCTACCTCGCGTCGGCGGCGGGACCGGGGCGCCACGTGCTACGGCTGTCCTACGGCCGGGGCGATCGGCTGCCACCGGACGCAGCCTTTCCGGACCTCGCCCTGGCCGACGCCGCCGCGTTGCTCGGCATCCCGCTGCGCCGCGAGCAGCTGGCCGATCACGCGGTGGTGCACTACACGGGACAGCTGGCCGCCCACCGATCCGACCTGGCCGATGCGCGGTCCCGCTTCCACCAGGACCTGACCGCCTGGCCCGGCCTGGTGGTGACCGGGTCGGCCGTGGCGGGCACCGGCCTGGGTGCCGTGGTGGCGAACGCCACGGCCACCGCCGCGACAATCACCGGCAATGCAGGGGAAGGATGGACAGCGTGACTACCGACGCTGAACTCGACCAAACCACCGACGACCCGAAGGTGCGCTACACCGGCTATTTCGTGTACCGCAGGACGAAGGGGGTCGGACCGGGCTCGGCGTCGGCTGCTGACGAGCTGACCGCGCTGACCAGCGACCTGGCCGCCCAGGACGTGGTGACGCGCGGCATGTACGACCTCACCGGCATGCGCGCCGACGCGGATCTGCTGGTGTGGTGGCACGCGCCCACCGCGGAGGCGCTGCAGGCGGCGGCGCGGGCGCTGCGCTCCACCGCGGTGGGCGGCTGCCTGACCCCGGCATGGTCGGTGGTGGGACTGCATCGGCCGGCCGAGTTCAACAAGTCGCACGTGCCGGCATTCATCGAGGGCGAGCGCGCGCGGGATTGGGTGACGGTGTATCCGTTCGTGCGCTCCCACGAGTGGTACCTGCTGCCCGGCACCGAACGAGCCGCGCTGCTGCGGGAGCACGGCACGCTGGGGCGCGACTATCCCGACGTGCTCACCAACACGGTTGCCGGGTTCGCGCTGGGCGACTACGAGTGGCTGCTGGCCATCGAGTCCGATCGGCTGGACCGGATCGTGGACATGATGCGGCATCTGCGCGTCTCGGCCACCCGCCGGCATGTGCGACTGGAGACCCCGTTCTTCACCGGACGTCGCATCGACCCCGCGGGGGTGGCCGAGGTGCTGGCGTGAGCTCGGATCGCTACGACGGTGTGCTGCTGGCCGGGTTCGGCGGACCGGAGGGCCCGGATGATGTGCTGCCGTTCCTGCGCAACGTCACCCGCGGGCGCGGAGTCCCCGAGCAGCGCCTGCACGAGGTGGCCGAGCACTACCTCGCGCTAGGCGGCGTCTCGCCCATCAACGAGCAGAATCGGGCCCTGCGCGCTGCCCTGGAGGCGGAGTTGCGCCGTCGCGGCGTCGACATTCCGGTGCTGTGGGGCAACCGGAACTGGTCGCCCTACCTGTCCGACACGGTACGGACCGCGCACCGGGCCGGCCTTCGGTCGCTGCTGGGCGTGGCGACCTCGGCCTATTCCAGCTACTCCTCTTGCCGGCAGTACCGGGAAGACTTCGCCGCCGCGCTGCTCGACGCCGACCTGCTGGGCCGGTTGCGCATCGACAAGCTGCGTCCGTACTGCGATCACCCCGGGTTCCTCGGGGCGTTCGCCGACGGTGTGGCGGTCGCCGGCCGCGACGCGGCCGCCAGCGGACTGAGCGGTGACGAGGTGACCGTGGTGTTCACCACCCATTCGATCCCGCTGACCATGGCCGATGCGTCCGGAGCTCCGGACGAGGACCGGCTGTACGTGGAGCAGCACCTGGCCGCCTGTCGGGAGGTGGTCCGTCTGGCGGGTTCACGACTGGGCGGCGAGCCGCGCTGGCAGTTGGCCTACCAGTCACGTTCCGGGCCGGCACAGATCCCGTGGCTCGAACCGGACGTCAACGACGTCATCGACGCGCTCGCGGACTCCGGCACCCGCGGGGTGATCGTGGTGCCGATCGGCTTTGTCTCCGATCACGTCGAGGTGATCTGGGACCTGGACACCGAGGCGGCCCGCACCGCCGCCGGTCGCGGGCTGTGGTTCCGCCGGGTCGCCACCCCCGGCGTTCATCCGGGTTTCGTCGCCGGGCTGGTCGAACTGATCATGGAACGTCTCGGTGGCGCTTCCGAGCGCGCCACGTCGGCCACCGCACTGCCGATCCGGCCTGACGCCTGCCCGGTGGGGTGCTGCCGGCCACGCACCATCCGGCCCACCACCGCGGGGGCGGATTCCGGCGCCGATTGGCGGGACACCGGGGTGGATCCGGCGATGCTGGCCGCCTCGGGCATCACGGCCGCGGTCCCGGCGTGACCGAGGAGCCCGCCGCGCACGGCACCGGCGGCAGCGCGGTGTCCCATTCGCCGGAGACGATCCGGATCGGCACCAGGGGCAGCGCGCTGGCCGTGGCGCAGTCCCAGCTGATCGGCGAGCGACTGGCCGCCGCCACCGGCCGGCCGTTCGTGTTGGTGCACATCAGCACCCGGGGCGATCGGGACCGTGCACCGCTGGCGCAGATCGGCGGAACGGGAGTATTCGTCACCGCGGTCCGCGACGCGCTGTTGCGCGGTGAGGTGGATGTCGCGGTGCACTCGTACAAGGACCTGCCCACCGCACCCGATCCTCGGATCCGGCTGGGCGCCGTGCCGGAGCGGGAGGATCCGGCCGACGTGCTCTGCGCCGGCAACGACCGCACGCTGGCCCGGCTGCCATCCGGGGCACGGGTCGGCACCGGATCACCGCGCCGTGCCGCGCAGGTGCTGCGGCTTCGCCCGGACGTCCAGGTCGTGGCGATCCGCGGCAACGTGGATACCCGTCTCGCGGCCGTGGATCGGGGCGAGGTGGACGCGGTGGTGCTGGCCCGCGCCGGCCTGGCACGGCTGGGGCGGCTGGCGGCGGTGACGCAATCCTTTGCCGCCGTCGACCTGCTCCCGGCGCCCGCCCAGGGGGCGCTGGCCGTCGAGTGCCGCGCCGACGACGCTCGGATGGCCGCGACGCTGGGCGCCATCGACGATCCGCCCACCCGAGCGGCGACGGCCGCCGAGCGCGCGCTGCTGGCCGGGTTGCAGGCAGGCTGCTCGGCGCCGGTGGGGGCGCTGGCCACCGTGGTCGAGCGGAGTCTGGTGCTCACGGCACGGGTGATCTCCGCGGACGGCGGACAGCTGCGAGAACACCGCAGTCGTGGCCCGGTCGATTGTGCCGAGGAACTCGGCGCCAGCGCGGCGAACGCCCTCCTGGCCGATGGCGCGGGCGATCTGATGACCGGCTCACCGTGAGCGACGCCGGAGCGGCACAGCCCCGTCGCGACGCAGTCGCAGGGCCGGGCCGCGGAGTGCGGAGCGAACAATCAGACACCGTGAGCGACGCCGGGGTCCGGGGCCCGCTCGCCGGGTGGCGGGTGCTGGTGCCGCGGCCCGCGGCCCGCGCCGACGAGCTGATCGACCTGCTGCGACGGGCCGGCGCCGAGCCGCTGCACGTCCCACTGATCGACACCCGCCCGCTGCCCGACTCCCCCGAGGTGCGGAGCGCCGCGGCGGATCTCGCCGCCGGAACGTTCGACTGGGTGTCGTTCACCTCGGCAGCGGCGGTGACGGCGATGCTGCAAGCGGCCCGGCGGATCGGGGCGGATCGACCGATCGGGGGCAGTACCCGGGTGGCGGCGGTCGGTCCGGCGACCGCCGAGGCGCTGCGGCGGGCCGGAATTCGGGTCGATCTGGTTCCGGGCGCCCCGGGATCCGCGGCCGCGCTGGTCGCCGCCTGGCCAAGCGAGCCGATGGGTCGGCGGGTGCTACTGCCGCGGTCGGACCTGGCCCGGCCCGAACTGCCGAATGCCCTGCGCGCCACCGGCTATCGTGTCCGGGAGGTCTGCGCCTATCACACCGTCACGCTGCCGGTGCCGGCCTCGATCGCACGTGAGATCACTGCCGGCACCATCGACGCGATCCTGCTGACCTCCCCCAGCGTGGCCGGCGCGCTGACCGGGACACCCATCGCGCCGCGCAGCACCGTGGTGGCGATCGGGCGCCCCACCGCCGTAGCGGCCGCGGAGGCCGGCATCTCCGTCACCGCCACCGGTCTCGAACCTAGCGCGGCTGGATTGCTCGAGGCGCTGACCAGCATCGCTCGCATGAGCCGATCCGGACCTCCGTAAACGAAAGGCGATTCTTACCATGCCGTTTCCCGTCGAACGCCCCCGCCGGCTGCGGCGCACGCCGGCGCTGCGACGCCTAGCCGCGCAGACCCGGCTGCACCCAAGCGAGCTGATCCTGCCCATGTTCGTCAAGCAGGGCATCGCGCAGCCGCACCCGATCGACTCCATGCCCGGCGTCGTGCAACACACCCTGGACTCGCTGCGGGCCGCGGCCGAGGTCGCGGTCCAGGCAGGCGTGGGCGGCCTGATGATCTTCGGAGTGCCGGAGACACGGGACGGCATCGGTTCTGCCGCTACGGATCCGGACGGCATCCTGAACACCGCGATGGCCGCCCTGCGATCGGACCTTGCCGACGCCACCGTCCTGATGGCCGACCTGTGCCTGGACGAGTTCACCGACCACGGGCACTGCGGGGTGCTCGGGCCGGACGGCTCCGTGGACAACGACGCTACGCTGATCCGGTACGCCGACATGGGTCTCGCTCTCGCGGCGGCGGGCGCGGACCTGGTCGGCACGTCGGGAATGATGGACGGCCAGGTCGGCGCCGTCCGCTCGGCCCTGGACGGTGCGGGCCACCAGGACACCGGGATCATCGGCTACGCCGCCAAGTTCGCCTCGGCCTGTTACGGCCCGTTCCGGGAGGCCGTCGACTCCACCCTCACCGGCAACCGGCGCGGCTACCAACTCGACCCGGCCAACCGCCGGGAAGCCGGGCGCGAGGTGGCCCTGGACATCGCCGAGGGTGCCGACGTGGTGATCGTCAAACCGGCCGGCTGGTATCTGGACGTGTTGGCAGATACCGCTGCGGCCAGCACGGTTCCGGTTGCCGCCTATCAGGTCTCCGGCGAGTACGCGATGCTTGAGGCCGCCGCGGCCCGCGGCTGGATCGACCGTGACCGGGCGATCGCGGAGTCCCTGACGGCGATCCGGCGGGCGGGTGCCGACATGATCCTGACCTATTGGGCCGTCGAGGTGGCGCAGGGATTGGCCGCCGGTAGGGTCGCATGAGGTCACCGGTCGCCGTCGTCCGCCGATGATGTCGATCGCAGGGTGGGGCCACGGTGGGCGGTGGCCAGCCCGGAGGGGGTCAGGCATACCTGCACGTCGCCGTCCAGGTCGGTGCGGAGCACGGTGACGACGCCGGCCGCGGCATCGTCCCGCAGCGCGGTGGTGCTCGGGTGGCCGTAGTCGTTGTCCTTCCCGACTCCGATCACCGCCACCCGCGGCGACACGGCCGTCAGGAACTCCGGCAGGATCTTCGCCGATCCGTGATGTGGCTGCTTGAGCACCTCGGCGTGCAGATCCGCGCCGGAGTCCAGCAGCGCCCGCTGGGCCGGTGGCTCGATGTCACCGGTCATCAGGATGCGCACCCCCGCGTCCACGGCCATCAGCACTACCGAGTCGTTGTTCGGGTCCGAGTCGGTGCCGTGGAATGCGGTATCCGGCGCCAGCACCGTGAGTGCCAGATCACCGGCGGCCCAGCGCATTCCGGGATGCAGCGCGATCACCGGAACGCCGGCGTTGCGCGCGTCGGAGAGCACGTCCCACCAGGCCACGGCGGGCGTCCGGTCCGGCCCGACCCCGATGGCACCGACGCTGCGGCCGGCCAGGGCGCCGACCAGGCCGCCCACGTGGTCGGCGTGCAGGTGGGTGAGCACCAGCAACGGAATGCTGGTCACTCCCAGCCGATCCAGGCAGGCATCCAGCAACGCCGGATCCGGGCCCGTATCCACCACCACGGCCGTCCCTGCGGTACCGGTGGACAGCACCATCCCGTCACCCTGGCCCACCTCGCAGGCCGTCAGCAACCATCCGGCCACCGGCCACCCCACCCCGGCGGCCTGCCCCGGCACCAGGACGACCAGGGCACCGGCCGCCGCGGCGGCCAGCACCGCCCGAATCCGCCGGTGCCGCAACAGCAACAGGCCCGCCAGGATCAGGCCTGCCAGGCCCAGCACGCCGACCGGGGTGGCCGGCCAGGGCAGGGTCGCGGCAGGCCACCGGGCCAGCCGATGCGCCACGCCGGTGATCCACCCCAGCAGTGGCCCGTCCGCCCGGGCCAGCGCGACCCCACCCGCCGGCCACCACGGTCCGAGCGCGGTCGCCGCCAGACCGACCAGGAGCGCCGGGGCCACCACCGGCGCCACCGCGATATTCGCGGGGACCGCCACCAGCGAGATGGTCCCGCTGATCGCCGCGATCACCGGCATGGTGATCAGGTGCGCCGCCACCGGCAACACCAGCAGCTGCGCCCAGCCGCGGGGCACGCCACGCCGTTGCAGGGCCCGCACCCACGCGGGCGCCAGCAACACCAGGCCGGCGGTGGCCTGCACCGACAGGGCGAAGCCGGCACTGACCGCCAGGGCCGGATCGGCAAGCAGCAGCACCAGCACCGCGGCCGCGAGCCCGGGCAGCGCCGTCCGAGCCCGGCCGAGCACGGCCGCGGCCAGGCCGATCGCCCCCATCACAACCGCGCGCAGCACCGACGGTTGCGGCCCGACCAGTACCACCAGCGCGACCAGCGTCGCCGCGGCACCGACCGCCGCGATCCGCGGACCCAGCCGGCGCAGCAGCAACACCACCAGCCCACCGATCATCGCCACGTGGGAACCGGATACCGCGACCAGGTGGGTGAGGCCGGTCGCCTTGGCGTCCGCGCTCAGCCCCGGCCCGATGCCGGCGGTATCGCCGACGACCAGCCCGCGCAGCAGCCCGCCGCGATCGTCTCCCAGCACCACCGCGGACCGCACGAGCGAGGCGCGGGCGGCGACCGCCCAGGACGACCACCACGGCAGCCCCCCGATGATTCGCGGCACGCCGACCGCCTGCAGCACCACGGCGGGAATGGCGGAGAAGGTATCCGGTGCGACGACGCCCCGCACCTGAAACCGTTGGCCCGTCGCCATCGTCGACCAGGCCGACCCGGTACCGAACACCGTCACTGCGGCCTGTGCGGAGGAGCCCGAGCCGCGGATCTGGGCGGCGGTCGCGCGACCGGCGACCCGCCACCGATCCGACCCACCGCCCACTCCGGCGGCGTCGCCGGCAGCGCCCTCGGTCTGATCGTCCTCCCCGGAGACGGGAAACGGCGAGTCCACCGGGACCGGATCGGCGGTGACGACAACGTCCACCACCACCCAGTCCCCCGCCTCCCCGGCCCGCACCAGAGGATCGCGGGCGGCCGCCGCCACCTGCAGTGCGGCGAGAGCCGTCGCGGCCGCCAGGCAGGCCAGTGCCGCCAGCGCCCCCGGTGCCAGCCGTGCGCCGCGGGACGCCGGGCCCGGTGGGCGCCCCCGTGCCCGCGGACCCGCGGTGCGCCGCCGGCCGGCCAGGCTCCGCGCCAGCACCACGAGGCCGGCCGCGCACACCCCCGCGCACACCCACCAGGCGACCGGCGTGGCCCAGAGCCCGACCAGGCAGCCGGCCCACACCGCCACCGCCGCCGGCACCAGCCGCAGATCCACCGGCGGCGGCGCCTCCTGCTCGGTCCACCGTCGGCCCACCCGCACACCGGCCTCACACCGTCGCGTGCGGCGAGATCCGCGCGAACTTCGCCGGTCCGATGCCCGGCACCGCCTGCAGCTGGTCCACCGACGTGAACGGCCCGTGATCGGTGCGCCAGGTGATGATGGCCGCCGCCGTCACCGGCCCGACCCCGGGCAGTTGCTCGAGGGCGGCCTGGTCGGCGGTGTTCAGATCGACCGGAGCCACCGGGGTGGCACCGACCGCGCCCACCGAGCCGGGACCGCCGGAGGCGTCGGGGTTTTGCGGCTGCACGGCGCTGCCGTTCGGGCCAGCGACCACCACGGAGTCACCGTCGGACAAGTGCGCTGCCAGGTTGAGCCCGGTGAGGTCGGATTGATGTAGCGCCCCACCGGCGGCAGCGATCGCGTCCGCGACCCGGGCGTCGCGTGGAACGGCCACCACACCCGGATGCCGCACCTTGCCAGTGACGGACACCAGAATCGGACCCGTCGGCACCGGCGTCGGCTGCCCGGCGTCCGCCGTCTCGGCCGTCCGAGCCGCAGCGGGATCGAGTCGGTCGCTTTCGGAGGGGTCGGACCGTACAGCCGCGTCCCGCACGTCGGACGCGGACGGTCCGGACGCCGCCACGCTGCCGATGACGGGCGTCAGCGATGTGGGCGCCACGGGCTGCGGTTGGGGTCGTGACCACCACACTCCGACGGCGGCCACCACCGCGGCCAGCGCGGCAATGACCGACAGCAATGCGGCACCGCGCCGCCCGGGATTGACCCGCGCCCCGCGCAGCTGATCCGGAACCCACCGCTCGGCCAATGCGCCCCACGGGCCGCGCCGCACCAACCGGGCTGCCCAGGCGGAGCCGGCCGGATCCGCCGGATCCACCGGGTCGGCCGGGTCGGCCGGATCTACTGGGCGGGCGGTATCGGCACGCTCGGGAGCGGCCGGGGCGCTGACGCGCTCGTCGGATCGGCGCAGGCTGCGATGGCGGGCCCGGCGCACTCGAGTATCGGGAATCCAGCCCGGCCCCGGCTCCCCGGAACGCGGCACGGCATCCGTCGGCATCGCCCGGGGGCGCAGTGCGACGACCCGAGCCCGGGCATCCGTGCCCCTCGGGGGCGGATCGGGGCGCACGGGCGAGGAGGACACGCCTCGCACGGTAGGGCGGTGCACTCCCCGGCCCAGACCGGCCAGGGCCCCGTGTGGATCGGAATCGGACAGGGGGACAACCGGATCGCGACAACCGGATCGCGACATCATCGTGTCCGACCGGGCGGCCCGAGTCGAGCCGGGATCGCCGACCGACTGGTGGCAGCGTCAGCTGCCGGCGACCTCGTCCTGCCCGCCGGGCATCACGATTCCGCCCAGGCCGCCGTTGTACGTGTGCAGCCGCCAGGCCGTCCCCGCACGATGTAACACCACCCAGTGGCAGTTGCCGATACCGACCAGGCAGCCCCACTGCAGGTCGGGCAGGTCCAGCAGCAGGCCGGTCAGCCCGACGATGAGTCCGCCGTGCGCAACCAGCAGGGCCCGCCGGTCGGCGCCGGCGTCCAGTTCGGCGACCACCTCGGCGGCCCGTGCCGCCACCTCGATCCGAGACTCGCCGCCCGGCGGCGCACTGTGGGCGCTGGTGGCCCGCCAGCGCTCCCACTCATCCGGCCATCCGGCGATCACCTGCTCCCGGGTCTGCCCCTCCCACCGACCGAGCGATGTCTCCCGCAGCCGCGGATCGGTGCGCACCGGCAGCCCCGTCACCGCCGCGACGGCCTGCGCTGTCACCACCGCGCGCTGCAGGTCGGAGGCGACGATGACGTCGGGCTGCAACGCGCCCACCGATGCCGCCGCGGCCGCGGCCTGCGCGAGACCGACGTCGTTCAGCGGAATGTCGCGGTGCCCCTGCATGCGCAGTTCGGCGTTCCAAGCGGTCTCGCCGTGCCGCAGCAGGATGAGGTGGTCCAGCGCCATGCGCGATTACCGCCCCGCCCCGGCGGGCTCGTCACCGGCAGTGTCGTCACCGGCAGTGTCACCAACGGCCGAGTCGGTGAACGGGATCCTCGGGCAATCGCCCCACAGCCGGTCCAGCGCGTAGAAGACCCGCTCCTCCGCGTGCTGCACGTGCACCACCACGTCGGTAAAGTCCAGCAGCACCCACCGGCCGTCCCGCTCCCCCTCGCGGCGCAGCGGCTTGGTGCCGGCCCGGGCCAGGCGGCCCGTCACCTCATCGACGATCGCACCGACCTGGCGCTCGTTGGATGCGGTGGCCACCACGAAGCAGTCGGTGAGTGCGAGCCGGTCGGACACGTCGATCACCGCGATGTCGCTGGCCAGCTTGTCCGCTGCCGCCTGCGCGGCCAGCAGCGCCAGGTCACGGGATGCGTCGGTTGCGGTCACAGCGTCCCCTCGAGTTCGATCCGCTCGCCGTCGTTCCCCCCGGCGGACCGGAACTCGGTCTCGCCGACATCACCGGCGGCGTACAGCCGATGCTTGGCGATGTACTGCACCACACCGTCCGGGACCAGATACCACACCGGATCGCCGGCCTGCACCCGTTCCCGGCAGTCGGTGGACGAGATGGCCAGCGCCGGAACCTCTATCAGCGTCACCGCCCGTCCGGGCAGGTTCGGGTCGTGCAGCTGATATCCCGGCCGGGTGACGCCGATCAGCTGGGCCAGGTCGAACAGTTCACCGGTGTTCTTCCAGCTCATGATCGCGGCCAGCGCATCTGCCCCGGTGATGAAGAACAGCTCCGCATTCGGATACACCGCGCGCAGATCGGTCAGGGTGTCCACCGTGTAGGTCGGGCCACCCCGGTCGATGTCGACCCGGGACACGGTGAATCGTGGGTTGGAGGCGGTGGCGATCACCGTCATCAGGTAGCGGTGCTCGGCGTGGGTGACCCGGCGCCGGTCCTTCTGCCACGGCTGGCCGGTCGGCACGAAGACCACTTCGTCCAGCGAGAACCGTGATGCCACTTCGGATGCTGCCACCAGGTGGCCATGATGGATCGGGTCGAAGGTGCCGCCCATCACGCCGATCCGGCGGTGCGCGCTCGATGTCATGAGCTGGCCGGCCTGGTCTGCCCGGTGCCGGTGACGATGTACTTGGTGCTGGTCAGTTCGGGCAGGCCCATCGGACCCCGGGCGTGCAACTTCTGCGTGGAGATGCCGATCTCGGCACCGAACCCGAACTCGCCGCCGTCGGTGAACGCGGTGGAGGCATTGACCATCACGGCCGCGGCATCCACCCGGCCGGTGAATCGCCTGGCGGCGTCGAGATCGGCGGTGACGATGGCCTCGGTATGGCCGGTGCCGTGCGAACCGATGTGTGCCACGGCGGCGTCCAGGCTGTCCACCACGGCGGCCGCGATGTCCAGCGACAGGTACTCGGTATCGAAATCGGCGTCGGTGGCGGGGACGGTACCGCCGCCCGCCAGACCCGCGAAACGTGGCTCGGCGTGCACCGTCACGCCATGTTCAGCGAGCGCCGCAACGGCCTTCGGTACAAAGGCGGCCGCGACATCGCCGTGTACCAGCAGCGTCTCGGCCGCGTTGCACACCGATGGCCGGCGCACCTTGGAGTTGATCAGGATCTCCAGGGCCATCTCGAGATCGGCCGCGGCATCCACATACACATGGCAGTTGCCCACGCCGGTCTCGATGACGGGCACCGTGGAACCCTGCACCACCGCGCGGATCAGGCCGGCTCCGCCGCGCGGAATGATCACATCGACCAGCCCGCGCGCGGTCATCAGGTGCCGCACCGATTCCCGGTCGGTGCCGGGCACCAACACGATCGCGTCCGCCGGCAGGCCCGCGGCGCCGGCGGCCTGCCGCAGCACCGCCACGATCGCCGCGTTGGAGCGGTAGGCCGACCCAGACCCGCGCAGCAGCGCCGCGTTACCGGCCTTGAGTGCGATACCCGCGGCGTCGGCGGTGACATTGGGACGCGCCTCGTAGATGATCGCCACCACGCCCAGCGGCACCCGCACCTGCTGCAACGCCAACCCGTTGGGCAGCACGGCGCCGCGCACCACCGTGCCGACCGGGTCGGGCAGCGTGGCCAGGTGCTCCAGGCCGGCGGCCATGGCTTCGATGCGCGGCGCGGTCAGGGTGAGCCGGTCGATCAGGGAGTCCGGCGTGCCGGCCGCGCGGGCGGTGGCGACGTCCTCGTCGTTGGCGGCGCGAATCGGGTCCGCCTGCTCGCGCAACCCGGCTGCCATGGCCCGCAGCGCGGCATCCTTGGTTGCCGAGGAGGCGCCGGCCAGTTCCGCCGTCACCACCTGAGCGCGGCGCGCCGCGGCCAACACCTGCTCTCGGCCCGCCGATCCCGACCCGTCCACCGCTGCTCCCTCGCTGCTGGTCACGATCCTCAAGCCTGCCATGCCCGACCTGCGCCGTTCACCGCACCGTCCTCGCATGGATCAACCTGCTCAGCATGCGCGAACGTCGCCCCACCAGTCACTGCCGTCACATCCGGCCAATGATCATCCATGCGAGGCATCATGATCCATGCTGGCCTCACAGCGACACCAGGTCATCGGCGTGCACGACCTCGCGGCGCTGCTCGGCCGGCAGGTCGGCCAGGTTGTGTCCGATGATCGCCGGCAGTTCCGCGGCGTCGTGCGCCACGAACCCGCGGGCCACCACACTCCCATCGGGCCCGATCAGGTCGACCACGTCACCGGATTCGAAATCGCCGCGGAAGCCGGTGATCCCGGCCGGCAGCAGCGATTTGCGTCGTCGCGTCACCGCTGCCACCGCCCCCGCGTCCAGTGCCAGCGCCCCGGAGGGCGACGCGGCATGCCGCAGCCAGAACAGCCGGGCACTGGTGCGCCGCGCGGCGGGCTCGAACGCCGTGCCCACCGCCGGCCCCGGTCCCATCGCCAACGCCTGCCGGGCGTGCGCGGCATCGGCCAGCAGCACCGGAATGCCGGCCCCGGTGGCCGTCAACGCGGCGGTGATCTTGGACGCCATGCCGCCGGTGCCGAGCCCGCTGCCGTGGGCACTGATTCCGATACCGGCCAGCTGCCCCGGATCGGTGATCTCGTGGATGGGCACCGAGTCCGGCCGCCGGGGGTCGCCGGTGTACAGCGCATCGACATCCGAGAGCAGCACCAGGGCCTCGGCTCCCACCAGATGTGCGACCAGCGCGGCCAACCGGTCGTTGTCGCCGAACCGGATCTCGGAGGTCGCCACGGTGTCGTTTTCGTTGACCACCGGCACCACCCCGAAGTGCAGCAGCCGGCCAAAGGTGCGTTGCGCATTGCGGTAGTGAGCGCGCCGCACCACGTCGTCGCTGGTCAGCAGCACCTGCCCGACTCGCAGGCCGTGCCGGGCGAACGAGGTGGCATACCGCGCCGCGAGCTGCTGCTGGCCGACTGAGGCGGCGGCCTGCTGGGTGGCCAGATCCCGGGGGCGGCGGCGCAGCCCGAGCGGGGCCAGGCCCGCCGCGATCGCCCCGGAGGACACCAGCACCACGTGGCTGCCGGCGACGGTGCGCTGCGCCACGGCATCCACCAGGGCATCCAGCCGAGCCGGGTCCAGCCCACCGGCCGCGGTGGTCAGCGACGACGAGCCCACCTTGACCACGATGATGCGGGCCGATCCGACGGCGACCCGGGCGGACCCGGGCTCCGGGACCAGGGCCGGCGTATCGGTGACGGGAGTATCGGGCGCGGCCGCCGCGCCGCGGTCCACGATGCCCGTCACCGCCGTCCCACCCGTCCTCGCGGGCCGTCGTCCGGCCCGTCCACCTCGGCCGGCAGGCCGCGGCGAATTCGATGCAGCGCCTTGCGTTCGGCGGCGCTGACCCGATCGCCGGTCTCCAGCCGGGCGTCGGTGCCCCGCCCGGTCGGGGTCCGATCCACCCCGGCGGCGGTGGCCGGCTCCCAGTCGAAGGTGACCTCTGCGATGGTGACCGGCGCGCCCGGCTGTGCGCCCAGTTCGGCCAGCCGCTCCTCCACACCGAGTCGAGCCAGCCGATCGGCGAGATACCCGACGGCCTCGTCGTTGCCGAAATCGGTCTGCCGGATCCATCGCTCGGGACGGGCGCCGCGCACGATGAATCCGCCGTCGATCTCGGGGTCCGGCTCGACGGTGAACTGCTCCGAGTCCACCGCCGCCGGACGGATCACCACCCGCGGGGCGACCGGCACGGGGCGTGCGGCGCGATCGGCGGCGACCGCCTCGGCCATGGCATAGGTCAGCTCGGCCAGCCCCTCGTGGGTGGCCGTGGACACCTGGAAGACCGGGTAGCCGGCGGCTCGTAGATCGGCGGCGACGAACTCGGCCAGCTCCCGCGCCTCCGGCACGTCGATCTTGTTCAGCGCCACCAGGCGCGGCTTCGCGGCCAGGTCACCGGGCAGCGACGGCGCGTACTGGGATAGCTCGGTCTCGACGGCCGCAACGTCGCTGGCCGGGTCACGGCCCGGCTCGGCGGTGGCGCAGTCCACCACGTGCACCAGGACCGCGCATCGTTCGATGTGCCGCAGGAACTCCAGCCCCAGGCCGCGTCCGGCGCTGGCACCGGGGATCAGCCCCGGCACGTCGGCGACGGTGAACACCTCCGAGCCCGCGGTGACGACGCCCAGGTTGGGCTCCAGGGTGGTAAATGGGTAGTCGGCGATCTTCGGCTTGGCGGCCGACAGCACCGACACCAGCGAGGACTTGCCCGCGGAGGGGAATCCGATCAGTCCGACGTCGGCGACGCTCTTGAGCTCCAGCACGATCTCGGCCGACTCCCCCGGCTCGCCGAGCAGCGCGAATCCCGGTGCCTTGCGCGATCTGGAGGCCAGTGCGGCGTTGCCCAGGCCGCCGCGGCCGCCGCGCGCGGCGATGTAGCTGGACCCGGGCCCGACCAGGTCGGCCAGCAGGCGCCCATCGGCGCCCAGCACCACGGTCCCGTCGGGCACGCCCAGCTGCAGCGAGGCACCGCCGGCGCCATCCCGGTTATCGCCCATGCCGGGCCGGCCACCCCGCGCCCGGGCGTGCGGGCGGAAGTGAAAGTCCAGCAGTGTGTGCACGTTCGGGTCGACCTGCAGCACCACATCGCCACCGTTGCCACCGTTGCCACCATCCGGGCCGCCGAGCGGCTTGAACTTCTCCCGGTGCACCGACGAGCAGCCGTGGCCACCGTCACCGGCCTGCACATGCAGCACGGCACGGTCGACGAAGCGGGCCATCGCCCGGCCCCCTTCCTGCGAGTGGAACGCGTTGCGGCGGGTGTCACCGCCGTGCGGTGCCTCGGAAACGCACGAGGGGCGGATCCGGTGTGGACCGGTCCGCCCCTGGTGGCTGTACTGGATTCTGCGGGAGCGTCAGCCCTGGGCGATCGGCGCAATCTGCTCGGCCACCGGGACGATGTTGACGGTCTTGCGACCCCGCCGGGTGCCGAACTCCACGGCGCCGGGCACCAGGGCGAACAGCGTGTCGTCCTTGCCGCGACCGACACCGGCGCCCGGGTGGAACTTCGTGCCGCGCTGCCGGATCAGAATCTCGCCGGCGTTCACCTGCTGACCGCCGAACCGCTTGACACCGAGCCGCTGCGAGTTCGAGTCGCGCCCGTTGCGGGAGCTGGATGCGCCCTTCTTGTGTGCCATGTCTGTGAGCCTCTTCCCTGGGCCTCAGTGTCTGAGCTTGTGTGGATCGGTTCAGCTGGCGCTGATGCCGGTGACCTTGATCGTGGTGAGCGGCTGGCGGTGGCCCTGCCGCTTGTGGTAGCCGGTCTTGTTCTTGAACTTGTGGATGACGATCTTGGGGCCCTTGCCGTGTGAGACGACCTCGCCGGTGACGGCGACCTTCGCCAGCGCGTCCACGGAGGTAGTCAGCTGCTCGCCGTCCACCAGCAGCACGGCCGGCAGGCTCACCTCGGTGCCCGGCTCGCCGTCGAGCTTTTCCACGGTGATGACGTCACCCTCGGCGACCTTGTACTGCTTGCCGCCGGTCTTGACGATCGCGTACATCACTCATCCTGCCTGTTCGGTTGCCGGCACGCTGGTGTGCTCGGTGTCTCGCTGTGGTGTCGCACGCGGGCCAGCCGGGTACGACGGTGGTCTGTCGATGTCCGCCGCAGACCGCTGACCAGCGACTGGCCGGACGATCGACGGGCACCACAAAACCCGCTGCGCGGGCAGCGGTCGGTCTCCCACGATACGTGACGGGGCGGTATCGCGGCAAACCGGCCGGTCAGCCGGTGGGCTGGCCAGCCTCCTGGGGCTGCGTCGACTGCGCCGCGGCGGTGACGGGCCCGGCGGGCCGGGAGGCGGCCCGGCGGCGGCGCGGCTTGGTCGCTGCGTCGGCGGCCGGCTGCTCACCCTGGCCGTCCGAGCCGGATTCGCCGTTGGCGGTGACGGGAATCACCAGATCGACCGCCGTTGTCACGGCCTCCGGTGCTCCGGCGGGTCGGCCGGCGGCCCGGCGCCGCCGCGGGCGTGGGGCAGCGGGGGCAGCCTCCGCGACCGGCTCGGCCGGTGCGGCCTGTTTGTTGGGTAGGGCCTGCTTGTCGGGTACGGCCACGCCCTCGGGCCGGGTCACCGGCTCCGCGGGCGGCTCCGACCTTTCCGGTGCAGCCGGCTCGGCCGGTGCAGCCGACCGATCCGCGGCCGGCGGCTCGACGCCCTGCTGCTGCGCGTCCTGTTCAACCGCATCCTGCTCGGCCGCATCCTGCTCGGCCGAGCGGAACAGCGCGGGCGGTTTCGGCCCAAGCGGGTTGCGCTTGGCGTCGGCGGTCACCCGCTCCACCACCAGCGGCTCGAACTTCGCGCCGTCGTCACCGCCGTCGTGACCGCCCTGTTTGCCCCGCTTGCGCCCCTTACGCCGGGCACGGTCCGCGCCGCCGGCCCCGTCGGACTCGGTGGCGCCGGTGTCGGCGGGCGCGTCGTGCAGCAGGATGCCCCGACCGCCGCAGTGCGGGCACGGCTCGGAGAACGCCTCCACCAGACCGAGGCCCATCCGCTTGCGGGTCATCTGCACCAGGCCCAGCGAGGTGACCTCGGCGACCTGGTGACGGGTGCGATCCCGGCCCAGGCACTCGGTGAGCCGGCGCAGCACCAGCTCCCGGTTGGACTCCAGCACCATGTCGATGAAGTCGACCACGATGATGCCGCCGATGTCTCGCAGCCGCAGCTGCCGGACGATCTCTTCGGCGGCCTCCAGGTTATTGCGGGTGACGGTCTCCTCGAGGTTGCCGCCAGAGCCGGTGAACTTGCCGGTGTTGACGTCGACGACGGTCATCGCCTCGGTGCGATCGATCACCAGCGACCCACCCGAGGGCAGGTGCACCTTGCGCTGCAGCGCCTTGCTGATCTGCTCATCGATCCGGAACGCTGCGAACACGTCCCGGTCCCCGATGTAACGACTGACTCGGTCGGCCAGCTCGGGCGCGACCGAGAGCACGTAGTCCGACACCGATGCCCAGGCGTCGTCACCGTCGATGAGCAGCCGATTGATGTCGGAGTTGAACAGGTCGCGGATCACCTTGATCAGGGTGTCCGGCTCGGCGTACAGCTGTGTGGGCGCCGTCGCCGCGCCGCTGTCGGTGCCCTTCGCCGCACCGTGCTGTGAGGCGGTTGTGGCCTGCGTGATCTGCTCCCACTTCGCCTGCAGCCGGGCTACGTCGGCGGCCAGTTCGTCCTCGCCGACACCCTCGGCCGCGGTCCGGATGATCACCCCGGCATCCTTGGGCACAATCTTGTCCAGGATCTCTTTGAGCCGCTTGCGCTCGGTGTCCGGCAGCTTGCGGGAGATGCCGGTGGCGCCGCCGCCGGGTACATACACCAGGAACCGGCCGGGTAGCGAGATCTGGGTGGTGAGCCGGGCGCCCTTGTGGCCGATCGGATCCTTGGAGACCTGCACCAGCACGGTGTCGCCGCTGGCCAGGGCCGTCTCGATGCGACGCTCCTTGCCCTCCAGGCCGGCGATATCCCAGTTGACCTCGCCGGCGTACAGCACGGCGTTGCGCCCCTTGCCGATGTCCACGAACGCGGCCTCCATGGACGGCAACACGTTCTGCACCCGGCCCAAGTAGACGTTGCCGATCATGGACGCGGCACCGCTGCGGGATACGAAGTGCTCCACCAGCACCCCGTCCTCCAGCAGCGCCACCTGGGCCAGGTCGCCGCGCTGCCGCACTGCCATCACCCGGTCCACCGACTCGCGGCGGGCCAGGAACTCGGCCTCGGACAGGATCTGCGGGCGGCGCCGCGAATCACGGCTGTCCCGACGTCGCTGCCGTTTGGCCTCCAGCCGGGTGGAGCCCTTGACGCCCTGCACCGACGGCTCGGACCCGCCGGAGCGACCCTCGCGGACGTGCACGACGGTGTCGGCCGGATCGTCGTCACCGTTCCCGTCGGACGATCCGGAGCGCCGGCGGCGGCGACGCCGGCGACGCGAGGACGACCTGCCCGAGTCGTCGTCGTCGCCACCGTCGTGGGACTTGTCGGCCTCGTCCGAGTCACTGCCGGACTCATCCGAGTCGCTGCCGGCCGCGCCCGCCTCCTCGTCGCCGGGAGTCGCTTCGGTGACGGCGGCGCCGGGCTGCATGTCGTCGTCGGAGGCGTCGGCCTGAGCATCAGCACCAGTACCAGCATCGGCATCGTCACCAGCATCGTCACCGGCGTGGTCGTCCCGATCCTTGGACTGGCTCCTGCCGGAGCCGCGACGACCGCGGCCACCGCGCCGGCGCCGCCGGGACCTGCCCTCGCCGTCCGCCTGATCACCCGCCTGATCGTCGGCGTGATGGTCCGGCTGATCGTCGGCCTGGTCGTGTGTCTGGTCGGTGATACTGCCCTCGGTCGCCGCCGCGTCGGATTTGGCGGCACCATCGGCTCCACCGGCACCATCGGTGCTGCCAGCCGACGGGCTCGCTTCGGAGCGGCCGCGTCCCCGACGACCGCGGCGCCGGGAGCGGTGGGAGTCTTCGGTGTCGGCGTCCGGCACCTCGGAGGTCGGCTGGTCGGCCACTGCATCCGAGGCCGCCGGGCTCGGCTCGGCGGCGACCGGCGAGGCGCCGTCCGGCCCGCCCAGCAGGGAGGTCAGCACCGCCTCGGCGACCTCGCGATCGACCGAGGAGGAGGCGGATCCGACCTGCACCCCGGCCCCGGCCAGGGCGGCGATTGCCTCCTTGGAGTTCAACCCGGCCCGCCGGGCCAGGTCGTGCACCCGGACCCGCTGTGGCAGGTCGGCCAGTGCGGCGGCCAGGGTCGGGATGGTGGGTTCATTCGATGACGTCATGATGCGACAAATCCTCTCCCGCCCACCCCCGGGCGCGTGTGCAACGCGTCCGCGCAGGGGTGCCGTGGCGGAAATCGTGTCCGCTGCGCCGTGAGCGCAGGCGGGAAGCTAGCGGGGTCCGCTCTGTCGCGAGCAACGGGCGCGGCGGGACTCGACCGGCGCGACGGCTCTCCCCCGTCACCGCCTGGAACGGCGCCTGTCACACACCGGAGTCCCGCGCGACCGGCCGGCGGCCAGATCGGGCACGGCGCGGGATTCCCCCGCCCGTACTGGGCCAGTATCCCACATCGCGGCCGACCCGGGCGCGGAGGCAGCCGCCGACCGGAATCCGCCCGCGCCCGGGCATGGCTGTGTTGCAATGACCCGGTCGGCCGGCGCAACGCCGGCACCGAGACCACGGGGGAACCATGAAACGCACCTGGGCACTGTTGGCATGCGCCGTCCTGGCGACAAGCCTGGCTGCCTGCACGTCCGGCACCGGCGTCGCCGGGAGCGGTCAGATCGACACCGACAGCACCACTGCCGGCCCCGCCACCCCGGGCGACAAGACCGCCGGCACGAGCACGGATCCCGGCACGAGCACGTCGGCCGGCACGAGCTCGTCGGCCGGCACGAGCTCGTCGGCCGGCACGAGCTCGTCGGCCGCCGATGCGACCCTGGCGAGCATGCTCACCATGGTGCCGGCGTCTGTCGCGGGCGACCAGCCCGTGACGATCAACCTGTACTGGAAGGCCGCAGCGGCCGGCGGGGTGACGGTGCCGGGCGCTGATGCCACGCTGGCCGATCAGTCGAAGTACTCGCTGGCCCTGACCAACAGCCTGGAGACCGGCATCGGCATGGCCGGCTCCGATCTGCTGTTCCAGCTGTCCCAACGGGCAACGGCGCAGGGCCAGCCGATCGCGGCCTCGGATATCGCCGCCGACATCCAGGCGTCGGCGCCCCCGCGGATCGCGATCGCCGCTCGCGGCAGCTTTGACACCTCGACCATCGACCAGGCGTTTCGCAGCAATTCCAACTGGAAGGACGAACTGACGACCCCCGACTACCGGGGGCACACCTTCTACCGGTGGATGGACGACCTGAAGATGGACATCACCAAGCGCTACACGGGGCTGTTCACCGAGCTGGGCAGCTCGCGGCGGATGGCATTCCCGGATTCGTCCACCTTCCTGTTCGGCCGGGTCGATGCGACCATGCACGCGTTGCTCGACGTTGGCAACGATCCCGCACCCTCACTGGCTGCCGACACGAACTACCGGGCGGTGGCCACCGCGCTGGACGATCACGGCGTGTACTCGGCACTGATCGTCGGCCCTCAGCTGCTCGCCCCGCTGGTCGGATCGAGCACCTCATCCCCGGAGCAGGCGAAGAAGGTCCTCGCCGAGCTGCGGAAACACGCGCTCAAGCCGTATGTGCTGGCCGGTATCGGCGAGACGATCGTGGACGGGACGCCCCGCACCGTCATCGTGCTGGCCAACTCCGATGACGACGCCGCCCGAGCGAACGCGGATGCGCTCCGCGGACTGGTCACCGGCGGGAAGAGCGCGGTCCGACAACAGCCGTGGTCCGACTTCTACGCGATCGAGTCCATCAGCACCGACGGTGCGGTGACGATCGGGGTGCTCACCCTCACCGACCCGGCCCGGGTCACCGCCTGGTCCAGGGCGGTGTACAACCGGGACACGCTGCTGGCGATGTCGAACTGAACCGAGCCGGTACCGGACAGATACCGAACCGTGCCGCGGCGATACCACGTGCCGAGCCGGTCAGGTCAGCAGCAACCGCTCCAGGCGACGAGCGGTGACCGCCACGCCCACCACGGCCATCACCACGAAGTACGCCGCATGTCCGAGCATGCTCACGTCGACCGCGCCCAGCGTCAGGCCACGGATCAGCTCGATGCCGTGGTAGAGCGGCAGGCATTCCACCAGGATCTGCACCGCCCGGGGGTAGACGTCCAGCGGGTAGAACGTGGTGGAGAACAAGAACATCGGCATCAGCGACATGGTGACCCAGTCCAGGTGCTGGAATGTCCGCAGGAATGTGCAGATCGCCATGCCGACCGCGGCGAATCCGAACGCGATCAGGATGGCGCCCGGCACCGCCAGCGCCGCCCACGGCGAGTACAGCAGCCCCATGGCGGCCATCACGATCTCGAACGTCACCGCATAGGCCGCGCCCCGCCCGAGCGCCCAGCCGATCTCCCCCAGCGCCACATCCATCGGGCCGAGGGACGTGGCCAGCATGGCGTCGTAGGTCTTGGCGTAGCGCAGCTTGAAGAACACGTTCACGGTGGAGTCGAACACCGCGCCGTTCATGGCGGAGGTGGCCAGCAGCCCGGGTGCGATGAAGGCCGCATACGCGACCGGGCCGGTGGGGCCCTGCACCGTGCCGATCAGCGAGCCCATCCCGGCACCCATCGCCAGCAGGTAGAACAGCGGCTCGAAGAACCCTGAGATCAGCGTCCACTTGAACGTCCGGGAGGTGTGCAGCGACCGCTCCATCACCACATGGGACCGGCCGGCGTACATCCGAACCGGAATGATGCGCAGCAACAACTCACCCGATGCCCCGGCACGAGGGTGAGGCGCATCTCGCGGGGCCTGGCCGGTCGACTCCGTCACCGCTACCCGATCGCTTGCCTGCCACGCCATGTCAGGACGCCAACCTGATCCGGAACCGCCGCCGCGCCACCGCGAAACCGCCACCAGCAACGCCACCAGTACCACCAGGTGCATCGTCACCTGCCAGCCGGGCAGCCCACCCAGCGCGGCATCCCGGGCCAGCTCGTTGCCGTGCCACAGCGGCGAGGCGACCGCCAGCCAGCGCACCGCCCATGGCAGCTGGCTGATCGGAAAGAACGACGCGGAGAACAGCGAGGCGGGGATCACCCCGAACCGGAGCACCAGATTGAACGCCGTCGGGGCGTCGTCGTCCAGCACCGCGGACAACGCCAGAATCCATACCCCGACCGACATGGCCGTCAACACGGCGATCGGGATCATCAGCACCCCGGCCGGGCCACCGGCCGCGCCGAAGGCCAGCAGCACCAGGTAGTACAAGACCGCCGACAGTCCGAGCCTGGTGGAGATGTACATCACGTGAGCGTCGGCCGCGACCTCCGGGGTGACGGGAGTCGACGTGATACCCCACAGGGTGCGCTGCCACTTGATCCGGCCGAACGCCCCGAACGAGCACTCGGAGAACGCGATCTGCAGGGCAGCCGCGCACAGCAGCGCGGGCGCGATGTAGTCGACATACCGCACCCCGCCGAGCACCGCGGTGCCCCGCGAGCTGATCAGCGAGCCCAGGCCCAGGCCCAGCGCGAGCAGGTAGAGCAGCGGCCCACCGACCGCCTCGGCGATGCCCGAGACGAAGTACGGCCGCCACTGGCGCATCAGGTACTCCCACACCCGCACCCGGTAGGTCCAGGCGGTGACGGGGTGTGTGGCGCCGTGCGATCTCACCGCCACGGTTCCGGAAAGCTGTTGATCCATCTGGGAACTCACCTACTCGACCAGACTTCGCCCGGTCAGGTGCAAGAACACATCCTCCAGGGTGGACCGACGCACCAGGGTGGCGGCCGGCTCGATCCCGGCGGCCGCGACCGCCTCCAGCGTGGCGTCGCCGTGCGGCGTGTACAGCAGCAGCCGGTCCGGCAGCACCTCCAGCCGGTCCACCAGCGCTTCGGCGACCGGCTGCGCCATCAGCTGCGCGCCCGGCTCGAACCGCAGCTCCACCACCTCCCGGGTCGAATACCGTGCGATCAGCTCGGCCGGCGAGCCTTCGGCGACGATCAGGCCGTGATCCATCACCACCAGCCGGTCGCACAACTGCTCGGCCTCGTCCATGTAGTGCGTGGTCAGCACCAGCGTCACGCCCTGCTGCTTGAGCCGGAACAGCCTGTCCCACACGACGTGCCGCGCCTGCGGGTCCAGCCCGGTGGTGGGCTCGTCCAGCAGCAGCAGATCCGGGTCGTTGACCAGGGCCCGAGCGATGGTCAGGCGGCGCTTCATCCCGCCGGAGAGCGCCGTCACCTTGGCGGTGGCCTTCTCGGTGAGCTGGGCGAATTCCAGCAGCTCGGTGGCCTTGGCCCGGCAATAGGCTCGGGAGAAGCCGAAGTACCGCGCGTAGATGTACAGGTTCTCGGTGACGGTGAGCTCTTCGTCCAGGTTGTCCTGCTGCGGCACCACACCGAGCCGGTCGCGGATGCGGACGCCGTCCCGCTCCGGATCCAGGCCCAGGATGGCCAGGTCTCCGCCGGACCGCGGCGAGGTGCAGGCGACTATGCGCATGGTGGACGACTTGCCGGCGCCGTTGGGGCCGAGAAAGCCGAACGCCTGCCCGCGAGGGACGGTGACGTCGATGCCCTTCACGGCCTCAACCGTGGCGCCACCCTTGACCTGAAAGCTCTTGGTCAGGGTGCGGGCGGCGATCATCGGTGCCGCCGGCGAAGCGGCCGGGCTCGCCATCGGCGTCGACCCGGCTCCGGATGGTCCTGCGGTCCTGGTGTCCCCCACGAGGCGCCACAGTACCTGCGCGGGCCGACAGCGCCGATCGGGTTTTTCCGCCGGCCGTCACACGGTGGGTGCCGGTAGAATGCGACAAAGCCCCGCCGACAAGCGGGGCTGGTCCGGCCGGGTAGGGGGTGCGTGATGCGTCGACTCCGCGGCCGCATGGCACTGGTGGCCGCGGTGATGACCATGCCGTCCGTGCTGCTGGCCCCGGCCGCCTGGGCCGGTGACGGCGCCGGCGCGGCTGGCCCGGTGACGGAAAGCCCGGCCGGCACCGGATCCGACCCCGGGGCGGGGCCGCTGGCGCTGGCACACACCGGCCTGGACGTCACCATGCCGATGATCGTCGGACTGGCGGTGCTGCTGGTCGGAACGCTGCTGGTGGCCTGGGCCGTGCTGCACGGCTCGCGATCGCGCGGTTCACACTCCTGACGCTGCCCGGTCGGTCACGCTGGCACCTGGCCAGCCTGGTTGCGGGGCGGTGCCCGCGTGATCGGTGCCCAGTGGGCGCGCGATCAGGCGAGCGGGCCGAACCAGAGCGCGATCTCGCGGGCGGCGGACTCCGGCGAGTCCGACCCGTGCACCAGATTGAACTGGGTGACCAGGGCAAAGTCGCCGCGGATGCTGCCCGGGGTGGCCTTCTCCACCGGGTCGGTGCCGCCGGCCAGTTGCCGCCAGCCGGCGATGGCCCGCTCCCCCTCGACGACCGCCGCCACCAGCGGGCCTCCGGTGATGAACTCCACCAGCGAGTCGAAGAACGGCTTGCCCACGTGCTCGGCGTAGTGCGCCTTCGCGAGTTCGACGTCGACGGTGCGCAGGTCCATCGCGACCAGGGTCAGGCCCTTGCGCTCGATGCGGGCGATGATCTCGCCTACCAGTCCGCGCCGCACCCCGTCGGGCTTGATGAGCACCAGGGTCCGCTCTGTCACGTCGTGTTACTCCCGTTCTCGCGCTTGCTACCGGCGCACTCGGCCGGGCGGCCCCCCACCGGGGGGCAGTGGGCAGACTATCGGTCCTGACCCGTCGTAGACCCCGGCGCGTCGCCGAAGGAGAGCAGGCCGGCCGCGAGGCGCCGGCGAAACTCACGACGCATCCACAGCACGAGTGCCCACACGATGGCGAACACGATGCCCATCACGCCGAGCGAGGCGTTGATCGCCCAGCAGGCGACCAGGAGCGCCTGCAGCGCCAGGATCACCGCGACGGCGTAGGGCCTGCGCACCAGCGCGCAGGTCAGGAGGTGCGCCAGCGCCAACGCGCAGATCAACACCACACCGACCGGCCCGGTCCCGCCTCCGGTGTTCTCGGCGACCGGGATGCCCAACAGGATGACGATGGCCTCGAGGATCAGGATCGCCGACATCACGCCGCGCAGGCCGCGCTCCGGGTCGGAAGGGCGGCCGGCAGGGGCAGGTGGTGTGCTCACGCGGGGTCCAGGCCGGCCAGCGCGCGGCCGTCGCCGGCCGAGACCACCGATCCGGTGATCAGGACCGCCGCGCCCGGGGCCGCCTCGGGGTCATCCTCGGCCAGGTCCACGGCCAGCGCGATCGCCTCATCCATCCGCGCGGCGGTGTGCACCCGGTGCTCGCCGAACACGTCATTCGCCAGCTCGGCAAGGTCATCCGTCGGCATCGAGCGCGGTGACGAGTTCACCGTCACCACCACCTCGTCGAACGAGTCGGCCAGCGCCTCCAGTACGCCGCGCACGTCCTTGTCGGCCATCACGGCCAGCACGCCAACCAGCCGGGTGAAGGAAAACTCCTCGCCCAGCGCAATCGCCAGGGCCCGGGCACCGTGCGGGTTGTGCGCGGCATCGATGAAGATCATCGGCGAGGTGCGCACCCGCTCCAACCGGCCCGGCGAGGCCGCCTGCGCGAATCCGTCCTGCACCGTGGTCAGGTCCAGCGAGCGGTCCCGGCCGGCACCGAGGAATGCCTCGACGGCGGCGAGGGCCACCGCCGCATTGCCCGCCTGGTGCGCGCCGTGCAGCGGCAGGAACACCTCCGGGTAGACCGCCGAGAGTCCCTGCAACGTCAGCAGTTGGCCGCCGACGGCGACGCTGCGCTCGGCGACGGCGAACTCGGAGCCGAACCGGGCGACGGTGGCATCCTGCTGCACGGCGCGCCGCAGCAGCACCGTCATCGCCTCCGGCTCCTGCGCTCCGATCACCGCGGTGGCACCCTGCTTGATGATGCCGGCCTTGTTGCCGGCGATGGAGACCAGATCCGGCCCCAGGTAATTGATGTGGTCGATGCCGATGGGCGTGACGACGGCAACGGTCGCGTCGACCACGTTGGTGGAGTCCCACGTCCCGCCGATGCCCACCTCGATGATTCCGACGTCCACCGGTGCGTCGGCGAACGCCGCATAGGCCATCGCGGTGAGGATCTCGAATTTGGACAGCGGTACCCCGCCGGAGCGGGCGCTCGCCGCGTCGACCATGTCGACGTAGGGGGCGATATCGCCGAAGGTCTGCACGTACCGCTCGTCGTCGATCGGCATGCCGTCCAGGCTGATCCGCTCGGTGACCTTCTGCAGGTGCGGCGAGGTGAACCGTCCGGTGCGCAGTCCCATGGCGGTCAGCAGCGCGTCGATCATCCGAGCGACGCTGGTCTTGCCGTTCGTGCCGGCAATCTGGATCACCGGGTAGGCGCGCTGCGGGTTGCCCAGCAGGTCGAGCAGCGCCGTGATCCGGGCCAGTGTCGGTTCGATGTGGGTCTCCGGCCAGCGCCGGTTGAGCGCGGCCTCGACGGCGGCGAGCGTCAGCGGCGGGAAATCAGGGACCAGCTCGCTGGTCTGGTCGTCCAGGTCGGCCGTCGCCGAGGTCGCCTCCGGCGTTTCAGCAGCACCTACATCCGGGTCGTCACCGGCAGGCTCCCCCAGGCCCGGGGTGAGGCCGCGCAGGTACTCCGCCAGATCCTCGGGATCACCGGCGCCGTTGCCCGAGGTGGTCACGCCGTGCCGTTCACGGTGCCGCCGAGTTCCGCCAGCCGAGCGGTGAGCCGGTCGATCTCCGCCGCGGCGGCGGCGTGCCGGGCCCGGATCTTCGCCACCACCGGCTCAGGCGCCTTGGCCAGGAACGCCGAGTTGTCCAGCTTGCCGGCAGTTTGCGCGAGTTCCTTGCGGGCGTCGGTGAGATCTCGCTGTGCCCGGGCGGTCTCGGCCGCGACGTCGATGGTCTCGGAAGTGTCGATGTGCACAGTGACGGTGCCGGTGGCGAGGGCGACCTCCAGTGCGGCGGTCGGTGCGAACGCATCGGCCACCGGACCAAAGCGGCCCAGCGTCAACGCGCTGCGGGTGACGAACCCGCCGGCGTCCTGCCCGTCCCGGTCGCCGGACCAGTCAATCCGCGCCGGCACCTTGCGGCCGGGCGGCAGGCCCTGGTCGGCACGGAACCGGCGGATCTCGGTGACCAGCTTGATGGTGTCGGCGATCTGCGCGGCCGCCTGCGGATCGGGGACGGTGCCGGACTGTGTCGGCCAGGAGGTGGTCACCAGGGTCTCGCCGCCGGTGAGCTGGGTCCACAACGACTCGGTGACGAACGGCACGAACGGGTGCAGCAGTCGCAGCAGGGTGTCCAGCACGGTCCCCAGCACCGCCCGGGTGTGGTCGGCGACCGCACCACCGGATTGCAGCGGCGCCTTGGCCAGTTCCACGTACCAGTCGCAGAATTCGTCCCAGGCGAAGTGGTAGAGGCCCTCGGCCGCCTTGGCGAACTGGAAATCGACCAACAGCGTGGTGGTCTCGGCCACCACCGCGTCCAGCCGGTCCAGGATCCACCGGTCGGCAGCGGATCCGGCAGCGGGATCGATCGGCGCATCCGGCACCCGCGCGCCGTTGAGCAACGCGAAGCGGGTGGCGTTGTGCAGCTTGGAGCAGAAGCTCTTCGCGCCGCGCACCCAGTCCTCGGCGATGGCCTGGTCGGTGCCGGGGTTGGCGCCGCGGGCCAGGGTGAAGCGCACCGCATCCGCGCCGTAGGTGTCGATCCAGGCCAGCGGATCGACCACATTGCCGCGGGACTTGCTCATCTTGCGGCCGCGCTCGTCGCGCACCAGGCCGTGCAGCGCCACCACGTCAAAGGGTTGCGCGCCACGCTCGTTGCCGTCCATGGCGTGCAGGCCCATCATCATCATCCGGGCTACCCAGAAGAACAGGATGTCGTAGCCGGTGACCAGCACACTGGTCGGGTAGAACGCCCGCAGCGTGTCGGTGTGCTCCGGCCAACCCATGGTGGAAAACGGCCACAGCGCCGAGGAGAACCAGGTGTCCAGCACGTCCTCGTCCTGCGCCCAGCCCTCGCCCGGCGGTTCCTCGTCCGGTCCCACGCACCGCATCTCGCCGCCGGGCCCATACCACACCGGGATCCGGTGGCCCCACCACAGCTGGCGGGAGATGGTCCAGTCGTGCATGTGGTCGACCCAGTCGAAGTACCGGGCGGCCATCTCCGGTGGGTGAATCCGGGTGCGGCCGTCCCGCACCGCGTCGCCAGCCGCCTGGGCCAGCGGGGCCACCTTGACGAACCACTGCAGGCTCAGCCGGGGCTCCACCACGTCGTCGGAACGCGAGCAGTGCCCCACGGCATGCACGAACGGGCTCTTCTCCGCGACCACACGGCCCTCGCGGGCCAGCGCGGCCTTCACCGCGGCGCGCGCTTCGAACCGGTCCATGCCGTCGAAAGCCGTTCCGGTGCCGGTGATGTGGGCGTCCGGGGTGAGGATGTCGATGGCCGGCAGGTGGTGGCGCTGCGCGATGTCGAAGTCGTTGGGGTCGTGCGCCGGGGTGACCTTCACCGCGCCGGTGCCGAACTCGGGCTCCACGTGATCGTCTGCCACGATGGGGATCTCGCGTCCCACCAGGGGCAGCGTCACGGTCCGGCCGACCAGGTCGGCGTACCGCTCGTCGTCGGGGTGCACGGCGATGGCCGTATCCCCCAGCATGGTCTCGACCCGGGTGGTGGCCACCACGATCGAGAACGCTTCACCGCCGTCACCGTCAGCGCTGTCATAACGAATGCTGACCAGTTCACCGGCGTCGTCGATGTGCTCCACCTCGATGTCGGACAGGGCCGTCTGGCAGCCCGGGCACCAGTTGGTGATCCGCTTGGCGCGGTAGATCAGGCCATCGTCGTAGAGCCGCTTGAAAATGGTCTGCACTGCCGCGGACAGCCCGTCGTCCAGGGTGAACCGCTCGCGCGACCAGTCCACCGAGTCGCCCAGCCGGCGCATCTGGCCGAGGATCGCGCCACCGGACTCGTGCTTCCAGTCCCACACCTTCTGCACGAACAGGTCCCGGCCGAAGTCGTGCCGGGTCTTACCGTCTACCGCCAGCTGGCGTTCCACCAAGGTCTGGGTCGCGATGCCGGCATGGTCCATGCCGGGCAGCCACAGGACCTCGTCACCGCTCATCCGGTGCCAGCGGGACAGGATGTCCATCAACGTGTGATCCAGCGCGTGCCCGACGTGCAGGTTGCCGGTGACGTTCGGCGGCGGCAGCACGATCGAGAACGGCCGCCGCTCGCCGGACAACACCCGCTGCTCGTCGGCGCGAAAGTAGCCCGCGTCCACCCACCGCCGGTAGGTCGATACCTCGACGGCAGCCGGGTCGTACTGGGTCGGCAGCGCCGACAGTGTCGCGGGGCTCGCAGGGGCGGTATCGGTCACGGTGCCAGTTTAGGTGGGCGGGCGAAGCGCTGTGGCCGGGCGGTGACGGTGCCCCGGCGACCGGTGTCGCGGTGCGCCAGGCGACGCCGAACGGCGCGAGCATCCTCCGACGTGCCGGTCCGGTCGATCGCTGGTCCGTCCGGCCAGTTCCGCGTGAGAACTGCGGCTAGATCCGTGTATCTGAAGCGGCTAATTCCTAGGGGAACCGCCGGCTGACTGCGAGGTCAGGTATCGTTGACGGATGGCTGAGTTGATCCCTCGCCGCCTGGTGACGGTGCTCCGACAGCGCGTCGACGAGACGCCGGTCCTCCTGTTGGAGGGTCCGCGGAGAGCTACGACTCCTTGCCCAAGGGGACGCAGGCGCTGACCGGCCGCATACAACGGCTATCGGTCATGCCGTTCACGCAGACCGAAATTGACGGCACCGATAATCACTTCATCGAGCGTGCGTTCGCGTCCGAGATCGCGCATACTGCGACGCCGGCGGCGACGACGCGCGCTGACTACATCGACCGGGTGGTACGAGGCGGTATGCCGCTCGCGCTCGCTGCGAGCACTGTCGACGCCCGCACTCGTTGGCTGCAAGCACATGTGCGGCAGTCGCTGCAGCGAGACGCCGGAGAGATCCGACGCATCCACCGCAAGGCCGACTTGCGGCAGATCTTCACCCGCATCGTCGGTCAGGCGGCCGGACTGCTCAACGTCAGCAAGGTCGCTCAGGGGCTGGAATCATCGCGGGACACCGCAGCCGTTATGTCGAGCTGCTGGAGTCCCTGTTCCTGGTCAGCACGCTGCCGGCATGGGGGACCACAGTGTCGTCGCGGAGCGTATCGGCGCCGAAGGTACACGTCGTGGACTCTGGTGTCGGCCGGTCACTGGCGTACCCGTGATGATGATGAGGTCGACCTCGTCCTGGAGCGCCACGACGGAGCTGTCGTCGGCATCGAAATCAAGGCTGGCGAGCGAGTGGAGAGCAAACAACTCTCGGGGCTGAGGAAGCTGCGGAGTCGGCTTGGGTCCGCCTTTGTCGCAGGGATCGCGTTCCACCTCGGCCAAGTCGGCTATCAGGCAGAGGACCGCATCCACTCGCTCCCCCTTGACCGGCTCTGGATCTGACTCGCCGCCGACCCGAATGCCGTTCCCGACTCGAATGCAGCCCATGGCCTGGACTGTGCACACTCGAAATGAACGGGTGGGGGGCGTGAAAGCAACTGTGCGCGATGCTGATGACACACCAACGCCCAGGCGGTGACGGAGCGACAGCGCCGGGATCAGTAGGAGCGGGGCATGCCCAGGGTGTGCGCGGCGATGTAGTTGAGCACCATCTCCCGGTTGACCGGAGCGATCTGCAGCAGCCGGGCCATGCCATGCAACGGCATCAGGCCGAATTCCGCCGATAGCCCGTTGCCGCCGTGCGCCTGGATGGCCGCGTCGACCGCCGACACGGCCGCCTCGGCGGCGGCGTATTTGGCCATGTTCGACGCCTCGCCCGCCGGCCGGCCGGCGTCGTGCAACCAGGCGGCCTTGCCCAGCATCAGCGCCGCAAGCTCCACGTCGATGGCGGCCTTCGCGAGCGGGTGTGCCACGCCCTGGTGGGTGGCCAGCGGCACTCCCCACACGGACCGGTCGGAGGTATAGCGGGCCGCGGCCTGCACCGCGAACCGGCCGATGCCCACGCACAGCGCCGCGGCGGTGATGCGTTCCGGGTTCAGCCCGTCGAACAGCAGCGCCAGACCCGCTCCGTCGTCACCGACCCGGGCCGTGGCCGGCACCCGGACGTCGTCGTAGAACAGGGTGAACTGCCGGTCCGGGATCTGCGCGGCCACCTCCAGCCGGCTCGCCTGCAGGCCGGGCGCGTCGGTGGGCACGATGAAAAGGCTCAGTCGCGCCTTGCCGGTGGCCTCGTCCCGGCCGGTGGCGGCCACGGTCAGGACCGCCGCGGATTCGTCGACACCGGAGATGTAGTACTTGCTGCCGGAGATCAGGTAGTCGTCGGTGCCGTCGGCGGCCCGGCGGGCCGTGGTGGCGATGCGGTGCGAGTTGGAGCCGGCGTCCGGCTCGGTGATGGCAAAGGCCATCTTGGTCGACCCGTCGGCCATGGCGGTCAGCCAGCGTTGCTGCTGTTCGTCGCTGCCGTGCCGGGCCAGGATCTCCACGCTGATGGCGCTGGAGACCAGCAGCAGCAGCAGCGGGCAGCCGGCCGACGCGGACGCCTCGGCGACCACCGCGAGCTCGCTCATGCCGGCCCCCCCGCCGCCGAATCGTTGCGGCACGTTGATGCCGATAAAGCCGGCCTGGCCCAGCTCGGACCACAGCTCGGTCTGCGGGGTCGAGGTGCGGCCCCGCTCGGCGTACTCGGCCAGGCCGTGCCGGGCGGTGATCTCCCGGACCGCCTGGCGGATCTCGGCGTATTCGGGTGGTTCGGCGAAGTCGCTCACACCACCCAGGATGCCAGAAGTGAACCGCGGTTAACAAGCAGTGAGGCTGGCTGCTACGTCACTCCTCGGCGAGCGGCATGGGTCCGTAGACGGCGCGGCCGCCGTTGAACAACGTCACCGCCTCGACGCCGCCCTCCGCCAGCTCGTCGAAGTGCTCGGCAAGCCATTGCTCGGCCAACTGCTGGGAGGAGAACCGCGCCGACGGTTCGCTAAGGGCGACACCGGCCTCGTCGATTCCCTGCCATCGCCACACCGGCGCATCCCCATCCGGATCGAGCATCGCAGACCACCTTTCGGGACGTCGCACCCTGCCGGGTGCCGCGCGGCCGTACGCGGGCCGCGCGGCACCCGGCGGCGACGGTAGCGTGAGCGCCGGGCTGGGTCGAGCCGCCCTGCCCTACCGGATGGAGGCAGCATGACAGCGTGGACGTCGATCACGGCGCCCGAGCACCACTTCGCCGTCGAGTGCGCCCGGCGTCGCGGGCTGCTGCCGGCCGGTGCCTTGGGCGGGTTCGGCGAGACCGTGGACCGGATGGCCGCCGCCCGTGGCTCGTCTCTCGGACACCTCGCGCCGGAGCGGGTGGTGCTGGTGGCTTTTGCCGCCGACCACGGCATCGCCTACGCCGGCGTCTCGGCCTACCCGCCCACCGCGACCGCCTCGCGGATCACCGATCTCGCGTCCGGGGTGGGGCCGATCGCTGCGCTGGCGTCGGATGCGGGCGTGGTGGTGCGGACCGTGGATGTGGCGGTCCGCGGAGATCTCACCGACTCCGCCGTGGATACCTCGCACCGAGTGCGGTCGGCCTGCGGTCGCATCGACATGCAGGATGCGCTGTCGGCCGAGGAACTCCAGCAGTGCTTCGATGCGGGCATCGCGATGGCGGATGCCGAGGTGGACGGCGGGGCAGACCTGTTGATCGGCGCGGTGTGCGGCGTCGCGGTGAGCACCCCCACCGCGGCGGTGGTCTCGGCGGTGACGGGCATCGAGCCGGTGGACGCCACCACCCGCGGCTCGGGCATCGACGACCAGGGATGGATCGCCAAGTGCGAGGCCGTGCGGGACGCCCGGTTCCGGGCCAGGGACAGCTACGGCGACGCCTCCGATCTGCTGCGCATCGCCGGCGGGCCGGATCTTGCGGCGCTGACCGCGTTCATCGCGCGGGCGGCGGCCCGGCGTACCCCGGTGCTGATCGACGACGTTCCCTCGGCGCTGTGTGCGGTGCTGGCGAACCGGCTGGCGCCCGGCACCGACGGCTATGTTCTGGCCGCCGACACGGTGCCAGAGCGCACCTACGCCAGGCTGCTGCAGCTACTGGGCACCTCGGCGATCTCGACCCATCAGATCGGTCTCGGATCCGGGGCGGGCGCACTGTTGGCGGTGCCGGCGCTGCGATCCGCGGCCCGGTTGGTCGACCGGGTGGACCAGTTCGGCGTGGCCGAGCGCGACGAGCACGCGATCGACGCCTGGGACGCGGAACTGCTGTAGGACTGCACTCGGCGACGCCCGAAGCAGGGCGGGAATGTCCGAAAGGCCGTTCCCGCGGGAACGCTCCGGGCCGTCAGTCCAGGCGCCAGTCGATCGGTTCGCCGCCCTGTCGGACCAGCAGCTCGTTGGCGCGGGAGAACGGGCGGGAGCCGAAGAACCCGCGCGAGGCGGACAGCGGTGACGGGTGCGGCGAGGCGATCGCCGGCACATCGCCGAGCGCCGGCCGCAGCGACTGGGCGTCCCGGCCCCACAGGATCGCCACCAACGGCCCGCCGCGCCGGACCAGGGCCGCGATGGCGGCATCCGTCACCGCCTCCCATCCCTTGCCCCGATGCGAGGCGGGCGCACCCGGTGCGACGGTCAGCACCCGGTTGAGCAGCACCACGCCCTGCCGGCTCCAGGCCGTCAGGTCGCCGTGCTCCGGCGGTTCGACACCCAGGTCGGCGCGCAGCTCGGTGTAGATGTTGGCCAGCGACCGGGGAATCGGGCGCACGGCACGGTCAACGGCGAACGACAGCCCGATCGGATGGCCCGGTGTGGGATAGGGATCCTGGCCGACGATGAGCACCCGGGCCTGGTCCAGCGGGGCGCTGAACGCGCGCAGGATGTTCTGCCCGGCCGGCAGATACCTGCGGCCGGCGGCCACCTCCGCCCTCAGGAACTCCCCCATGGCCGAGATCCGGCCGGCCACCGGCATCAGCGCGTCGGCCCACCCCGGGTCGATGATCTCGGCGAGCGGGCGGGGCACGGTGGGCAACCTACCGCGCCGGGCGGAAGTGGTCCCAGCCCGGCTCGCCCTCGTATGCCGCGCCGTCGACGGTGACGCCCGACCCCGCGCCGACCGCACCGATCACCTGCCACGGGGCCGGCAGATCGGTGCCCGCCGGGAACGTGGCGGCCAGGGCGTGGTCATCGCCTCCGGTCAGCAACCAGCCCAGCGGATCCTTGCCCAGTGCCGATCCGACCTCGACCAGCCGACCCGGCACCGGCAACGCGACCGCGCGAACGTCGATGGCCACCCCGGAGGCGTCCGCGATGTGTCCCAGGTCGGCCAGTAGGCCGTCGGACACGTCGATCATCGCGGTGGCCCCCGCTGCGGCGCCGAGCGGGCCGGCGGCCAGCGGCGGCTCGGGCACCTTGTAGGCGCCGACCACGGCGGCCGGGGAGCGGAATCCGCGAGACAGCACGGCCAGCCCGGCCGCCGCCCAGCCGACCCGGCCGGCCAGCGCGACGATGTCCCCCGGCTGAGCCCCGGATCGCAGCACCGGCGGGGCCCCGCGCAGGTCCCCAAGCACCGTCACCGCCAGGGTCAGCCGGTCGGCACGGGTCAGGTCCCCACCCACCAGGCCGGCGCCCAGTTCGGCGGCGGCGGCGGACAGGCCGGCGCCGACGGCGGTGACGAGATCCGTCGGGGTGTCCGGCGGTGCGGCGAGCGCGACCACCAGCGCGGTCGGCACCGCGCCCATGGCGCAGATGTCGGCCATGGCCGCCAGCGCGGCGCGCCGGCCGATCTGCTGCCCTGTCGCCCAGTCGGTGCGAAAGTGCACCCCATCGACCAGCATGTCGGTGCTGATCACCACCCGACCGTCCGGCGCGGCGAGCACGGCGGCGTCGTCGCCCGGCCCGATCTCGGTCCCCGCGGGAACCGGCAGGTTCGCCGTCAGCGCGTCGATGACGGCGAACTCCCCCGTCCCGGCCAGGGTGCCCGGGGTCCCGCCGGCCGACGCGGCTCCGGGCTGGGCGCCCGTTGCCGGTCCTCGGCGGGGAGGCTGCTGCGCTACCACGTCTGCTCCTTAACCCGGCCAGGTCGGCGAACCGGTCGCAGTGACGGTACCCATGCCCGACGGTCCGGGCGGATCCGGACGCGCCGGGGCCCGCACGCAGATGCCGCCCGAGCCCACGGGATGCGCCGCCGCATCGCGGGCTCAGCGCGGCTCCCGGGCGGCTCCCGGGCGGCGGTGCGCCGACGCGGCCGATAGGCTGCAGGCGTCCGCACCGGCCGCACCCGGCCCGACGGCTTCGCAGAGAGGGGCACCGAAGTGGTCCAGGCCTACATCTTGATTCAGACCGGCGTCGGTCAGGCGGCCGATGTCGCGGGTCGGATCCGGGACATCCCCGGTGTGATCAGCGCCGAGGACGTCACTGGGCCCTACGACGTGGTGGTGCGCGCCGAGGCGAACTCGGTAGACGAGCTCGGCAAGCTGGTGGTCGCGCGGGTGCAGGGCGTGGAGGGCATCACCCGGACCCTGACCTGCCCGGTCGTCAACCTCTAGACAACTCGGAGCACCACTCGGCATGGCCGATTCACCACACCGGCCAGACCCGGCCGGCGAGCACGCGCCGGCGGCGCTGATGACCGCGGGCTCGCGGGCGTCCCGGCTGCCGGTGGCGATCATTGTCGCGGCGCTGCTGCTCACCGTCGCCACCATCGCCACGGTGCTGGTGCTGGCCGGCCGCGCCCGCACCGCGGCGAACGCCCCGGACACCGGCCCGCTGGTGGTGCCCGCCGCGCCCGCGCCCGGCGCCGACGGCCGGTACTGCGACGCGCTGATCCAGGAGCTGCCCGACCGCCTGATCTCCCTGCCCCGCCGCCCGCTGACCGATCCGGGGCCGGGAGTGGCGGCCTGGGGAGATCCCGCGGTGATCCTGCGCTGCGGGCTGCCCGATCCGCGCGAACTGACCTGCGAGGCCGCGCTGACCCAGTTCACCGACGCCCGCGGCGGATCGGTCGCCTGGCTGCGGCTGTCCGACCCCTCGGCGGTGACGTACATCGCCGTGGACCGCCCGGTGCGGATCGCCGTCACCCTGCCGCCCGGCACCGGCATCGGACCCGTGCAGCAGTTGTCCGAGCTGATCGCGGCCGATCTGCCCGCCCGGCCGGTGTGCACCGGCGGCGTCGTCACCCCCGCCGACAACTCCTGACGGCCGGCGATTATCAGCCGGCCGGCCGTTCAGCGCAGCCCGGTGCCGCGCGCCAGCGCCGTCTGTACCAGGGTGCTCAGCAGCTCTGGGTAACTCATCCCGGCGGCCTGCCACATCCGCGGGTACATGGAGATGGGGGTGAACCCGGGCATGGTGTTGATCTCGTTGATCGTCACGGCGGCGTCCTCACCGACGAAGAAGTCCACCCGGGCCAGGCCCTGCGCGCCCAGCGCCTCGAAGGCGCGCACCGCGGCCTCCCGCACCGACCGCTCCACCGGTTCGGGCAGGCCCGCCGGGATGTCGAACGTCGTGACGTCGTCGAGATACTTGGCATCAAAGTCGTAGAACCGGCCGTCGCCGGCGACGTGGATCTCGGCGGTCGGCGACGCCTGCACCCGGCCATCCGGGAACTCCAACACCCCGCACTCGATCTCCCGTCCGGACACCGCGGACTCCACCAGCACCTTGGGATCCTGCCGACGGGCGATGGCCACCGCCTCGTCCAACCCTGCCCAGTCGTCCACCCGGGAAACCCCCAGCGACGACCCGGCGCGAGCCGGCTTGACGAACACCGGCAGGCCCAGCCGACCTCGTTCTGCCTGCGGCAGGGTGTCGGCCGCGGGACGGAGCACCGCGTAGGGCGCCACGGGGAGCCCGGCAACCGTCAGCAGCTTCTTGGTGAACTCCTTGTCCATGGCGGCGGCGGAGGCCAGCACGCCGGGGCCCACGTACGGCAGATTCACCAGCTCCAGCAGGCCCTGCAGGGTGCCGTCCTCGCCGTACGGGCCGTGCAGCAGCGGGAACACCACGTCCACGTCCAGCGCCGATCCGGGAGCAGAGACCGCCGGGCCGGCCGGCACGGTCAGCGCGCCGGGGCCGGATCCCGTGCGCAGCATCACCTCCGTGCCGTCGGTGACCTCCGGCAGCGTTCGGTCGGTGATCGAGGGCACGGCCCCTGGGTCCATCTGCAGCCAGCGCCCGGCCGGCGTGATGCCGATCGCCGTGACGTCGAACAGGTCCCGATCCAGATTGGCCAGCACGCTGGCGGCCGAGGTGCACGACACCGCATGCTCGCCGCTGCGCCCGCCGTAGATCACCGCTACCCGAATTCGCCGTTCCGACATGGGTCACACACTACGGACCCGGGCATCTCACTCCGCGCTATACGGGCCGTCCATCAGCATGCGAATCATCTCCTGGGGCGGCATCTGCTGGTAGCACACCCGGTACACCCCTTCGGTGATCGGCATGTCGACCCCGTGCCGCAGCGCCAGATCGCGCACCGAGCGGCAGCTGGCGACCCCCTCGGCCACCTGCCCGCCGGCGGCACCCAGCGCGGCGTCCAGGGTCATCCCGGTGCCCAGCCGATGGCCCAGCGACCGGTTGCGCGACAGCGGTGACGAGCACGTGGCGACCAGGTCGCCCAGGCCGGCGAGCCCGGCAAAGGTGGCGGCCAGCGCACCCAGCTTCTCGCCCAGCTTGGTCAGTTCCGCCAATCCTCGGGTGATCAGCGAGGCGCTGGTGTTGCCGCCGAGGGCGAGCCCGTCGGCGATGCCACAGGCCAGCGCGATGACATTCTTCCCGGTGCCGGCGATCTCGGCCCCCACCACGTCGGTGATGGTGTACGGCCGGAAGTACCGGTTGCCGCTGGCCCGCTGCACCGCGGTGGCGCCCGCCCGATCCCGGCAGGCCAGCACGGTCGTGGTGGGCTGGCCCAGGGCGATCTCCTTGGCCAGGTTCGGCCCGGTGAGCACCACGATGCGGTCCGGGTTCACCCGCCCGACCTGGGCCACCAGCTCGCTCATCCGCAACCCGGTGCCGACCTCGATGCCCTTGGCCAGCGATATCACCGGGCCGGACTCGGGCAACAGGTCGCGGAACACCGTCAGGTTCTCCCGCAGCGCCTGGCTCGGCACGGCCAGCACGACCGCGTCCACCTGCACCAGGGCCGACTCCAGATCGACGGTGGCATCCAGGCGGCCCGGCAGCCGCACGCCCGGCAGGTAGTCGGGATTGTGCCGCTCCGAGGTAATCGCGTCGGCCACCGTCTCGCGTCGGCACCACAGCACCACGTCCCGGCCAGCGTCGGCCAGCACCTTGGCGTACGCGGTTCCCCATGATCCGGCGCCCAGCACCGCGACGCGCTGGATGTCCCTTGTCGGCGGCCGCGTCACCGGCCAGGCCCCTCCTCGGTGCGCTGCGCCGCCCGCGCCGCCTTCTTCGGGTCGAAGAACTCGGTCGGCGGCGCCTCCCCGCGCAGTTCGGCGACCATGTCCCGGATCCGACCCATGATCAGGTACGAGACGTCGCGAATCGCTCGGGTGTCCACCGGCTTGCCGCGCCAGGCGGACAGGTCGATCGGCTCGCCCGCGACCACGTGCACGTCCTTGCGCGGCAGCGGGCGCAGCCGCATCCCGCTGCCGTAGGAGGTGTACACCAGATGCGATCCCCAGTGCGCCACCGGAATCACCGGAAAGTCTCCGGCCAGGGCCAGTGCCGCCACCCCCGGGCGCGGCCGCATCGGCCACAGCGCCGGATCTTTGGTCACCGTCCCCTCGGGATAGATCAGCACCACCTGCCCGTTACGCAACGCGGCGGTCGCGGCGTCCAGCGCGCCCTGCCCCGCGCCGCCCCCGCGCTCGACCGGTATCTGCTCGGTGCCCGTCATCACCCTGCCGATCACCGGCAGCTTCCACAGCGAGGCCTTGGCCATGACGTGCGGCAGCCGGCCGGAGGTGCGGATGAACACGGTGTCGAATACCGGGTCCAGGTGCGAGATGTGGTTGGCAACCACCAGCGCGGGGCCTGGGATCTGCAGGTGCTGAACGCCGGCGTAGCGGCGCCTGCCCAGGATCCGCGTCAGTGGGAACAGCGCCAGCTCGCACGCGCCGATCCACGCGTTGCCCTTCTCATGGACCGGGCTGTGCCGTCCAAACAGCCGGCCACCGAGCACCACGACACCCTCCTTCCACCGCCTCACCGACCACCCTATTGCCCCCGGGGCCCCGGTCCCGGCGCGCCACGTCGTCCGACCGGCCGGCAGCACGCGGCGACCGCGCCGTGACATCGCCACACCCAGACCGCACAATGGCCGGTGTGACCTCCACCAGCCGCCGACCCGCGCACCATGTCGTCGAACCGTTCCACGCCCCCCGCGAGACGGAGGGGCACCTCGACGCCACCCCCGTCACCGACGGCGGTGACGGGCAGGCGCCGGCGACCGCCGACCCGGAGGTGGCCACGCCGACCATCGCCACCGATCTTCCGCCTGACCGATTCTCCAATCGGGAGCTGTCCTGGCTGGACTTCAACGCGCGGGTGCTGGAGCTGGCCGAGGATCCGGCGCAGCCGTTGCTGGAGCGGGTGAAGTTCCTGGCGATCTTCGCCTCCAACCTGGACGAGTTCTACATGGTGCGCGTGGCGGGGCTCAAGCGGCGCAGCGAGATGGGCCTGGCCGTCACCAGCGCCGATGGGCTGACCGCCTCGGAGCAGCTGGCGCAGATCTCGGCGCGCACGCAGGAATTGGTGGAGCGGCTGGGCCGGTGCTTCACCGACGATGTGCTCCCGACGCTGGCAGCGGTGGGAATCCGGTTGGTGCACTGGGACCAGATCGACGCCACCGATCGGGCCGGCCTGGCTCGGTACTTTCGCGAGCAGATATTCCCGGTGCTCACCCCGCTGGCGGTGGACCCGGCGCACCCGTTCCCGTACATCTCGGGCCTGAGCCTGAACATGGCGATCATCGTGCGGGATCCGCAGACCGGCTCCGAGCGATTCGCCCGGCTCAAGGTGCCCAACAACGTGGACCGGTTCATCCGGGTGCGCCGGGGCACCGACGACTTCCTGCCGCTGGAAGATCTGATCGCCGCGCATCTGGCCGAGTTGTTCCCCGGCATGCAGGTGGCCGAACACCAGACCTTCCGCGTCACCCGCAATGCGGACTTCGAGGTGGAAGAGGACCGCGACGAGGACCTGTTGCAGGCGCTGGAGCGGGAACTCGCCCGACGCCGGTTCGGCCCCCCGGTGCGGCTGGAGATCGCCGACACCACCAGCGAGCGCATCCTCGGGCTGCTGCTGGGCGAGTTGGACGTGGATCCCGGTGACGCGCTGGAGGTTCCGGGACTGCTGGACCTGTCCAGCCTGTGGCAGATCTACGGCCTGGACCGCCCGGCACTCAAGGATCCGCCATTCGTGCCGACTACCCCGCCGGCGTTTGCCGAGGGCGAGACGCCCAAGAGCGTGTTCGCGACCCTGCGCGACGGAGATGTGTTGCTGCACCACCCGTACGAGTCGTTCGCCACCTCGGTGCAGCGATTCATCGAGCAAGCGGCCGAGGATCCGCGGGTGCTGGCGATCAAGCAGACGCTGTACCGCACCTCCGGCGACTCTCCCATCGTGGATGCACTCATCTCCGCCGCTGCGGCCGGCAAGCAGGTAGTGGTCCTGGTGGAGATCAAGGCGCGCTTCGACGAGCAGGCGAACATCAGCTGGGCCAAGGCATTGGAACGGGCCGGGGTGCACGTGGTGTACGGGTTGGTGGGCCTGAAGACGCACGCCAAGCTGTGCCTGGTGGTGCGCCAGGAGGGCCCCACGATCCGCCGGTACTGCCACGTCGGCACCGGGAACTACAACCCCAAGACGGCGCGCATCTACGAGGATCTCGGGCTGCTGACGGCCGACCCGGAGATCGGTGCGGACCTCACGGACCTGTTCAACGTGCTGACCGGCTACTCGCGGCAGACCGAGTACCGCAACCTGCTGGTGGCACCGCATTCCATCCGCGGCGGAATCATCGAGCGCATCGAGCGGGAGATCGCGCACCAGCGGGCCGGTCGGGTCGGGCTGGTCCGGCTGAAGATGAACTCGATGGTGGACGAGCAGGTGATCGACGCGCTCTACCGCGCGTCCCAGGCGGGGGTGACGGTAGACGTGACGGTGCGCGGCATCTGCGCACTGCGCGCCGGTGTTCCCGGCCTGTCGGACAACATCACGGTGCGCTCGGTGGTGGGCCGGTTCCTGGAGCACTCCCGGATCGTGCACTTCGGCGGCGGCGACCCGGGCGGCGGCGGTGAGGAGTACTGGATCGGCAGCGCGGACATGATGCACCGCAACCTCGATCGGCGGGTGGAGGCCATGGTCCGCGTCACCGATCGGGCTGCGGTCGAGCGGATCGCCGGCATCATGGCCATGCTGTCCAGCCCCGACACTCGATGCTGGATCCTCTCGCCCGACGGCTGGCGCCGCTCCCCCGCCGGCGGCGCTGGCCTGGACGTGCAGGCGGAGCTGGTGCGGAAGGCCACCGGTGGCGAGTAGCGCGACGCCTATCGCCGCGGCCGGTGCGGTGCTGTGGCGCCCATCGCGCCGGCACGGCATCAAGGTCGCGGTGGTGCACCGCCCGCGCTACGACGACTGGTCGCTGCCCAAGGGCAAGGCACGCCGCGGCGAATCGCCTCCGGTGACGGCAGTCCGGGAGATCGGCGAGGAGACCGGGTTCGCGGTGCGGCTGGGGCGCCAGGTGACCACGGTGAGCTATCCGGTTTCGGCGGGGCACAAGACGGTGCACTACTTCGCCGGCCGGGTCGGCGCCGGAGCCTTTCGGCCCAATGCCGAGGTGGATGACCTGGAATGGTTGCCGGTGCACAAGGCTCGCAAGCTGCTCAGCTACCGATTCGATCGCAAGGTGCTGGACGCGTTCTGCACCCTGCCGCCCGCGCTCGCCACGTTGCTGCTGGTCCGGCACGCGAGGGCGGGCCAGCGCGACTCGTTCACCGGCCTGGACGAGGATCGACCGCTGGACAGCAAGGGAATTCGCCAGTCGGTGGCATTGACCGCGCAGCTGCTGGCGTTCGGCCCGGTGACCGTGTCGGCCGCACCGCTGGTCCGGTGTCAGCAGACGGTGCAGCGGCTGGCCGGTCGGTTGGCGACGACGATCGGAATCGAACCTGCGCTGTCGGAACGGGAATACCAACAGGACCCGGCCTCGGCGCGCCGGCGAGCCGTCGAGCTAGCGCTGCGGGACACCGGGAACGGACCCGCGGTGGTGTGCAGCCAGGGCGGCGTCATCCCCGGAGTGATCAAGTCCCTGGCGTCGCGAGCCGACCTGGCTTTGCCCACCACCGCGACGCCCAAGGGGGCGTACTGGGTGCTCAGCTTTGAGGGCAAGCAGTTACGTCAGGCCGATCGGTACGTCGTTCCGGACAGCTGAGCCGGCACACGCATCGGGGCCCGACGCGATGGCGCCGGGCCCCGATGTCGTACAGGCAGTCGGCCGGCAGGTGCCGGTCGGCGGGTTACTTCTTCTTCGCCGCGGTCCGGCGGGTTGCCGGCTTGGCAGCGGCCGCCTTCGGGGCAGCCTTGGTGGTGCGCTTGGCAGCAGCCTTCGGGGCGGCAGCCTTCGTAGCAGTGGCCCGCTTCGGAGCGGCAGCCTTCGGAGCAGCCTTCGCGGCGGTCGCCCGCTTCGGAGCGGCAGCCTTCGGAGCAGCCTTCGCAGCAGTGGCCCGCTTCGGAGCGGCAGCCTTCGCGGCGGTCGCCCGCTTCGGGGCGGCAGCCTTCGGAGCAGCCTTGGTGGCGGTGGTCTTTCCGGACCGGGCCGCCGCGGTCAGCGCGCGCGCCGTGGTCACCCCCGCGGAGGCCTTGGGCAGCTTCAACTTGCCGGACACGATGTCCTTGAACGCGGTGCCCGGACGGAACGACGGCACGTTGGTCTTCTTGACCTTCACGGCTTCACCGGTCCGCGGGTTGCGGGCGGTACGGGCGGCACGGGCACGCTTCTCGAAGACCCCGAATCCGGAGATCGACACCTTCTGGCCGCGCTGCACCTCCCGCTGCACCAGGTCGATGACGCCCTCGACGGCCTTCTGCGCCGTCTTCTTGTCCCCGTCGAGTCGCTCGGCGAGCCTGTTGATCAGATCGGTCTTGTTCACGGTCCCTCCCAGGACGTTCCTCCGGCCCACGCGGGCCGACTGCAGGCACACGGTAAACGCCCATCGCCGCATTTCCAACTTGCCACGCGGTGCAAGTCGGTGCCTTCTAAGGGTTCTCACACCCCCGCCCGGCCCGTCCGCGCCCCGACAGGCGGGGGTTCCGGGCCACCCCGGAGGAGCCGGTAGTTGGTCGATACTGGTTGTGCGGCAGCAGGTATGGCCCTGCGGCAGGTGCGCTCCGGAGGATCCCGAAGGCCGCTCAGCCGGCCTGGATCGAGGGCAACAGCGAGGAGCGGCCCTGCTCAAAAAGTGTGACCGAATCGGCGTGGCGCAAGGTCAGTGCGATGTCGTCCAGGCCCTCCAGCAGGCGCCACCGGGTGTAGGGATCGATCTGGAACGGCACCGAAAGCGACCCGCAGGTGATGCGTTGCTCGGCCAAGTCCACCGTCACCGACTGCCCAGGGTGGTTCTCCAGCCACTTCAGCAGGAGTTCGGCGTCGTCGGGGGTGACCTGCGCGGCCAAGAGGCCGCCCTTGCCGGCATTGCCACGGAAGATGTCACCGAACCGGGGCGAGATGACCACCCGGATCCCGTAGTCCATCAACGCCCACACCGCATGCTCGCGGGACGAGCCGGTGCCGAAGTCCGGCCCAGCCACCAGGACCGAGCCGGCGGCATAGGCCTCGTTGTTGAGCACGAACGACGGGTCGGACCGCCAGGCGGCGAACAACCCGTCCTCAAACCCGGTACGGCTGATCCGCTTGAGATACACCGCCGGGATGATCTGGTCGGTGTCCACGTTGCTGCGGCGCAGCGGGATTCCGACTCCGGTGTGGGTGCTGAATGCCTCCATGGCGATGATCTCCTGGGTGCGGTGGTGACTCGGTCGATGATCTGGGCTGGCCGGGATGAGGGGATCAACCGGCCGCGGCGGTGGGGATCGGCTCGAGATCCGCCGGGGAGCTCAACGTTCCACGCACGGCGGTGGCCGCCGCCACCACCGGCGAGACGAGATGGGTCCTGCCCCCCTTGCCCTGTCGCCCCTCGAAGTTGCGATTGGACGTGGAGGCGCTGCGCTCACCGACCGAGAGCTGGTCGGGGTTCATGCCCAGGCACATGGAGCACCCGGCGCTGCGCCACTGCGCGCCGGCCGCGGTGAAAACCGCGTCCAGACCTTCCCGTTCGGCCTGTGCCTTCACTCGCATGGACCCCGGCACCACCAGCATGCGCACGTCGGGGTCGACCCTGCGGCCACGCAGCACGTCCGCCGCGGCTCGCAGATCCTCGATCCGACCGTTGGTGCAGGAGCCGAGGAAGACGGTGTCCACGCGCACCTCTCGCAGCGGCATGCCGGGTTGTAGGCCCATGTACGTCAGCGCCCGCTCGGCGGCCAGTCGCTCGCCGTCGTCCGGAATCGTGGCCGGGTCGGGCACGCTGGCCGACAACGGGAGCCCCTGGCCGGGATTCGTCCCCCAGGTGACAAACGGAGCCAGTTCAGCGGCGTCGATCACGACCTCGGCGTCGAATTCGGCGTCCTCGTCGCTGGCCAACGAGGTCCAGTACGCCACCGCCCGATCCCAGTCCGAACCGGATGGCGCGTGTGCCCGGCCCGCCAGGTACTCGAAGGTGGTCGCGTCGGGCGCAATCATGCCGGCGCGGGCGCCCGCCTCGATCGACATGTTGCACACCGTCATCCGGGCTTCCATGGACAGCGCGCGGATCGCGTCGCCCCGGTACTCCAGGACGTACCCCTGCCCACCGCCGGTGCCGATGCGCGCGATGACGGCCAGGATCAGGTCCTTGGCCGTCACCCCATCCGGCAGCGTCCCGTTGACGGTGATCGCCATCGTGGAGAAGGGCCGCAGCGGCAGCGTCTGCGTGGCCAACACGTGCTCGACCTCGCTGGTGCCGATGCCGAACGCCAGCGCGCCGAACGCGCCGTGAGTGGATGTGTGGGAGTCGCCGCAGACGATCGTCATGCCGGGCTGGGTGAGCCCCAGCTGCGGGCCCACCACATGCACGATGCCCTGCTCGGCATCGCCCATCGGAAACAGCCGGATGCCGAACTCGGCGCAGTTGCTGCGCAGCGTCTCGACCTGGGTGCGAGACACCGGATCCGCGATGGGCAGGTCGATTCCGGTGGTGGGCACGTTGTGGTCCTCGGTGGCCAGCGTCAGGTCGGGCCGGCGCACCGGCCGGCCGGCCTGCCGCAGCCCCTCGAACGCCTGCGGGCTGGTGACCTCGTGCACCAGGTGCATGTCGATGTACAGCAGATCGGGCTCGCCCTCGGCCCGCCGAACCACATGGGCGTCCCAGACCTTCTGCGCCATCGTCCGGCCCATCGTGCCGCTCCTTTGCCAACCACGGGCGGGATCGAGATCGCCCGGCCCCGCATCGGTTCCCGATGAATCCCGGGAATTCACTGAATTTCACTGGACATCTCAATATTTGAGATCATAGTATCGCTGTATGGGACAGTCTAGCGGTATCGGCGTGCTCGACAAAGTGGTGACCGTGTTGCGGGCGACATCGGTTGCGCCCGCGGGGTTGGGCGAGCTGTGCACCGCAACCGGTCTGCCGCGGGCCACCGCGCACCGGCTGGCGGTCGGCCTGGAGACCCACGGCCTGCTGGCGCGGGACGGCCATGGCCGTTGGCGCCCGGGGCCGCTGCTGGCCGTGTTGGCCGCCGGATCGCCCGATCCGCTGGTCGCCGCGGCGGCGGAAGTGCTGCCCCGGCTGCGGGATCGGACCGGCGAGAGCGTTCAGCTGTACCGGGCAGACGGCCTGGCACGGGTCTGCGTGGCGGTCGCGGAGCCTCCGGCCGGGCTGCGGGACACCGTGCCGCTGGGCGCGCGACTGTCGATGGGTGCCGGCTCGGGCGCCAAGGTGCTCACCGCGTGGGCCGACGAGGCGACGCAGCGGGCAGTGCTCGCCGATTCGGTGTTCTCCGAACGGGTCCTGGCCGAGGTGCGGCGGCGCGGCTGGGCGCAGTCACTGGCGGAACGGGAGCCGGGGGTGGCCTCGGTATCCGCGCCGGTGCGGGATCGGTCGGGATCCGTAGTGGCTGCCGTCTCCGTGTCGGGGCCGGTGGACCGGATCGGCCGCCGCCCCGGAATTCGCTGGGCCGACGATCTGCTGCAGGCAGCGGCCGCGCTCACGGCGCGGCTCTGAGCTGCCCGGCCACCCTGCGGTTCACGGTCGAGAAGCGCTGTCCCTCATCGGGAACACGGCGAGCGCCGGATCATTCCGGTCACCCTGACACGACCCACGACGACTGACAGCGCCGGCGGCGCTGCGACTGTGCACTCCTGATGCAGAGCGCCGCAGCGGCGGGCGTCGGCCCGATCTGAGTTCAGCATTCCTTGAATTCACGACAGCTTGTACTATCCCGCCATGCTGCTGATTGCCGACGAACTCGATGCGATGGCTCGATTCGGGCAGGCCCTGTCGGATCCGATCCGATGCCGCATCCTGCTCCGATTGCAGGGCGGCTGTGCCCATCCTGCTGATCTGGCCGACGAACTCGGCATCAGTCGCTCGCGGCTGTCGAACCACTTGGCGTGTCTGCGCGACTGCGGGTTGGTGGTTGCCACGCCCGATGGACGCCGACAACGCTACGCGCTGGCCGATCATCGGCTGGCCCACGCTATTGCCGACGTCCGCAGCGCCGTCTTGGCCGTGGCCACCGACGGATCCTGCCCCGACGCGGCGAGCGGGTGTTGCCCGTGACGCCCCTGGCCGCCGACACCGACCGCCGTCGACTGGCCCTGGTCCGGCGGATCCGGGTGCTGGTGGCGGCCACGATCGGCTACAACGTGGTCGAAGCGGTCGTGGCGATCACCGCGGGCACGGCGGCATCGTCCGGCGCGCTGATCGGGTTCGGGCTGGACTCGGTAATCGAGGTGTCGTCGGCAGCCGCGGTGGCCTGGCAGTTCTCCGCCCGCGACCATGCGGTGCGGCAATCGCGCGAACGCCGGGCGCTGCGGATCATAGCGGTCTCCTTCGTAGCCCTGGCGGCGTACGTGAGCGCGGACGCGATCATCGCGCTGGCGACCGGGTCGCGGGCCGACGAGTCGACCCCCGGAATCGTGATAGCGGCGCTGTCGCTGGTGATCATGCCTGCGCTGTCCTACACGCAGCGGCGCACCGGGCGGCAGTTGGGCTCGGCGTCGGCAGTCGCAGACTCTCAACAGACCTTGATCTGCACTTACCTGTCGGCCGTGCTGCTGCTCGGGCTGGTGCTGAACGCCACACTGGGCTGGTCCTGGGCCGACCCCCTGGTCGCCCTGGTGATAGCCGGGCTGGCGCTGCGCGAGGGCATCCAAGCCTGGCGCGGGGAAGGCTGTTGCGCGCCGTCCGGGCACGCGTTGCGCGCCGAACCCGTTGATAGCTGCCGGGAATGTGCCCCCGGCTGCCACTGCTGTGGCGCCAGCCCGACACCCACTGCCACGGCGGGCCCCTGAAACAACCCCGAAACGCCGGAAGGCCGCCCGTAGGCGACCTTCCGGTGTGATGTAGCCCCGATGGGATTCGAACCCACGCTACCGCCGAGCGTTTTCATGAAGTTTCAGCGTACGTGCCTGACCTGCACCTAGGCGGCAGGGCATAAGCGTTTACCTGCAGTAATGCTCGGATTTGTCTTCACGTTAGGTCACCCCCTTTCATAACCGGACACGTTCAATCCGTGCAGTAAGCGTGCAGTCCTAGCAAGCTAGGACTGAATAAGGCGGCGAGTCGGGGCCGGTTGCTGCCCGGGCCTTGGGAGGATCTTGGTGTGCAGGGTAGCGAGCGACCTGATCGGGAGTTGTTGGACGCGTCGGCGCTGGTGGGTCACCTGATCCCGGCCGGGAGCATGTTCGGGTTCTTGGCCGGGCACCGGCAGGAGCTGTTCCCGGACGAGGACTTTGCTGACTTGTTCCCATCGGTCACGGGTCGGCCGTCGATCCCTGGATCAGTGATGGCCTCGATCATGGTGTTGCAGGCGCTCCAGCCCGGTGTGATCTGCGGTGGAAGGTCGCCTGTGGGATGTCGTTGGACGATGAGGGTTTCCACGCCTCGGCGTTGGTGTACTGGCGGCGGCGGCTGGCCGCGTCGGATCGCCCGCAGCGCATCAACGACGCGGTGCGGCAGGTGGTGGCCCGGACCGGGATCCTTTCCGGGCGCCGCAGGCGGGCGGTGGATTCCACGATCCTGGCCGATGGGTGGCCACCCAGGACACCATGACCAGTTGATCGCGGCGATCCGTCGGGTCGGCAAGCACGGCGACCACGGGCGACGACTTCGACCAAGGCCAGCACAACGGTGCACTCGATGCCCTGACGATCACCCGCGCTCCCGCCGACAGGATCATCCGCTGACTTGGACGCCCGTTGTACGGCCTGGAGGGGGCCGAGTTGTTCGAATCGACGCGGCAGCGAGACTCGGTAGGGTGCGCCGCTGTCTGGTCACCAACTTGCGCGAGGACGTCTGCAAGGTCGACGACCCGCGGGGCCGGTGTTCGAGACCACCGCGGAGGTGCTGGCCGGAGTGGAGAAGGCACCTACGTCGACTTCGAGGCCCGTGACGTGACGAGCCGACGTGGCGGGCGTCCTGCTTGCCGCCGTCGACGTCGATCCCGATCGCCAGATACACCGGCTGGTTGGCCACCACCCCGTCGCGGATCTTCACATCAACGCGTCGATGAACACCACCGGATACACCGGGCCCAACGGCCGGCCCTGCCATTCCGTCAACTCCTCGACTACCGCGTCGGTGAGCCTGGAAACCAGATCCGGGGAAACTTCAACGTCATACATTTCTCGCAGCTCCGGCTGAATGTCGCGGGTTGTCAACCCTCGGGCATACAAGGCGATGATCCGGTCGTTGAAGCGGTCCAGCCGGGCCTGCCCCTTCCGAACGATCCTCGGATCGAAGCTGCCGTTGCGGTCCCGCGGCACTTCCAACTCCACCGGCCGGACCTCGGCCAACAACCGCTTCCCGTGGTGCCGTTACGACTGTTCCCCGCCCGACCGGGTCATGCTTCTCATAGCCCAGATGCGCGGTGAGCTCCTCACCCAGCGCACGTTCCAGCACCGCCTTCGTGACCTACGTCAACAACGCCTCCGGGCCGAGCAGATCCACCCCTGCGCCCCAGCCCTGGCCAGCAACGCGTCCGCGGTCGCCGGATCCGGACGTTTCGGCCGATCCACGGGTCGAGGCATGGTTTCAATGTCAGACATCGAGGTCCCTTCCGAACCGGCCACCCGGTCCAGAATCGGGCCACTACGACTTACACAGACGATCTGACCGCCCGTCGCTGCGAGTCCACCGCAGCAGGATGATGTTCAGACCCCCCTCGCTCAGCCGACTTGTAGTCGCAATGGCCCGTTGGCAGGGCTCGGTCGGACACGCACAGTGGCCGAAGTCGCGTCAGCATCTTTAGGCGTCGGTGAGTGATTGTGGTGGGGGCGACATTCGTAACTGTGCGTCAGTCGCCAGGGTCTCCGCGACGGTTCCCACTGTCGCCGGGCGGTGGGCGGCGCGGATGCCGTTGCTGATGACGATGACTTCGGCAATCTCGTGGACGAGGACGACTCCGGCAAGGCCGAGTAGACCGAACAGGGCGAGCGGGAACAGGGCGGTGATGATCGCCATGGCCAGGCCGATGTTGACGGTCATGATGCGCCGGCCCCGCCGGGCGTGAGCCAGCGCCGCCGGGATCAGCCGCAGGTCATGGCCGGTGAATGCGATGTCGGCGGACTCGACCGCTGCGGCCGAGCCGGCGGCACCCATCGCGATGCCCGCGGTCGCGGTCGCCAGTGCGGGTGCGTCGTTGATGCCGTCACCGACCATGGCAGTCGGCCGAGCGCGGGCCAACTCGGTGATCGCGGCGGCTTTGTCGGCGGGGGATTGTTCGGCGCGCACGTCCCCGATGCCGGCCTGGGCCGCGATCGCGTGCGCGGTGCGGGTGTTGTCGCCGGTAAGCATGACCGTGCCGATGCCCAGGTCGTGCAGCATGCGCACCGTCTCGACGGCCTCGGGGCGTAGCTGGTCGCGCACCCCGATCACACCGGCGACCTGCCCACTGACCTCGACGACCACGACGGTCATGCCCGCCGCGGCCAGCTCATCGGCGTCTGCGCGCAGTGCGTCCGGGTCGATCCAGCGGGGGTTACCGACCCGCACGGTGCGGGCGCCGACGCGACCGGTCACGCCCTGTCCGGCGTCCTCGCGCACGTCCTCGGCGGCGGGGTGTTCGGGTGCGGCGGCGGTGATCGCCGATGCCAGGGGGTGGGTGCTGGTCGCCTCGATGGCTGCGGCCCAGCCCAGCACCTCCTCGCGGCTGACGCCTGGTGCGATGCGGGTCTGGACGACCTGGGGGTGGCCCTGGGTGAGCGTGCCGGTCTTGTCGAACGCCACGGTCCGGATGGTGCCGAACTGCTCGAACGCGGCACCGGACTTGATAACCACCCCGAACTTCGATGCGGACCCGATCGCGCTGATCACGGTGACCGGCACCGCGATTGCCAGCGCACACGGCGAGGCAGCAACAAGCACGACCAAGGCACGCTCGACCCAAGTTCCCGGGTCCCCGATCACGATCCCGAAGACCGCCACCAATGCGGCGGCGATCAACACGGCAGGCACGAGCGGGCGGGCGATCCGGTCAGCCAGCCGGGCACGTTCGCCCTTGCGGGCGTGGGCCTGCTGCACCAGCGCGACGATCTGGGTCAGCGAGTTATCACGCCCGTCGGCGGTGGCCTCGATCAACAGTGATCCGGACCCGTTCACCGCGCCCGCAGGAACCGGATCGCCGGGGCCGACCCCCACCGGGATCGACTCCCCGGTGACAGCGGAGGTGTCGATGCTGGAAGTGCCCTGGGCGATCACCCCGTCGGTGGCGACCCGTTCCCCGGCTCCGACCACCAGCAGATCCAGCTGCCGCAGCTGCGCCACGGGCACGGTGACGTCCCCGCCCATCCGCGACACGCGCGCGGTCTGGGGGATCAGCGACAACAGCGCCCGCAGGCCCTCCCGCGCGCGGTCCATCGCCCGGTCTTCCAGCGATTCGGCGAGCGAGAACAGGAAGGCGAGCGCCGCGGCCTCCCCGACACGACCGAGCAGCACCGCTCCCACCGCGGCAATCGTCATCAACAGGCCCACGCCCAGCCGGCCGCGCACCGACCGTCCCCGCACCAGTCGGCGCACCGCGCTGGGTACGAACGTCCACCCGCCGGCCAGCAACGCGATGCCCTGCGCTACCAGCGCGGCCACGCTCAGGTCGGTCCAATCCAGGACGTAACCGGCGGCGAGGAACGTCCCGGAGACGACCGAAGGCAGCAACGCGATGTCCCGCCACCATGGCGGACGCACCTGCACCCCCTCGCTAGCACTCGGTGTCCGCTCGGTTGGGGCCGACCCGCAGCAGACATCACCGGCGCCGTCGAGGATGGGTGCGGTATCGACCGGGCCGCAGCAGACATCAGTCGAGGCGCGCGGAGCCGTCGTGTTGATCCGGCGCATCATGGGTTGCGGTGCCGTCCCAACCGGGCGGCGGGACTCGTCGGTCCCGCAGCACTCCTCGCTCACCGCATCGCCTGCTCAGCCTCGCAGCAGCCCGGCACCGGGCACTGCGGGTCCATGCACGGCGCGTTCTCATCGACGGCGAGCGTCACATCCACCAACGCGTTCAGCGCCGCGGCGATGTGCGGATCGGCGATCTCATACCGCGTCTGCCGACCTTCCGGTTCGGCGACCACGATGCCGCACCCGCGAAGGCAGGCCAGATGGTTGGACACATTCGTGCGGGTCAGGTCCAGCTCCCGCGCGAGCCGCGCCGGATACCCCGGCCCCTCCACCAGCGACAGCAGAATCCGTGACCGGGTGGCATCAGCCATCGCCCGCCCCAACCGGTTCATCACATCCACCCGCGAAGCAATAGTCAGCATCCACTGACCATACATCAAACACTGACCAATCCAAGGGCCGCCCTCAATCGTCGCGCAGCGGCGGAGGGCGTTGTCGGCGAAACTCGGTGGGCGACATGCCATATGCGATACGAAAGGACCGGCTGGCATATTTGGGCTCCCATCCCACCGACCGGGCGACCGCGGCCAGCACCACCCCCGCGGCGAAATGCTGGACCGCGCTGGTCAGCCGAGGCCCAGGCTTGCGCCACGCAGCCAGCGCGGCGCCCGCTGCCCCGGTGCCGACGGGAAAGCTCACCAACCCTGCCGCCGTCGCGACCGCGCTCACTGTTCGGCCAGCCGAGGGCCGCGTAAGGCCCGGCCGGCTTGGCCGGCAGGTGGCCAGTACTCGGCATAGCGCGCCGCCGCGCCTGTCGTGCACCCGCTTACTCGGATCACTGCGCGACGCCCACTGTCTGCGCGGCTCGGCCATGGGCGCGACCCCAGGCACCAGTAACAAGCCGGCATTGCGCAGGCCGGCACCGTGTCACCCAGCGCCGTGGGGGTCGGTATCGAGCGCCGCCGCATCAGTGCGTGCCGGTTTCGTGCTCCGTATGTCCGGAGGGTTCGAGCTGGAAAGTGGAGTGCTCCATATCGAAGTGGCCGCCCAGGCAGGCTTGCAGTCGGTCGAGTACTTGGGGGGCGAATCCGTTGTGGAAGCACAGCTCGTCGACCACGACGTGGGCCGAGACCGCGGACAGGTTGGAGGTGACCGTCCACACGTGCAGGTCGTGCACCGCGGTGACTTCGGGCAGGTCCAACAGATGCCCGCGGACCTCACCCAGGTCGACATTACGGGGGGCAGCTTCGAGCAGGATGCGGCCGGAGTCCCGCAGTAGCCCCCACGCCGCGTGCAGCATCAGCGCCACCACGACCAGTGAGGCGATCGCATCGGCGCGGGTGTAGCCGGTGACCAGGATCACGATCCCGGCGATCGCGGTACCGATGAACGCGTACAGGTCGGTCAGCACGTGCGCGAACGCACCGGCCACGTTGAGCGAGGATCGGTTGGCCCGCGCTAGCGCCCAGGTGGCGGCGATGTTGACCACGACCCCGACCAGGGCGACCACCAGCACCGGTCCACCGCTGACCGACGGGGGCTCGATCAGCCGGCGGATCGCCTCGAACCCGACCAGTCCGCTGATCACCAACAGGGTGGTGCCGTTGCCGGCCGCGGACAAGATTTCCGCGCGTTTCCACCCGAAGGTCCAGCTGCCCGTCGCCGGGCGCGCCGCTAGCCGCATCGCCCACAGCGCCGCGGCCAGCGCACCCACATCGGAGAGCATGTGTCCGGCGTCGGACAACAGCACCAGCGACCCGGACCAGATCGCCACGACCACCTCGGTGACCATGAAGCCCGCCAGCAGCAGCAACGCCATCCACAGATAGCGGCGATCGGCGTTCGCCCTCACCCCATGCTGATGACCGGCATGACCGCCGTCGTCGGGGTCGCCGCCGCTGCGCCCGGCGACGTCATGCCGGTGGCCGTCGCGGGCCTGATCGTGATCAGCGGCGGCGGAGCGGGCCTCGACCGACTGGTGGTGGCCGGCGGCCACCCCCGGATGCTGTCGTGCCCGATAGCCGAGGCTGTCACCGGGCACGGCGGGGCTGTCGCCGTGGCGGTCGGGTTCCGATGCCGGGCTCAGGGTGTCGTCCCCTCCGGTCGGTCCGGCTCCGGTGCCGTGGCGAACGGGCTGGTGTGCCGGGTGTGGGTCAGGCCGAGGTCGAGCAGCATCCGCACGTGAGAGTCGTCGAGGCGGTAGTAGGCCATCCGGCCGCGTCGTTGGACCGAGACCACCCGCGAGGCGCGTAGCAGCCGCAGCGCGTGGCTGACCGAGGACTCACTCAACCCGGTGGTCGCCGCCAGGTCGCACACGCACAGCTCGCCGGCCTCCAGCAGGCTGGTCAACAGCCGTAGCCGACCTGGCTCGCCGAGCAACACAAACACCCGCGCCAGGTCCTCCACGTCCGCAGGCGGCGGCATGACCGCCCGCACGGCCGCGACCCGGTCCCGATCGACCACCCGCTCCCCACAGGTATCCAGCGCGCTCACTGCGGCCGCCGGGTCCGAACCCCCGGTGTCTCCTGTGCTCACCAAGAACCCCCTACATATGAACAACTGATCAGATGATGCTAGTGTTGTGGATACGGCCCCGCCAGTCAAGGGCGAGGCCAGACGGTGCACGAACTGATTACGTGAGGTGATCACCATGACCCAGCCGGACCGGACGCTGACGTGCCCCAAGTGCACCGGGACTATGCGCCCCTACGAACGCAACGGCGTCACCATCGACCAGTGCAGCGAGTGCCGCGGCATCTACCTCGACCGCGGCGAGCTGGAACGACTCATCGACGCCGAGAGCGGCTTCTACGCCCAAGCCAATCCCCAGCAGGCGCCCTACGCGGACCCCTACCCAGCCCGCGAAGGACACCACGGCGACCGCCGCTCCGGACACGACAGCGGCTACGACTCCAGCGGCTACGGAAGACGCCGCAAGCGCGGCGGATTCCTATCCGAACTGTTCGACTAACACGCCGCGAGGCCAGCCGACGCGCGGCGATACCTGAGCGCCCGCAGACAGTCGGCAAGCGAGACCTTCGGGTCAGTGCCCGCGCTGACCCGAAGGTCTGGTCTAGCCAGGGTGCCCCGCGTTAGCCCCGGTCGAAGGTCAACTGCCGTGCCTACCGCGCCCCGCCCGCTCGCCCCCACCCGCCGGCAGATCGGCGGCCTCCAGCCCTGGGGTTACCCATAACCCCGCACCGGGGCGCACGGCCCGGATGTTGACCCGGGCGGTCGGGTTGTGTCTGCTGCTTGCCCTCCCAGTGCTCACGGTGCGGATCGCCGGCCTCCAACCCAGCCCGGCTGGTGCGCTGCGATCAGAGGCATCAGGCGCAGCCTGGACGGCTCGGCCAGCGCGCACAGCACACTCGCGAGGCGCTCCGCGGAGCCCAGGTCCAGCGCATCGTCGGTGATCGGGCTGCAGGATTGCCTCACCGAGCACTTCGACGTCGAGCACTCGACCTTCCAACTGGAGCCGCGCCGCCATGCCGAGCACGAAAAGGGGTCACACCAGACTCGCTGAGGAGCCCTCAGCAGACGGCGCGGATCTGCTACTTGACGTGACTTCCGGGTTAACCAGTGGTCTCTGGAGGCGCCTGTGGCGCCGTCACCGGCCGGGGCGGTGCACGGTACTCAACGGCCCATCATGTGGCCCATCATCTGACCCATCGGGTTCAGCGCACCTGAATCGGACAGGATGAACAGCGTGACGGCCAGCACCACCAACACCACCGCGAGAACAGCGAACACGCGCAAGAGGTTGGGCCTGACGGCGGCCAGCGCCGGCGCAGGTACGAGCCGAGGAAGATCTCGGATGAGGGTATCGAGTTCGCCGACCGTGCGGGAGCTGTAAGCCGTATCGCAGCGCTGCGAGAACTCGTCCAGCGTCAACCGGCCGGAGCCGACTCCCTCGCGTAGCACTGTCACGACACGCTCCCGATCCGCATCCGACGCGCGCATCTCAGGGTTCATGCTGTCACCGCCTGGGTATCTGACTGTGCTGCTTCATACGCTACCGCGCGCGGTTCGCTTTCGTGCCTCGGGGGTGGGATCCGCCACGTCGTCGCTTCACACCAGCGGTCCGGCCGGCCGGCAGGAATGCAACATGTGGCGATGTGGCCCGTCCGGCACCTCCATTGGTTGACGCCACCGAGAAGACCAGCGGGCGGCACCGCGCGCCAACGCCCCGACGTGCTACTGCCCTCCACCTCGTTTTCCCCTACTGAGAGAGCTGCCAGCCCGGGTTGGAACAATCCGGCGCGTACGCACGAGTGGAGCCGTGCCCTGCTGCCGGCGGCGAGGTTGGAAACCCCGGCTGCGCAGGGCCGGGCTGCATCCCGCACGTAGAGTCGTCGACGTGGCCAGGTCAGGGAGCACCAGGGCGGTCGAAGATTACCTGAAGGTGATCTTCAACCTGGGCGAGTGGGAGGTCGGAGACCGGTCGAACGCGGACCTTGCGGCGCGGCTGGGGGTGTCCACATCGTCGGCGTCGGAGATGGTTCGCAAGTTGACCGAGGCGGGACTGGTCGATCACGAGCCGTACGGCGACATCGAGTTGACCGCCCAGGGCCGTCGCCGTGCGGTGGAAATGGTACGTCGACATCGCTTGATCGAGACCTACTTGGTAGAGGCGCTGGGGTATTCGTGGGACGAGGTCCATTCCGAGGCCGAGGTTCTCGAGCATGCGGTCTCTCCGTTGATGGTTGACCGGATGGATGCCGTGTTGGGTCGACCGTGGCGCGACCCGCATGGTGACCCGATCCCGACCGCCGACGGCACGGTCCATCAACCCGTCGCGCGTCTGCTGTTTCATCTGCAGCCCGGCGAGCTGGGCTATGTTGCGCGGATCGGCGACGAAGATCCACGCTTGTTGCGCTGGTTTACCGACCGTGGGATCCGTCTGGATCAACGCGTTGTCGTGAAGGAGCACAGGCCCTTCGGCGGCCCACTGGTCGCGGAATTCACGATTGAGGGGCAGCCAGTTGCGGTCGAGTCGGGCCTGCAGGCCGCCGCGGCACTGTGGGTTGCCGAGGAGCGACCGTCCGCGGTCAGTGGCGATGGGCGGGACTGCCCCTATCCGCGTTGTCGCCATCTGTCCTGAGCAACCAGAGGGCTTCGGCAGCGGCCATCGCACCGTTCGGCGTACCGAACAGTGATGTTGGGACCATCGCGTTTGATCCTGCTCCCGCCAGACCTAGGTTCGACCAGGATCGATGGAATGGCGGATCGGCGCCGTTTCGGTCGTCGTCGCACAGTGGCTCTACGAGCCGCTGAAAGCGCCGCCGGACCTGGCGGGCCACCACCCACACCTGTTGGCAACTTCCGTCGGTACGAACTCTGAGCACCTGGCGGGAGGGGGCGCGCTCGATGCTGCACGTCGCACTTCTGCTCGGCTGTGCCGTCGTCATCTACTTCGCGTGCGAGTGGTTCGTCAACGCGGTCGAATGGCTCGGAGTCCGGCTCAAGATCGGCCACGTCGCGGTTGGGACGATCCTGGCCGCCGTCGGCACCGCATTGCCGGAAAGCGTGGTCACCTTGGTGGCGGTGCTGTGGGGCGGGGAACACGGCGATGACATCGGCATCGGCGCGGCCCTGGGTGGGCCTCTGGTGGTCGGCACCATCGCCTACGCCGTCACGGGCGGCATGCTGGTCTCCCGGCGTCGGGCCCACGCTGCCGGTTCGGCAAGGCGGGGCGAGTTGGATCGTCCAGGTGGGCCGGTGGGAATCGACACTTCCCGCCTCGCCCGGGACCAGACCTGGTTCCTGGCCATCTTCGTATTCAAGGTGGCGCTCGGGCTGGTTGCGTTCACGTTCAAGCCGTGGCTGGGACTGGTGTTCTTCGCCGCCTACGGCTTGTACTTCTACCGCGAGATGACCGCCGTCGGCGAGCATGCCTCTGACGAGGGGCTGGCGCTGCTGAAGTTTCAGCCCCGTCGGACGAGTCCGACGACTCTGGCGGTGGTCGCTCAGACGGTGGTGACGTTGGCAATCATCTTCGCCGCCTCCCAGCTATTCGTGGCGCAGCTCGAATGGGCCGGTCCGGCGCTCGGCCTGTCGCCCGTAGTGGTTGCGCTGCTGCTCTCACCGATCGCGACCGAATTGCCCGAGATCATGAACGCGATCATCTGGGTGCGCCAGAGCAAGACCCAACTGGCGCTGGCCAACATCTCTGGCGCGATGATGATCCAGGCCACCGTTCCGTCCGGCATCGGGCTGCTGTTCACGCCGTGGCGGTTCGATACCACCCTGATCGTCGCAGGGATCGCAACCATGGCATCGGTCGGCTACCTCCTGTGGCTGCTGCGCACTGGACGTCTTACCCCCGGCCGGCTCATGGCCGCCGCCGGGTTCTACGCTGCATTCGCCGCCGCACTGGCGGTGACGATCTAGCCACCCACGATGCCCGTGGCCGCATCAACGACGCCTCCGATCCATCCCCTATCAGAGCAGCGGCACCTCAGCTGCCAAACCGAGCGGCACAGCGGCTCGGCCTTCCTCGTCGAAACCCGCGGCGGTCCCCGACCGCTGTCGCTCGGGGTCAGACGACGGCATCCCGCGCCACGGCGGCGGCAAGCAGCGCGTCACGTAGCTGATCGACGGTCGGTGCGCCGGCCAGGCCGTCGGGCGTGGAGTAGACACGGCACGTCAGCCCGGCCGGTCCCCCGGGCACCGCGAATGGGTCGGTGCCGTCGAAGAGGAACGTCGGTGAGCCGACGAACCCGCGGCGCTGCGCCTGCGCGTCCGAGTCGATCACCGTCACCGTCATCGGCGGCGCACTGAGACCGGCCAGCTCCGCTGCCTTCTGCAACGCCTGCCGCGCTGGGTGTTCGTTCGGGCAGTCGGGCACCACGAGTAGCTCAATGACCATGACACGATCCTGCCGCAGGAATCGCAATGGCGGCATGCGTCGGGCTGACGGGTGTGGCGGTGAAGTCGTCAAGGTTGCGCAGCTCGCTCCGCGCGTGCGCTGCGGCATGGTCGGCAACGTGGTCGGCTCGGTGGAAATCGGATGTGTCGACCTCGATGACGGCCGAGCCGTGTAGCCGGTGGCCGACCCACCGCAGGCGCACGTCGCGGACGGCAGCGACGCCTTCGGTGTGCTCGACCGCGCGGCGGGCTCGTTCCACGAGGTCGGGGTCGATGGCATCCATCAGCCGGGCGCCGACCGATCTGACGGTGCCCCACAGCAGGAACAGGATCGAAATCGAAATCAACAGGCCGATGATCGGGTCCGCCAGCGGCAGGCCGATCAGGACGCCGATCGCGCCGAGCACGACGGCCAGGGAGGTGAACCCGTCGATGCGGGCGTGTATTCCGTCGGCGATCAGTGCGGCCGAGCCGATCTTCTGTCCGACCCGGATGCGGTAGATGGCGACCGCCTCGTTGCCGGCGAAGCCGATGAACCCGGCGGCAAGCAGCACCCACGGGGCCTCGACGGTGCTGGGGTGGATGAATCGGTCGATGGCCTCCCACCCGGCGACCACGGCCGATAGCGCGACGACGAAGACGATGAACAGGCCGGCCAGGTCCTCGGCTCGGCCGTAGCCGTAGGTATAGCGGCGGGAGGCGACGCGCCGACCCAGGACGAAGGCGATCCACAACGGCACCGCGGTCAACGCATCGGCGAAGTTGTGGATCGTGTCGGCCAGCAGCGCCACCGAGTTGGTCACGATCACCAGCGCGACCTGGAACACGGTGGTGGCCAGCAGCACCAGCATGCTGATCTTCAGCGCGCGCACCCCCGCGGCGGACGCCTCCATCGCGTCGTCGATAGCATCCGCAGGGTCGTGCGAGTGCGGCACGAACAGGCCATGCAGGAATCCCTTGATTCCGTCGTGCGGATGCGAGTGCCCGTGCCCATGGTCCTGGCCGTGCTCGTGGCCGTCCGGATGCCCGGCCACGTGATCGTGCGCCTGCGCGTGACCGCCGGCCCGGTGCGGGCGCGGCCCGCTCATCGCTGTTCCACCGCGGGCGCACGGTGGTGCCGTGGCGGCGTGCCGTTCGCTATCGCGTGCTCGGCCTGCTTGATCGCGTCCGCGACCAGGTCGCAGGCGTGCTCGTCGACCAGCCGGTAGAACACCCTGGTCCCATCCTGCCGGGTGGTCACCATGCGGGCCAGGCGCAGCTTGGCCAGATGCTGCGACACCGCTGCCGGCGACTTGCAGACCACATCGGCCAGGTGATTCACCGACATCTCGCCCGCGTTGCGCATGGCCAGGACCAACCGCACCCGTGTCGCCTCGGCCAGCATGGAGAACACCTCGACCGCCAGTTCTACGTACTCGGCGTCCGAGCCCAAATCGAGAAGTTGCGTATCTGCGTCCATACGCAGATTATTGCACGACCGCGAACGTGGGCGCGCCAGCGATCGGGCGGCCCGGTCTCACGTTCTACATGATCAGACAAGCGTCGATGAACGCAACCGTGATAGCCCGCTGGGTGCCGCAGGATGGACGCGGGCGGGTTAGCCGCTGGTCGTGGTGAACTCGCCGGTGTTCGATAGGGATGTCCACACCGGCCAGCTAACTGCCCAGTCGAAGATGTCTCCGTCCTTGGGGGACAGTTGCACGCTGGTGCCGGATACCTCCACGGGGTCGCCGTAGATGGCCGAGTGATAGTAGGCCTTCGCACTCGCCGGCGAGAGGTTGATGCAGCCGTGTGTCACGTTCAGGAAACCTTGATCCGCGACTGTTGTTGGGTTCTCGTGTATGAATTCGCCGTTGTCCGAGATCCGCACGTCCCAGTATTCGGGTATGTTCGTGTATCCGTACTTGGGTAGGCTCATCAGGACCTTGGGCTTTTTGTCCATGACGATGTGGATGCCGGATCGGGTGACGAGGTCTGGATTGATACCGAATTTGCTATTGGGATCATCGCCCATGCCGTAGGAAGCAGGGTAGGTCGCGGTAGTTTTCCCGTCGCGTTGGACGACGATCTTCTTGGATTTGGCGTTGGCGATGACGACTTGGTTGCGTCCGATGGTGAAGTCGACGGTGACGTTATCGCCGCCGTATGTTCCGTCGGCGAGCTTCACACCGTAGAGGTCGGTCTCGACGTGCACTTTGGTGTGTTCGGGCCAGTATTTCTTGGGTCTGAAGTCCAGGGACGGGTAAGTGTCGCCGTCGTGAGTGACCCACGCCCATGCGCCGGTGACGGGGGTCGAGGTGGTGATGGCGATGTGCTTTTCGATGAGCGCTCGGTCGGGCGGTGGTGCGCTGAATCTGATGATGATCGGGGCGGCGACGCCAACAACGGCGTCGTCACCGGGTGAAATGATTGTCGAAATCTCGCGCTTGGGCGCGACTGTGGAGTAGGTGCCGGTGATGGGAACCGGCATGCCGTCATTCGCCACTGCCATTCCATGCACGGTGTAGGTCTTGCCGTAGCCAAGGGCTTCGGTCAGGGCCCACTTGGCTCGGTCCGAGGACATGGTGCCGTTGACGGTGATTCCCTCGGACGGGTTGCTGAAGGTGAGTTTGCGGATCGTGCCGCTGGTCACGCGGATGGTGAGCGGCTCGGTCGGCGAAATGCCTGTCGACCCGAACGGCGGGGACGCGATCACTTCTAGATCGGGTTCTCGAGTCGGTGTGGGCGAGGGCGCGGTCCGCTTGCTGGGCGTGGTCACGAGTCCGTCGGTGCTCCGGGTGGGCGAGGTCGTTGTCGCTGTATCTGCGCTGCCGGGTGTGTGGGATGACACGGAGGGCGATTCCCCGGAGCGTGACGTCACCGGGTCCGAGGTGGCCGGATGGGACGACGTTCCCGCCACACGCGAATCTGTGACCGGCGGCCGTGCGGTGGCGCTGGCAGACTGCGCTGTGCCGTCTGCCACCCCCCGCGAGGTGCCCGAGCATGCGCCAACCACCGCGAGCAGCGCAAGGAGCGCGACGGCGAATCTCCCCGCGCCTGTCCGCACCTTCACGTCGCGCATGCACACCTCCTGCAGTTTGCTCCGTCCTCGCGTTCCATCGCACCGCACGACGTCGCGCCTGCTACTACATCGTATAGTAGGAGTGATGAACTCGCCGCGCACGCAACAACGACCCTCGATCGCCGAGGCGTTGACGGGACTTCGCCGGTGGCCGGCGCGGCGATGGTTCGCGGTCCTCGGCGCCGCAGCCGTGGTGGCGTTGCTCGTCGGCATCCCGACCGGGGTGATCTCGACGCCGTGGTACACGCGTATGACGCCAGTGCTGTGGTGGAACTATCCCATCTGGGCGGCCACCGCCGCGCTGTCCGGCCTTGCCGTGGCCACCTACGTTCGGACCGGGAATCGCGGCGATTCGCCGCGTGTCGGGATACTTGGCGGCGGCATCTTGTCGACGTTCGCCGTGGGCTGCCCGATTTGCAACAAACTGGTCGTCCTGGCCATCGGGACGTCCGGGGCGTTAAACGTCTGGGCTCCGGTGCAGCCGGTGCTTGGCGCCGGGGCGGTGGCCCTGCTGGCCTATGCGGTGCTACGCCGGCTGCAGGCGGAGTTCAGTTGCCCCGCGGCGCCACGGCAAGCCGCGTAACACGATCGGCGTCCGGTGTATGAACCTCGGGACGGCCGCGGGCAGGCGAAGAACGTGATCACTCGGATCGGCGGGCGATGGTCACCACGGTGCGCGGTGCCGGACGACACCCTCATCTTGCCCGGCGAAGAGAGCACCTACTATGGGCAGTTCGTCACCTACCGTGGGCGGTTCACTCGAATGACCGCCCGTCCGGCCGGTCGCAGGCCAGTGAGGAGTACTGGGTCATGAGGGGGCTGGGTGAACTGGAAGCCGCGGTGATGGATGTCTTGTGGACCTCCGACCAGCCGTTGCTGGTCAGGGAGGTGCTGGAGAAACTGACAGGGCGCAAGCCGTTGGCCTACACCACCGTGATGACGGTGCTGGACAACCTATATCGCAAGGGCTACGTGCAGCGCGCCAAGAGCGGCCGCGCGTTCCTGTACCAGCCAAGCGTGACCCGCGGCCAGGCGGCCGCCGACGCGATCCGGCAGATCCTGGACGAGACCGCAGACAAGGAAACCGCCCTGCTCCTGTTGGCCCGATCAGCCAGCGAGCCGGAATCGCGAGCGCTACGTCACGGACTGGACCGCCGCCGGAGGCGACGGTGACCCTCGCGCTGGTGTTGATCGCCAGTGGGCTGATGCTCTTGGCCTTCGGACACCAGGCGATCCGCTGGATGTCAGGTTCAGGCACCGATCCGCGCGTGACCATCGTCATGTGGCTGATCGCGCTGGCCGCCGGACCGGGCATGTTGATCGCGGGCGTCGCCGTGCTCCTGTTGCCTGATCATGCCGGCCTGGGCGGGTTACTCCGTTCCGCCGGTGGTTGCCTGGTTCACCTGGGTGGCGAGGTCATGCCCACCAGGGAGGAGGCGACCGGCCTGGCCGGCCTGACGGTCATCCTGCTCCTGCTCGCACGGACGGCCGTGGTGGCTGTTCGACTCACCCGCGCACGGCGCCAACGGTTGGACCACCACCGATTCCTAGTGGCTTTGGCGACCGCGCCCGATCACACGCAGGACGCCACGGTGCGCATGCTCCAGCACAGTCGACCGGTCGCGTACAGCGTCGGCGGCAAAGGAGGCATGGTGGTCGTCTCCCGCGGTTTGAAGGAAGGGCTCACGCCGGATGCATTCGCGGCCGCACTCGAGCATGAACGAGCGCATCTGACAGGTCGACACCACTGGATGCTTTCAGCCGTGGACATTCTCGCCGCGGCCCTCCCGATCGCTCCACTACTGCGCGAGGCACCGAAGGACCTACGGATCCTCGTGGAATACGCCGCCGACACCTCGGCTGCGCTGCGCTGGGGCGGACCGGCCGTCCGAAGCGCGCTGTTGGCCGTCGCAGGTTCCAGCGTGCCCGACTGCGCGCTGGGCATGGCCGGCGGAGAGATCGACAATCGTCTGGCGCGACTGGAAACCCCGCTCCGGCACGCCTCACCGATCCGGCGGCACCTGCGCTGCAGCCTGGCCGGCGCCGCCACCGCCCTGACCCCACTGCTGGCATGCGTCACCATCTTCCTCATCGTTGCCTGCCCCACTGCGTGAACGAGGTGTCCGGCGGCCCAAACCGAGCGCACGCGGCGCCGCACGTAGCTGACGAGGTGGGCTCCGTGATCTTTGCCAACCCGCCGGAGCCTAGCGCTTCTGCAGAGTGGCCACGCCCAGGTCGTGGACGGCGATCTGCTCGCGTCGAGCACCAGCTGAGACGCAGCGCCATTCGCAGACAACGGCCGGGGCGCCGCCGCGCGGTACGTGTGCTGGCCGCAGCCGCGGGAGGGCTGCTGGTCGACGCCGGCTTCGCGCCGTCCACAGCGTGGTGGGCGCCCATCCTGGGGTTTGCGCTGCTCGGCCTAGCCGTGCACGGTCGCGGCTGGAAGGCCTCCTCCGGGCTGGGCCTAGTGTTCGGCGCACTGCTATTCTTCCCGCTGCTGAGCTGGACGAACATCTACGTGGGCAACCTACCGTGGATCGCGCTGGCCGCCGCCGAGGCAGTGCTCATGATGCCGGCTGCGGCGCTGATGGGCCCGGTCTCCCGCCGCCTGCCCGCGTGGCCGGTTTGGGCGGCAGCCGCGTGGGTCGCGGGGGAAACACTGCGGGCGGCGTTCCCGTTCGGCGGATTCCCTTGGGGCGGCGTCGCGTTCACCCAGCCCGACGGGCCGCTGCTGCCGGTCGTCGCCGTCACCGGCGAGGCGGGTCTGGCGTTCGCCGTCGCGCTGGCTGGTTTCGCGCTCGGCGAACTGCTGCGTCGGTGCTGGATAAGCGGGCAGGCGTCACTACCGGCCAGGGCGGAGCGTCTCGGCCGCCGGTGGGCGAGCCAGCGGGCCAGCGGCATGGTGCGGCGCTGGCTCGTGCTGCCCCGGTACCTGATCTGGCCGGTGCGGTTCGTGGGTCTGGCCTGGCGGTGCCGTCCCGCGGCGTTGCGTCCGGGAACGGCGGCACACAGAACGTCCGTCACCGGCCGTCCGTGGGTCAGTAGACTGGCCGCCCTCACCCTCCCGGCTGTGCTGCTGGTCTTGCCGTTGCTCGCCGGCGTGGCCTCGCTGCCGGCCGTGCAGACCGGGGCCGGCGCCCCGACCGTCCCGATCGCGCTGATGCAGGGCAACGTGCCCGAACCCGGGCTGGAGTTCAATGCCCGCCGCCGGGCCGTGCTGGACATGCACGCCGCCGAGACCGCCCGGCTGGCCGCCGCCGTGCGGGCCGGGACAGTGCCAGCACCGCGGCTGGTGCTGTGGCCGGAGAACTCCTCGGACATCGACCCCTACCGCAACCCGGATGCCGCAGCGGTGATCGACAAGGCCGCCCGCGAGATCGGGGTGCCCATCCTGGTCGGTGCCGTGGTGGGTTCCGGGCAGCCGAGGCGGGTCTACAACATGGGCATCGTGTGGGACCCCGTCACCGGCCCCGGCACCACGTACACCAAACGCCACCCCGTGCCGTTCGCCGAATACATCCCGTGGCGCAGCTTCTTTCGCCTGTTCTCCGACAAGGTCGACCTGATCCAGGCCGAGTTCCTGCCTGGCCACCGCCCCGGCAACCTGAACATCGCCGGGGTCCCGGTCGGCGACGTGATCTGCTTCGAGATCGTCGAGGACGACCTGGTGCGCGACGTGGTGAACGGCGGCGCCCGGGTGCTGGTGGTGCAGACCAACAACGCCACCTTCGGCTACACCGACGAGACCTACCAGCAGCAGGCCATGAGCCGGGTGCGCGCGGTGGAATACGGCAGGGAAGTGCTGATCGCGGCGACCAGCGGGGAATCCGCGGTGATCCGACCGGACGGCTCGGTGCAGGCGACGGTGCCCCTGTTCACGCCGGGATTCCTGGTGCCGCAGGTTCCGCTGATCTCCACGACCACACCCGGTACCGTGCTGGGAGCGCCGGTGCTGTGGGTGCTGACGGCCGCGTGCCCGCTGACGCTGGCCGGCGCGGTGCTTCGGGTCCGCCGGCAGTCGGCGGCAATCGCGGATGACGTGGGTTCTGCCGCTTCTGACAGCGAGCACGACGATCCGTCGGCGAACGGCATCCGTCCCATGGTTTGAAGCGCCCACCCATCGCTCGACCGACGGGCCAAGCGCTTTGACCTGCGTACTGCCCGGCGCCAGCACCGTAGACCGGCCGACGCGGGGGACGGGAAGTGCGCGCCGACCGATCTACGGCTGCCGCCTAGATCACGCGATCCGGGCGGCACGAACGGGGCCCCGCCCTCACCGCCGGACGCAGCGCCGCAAATCCGAGTCATTGCCGCGCCACGCGCCGCCGTTTGAGCCGAAAAGGATCCCAGATCGCAATCTACTAGGTGCCATAGTTTGACAAGGCCCCGTGTCCGTATCGTAACCTGTTCGAGACCTTCGCTTCGCCCCACCGGGACCCGGGAAGGTCACTGCCGAATCGACTCCGCCGGAGTTGAACCGGGGACCCACGCGCGTGGGGTGAATCCGCGGGGTGCGCGACGATGCACCCGGCGGTAGGGACCTCTTCCCGTCCCGAACCCGTCAGCTAACCCGGTAGGCGGCCCACGGAAGAAGGGTTCACCTCGCGGTGCCGAGACCTGCCTACCGCCGTTCCCGCCCCCTGCTCGTCACCGGAGTGATCGTCGGGCTGATGTTCGGGATGCTCACCCCCGGCGCCGTCCGGGCCGAGCCGCCATCAACGGGCCCCGGCGACACCGCCCAGCCGTCGACGGCGGACGCTGCCAAGCAGGCATGGCTGGACAGTTCAGAACGAGCAGCACTGGTCAACGACGAGGTGCTGCAGGCGCAGGAACGCGAGCAGCGGGCCCGTGCGGACGCGGAGCGGGCGGCTAGAGAGGTCGGGAGCGCGGATTCGGCCGCTGCGGCGGCGAATCTAGCGTCCACGCGGGCGGCCACAGCCTCCGCCGTCCTGCAGCTGGAGGCCCAACAGTTCGCCGGCGCCACCTTCCGGGGCGCGCGACTGAGCAAGATGGCAGCGCTGCTGACCGCCGCGTCCCCGGACGACTTCCTGGATCAGGCCATGATGCTCGACCAGGTCGCCGCCGACGTACGGTCGAAGCTGGATGACGCCACAGCGGCCGAGCAGCGGGCCCGCCGGGCGGCACTGGACGCCTCGAACGCCGTCGCCGACGCCCGTGACGCCAAGACGGCAGCTGACGCCGCGGTCGCGGCCGCCGCCCGCGCAACTGCGCAAGTACGGCAGCAGCAGGCCACGCTGCGCGCGGAGGTCGCCAAATACCGGAAGCTCACCCGCGCACTCACCGAAAAGGAGCGGCAGGAGGCCATGGCCGCTCAACAACTCGCCTTCGAACGCCAAGCCCGACAGCAGGCCGCCGCGGCGGCCGCGGCCCGGGTCGAGGCGGGACGCGACGGCACCAGCGCGCCGTCAAGGCCGGAATCCTCCAGCCCGACACAGGCGACTCCGGCGCCTCCCGTCCCAACCACTGCGAGCGCCGCTGGGCGGGCAGCCGTCCAGGCGGCCCTGTCCAAGCTGGGCTCGCGGTACGTGTGGGGAGCGGCCGGTCCCAACGAATTCGACTGCTCCGGGCTGACCTCGTGGGCCTGGGCCCAGGCCGGCGTGACGATCCCGCGCACCTCGCGGGCGCAGTCCGAGCTGACCCCGGTGCCGTTGGACCAACTCCGCCCCGGTGACCTGGTCACCTACTACTCGCCGGTCAGCCACGTCGCCATGTACATCGGAGACGGAAAGGTCGTGCAGGCATCCACCGAAACCAAGCCCGTCTATGTCGGCAGCCTGTACGGCGCCGGCCCGAACCCGACCGGCCATCGCGTGGATGCCTGACCGCGGCCACCCTCCTGCTGTGTGACGCCTCACCCGAGGGCCCGCACTCCGTCGGCTACTATGGCCGATAGTTGATCGACCGAACACCGGCGGGGAGGCGTGCTCGATGTCGAAGGCCCAGCACCCTGGGCGGTGGATCGCCTGGTGCAGTGTGCTGCTGGTGGCGCTCACCTCGTGTTCCGCGGTCGCAGGTGCCTCCCCTTCGGTGGTTACCGCGACGGTAACGACCGTGGTCCCACCGCCCGCAACCCGGGCCCCAGGCTCGGCCAGCTCAGCGCCTGCCGCCCCGGGCACGGCGAGCGAGACGCCGACGCCAAGTACGTCAACCGAAAGTTCGCCGCCCACGGTTTCCTCGCAGCCGACGACCCCGAGCAGCACAAGATCGCCCGAGCCGGTCATCACCATGAACCCGGCCGACGACTCGACCGGATTCTCACCGATCGAGCCGGTGGTGATCCGAGCGAAGACCGGGACGCTCGATTCGGTCGTGCTGCGCAACCCGGAGGGCGAGGCGGTGGACGGGAAGCTGTCCGCGGATGGAACCACATGGACGACCACCGAGCCGCTGGGCTACAACCGCCGCTACACCGCCACCGCGACCGCCGTCTCGAAAACCGGGGAATCCACGCTGACCACCTCGTTCACCACGCTCAAGCCGGACGTGACCGTCTTCCCGTCGTTCTATCCCCCGCCATCGACCAAGGTCGTAGGCGTCGGCCAACCCATGGTGGTGATCTTCGACAAGGCACCCAAGGACCGCGCGGCCGCAGAGAGGGCACTGTCGGTGACGGCCGAGCCGGCGACCAAGGGTGCCTGGTACTGGTGGGACGACCGCACACTGCATTGGCGCCCCAAGGACTATTGGGAGCCCGGAACGAAGGTCACGGTGACGGCCAAGATCTACGGCGTGAAGCTCGGTCCCGGCATGTACGGCGAAACGGACCGCACGCTGAACGTCACGATCGGCTCATCCAAGATCGCGGTGATCGATGACAAGACCAAGCAGATGAACGTGTTCATCGACGGCAAGAAGGTCCGGACGGTCCCGGTCAGCCTCGGGATGGACAAGACGGTCACCGTCAACGGCAAGGAAATCTCCTTCGTCACGCCCAGCGGAACCTACGTCGCCCAGGAAAAGTACAAGGTCAAGCAGATGAGTTCGGCCAGCTACGGCCTGCCGGTGGACTACGACCTGGGCTACGACTCCAAGATTCCGCTGGCCATCCGGCTGTCCTACAGCGGCATCTTCATCCACTCGGCGCCGTGGTCGGTCAAGGATCAGGGGGTTCGGAACGTCTCGCACGGCTGCATCAACATCAATCCCACCGACGGCAAGTGGTTCTACAACACCTTCGGCTACGGCGATATCGTCACCGTGAAGGGCACCAGCACCAAACTCCGTTCCCACGACGGGTTCGGTGACTGGAACATCCCCTGGGAGCAGTGGCTTCAGGGGAGCGCCCTGACGTGACCAATTACCGGCAGTCCCGCCGGGATCTCCCCGCTCGCCGACGGCCGCGCCGCGCCGCAGCCCGCCCGATCCAACTCCTCGCACTGGCCGCGGCGCTCGCGCTCGCCGTCGGCGCATGTTCCTCCACCGGCGGCTCGGCGGGCTCGTTCCAGTTCTCCTCCCCGGGTAACAACGACGAGATCTCCTACCCGCCGGCCCAACGCGGCACCATCACCGACCTGTCGGGGCCGGACCTGACCGGCACCGGGACGATCCGGCTGTCCGATTACGCCGGCAAGGTGGTGGTGCTGAACTTCTGGGGCTCGTGGTGCCCGCCGTGCCGCGCCGAGGCACCCGAGTTGAACGCCGCAGCCAGAGCGCTCAAGCCGTCGGGTGTGCAGTTCCTGGGCATTGACATTCGGGATTCCCGGCAGGCCGGCAGTGATTTTCACCGGTTGATGGACACGCCGTACCCGTCGATCTTCGACCCGACCATGCGAACCCTGCTGTCGCTGCGCGGGTTTCCGACCGCATCCATCCCGTCAACGATCGTGCTGGACCGGCGCCACCGCGTGGCGCACATCTGGCTGCGGCCGGTGACGAAGGCGCAGCTGCTGGCCGTGATCACTCCGATAGCAGCCGAAGGGAACGCTCAGTGACCTGGCCGGGAGCGGTTGCCGTGTCCGGCATTACCGACACGGTGTTGTCGGGACCTTTCGTGTTGGCCGCCGCGCTGGCCGTCGCCGCGGGCGCGGTGTCGTTCGCCTCTCCCTGTGTGATTCCGCTGGTCCCGGGCTATCTCGCCTACATCACGGGGCTGGTCGGCGGGGAGGGCGCACAAACGGGCGGGGTCCGGACGGCGATCCGCAGCCGCGCTGTCGCCGGCACCGTGCTGTTCGTGGTCGGCTTCACCGTGGTCTTCGTCGCCGAGACCGTGCTGGTGCTCGGCCTGGCGCGAGGCCTGCTGGCCAACCAGGACCTGCTGACACGGATCGGGGGCGGCGTCACGATCCTGATGGGTCTGGTCATGGCCGGTGCCGTGCCGTTGTTGCGTCGGGACTATCGATTTCATGTGCGGCCGCGGGGCCGGGTGCTGGGCGCACCATTGCTGGGTGCGGCCTTCGGCACCGGGTGGGTGGTGTGCGTCGGCCCCACCCTGGCCGGGGTGATCTCGCTGTCCTATGCCACGGACTGGGGCGCGTCGGCCTGGCGCGGCCTGGCATTGGTGTTGTTCTACTGCGCGGGTCTGGGGATCCCGTTCGTCCTCGTCGCGGCCGGTTTCGGCTGGGCCACCTCGGCGCTGGCGTTCCTTCGACGGCACACCAGGGGGATTCAGCTGGCGGGCGCGGCCGGCATGATCGTGGTGGGCCTTTTGATGGTGACCGGCATCTGGGGCCAGTTCATCGCGTACCTGCGGGTCACGGCGCCGACCTCCGGGACGGTGCTGTAGATGCCGCCCCGCGATTCGATCGCCGCACGCAACGACGAGGATCTGCTCGAATCCCACTCCGCCCGCAACGGCCCGCGTGGCACCCTCGCCAGAGGCCTGGCGATGCTGCGGAACGTGTGGCGCCGCCTGACCAGCATGCGCACCGCACTGATACTGCTGTTCCTGCTGGCCCTGGCGTCGCTGCCCGGGGCGCTGCTGCCGCAATGGGCCACCAACCGGGCCAAGACCGCCCAGTACATCCTCGACCACCCCGATTGGGGCCCGTGGTTGAACCGTCTCGGGTTCTTCAACGTGTTCTCCGCCCCCTGGTTCGCAGCCGTCTACCTACTGCTGTTCATCTCGCTGGTCGGATGCCTGACGCCGCGCAGCTGGGAGCTGCTGCGGCAGATCCGCACCGGCCCACCGGCGACAGCCCCCCGCAACCTGTCCCGTCTGCCGCACCACGCCACCGTCACCACCACGGGCGACGCCACGGCTGCCGGGCAGCAGGTGGCGGATCGGCTGCGGCATACCGGTGTTGGCGGGTGGCGCACCGCCACCCGCACCGAACCAGACGGCGCGGTCGTCGTGGCCGCCGAGAAGGGCTACCTGCGCGACGTCGGCAATCTGATCTTCCACTTCTCGCTGGTGGGCCTGCTGCTCTCGGTGGCCGTGGGCGGAATGTTCGGCTACGAGGGCACCGTGCTGGTCACCGAGGGCGACGGATTCTGCGCGTCCTCACCGATCGCGTACGACGATTTCCGGCCCGGTCCACTGGTGAACCCCACCACGATGACACCGTTCTGCGTGGACGTGGACGCCTTCCACGCCGCCTACACGCCGCAGGGGCAGGCAACCACGTTCCGGGCCGACATCCGCTTCCAGGCGGGCGCCGACCTGGGCACGGACACTTGGCAGCGCCGCACCCTGGAGGTCAACGATCCGCTGCGGTTTTCCGGCGACCGGCTGTACCTGCTCGGGCACGGCTACACACCGACCTTCCGCATCAGCTACCCCGACGGGCAGGTCCGCGATTACGCGCAGCCGTTCGCCCCCGAGGATTCGATGTTCACCTCCCAGGGCGCCATCAAGGTCACCGACCCGCCCGGCTACTCGCAGGCCGACCTTCGCAAGAATCAGCTGGCGATCGTCGGGATCTTCGCACCGACCGCGGTCGTGCGCGGTGGCATCATGTCCTCCGGATTTCCCTCGCTGCTCAGTCCGGGGGTCGCGGTCGACGTATACCGAGGAGATCTAGGCATGGCAAGCGGGATACCGCAGTCGGTGTTCGCCATCGACACCGCGCAGGTGGCTAACGGTTCGCTGGTCAAGAAGGCCCACGCCAACCTGTCGCCGGGCCAATCCGTCACCCTCGACGACGGCACCAAAATCACCTTCACCGGCGCTAAACAATTTGTGTCGCTGCAGACCTCCTACGACCCCGCGCAGGATTGGGCATTGATATCGGTGATCTTCCTGATCGCCGGACTGATGGCATCGCTGCTGATCAAGCGGCGGCGCGTCTGGTACCGGATTCGTGCGCAGTCGACATCGACGGGGCCGACCGGAGGCCTCGAAATCGAGGTGGGCGGGCTCGCCCGAACCGACCAAGCGGGCTACGGCCGGGAGTTCGCCTCCCTGGTCGCCCTGGCCAGTAGCAAACAAGCATCCCCGGCCGGCGACAGGCCGGCCACAGCTGTGAAAGGTGCATGACAATGGCCGACGTCGAATCTATCACCGTGGTGTGGCAACTGGCATCTCGGATCTCGGACCTCACCTTCGAGGGGGCGCTGGCCGGTTACGTGACCGCGCTGGCCTGCCACGCCGTCGAGTTCGCCTCGCGGCGCGGCACCAGCACGGCCAACGCGACCGTCGGTGCGCCCGCGGACTCCGTCGCCGCCGGTGGGGCGGTCGCACTGCTCACCAGGGAAGGCGACGATCCGGCCGGCGGGGCAGACGACACGGATGACAGGTCGGCGGCGGCTCGCCCGGGCTGGGGCGAAAGGTTCGGCAGGGCAGCGGTTCTGGTCGCCGGAATCGGATTCACGATGAACGTGCTGTCGCTGATCACACGGGGCATGGCCGCGCACCGGGCACCCTGGGGAAACATGTACGAGATCGTCTCGCTCATCTGCGCCGTCGCCGCCGGCGCGTGGCTCGTGGCGGTGAACCGGACGAAGGTGCGGCGCATCGGACTGTTCGTGATGTTCCCGATCGCGGTGCTGAGCTTCGTCGGCGGCACCGTCCTGTACACCCCGGCGGGAGGTCTGGTCCCCGCGCTGCAGTCCTACTGGCTGGTCATACACGTGCTGGCAGTGGCGATCTCCTCGGGAATGCTGATGCTCTCCGGCGTGGCGTCGGCAATGTACATCGTCCGCACGCGCCACGACCGGCGCCGCGGCAGCGGCGCAGACCCCCGGTCGGTGCTGGACAGGCTCCCAGCGCCGGACATCCTGGATAAGGTTGCCTACCGCACCGCCATTGTCGCGTTTCCACTGTTCACGTTCGCGGTGGTGGCCGGTGCGCTGTGGGCCGAGGCCGCCTGGGGCCGCTACTGGGGCTGGGACCCCAAGGAGACCACAGCGCTGGTCACCTGGATCCTCTATGCCGGCTACCTGCATGCCCGCGCGACCAGCGGCTGGCGCGGCCGGCCGGCGGCGTGGATCTCGATCCTCGGGTTCGCCTCGATCATGTTCAACCTGTTCGTTGTCAATATGGTCGTGTCCGGCCTGCACTCCTATGCAGGCCTGAACTGACCGTCAAGCCCGCTGTCGACGCAACGACACAGCCGAGATCCCTGTCGACGGACCTGTCCGAGAGGAGGTGGTACCCATGCGCTCGGGCCGTGTGATCGGCGAGGGCCTGCGCGGCCTGCGACGCAACGTCACCATGACCGTCGCAATGGTGCTGACCACCGCTATCTCGCTGACCCTACTGGGCGCAGGATTGATCGTGGCCCGGATGACCGACCAGACGCGAGAGCTGTACGGCTCGAAGGTGGAGGTGACCATCTATCTGACGGTGGACCAGTCCAAGCAGGACCCGAACTGCCACAACCAGATCTGCCAGAACCTCGCCGACGCACTGAGCAAGGACGACGATATCGCCAGCTACCGGTACGTCAGCCAGGCGGCCGCATGGCGCCAGTACCAGCAAATGTTCGCGAGCCAGCCGGAGATGCTAGCCATCGGATCGGAAAACGCGCTGAACGCCTCCTGGCAGGTCAAGCTGAAGGATCCCCAGCGGTACAAGGTGATTCAGGCCCGCTACGCCCACGCACCCGGCGTGGAGTCCGTCACCGACCAGAGCCAGGTACTGGACCGGCTGTTCACCGTGCTGAACGGCATCCGCAACGCCACTATCATCGTCGCGCTCATCCAGGCCCTGGCATCGCTGCTGCTGATATCCAACATGGTGCAGGTCGCGGCGTTCACCCGGCGCACCGAGACCTCCATCATGCGGCTGGTCGGGGCGTCGCGATGGCGAACCCAGATGCCCTTCATCATCGAGGCGGTCACGGCCGCCGTTGCCGGCGCGGTGATCGCCATCGGCGGCCTGGTCGCCATGAAGTTCCTATTCGTGGACAAGACACTCGGCTCGGTGATGCGCGCCGGCATCCTGCCGCCGATCGACGGCCAGGCGCTGGTCTGGGTGACCCCATGGCTGGCCGGCGCCGCCGCCGCATTGGCGACGGTGAGCTCCTACGTCACGCTACGGCTGTACGTGCGCCTGTAGAACCTCACCGAACCATCGGACCCATCACCGGCAAACACGGTGTCCCCCACACCAACAATCGCCAAGCCAGCACATACTACGGTGCATAGTAGGTATGCTCTACTAAGTACGGTAGTAGTAATGCTTCAGGCAGAGCGGAGGATGCCTCATGCCGAAGAGCCGAGGGCGCGCCAGCGCCAAACGGCGCTCGAAGTCCTCATCGAGGGCCCGCCCGCACGTAACGACCAAACCATCCGCGCCAGCTGAGGACTCGGCGGCATTGTTGCTCGCTGCTCTCTACGCGCGCACACCCTCCGGCGGCGATCCGTCCGCCGAGAATGCGCCCGTGCCGCCGGTCAAGACAGCGGATCCCGCCCCGGCGCGACGTGACGCCCAGCCGGAACAACCGGCGCATCATGCAACGCCCCCCGGCGGAGGGACGGGAACACTGAGGGTGACCTCGTTCGCGTGTGAGCCACTCAAGGACGCCACACCGCAGAGCCTTGGTGTGACGTACTGGTTCGACCCGACACCCGCCGGTGACCCCTACCCGTTGACGATCCGCTTCATCGGACATCGTCTCAGCGACCGCGAAAATCCAGTTGACGCCTCCACCGCCGGCCAAGAAGGCAGAACCGGTTTCGATGTGGTACGGACCGTCGAGGGCGTGGTGCCGGGAACGGGCCGCACCTGCATCACCACCCGAATACCTGGACTTGCCCCGGGCGAGTGGGAGGTGAGGGCATCAACCGTCGACGACCACTCGAGATCGGTAACGTCACCCCCACGATCCGCTCCTCATGGCGTTGCGACAGCTAGGGCGACGACTGCCTACGGCCCTGTAGTCAACGTGCTCGCCCCGGGGGCCCGCCTCGGCGCGTGGCCGGCACTTGTCGGATCGGGCGCTGTCGTGGCACTGCTCGCGCAATGGTTCCTCGCGGCCAGGATCGGTCTGCCGGCCGGGAAAATCCTGATGATTTCACTGATCGGGTGCTTGTTCGGTCTGGTGGGAGCCAAGGTCTATTACCAGATCACCCACCGCGCCGAGAAGCCCCCGCTGCTCACCGCAGGCATGTGTATCCAGGGCTTCGTGATTGCCGCGATCGGCGTCATGATCATCGGAGTCGCCACGGCTGGGATACCGCTCGGCTCCGCTCTGGATGCCAGCGTGCCCGGCCTGCTGTTCGGAAAGGCCATCGGCCGACTCGGATGCTTTTTCGGCGGTTGCTGCGCCGGTCGGCCATCCGCGTCGCGCTGGGCGATATGGTCCTCGGATCGGACAATGGGAACCCGCCGGATCCCGGTGCAACTGATCGAATCCTGCATGGCCGCCGTCGTTGGCGTCGCCGCGTTCGCCGCGGTCGCGTGGGGGCATCCCGATGTGGGGGGCGCAGTGTTCCTGGCCGGCATCGCCGCCGATACCGTTGCCCGGCAGGTGCTCTTCCCGATGCGCTCGACACCTCGCGCGACGACCCACGGCAGGACTGCAACGCTGGTCATAGCTGGGCTGGCGCTCATCCTCGGTGTTGCATTGACGATCATCTGACTTCTCCGCGGATTGTCCACGAGGAATTCGAATCCGAGCCGCTCGTACCAATGCGCGGACTGGGGTTTGGCTACCCACGGTCATTTGTCACTCGACGCTGAACGCTGACGGCGGATAGTCATCTTCGCGCAGGTTCAACGTCGACTCCGGCAAGCCCTCCGGGGACGGTTCACTCGGTGGGTCAGCCGCAGCCTTGCTGATGGACGGTGCCGCTGATCACGTGCTGGGACGGGTGGCGCCGATGTAGCCGGACCAGCGCATCGGCGAGATCTTGACGTAGGTTCCCGACTGCTGGGCCTCCACCATCTGGCCATCACCCATATAGATGGCCACGTGATGGATCGTGGTCGGATCGGAGGTGTTGTTGGCATAGAACACCAGGTCCCCGGGCTGCAGGTCGGACGACGACACATGCTGGCCGGAGAAGAACTGATAGGCCGAGTAGTGCGGCAGGTACACGCCCACCTGGGCCCAGGCGTACAGCGTCAGGCCGGAACAGTCGAACCCGATCTTGTTGTAATCGCCAAAGGAGTCCGCAACGCCGTAGTCCCGGATGCCCCGTGACGGTCCGTTCGGCGTGCCCCCACCCCACGCGTAGGTCGTGCCCAGCCAGGCCAACGCCGCCTGCACCACCCGCTGCCCACGGCTCAGATTCGAGGCAGGCGGCGAGTAGCCGGGCTGCAGCTCGGAACTCGACGACCGGCCGGACGAATCGGATGAGTCGTTGTCTTGGTGTTGGTGCGCCTGCTCGGCCGCCGCCTTGCGCGCTGCCGCCTCCGCAGCGGCCTTCCGAGCGGCCGCCTCCTGGGCCCGCTTGATGGCCGCCTGGCGCTCCTTCTCCTTGCGGATCTTCTCCGCCAGAATCTCGGCCTGCCGCTTCTGCTCCGCGGTCACCGCCTGTTGCTTCAGCGCCGCCGCCTCGGCCTGCTGCTGCTCGGCCCGTTGCTGCGCCAACTGCGCCTGCCGAGCCTGCTCGGCCTGCAACGCCGCCTGCTGGGCAAGCCGTTCCTGCTCGGCCCGCTGAGCCTTGACCCAGGCGTCGTACTGGGCGCGCTGGCCCTTCAGGTCCGCAACCTTGTTCAGCGCCGCCTGGTAGTCGGCCTGCTGCCGGGCGAGCTGGCCCTGCAGAGCGGCAAGCTGCTGTTGACCCTGCGTGAACGACTTCTCGGCATCGGCCCGGGCGACGTCGGCGGTCTTCTTGGCTTGCACCGCCTTACCCTTTGCGGCCTGCGCAGCTTGCAGCGCCGCCGCCGCCTTGGAGTCCATATTCGCCTTGGACGCACGCGCGGACTCCAAGGTGGCGATCACGCCAAGCTGCGTCTCGGACACCTGATCGATCATCTGCTGTCGCGCCATCAGCTGGCCCATCGAGGCCGAATCCAGCAGCGCGCTCATCGAGCCGAGCACCGAACCCTGCCGGAACGAGGCAGCGGCGAACCTCGCGGCCTCTCGTTTGGCAGTCGCGATGGCCGTGCCGGCCCGGGTGGCCGCGTTCTGCGCGTCCTTGGCGGCCTGCTCGGCGTCGGCGGCATCCGCTCGCGCGACATCCAGGTCCACCCTGGCCTTCATCGCGAGCTCTGCCTTGAGCTCCATCGCGTTCTGCAACTGCAGAATCTTGCCCTGCGTGTTGGAGACCACACCGGACAACCGACCGACCTCGGCGGAACTCTGCGTAACATGAGTCTGGCTCGCCTGAATCTCCTGATCGGACGGATTCGGAGGCGGCGGTGGTATGGCCCCAGCGGGCAGCGCCGCGAAAATCGATACCGCTGCGGCGACCAGCAGCGACGCGCCGAGGGTCAGTGCTCGTCGTCCCCGTCGAGCATGTCCGTTCACGAGCCCTCCTCCCCCGAGCAAGCAGCAGCCGATGGCGCGACGTCGCACCGACAGCTACCATCTACGTAGAAGCATAGTAGATCATCTACGTGGGAGCATAGTAGATCAAGCGTCGAAGATGACAATGCCCTGTGGGCTGTGCGGCCGATGGGGCCCAGGCCTCAGGCGGACCTGTGATGGCACACCTCAATGTCGGAAGCTGTTCCTGGCTGGTCCTAGCCGGTTCATTCGTGCTCGGCGCATTGAATCGCGAGGAGCGCGAGGACTTCGTAGCACATCTGGAAGCATGCGCACGATGCGAAAGGGAAGTCAATATCCTGATCTCCGTCGTACAACGGCTTGACACACTTCGATTGAAATCACTGTGAAAAACACACCTCATGGCTTCGCGGTCGCTAACGCGTATTTCCGCGCAGCCGGTTCGGGGCTGGGTCGCCGCATCTTCTAGGGACTGTCCAGCTACGAGATCTCCCGCCGCCTCGCCGCCGAACAAACGCCGCTGAACCGCACCGGCGTCGCCGAGATCTTCACCCAAGAAGGTTTCGGCCGGCTTTTGCGCCACCCCGAACCCGCCGCCAGCATCAATGCCGCCACCATCGGCCGGGACACCCGACTGCCCCGCACCGGCAGACTCGACTGGGAGGCCTGGCGGGCCCGGATCGACACCGGCAAGGCTGGCCGCTGGATCCTGCTGCTCGCGGCTAGCCTGGCTGGCCAGGGGCCGATCGACCTCGACCGAGCCCTGTGTGGCCTGGGGCGGGCCGACGGATGTCTGGTGGCCGCGGCGGTGGCGCGGGCGGGCGGGTATTCCGGCGTTGCGGCGGGCCGGCTGGACGGAGTCCGCTGATGAGCACCGAGGAGTCGGTGAGGTGACTCGGCGCCGTGACCCGCTGGCCGGGCAGCGGCTGGCCGTGTTGGGGCGCATGCGCCGGCGGGGGCGCCGCGAGCTGCTGGTGGTGCTGCCCGACGGCAGCAAGCGGATGATCCCGGCCGCGTGGACCGACGCCGCGGACGCCGTTGAGACCTCACCCGGCGGCGGGGCCGGCGACGCGTCGGCGACGCTGGGCCGGGTAGCCGATCTGTTGGCCGCGGCCGCGCTGGTCGCGGCGTTGGCCCCCAACGGTTTCAGCGGGCGGGGGCGGGCTGCAGGACAGCCACCGTGCGAGGAGGACGGCCATGCAGCCTGCCCAACCAAGTCTGTTCCAACTCGATCATCTACCGCCGCCGCAGGTGCGGCAGATGCTGCCCAACCTGCCCGAACCGGACGTGGCAGCCGCGGTGCAGGTCCTGGCGAGCCTGATCGCCAAAACGATCGTCGACACCGGCGGGCAGGACGGCGATGAGTGAGAGCGGAAAGATCACCGGATCGCACCGGGCCCGGGCGGCGGTGATCTACATTCGCCAGTCCACCTGGCCCAGTTGGAGCACAGCACCGAGTCCACCGCGCGGCAATACGACCTGGTCAACCGCGCTGTCACGCTGGGCTGGGACCGCAGCCGCGTCTTGGTGGTGGATGCCGATCTGGGCGTGTCCGGGTCGGTCATCGCCCGGCGCGGCGGGTTCGAGCAGTTCGTCGCGGACATCGCGTTGGGCCAGGTCGGGATCATCGTGGCGTTGGAGGTCTCCCGGCTGGCCCGGGACAACACCGCATGGTATCGACCGCTGGATCTGGCCGGCACCTGCGACCAGCTTGCGGATTCCAAGTGCACCCGTGCAGGTCTGCACCACGGCGAGAGGGAACACCGAACAGATCACGTCGGGCAGCCCGGTCAGGCCGTCGCAGCAGCAGATCAGGACGTCCCGCAGCCCGCGGTTGCGCAGGTCGGCGAGCACCTTGGCCCAGAACTTGACTCGCCGTCGCCGATTCACAGCCCGAGGGTGAGCTTGTAGCCCTCGGTGTCCACGCGGATGGCCGGAGGACAAGCTTCCCCACGGTCGCGGTATCAAGAGAGCTGTGCGCCACTCGTGGGAGTTCCCGTCCCGTCGCGTTCAGATCCGATAGTCCAGGCGGGTCATCATGCCGGCGTCCATGTGGTAGCCGTTGTGGCAGTGCAGCATCCAATCGCCGGGATTGTCAGCTTGCAGATCGACGGCGAGGGACTGCATGGGAAGGACGATGACGGTGTCTTTACGGGGGCCGTGCCGCCCGTCGTTGCGGACGATTTGGAAGGTGTGGCCGTGTAGGTGCATGGGGTGCCACATCATGGTGTTGTTGGTGAACGTCAGGCGGGCGCGTTGTCCCTGGGTGATGGATAGCGGTTCGAGCTGGTCGAAGGTGCGGCCATTGATGGTCCACCGGTAGCTTTGCATGTCCCCGCCGAGCGCCGCCGCCAGCTGCAGGTTGGGTTCCTGGGAGGGCAGAGCTGCCCGGTCGGCCGCGGTGAACACCTCGACGGTGCCGACCTGGCCGTCGAGCTCGCCGGGGTGGGCCGACGAGTCGGGGACGCTACCGGGTCCGGTGCGCAGCAAAGCGCGGGCGGCGCTGCTCTTGCCTTCGGCGAGGGCAACGAGCGGGAATACGCCGGACTCCGCAGTGACGATGACGTCGTAGCGCTCCCCCATGCCCAGCAGCAATGCGTCGACCTGCCGTGGCTGCACCGGGTAGCCGTCGGTGTGGGTGACGGTCAACCGGTGACCGGCGAGGGCGACACGGAAGGCGGTGTCGGCGCCGGCGTTGATGATTCGGATACGGATCCGCTGACCGGGTTTGGCCGCGAACGTAGTGGGCGCGGCCGGGATCCGGCCATTGATCAAGTAGTAGGGGTAGCTCACGTCACCGGCGTCGCCGCCGAGCAGGTCGCTGCTACCCGCCCCGCCCATGCCCGACATGCCGCCCATCCCGGTCGCGCCGGCCGTGCCACTCGCGCCGGCGGAACTGGAAGTCCGAACATCCGATCCCATGGAATTCATGCCTGACATGCCGCCGTGGTCCATGCCGCCCATCCCCGACATGCCCGGCATGCCGCCGGCTTCGAGCTTGTCGAGGATCTGTTCGGGGCTGGGGCCGACGCCGTCGGTCCAGTCGTCGAGCACCACGATCCATTCGGTGTCGTAGTCGCCGGGGTCTTTCGGGTCGTCGATGATGATCGGCAGGTACAGGCCGTAGTCGGTGATCGCGATGCCGGTGTGCGGGTGGGCCCAGTAGGTGCCCGGGTCGGGCACGGAGAACCGGTAGGTGAAGGCGTCGCCTGAGGCGATGTCAGGGGTGGCGGGTGCGGCGCCGTCCATGTCGTTGCGCAGGGCGATGCCGTGCCAGTGCACCGAGGTGGCCTGCTCGAGCGCGTTGTGCACTGTGACGGCCAGCTCGTCGCCGACATCGGCGCGGATGAGTTGCCCGGGGATGGTGTCGCCGTAGGCGAGGGTTCGGACTGTCGGACCGCCTAGGTCCACCTCGGTGGTTTGGGGTCGCAGAGTGTAGGAGCGGGTGCGTCCGGTGTGCGGCCGCTGCGCTTCGCGCTGGCGGATGGCCGCGGCCAGATCCTGTCCGGCGGGTGCGGTCCGGGCTGATCCGCTCGGGCTGGGGTTGTTCGGTGTGGGTCCGCTGGGTGTGGTGCGGGTGTTGGGGCCGCTGCAGGCGGCCAGGGTCAGGCCGGCCAGGCCGGCGCCCGTCAGCAGGGTGCGGCGGGTGAAGGTCCGGGGTGGCATGGTGATGTTCGGCCCGGTCGCGCCGGTGGTGGCGATGGTGCGCGGGTTGGAATTGTGATCGGTCATGGCATGAGTCCTTCAAAAGGGGGGAGGTGGCTGGCACGCGCACGTGGGCACGGTGCCGTGACGTGGGCGTGTAACGGGACGAGGGTTGCGTAGGCGTAGGGCGGGTTTAGGTGCGCAGCACGCACAGGCGCAGCTGCAGCGGCGCTGCCGCCGCTGCAGGCCACGGCACATCCGGTGCTGGTGCACCGATGCGGCGTCGACGCAGCAGTAGCGCGGCCGCTTGTGGGCGGCGCAGCACGACGAAGGCGATCAGCGCGAGGCCGGGCAGCATGGCCAGGCACAGCAGGGACATGGTCCCGCCGAATCCTTCGGGGCAGTCGGCCATGCCGCACGACATACCGCCTGGTGGCGTGTTGGCGATGCCGGCGGCGGGCGACGCCGTGGCGACGACCATCGGCCCGTTGTCGACCGTCGTGTCAGTGACGGTGGGATGCATGGCCGTCACATGGCTGGGGGCTGCATGCCTGGTGCCGGATTCGGCGGTGTGTGCGGCGTGCATGGCCAGCATGATCAGGGCGAGGGTGATCAGCAGCAGCGGCGCGACGGTGCGCCGCCACGGCCACGGCGCGTGGGGCTTGCCGACGGGTGCATGAGCGGGCCTATTCACGGCTGTGCCCCCGGTGCCATGGTCATCACGATATCTGCTGCCGGACCTAGCAGAAGCGCCGCGAGCCCGGCGATCACGGCGCCCGCGGTGACCCAGTGGGCCGGGAGCGCCAAGGCGCCCAGGGAGGCCCTCCACGTGCTGCCCTGGCTAACGATCTGTCCAGCAGCGGGATCGGCCGCACCGGCCCCGTCATCTTCGGTGGGGGTGGGAGTGGCCGAGGTGAAGGCGGGGGCGATCCAGCGCAGGTAGTAGTACAGGCTGGCGACGCTGTTGATGGCTGCTATGACGACGAGCCAGGCGAAGCCGCCGTCCCAGGCGGTGCTGAAGACGGTGAGCTTGCCGGTGAACACTCCCGTGGGTGGGGTGCCGACCAGTGCGAGCAGGCAGACCACCAGCACGGCGGCCAGCGCGGGGTGGGCGCGGGCCAGGCCACGGTAGTCGGCCAGGGCGGCCCGGCGGGGTTGGGCGGCCACGACGGCGAAGGCGCCGAGGTTGGCGGCGGCGTAGGCGGCCAAATAGAGCACCAGCGCGGCGAGCGGCGCCGGCCGGGCGGCGGTGCCGGCGACAACGACCGCCATGAGCAGGTAGCCGACCTGGCTGATGGTGGAGTAGGCGAGCAGCCGGGTGGGGCTGTTTTGGCGGAACGCGGCGAGGTTGCCCAGGGTCATGCTGGCGGCGGCGATGATGGCCAGCAGCAGCCGCCAGTTCACGCCGTCGCCGGGCATGGTCAGGACGAGCCGGTGCAGGGCGAGCAGGGCCCCGATCTTAGGGATGGTGGTCATGAACGCGCCGGCGCCGACGGTGGCGCCCTGGACGGCGTCGGGCACCCAGAAGTGCACGGGGACGGCGCCGGCCTTGAACAGCAGTCCGGCCAGCACGGCCACCAGCCCGGCGGCCAGGGCGGCGGGCGGCGCGTGCGGCAGCCCGGCGGCCAGCTCGGTGTAGGCGGTGGATCCGGTCAGCCCGTACAGGATGGCCACGCCCAGCAGCAGGAGGATGCCGGCGAGCACGCCGAGCAGGTAGATCTTCAGGGCGCCTTCGGCGCCGCGGCGGTCGCGTCCCCAGCCGGCCAGCGCATACAGGGGGATGGAGGCGAGCAGGTAGGCCACGGCCAGCAGCAGTAGGTCGCTGCTGCCGGCCAACAGGATCGTGCCGGCGCTGGCCAGCAGCACGAGCACGGCGAACTCGGCCTCCCGGGCGTCGCCGCGAGTGCGGCGGGCGGCCAGGGCCAGCGTGAGCAGCGCTGCGGCGGGGACGATGAGCCGGGCCGCCTGGGTCGCGCCGTCCAGGGTGTAGGAGCCGGCGTAAACCGTGTTGCCCGGGGCTCC
>ERZ778018.285-NODE-285-length-90056-cov-14.219731_pt1 | contig 90056 bp, 81 predicted proteins | sample MGYA00375748_ERZ778018 | MGnify/ENA primary metagenome ERZ778018 (study PRJEB29350, sample SAMN05509839) | bioreactor metagenome | biome: bioreactor; material: wastewater | place: South Africa: University of Cape Town | collected 2014-04-22 ... | reverse complement strand
TCGTCACCCGGCGCAGCATCTGCTGCACGATGACCTCGATGTGCTTGTCGTGGATGGCCACACCCTGCGACCGGTACACCTCCTGAACCTCGCCCACCAGGTGCAGCTGCACCTTGCGTGGGCCCATGATGCGCAGCACCTCGTGCGGGTCCGGGTGCCCGTCCTGCAACTGGAAGCCGACCTCGATGTGGTCGCCGTCCTCCAGCGGCCGCTCGGTCCCGTCGGACGGATCCACCACGCTCGCCAGCCGCTTGGTCTTGGGCAGCTTGTCGTAGCTGATCTCGTCGCTGCCGTCGTCCGGCACCACCGTGATCTTGTAGAACTTGTCGCCGTCCTCGATCCGCACCCGGCCGGCCGCGTCCGCGATCGGCGACTTGCCCTTGGGCACCCGCGCCTCGAACAGCTCGGCGACACGCGGCAGACCCTGGGTGATGTCGTCCGATCCGGACGCCGACCCGGAGTGGAAGGTGCGCAGGGTCAGCTGGGTGCCGGGCTCGCCGATGGACTGCGCGGCCACGATGCCGACCGCCTCGCCCACGTCGACCAGCTTGCCGGTGGCCAGCGACCGCCCGTAGCACATCGCGCAGGTGCCGATGGCGGCCTCGCAGGTCAGTACCGAACGCACCTTGACCTTCGTGGCCCCAGCGGCGATCGCGGCGTCCACCTGCGTGCCGTGCAGGTCGGTGCCGGCCGGCACCACGACGTTCCCGTCACCGTCGACGACGTCGGACGCCAGGATCCTGGCCTCCACCGTGGTCTCCAGGTGGCCGGCCCGCGAGCCGTCCTCGCCGACCAGCGCCAACTCGACGCCGCGCTCGGTGCCGCAGTCCTGCTCGCGGACGATCACGTCCTGGGAGACGTCGACCAGCCGCCGGGTCAGGTAACCGGCCTCCGCGGTGCGCAGCGCCGTGTCCGCCAGACCCTTACGCGCCGAGTGGGTGTTGATGAAGTACTCCAGCACCGACAGGCCCTCGCGGAACGAGGAACGGATCGGCCGCGGGATCTGCACACCCTTGGAGTTGGTGACGATGCCCTTCATGCCCGACAGCGACCGGACCTGGATCCAGTTCCCCGCCGCACCCGCGTTGACCAGCGTGTAGACGGGGTTCCCGGCCGGGTAGGACTCCTGGATCGCCTTCTCGATCTCCTTGGTGGCCGTCTCCCAGATCTGCACCAGTTCGTGGTCGCGCTCCTCCTTGGAGGCCGCGCCGCGCTGGTAGTCCTTTTCCACGCCGGCGACGAGATCCTCGTTGCGGGCCAGGATCTCCGCCTTGGCCTCCGGGATCACCACGTCCCCGATGGCAACCGTCATCCCGGAGCGGGTGGCCCAGTAGAAGCCGGCCTCCTTGAGCCGGTCCAGGGTCTGCGCCACCACCGAGATCGGGAACTCCTCGGCGAGCCGGTTCACGATCGCTGCCTGCCGCTTCTTGGGCAGTTCCTCGTTGACGAACGGGAAGCCCTCGGGCAGCAGCTCGTTGAACAGCACCCGGCCCAGCGTGGTGTCCGCGATCCACGGATCGCCCTCGGACCAGTCTTCCGGCAGCGTGGCGTCCGGTCCCGGCTTGACCCCGGTCAGCCGGATCTTCACCGGCGAGCGCAACTCGATCGACCCGGCATCGCGCGCCATGATCGCCTCGGCCGGGGTGGAGAACACCTGACCGGCACCGACCGCGTTCTCGTCCCGACCGCACAGGTAGTACAGGCCGGTGACGAGGTCCAGGGATGGCATCGCCAGCGGCTGGCCGTGCGCCGGGGACAGGATGTTGTTGGAGGACAGCATCAGGATGCGGGCCTCGGCCTGCGCCTCAGCGGACAGCGGCAGGTGCACCGCCATCTGGTCGCCGTCGAAGTCCGCGTTGAACGCCGCGCACACCAGCGGGTGCAACTGGATGGCCTTACCCTCCACCAGCTGCGGCTCGAACGCCTGGATCCCCAACCGGTGCAGGGTCGGAGCCCGGTTGAGCATCACCGGGTGCGCCCCGATGACCTCCTCCAGCACGTCCCACACCTCGGGCCGCTGCCGCTCCACCATCCGCTTGGCGGACTTGATGTTCTGCGCGTGGTTGAGGTCCACCAGCCGCTTCATCACGAACGGCTTGAACAGCTCCAGCGCCATCAGCTTGGGCAGGCCGCACTGGTGCAGCTTGAGCTGCGGACCGACCACGATGACCGACCGACCGGAGTAGTCGACCCGCTTGCCCAGCAGGTTCTGCCGGAACCGGCCCTGCTTGCCCTTGAGCAGATCGGACAGCGACTTGAGCGCCCGGTTACCGGGACCCGTCACCGGCCGGCCGCGGCGGCCGTTGTCGAACAGCGCGTCGACGGCCTCCTGCAGCATCCGCTTCTCGTTGTTGACGATGATCTCCGGGGCGCCCAGGTCGATCAGCCGCTTGAGCCGGTTGTTGCGGTTGATCACCCGGCGATACAGGTCGTTCAGGTCGCTGGTGGCGAATCGGCCACCGTCCAACTGCACCATCGGGCGCAGGTCCGGCGGGATCACCGGCACGCAGTCCAGCACCATGCCCAGCGGCGTGTTAGAGGTCTGCTGGAACGCCGCGACCACCTTCAGCCGCTTGATGGCACGGATCTTCCGCGCGCCCTTGCCGGACCGGATGATCTCCCGCAGATTCTCCGCCTCGGCGTCCACGTCGAAGTTCTTGATCAGCGTCTGCAGCGCCTCGGCGCCCATCCCGCCCTCGAAGTACTCGCCGAACCGCTCCTGCAGGTCCCGATAGATCGACTCGTCGACGATCAGGTCCCCCACGGCCAGCTTGCGGAAGGTGTCCACCAGCTCGTCCAGCCGGTCCAGCTGCCGCTGCGCGCCATCCCGGATCTGGCGCATCTCGCGCTCGCCGCCGTCACGCACCTTGCGCCGTGCGTCGGACTTGGCGCCCGCCGCCTCCAGCTCCGCCAGGTCGGCCTCGAGCTTCTTGGACCGCTCGTCGATCTGATTGTCACGGGCCTTGCCGATGTTGCCCTTCTCGACCTCGATCTCGGCCTCGATGGTGGGCAGGTCGTTGTGCCGCAGCTCGTCGTTGACCTCGGTGATCATGTACGCCGCGAAGTAGATGATCTTCTCGAGATCCTTGGGCGCAATATCCAGCAGGTACCCCAGCCGGCTCGGCACGCCCTTGAAATACCAGATGTGCGTCACCGGGGCGGCGAGCTCGATGTGCCCCATCCGCTCGCGACGAACCTTCGCGCGGGTTACCTCGACACCACACCGCTCGCAGATGATGCCCTTGAACCGCACCCGCTTGTACTTGCCGCAGGCGCACTCCCAGTCCCGGGTCGGCCCGAAGATCTTCTCGCAGAACAGGCCGTCCTTCTCCGGCTTGAGGGTGCGGTAGTTGATGGTCTCGGGCTTCTTGACCTCGCCGTGCGACCAGGCGCGGATGTCGTCCGCGGTGGCCAGGCCGATACGCAACTCGTCGAAGTAGTTGACGTCAAGCACTGTGGTTTTCGTCCCTGTCTTTCGATCTTCGGTTGGCGCCGCACGGAGGACCCCGCGGTGCCGGGGGTGGCCGGTCCGGTACGGCCGGGGGGCGGCTGCTGCGCCCGCGACCGGACCGGATGGCCGGCTAGTTCACCAGGTCGTCCACGGAGGGCGACTCGTTGCGGGACAGGTTGATGCCCAGGTTCGCCGCAGCCCGTTCCAGGTCGTCGTCGTCGGAGTCGCGCATCTCGATGGCCACACCATCGCTGGAGAGCACCTCCACGTTCAGGCACAGCGCCTGCAGTTCCTTCAGCAGCACCTTGAAGGACTCCGGGATGCCCGGCTCGGGAATGTTCTCGCCCTTGACGATGGCCTCGTAGACCTTGACCCGGCCGACGATGTCGTCGCTCTTGATGGTCAGCAGCTCCTGCAACGTGGAGGCCGCGCCGTAGGCCTGCATGGCCCAGCACTCCATCTCGCCGAACCGCTGGCCACCGAACTGCGCCGTGGATCTTGTCGTCCACCAGGTGCAGCAGCTTGATGATGTACATGTAGCCGACCGACACCGGATATGGGAACGGCTCGCCGGAGCGACCGTCGTACAGCCGCGCCTTGCCGGCGGTGTCGATCAGCCGGGTCTCCTGCTTGGTGAGCGGGTCGACGATCGGCTGGACGCTGCCCAGCAGACCGAAGATCTCCTCCTCGCTGGCGCCCTCGAACACCGGGGTGGCCGTCCGGGTGAACGGCGCCGCCTCCCGAGCGCCGGCCGGGATCTGCGCGGCCCACTCGGGCTCGCCGTCGATCTTCCAGCCGCGGGCGGCGGCCCAGCCGAGGTGCGTCTCCAGCACCTGCCCGAGGTTCATCCGGCGCGGCACACCGTGCGGGTTCAAGATGACGTCCACCGGGGTGCCGTCCTCCAGGAACGGCATGTCCTCCACGGGCAGCACCTTGCCGATGACGCCCTTGTTGCCGTGCCGGCCGGCCAGCTTGTCGCCGTCCTGGATCTTGCGCTTTTGGGCCACATAGACCCGAACCAGGTGGTTGACGCCCGGCGGCAGCTCGACACCCTCGTCATCGCGGTGGAACTCGCGCACGTCGATGACCTTGCCGGTCTCGCCGTGCGGCACCTTCAGCGAGGTGTCGCGCACCTCGCGCGCCTTCTCGCCGAAGATCGCCCGCAGCAGCCGCTCCTCCGGAGTCAGCTCGGTCTCACCCTTGGGGGTGACCTTGCCAACCAGGATGTCGCCGTCCTGCACCTCGGCGCCGATGCGGATGATGCCCCGCTCGTCCAGGTCGGCCAGCACCTCCTCGGACACGTTCGGGATGTCCCGGGTGATCTCCTCCGGACCCAGCTTGGTGTCCCGCGCGTCGATCTCGTGCTCCTCGATGTGGATCGAGGTCAGCACGTCGTCCTGCACGATGCGCTGCGAGAGGATGATCGCGTCCTCGTAGTTGTGACCCTCCCACGGCATGAAGGCGACCAGCAGGTTCTTGCCCAGCGCCATCTCGCCGTTCTCGGTGCACGGCCCGTCGGCGATCACGTCGCCGGCCTCCACCCGCTGGCCCTCGTTGACGATCGGGCGCTGGTTGAAGCTGGTGCCCTGGTTGGACCGGCGGAACTTGTTCAGCCGGTAGGTGCGGTGGCTGCCGTCGTCGTTCATCATCGAGATGTAGTCGGCGGACACCTCCTCCACCACACCCGAGCGCTCCGCGGTCACCACGTCACCGGCGTCCACCGCGGCACGCCGCTCCATGCCCGTGCCCACCAGCGGCGATTCGCTGCGCAGCAGCGGCACGCTCTGTCGCTGCATGTTGGCGCCCATCAGGGCCCGGTTGGCCTCGTCGTGCTCCAGGAACGGGATCATCGCGGTGGCCACCGACACGGTCTGCCGGCTGGACACGTCCATGTAGTCGACCTGGTCCGGCGGGACCTGGTCGACCTCACCGCCCCGGCGCCGCACCAGCACCAGCACCTCGCTCAGCGTGCCGTCGGCGGCCAGCTTGGTGGTCGGTTGCGCGATGATGTGCCGATCCTCTTCGTCGGCCGTCAGGTAGTCGATCTGGTCGGTGGCCTTGCCGTTCTGGACCCGGCGGTACGGGGTCTCGATGAATCCGAACGGGTTGACACGGGCGAAGGTCGCCAGCGATCCGATCAGCCCGATGTTCGGGCCCTCCGGCGTCTCGATGGGGCACATCCGGCCGTAGTGCGAGGGGTGCACGTCCCGGACTTCCAACGAGGCACGGTCGCGGGACAGGCCGCCCGGCCCGAGCGCGGACAGTCGGCGCTTGTGCGTCAGGCCGGCCAGCGGGTTGGTCTGGTCCATGAACTGGCTCAGCTGGCTGGTGCCGAAGAACTCCTTGATGGAGGCGACGACCGGCCGGATGTTGATCAGCGTCTGCGGGGTGATGGCCTCCACGTCCTGGGTGGTCATCCGCTCCCGGACCACGCGCTCCATGCGGGACAGGCCGACCCTGATCTGGTTCTGGATCAGCTCGCCCACGGTGCGCAGCCGGCGGTTGCCGAAGTGGTCGATGTCGTCGGTCTCCACCGGCAGGGTGCGCTCGACCCCGTCCTTGTTGGTGACGGTCCACTCCTCCTGGCCCTCGTGCAGGCGCAGCAGGTATTCCACCGTGGAGACCAAGTCGTCCTCGGTGAGCGTGCCGACGTTCTCCGGTACCGACAGGCCCAGCTTCTTGTTCAGCTTGTAGCGGCCCACCCGTGCCAGGTCGTAGCGCTTGTCCTTGAAGAACAGGTTCTCCAGCAGCGCCTGCGCGCTCTCCTTGGTGGGTGGCTCACCCGGGCGCAGCTTGCGGTAGATGTCCAGCAGCGCCTCGTCCTGGCCGGCGATGTGATCCTTCTCCAGGGTGGCCAGCAGCACCGCGGACCAGTCGAACCGCGCCCGGATGCGCTCGGTGTCCCAGCCCAGGGCCTTGAGCAGCACGGTGACCGGCTGGCGCCGCTTGCGGTCGATGCGCACGCCGATGGTGTCACGCTTGTCTATGTCGAACTCCAGCCAGGCACCCCGGGACGGGATCACCTTGACCGAGTAGACGTCCTTGCCGGCGGTCTTGTCGATGCTGCGGTCGAAGTACACGCCGGGCGAGCGGACCAGCTGGGAGACGACGACCCGCTCGGTGCCGTTGATGATGAAGGTGCCCTTGCGGGTCATCATCGGGAAATCGCCCATGAAGACCGTCTGCGACTTGATCTCGCCGGTCTCCCGGTTCTCGAACTCCGCCGTGACGAACAGCGGGGCCGAGTAGTTCATGTCCTTGTCGTGGCACTCCTCCTCGGAGGCCTTGACCTCGTCGAAGCGAGGGTCGGAGAAGGACAGCGACAGGTTGCCGGCGAAGTCCTCGATCGGCGAGATCTCGTCCAGGATTTCGTCCAGACCGCTGCGGATCTGCGGATCATCCTGCCGGGCACGCCACGCCGGGTCGCCGACCAGGCGGGCGAACGACTCGGTCTGCAGGGCCAGCAGGTCGGGAACTTCGAGGGGCTCGGAGAGCTTCGCGAACGAGACGCGGGTTGCCGTGTCCGTGGGGGAGCCGGGGTGGACGGTGGGCGCGGGAGTGACTGCCAAGATGCGTCCTTCCAAGGACAAACGCCGGATCTTTCGGGGCGCAACCCGCCTCGTGCCGGCAGGCATGACCGGCGAGACGTCGCGGCAGGCGAACGCCGGTCACAGAACGCGGGCAGCAAAAAGAGGGCAGCGCAAATAGGAAGACTACCAGACCCAGCACACGCCTGTCTAGACGTGCCCTCCGCCTCGCGGCTTGCACCGGAGCGCCGGTAGACCGTCACGGCGCCGCATCGGCCTTCTGCTGCCACCCGCGGAGGGACGCGGCCCGCCATATGGCCGACGTCGTAGGGCCTAGCGTGGACCCTGGGGCACCGATCCGTCAAGCGTCATGGCCGGTGGCGGGGTTTTTCCACCGGCGGTGACGCGGTTCACGGGCGCGGCCGTCCAGCACCCAGCAGTCAGGAGTGGGTGACGGCCTCAACGTTGTGCCCGTCCGGGTCGCGCAGGAACACCGCGTAGTAGCCGGGGTGGTACTCGGGCCATTCGCGCGGCTCGTGCAGTACCTCGACGCCCGCCGCGACCGCGGCCCGGTGCACGGCGTCCACCTCGTCGCGAGAGGCCGCCGCAAAGGCGACATGGTCCTCACGCGGGGTACGGCCGCCCTGCACCGGGCTGAGCCAGAACCGGGGCACGCCCTCCCGACCCGCCATCGCCACCACCGACCCGGCGCCCGGCCCGGCGCCAGCCGGAAACCGCACCGCCTCGACGAGTCCGATCGGCGCGAACACCGTGCAGTAGAAGTGCGCCGAGCCGTCGACGTCGGCCGCCTGGATTCCGAAGTGATCGATCATGCGCTGATGGTGCCACGGGCCACTGACAAGCCACGCGCTGACAACGAGCCCGTGGCGGTGAATGCTGATGGTCCGCGGGGCCCGTCACCGCTGTTTTCCGTCACCGCTGTTTCCCGTCGTTAGAAGGAAGGCCACCGTGGACCTGCTGCAGATCGCACAGCATGCGGACGATCTGGATCGGGCCGCCGACTGGTATGCCGCGCTGCTGGGCGAACCTGAGACCGCCCGGTTCGACCCCCCGGGGCTGCTGTTCTTCCGGCTGGGCCCGGTACGGCTGTTGCTGGATCGCGCCGCCCCGTCGGCGCTGGTCTACCTGCGGGTGCCGGACGTGCGCGAGGCGGTCGACACACTGCGCGCCGCCGGGACCGTGGTGGATACCGAGCCGCACGTGATCTTCGCGCACACCGATGACACGCTGGGTCCCGCCGGCACCGACGAATGGCAGGCGTTCGTGCGCGACAGCGAGGGCAACCTGGTCGGGCTGATCAGCCAACTCCCCTCGAGCCCGCCCGACTGACCGGCGATGTGCGGCATCGTTCTCCTCACCACCCCAGGCGGCGCTCGCCGACCGTGACGATTCGACCGCTGTGGGTATCCTTCGAGCAATTCGACGGCTGGGGTGATGACGATGCAGCGACGGCCGCCTTCCGCCCTGCCAACGAGGCCGTCGGCGTTGCTGAAGGACGTCCCGAGGGTGATGCGGCGCTACGTGCTGGCCGTCTATCTGGTGGCGGCCGGCGGGCTGGTGACGGCAGCGCTGCTCATCGGCCCGGCCCAGATCGGCGCCACGTTCCGCCGCCCGGTGCTGTGGATAGTGGTCGCTCTGGTGGCGATCGCGGATCTGTATCCGCTGATGCCCTGGATGCGCGATGTGCGGGGCCGGATCCGAATCCATTGGTCCGGCGCCTTCACGCTGGCCGCGGTGCTGGTTGGGGGGCCGCCGACGGTGCTGCTGTTTCCGCTGATCGCGGTGGCGGCGGCCAGTAGCCTGCCCAGCACGGTGTGGCGATTCGGATTCAACGTCTCGGTGCTCACCGTGGAGGGCCTGGTCGGCGTGCTGGCATTGCACGTGCTGTTCGGGCCATGGCCTACGGTCGCTACCCCGCCGGAGCTGCTGGTGGCAGGCAGCATCGTCGCGCTGGTGTGGGAGGCGATCAACGTCGGCCTGGTCTGCACCGCGATGGTGTTGCTGGACGGCACCGACTGGCGGACAAGCCTGCGTATCGGCTGGCGCCGCACCGGCCCGTGGCTCGCCGCGTTGGTGACGTCGCCCATGATCGCGTACCTGGCGCTCACCGCGCCGGAGTTCGTTCCTGGCCTGGCGGTGGTGACCGTGGTGGTGCACATCTGGATCGCCAGCCTGATCCGCAAGACGGACGAGGCGCGCACCGACCAGCTCACCGGCCTGGCCAATCGGACCGCTGCCCTGGAGGCGCTGGAGGCCGGGCTGTCTCGGCACCGGCGCTCGGACAGCGTGACCCTGGTGATGATCGACCTGGACGGCTTCAAGGCGGTCAACGACACCTACGGGCACGACGCCGGGGATCGGGTGCTCGCCGTGGTGGGCGGGCGGATCCGCGGAGCGCTGCCCGCCGATCTGCTGGTGGCCCGGCTGGGCGGTGACGAGTTCGTCGTGGTCGGCCAGGACCTGGACGATCCGGCCGCCGTCGCCGTTGCGGTGCGCGGAGCGGTGCGGCAGCCGATCGCAGTGCAGGACGACGCCGTGCTGCTGGACTGCTCGACCGGCTGGGAGCGCGCCGCCTCCGGCCGGGATCCGATGGACGTGCTACGCGCGGCCGATCGCGACCTGTATCGGGCGAAGTCGCAGCGCCGCTCCCACGACCCGGCGGTACGGACGCTGGCCACCGGTGACGGAATCGCCGCCGCCCAGTCCCGTCACCCGGGCGAAACACCCGCCCGGGGCACCGCCGCCTGACACCGCTCGACGGAACGACGGCAGGGCGGGCCCGCGCTGCCGCGGGCCCGCCCTGTACACATCGTCTGCGGCCGTCACCGGGTGGAGGGTGACGGAGCCGACACCGGACTACTTGACCGAGGCGGTGGCTCCGGCCTCCTCGAGCTTCGCCTTGGCGGCCTCGGCGGCCTCCTTCGGCGCCTTCTCCAGGATCGGCTTCGGCGCGGCGTCGACCAGATCCTTGGCCTCCTTCAGACCCAGACCGGAGACGATCTCCCGGACCGCCTTGATGACCTGGACCTTCTTCTCGCCGGCCGACTCGAGGATGACGTCGAACTCGTCCTGCTCCTCGGGGGCCTCGGCGGCAGCGGCGCCGGCGGCACCCGGGGCGGCCGCGACCGCGACCGGCGCCGCGGCGGTGACGCCGAAGGTCTCCTCGAACTGCTTGACGAACTCGCTGAGCTCGATCAGCGTCAGTTCCTTGAACGCGTCGAGCAGCTCGTCCGTGCTCAGCTTCGCCATGATGGTGTCCTTTCTGATTCCGCTGGATGCGGTGCCCGCTGGATGTCCTCGTCGCGGGCGGAGTGGATGTCCGGTCTGAACCGACCGGGTGGTGCATGACCCGCCGCGGTGGCCGGGTCGGTCGGTCGGATCAGGCCTGGTCCGCCTGGTCCGTTGCGTCGGACGCCGGTGCGTCCTCGGCCGTCTCGGTGGCCGGGGCGGCCGCAGCTTCCGCTGGGCCCTCTGCGGCTCGCTTGTCCTGCAGGGCGGCGGCGAGCCGCGCGACCTGGCTGGGCAGCTGGTTGAACAGGACGGCGGCCTTGGTCAGGGTTCCCAGCATGGCGCCGGCCAGCTTGCCGAGCAACACCTCGCGGGACTCCAGGTCCGCCAGCTTGTCGACCTCGCCGGGGCCGACGGGGTGTCCGTCCAGCAGACCGCCCTTGACGACCAGCAGCGGATGTGCCTTGGCGAAATCGCGCAGCGCCTTGGCGGCATCCACCGGCTCGCCGGCCACGAACGCGATGGCGGTCGGCCCGACGAACAGCTCGTCCAGACCTTCCACTCCGGCATCCGCGGCGGCTCGCTTGACCAGCGTGTTCTTGGCGATGGTGTAGGCGGTGTCCGCTCCGAGCGCCCGGCGCAACTCGGTGAGTTGCGCCATCGTCAGGCCGCGGTACTCGGTCACCACGGCGGCCTGCGAACTGCGGAACCGGTCCGCGATCTCGGCGACCGCGGTGACCTTGGCGGGCTTGGCCATCCTCGCCTCCTTTCGGTGTCTCGATGCACCCGGCGGCGGGGGCCGCCGGCCACCGGAGGCCGTGAGACGATGCGCGAAGGGGGCCAGGAATGACAAACGCCCCGGCGCAGGCGCACGGGGCGTGATCGCGGCAGCCCGGACCCGGGCCGGCCACGTTTCGACCTCGTCCTCCTGCGTGGGCCGTTCGCCACTCGGGGCGAATCCTTCGTCACCGGCCCGGTGTCGCACGACACAAGGTCGAACGCCTACGGGCGCGGCAAAGCCGACGGTCTTCGGTGGAACGAGCACCACGCTACCGGATCGGTACCGGAGCGCCAAATCGCTCCGTGCGCGACCCGTACCGGGCGATCGGAACGGATCGCGGCCGGGCCCGCACCCGACGGTGCTAGCGGTCGGTGACGATCTCGCCAGACCGAGGTACCTCGATGTGCAACGGCTCGTTGAACCGGCTGGCGGACTCGATCAGGCTCAGTGACGCGCCGATCCCGCTGTGCGCAGCGATCAGCTTGATGGTGCGGTCACGATCGTCCAGCCAGAGGAAGGCCGTCAGCAGCGGACTCTCGTCGGCGAGCGTCAGCGTCTGCTCCGGCGTCAGATCCAGCAGGCCCAATAGGTTGGGCACGGTGCGGATATCGACGGTCATCTGATACTGGTGCGCCGCCGGGCCATCGGCCTGGGGGCCGAGGTCGATCAGCGTCGTTGCCGCGGCCACCAATTCGGTGACCATCGGCAACGCGGCACCATAGTCGTCATCGGCCCAGTTCGGAGCGCTCAGCGCGGCGATCACTGGGGGCGTTGAAGTGGTGATCTCGTACCACGGCCTGCCCTTCGGATCATCGATGCCCGCGGATGCGATCAGGGACTGCGGACCAATGAAGACCCGGTCGTGAACCTTGCGGATCACCAAGGTGGGAGACGCCGCCGAGTTTTTCGCGTCCAGCGCGGGATCCAGGGCAGTCGCGGTCATCTCCATCGACTCCACATGACCGCCGACAAACGAGAATTGGGCGTCCTCCCGCACCGAGAACGGACCGTTGCCGCCCCACCCCGATACCGAGACGGTCGCGGACTCACTGCTGATAGTGGCCGATCCTGCCCGAATGCTGGCGAGTAGTGCCGCGGCGTCGACGGGTTCCTCGCTCGCGGTCGATACTTCCTCCGATGGCTGGGCGGCCTCGCCGCTGCTCGCCGCAGTGGTACCGCCCGTGCCCGGCGACGGTGCGATCAATCCGGTCGCATCCACCGTGGACCGGTTGGCGCCATCGGGCGTGGTCACCGTGTTCGGTGCGCGAACACCGTGACCGGCCACCACCGCGCCGCACCCGCCAAGCATCATCAGCGGCACCGCAGCCGCGAATACCGCCCTGATGGTTCGCCGCCGCATCATGCCTCCGATGACCGATTATCACTTCGATCATCTCCTTGTCTGGTAAGTGCCGCAACCCGTACGCAGACGACAACGGCGCGGTAACCCCGGAGGGGTTACCGCGCCGTTGCTGACCGATGTCGTCTAGGAGGCCGGCTCCTCGGCGAGCAGGTTGCGGGTCTGCGTCGGGTCGACGGGAATGCCCGGCCCCATGGTGGTGGCGAAGAACACCTTGCGCAGGTACCGGCCCTTCGCGGCCGACGGCTTGGCGCGCAGAACCTCGTCCAGCGCCGCGGCGTAGTTCTCCACCAGGTGCTCGGTCGGGAAGGATGCCTTGCCGATCACCAGGTGCAGGTTGGCCGCCTTGTCCACCCGAAAGTTGATCTTGCCGCCCTTGATGTCCGCGACGGCCTTGGCCACGTCGGCGGTGACGGTGCCGGTCTTCGGATTCGGCATCAGGCCGCGCGGGCCCAGCACGCGAGCGATCCGGCCGACCTTGGCCATCTGGTCGGGAGTGGCGATGGCCGCATCGAAGTCCAGCCAGCCACCCTGGATCCGCTCGATCAGCTCGTCGGTGCCGACCGCGTCCGCGCCTGCGGCCGCAGCCTCGGTGGCCTTCTCACCGACCGCGAACACGATCACCCGGGCGGTCTTGCCGGTGCCGTGCGGCAGGTTGACGGTGCCGCGCACCATCTGGTCGGCCTTGCGCGGGTCGACGCCCAGCACCATGGCGACCTCGACGGTGCCGTCGGACTTGCCGACGGAGGTGCTGCGGGCCAGGTCGGCGGCCTCGGCCGGGCTGTACAGCTTCGCCCGGTCGATCTGCTCGGCGGCCTTGCGGTATGCCTTGCTGCGCTTCATGTTCGTGCTCCCTGTCCTATCCTGCACGGTCCGCCGGTGGTCCAGCGTCCTCGTACGCACGGTGTGGTTACCGGGCCAGCGCGTGGCCCTCCCACCACGCCACCCACCGCGGGCGGCGCGTGCCCCGTCGCGATCCGCGCGCGGGGCAGGTCGGCGTCCCGGCGACTGCCGCCGGACCGCCGGCCAGATCAATCGGTGACGGTGATGCCCATCGACCGTGCGGTACCGGCGATGATCTTGGCGGCGGCGTCGACATCGTTGGCGTTCAGGTCGACCTGCTTGAGCGTGGCGATCTCCCGCACCTGGGCGGCCGTCACCGAGGCGACCTTGGTGGTGTGCGGGGTGCCCGAGCCCTTTTCCACACCGGCGGCCTTGAGCAGCAGCCGCGCGGCGGGCGGGGTCTTGAGTTTGAAGTCGAACGAGCGGTCTTCGTAGACGGAGATCTCCACCGGGACCACGTCACCGCGCTGCGACTCGGTCGCGGCGTTGTAGGCCTTGCAGAACTCCATGATGTTCACGCCGTGCTGGCCCAGTGCCGGGCCGACCGGCGGGGCCGGGTTGGCCATCCCGGCCTTGATCTGCAGCTTGATGATGGCCGCGAGCTTCTTCTTCTTGGGGGGCATGGTGGTTCTTTCTTCCTGGTTGCTTGCTGTGAAGTGACTGACCTGGTGGGTGGGCGGCCGGCTAGATCTTCTCGACCTCGGCGAAGCCGAGCTCGACCTGGGTCTCCCGGCCGAAGATCGAGACCAGCACCTTGAGCTTCTGCGGCCCCGGGTTCACCTCGGCGATGGTGGCCGGCAGGGTGGCGAACGCCCCGCCGGTGATAGTGACGGCCTCGCCGACCTCGAAGTCGACCTCGGTGCGCACGGGCTCACCGCTGGACGTGGCGACCTGCACCGACTTCTTGGGCGCGGCCGGGGCGAGGATCTTGACCACCTCGTCGATGGACAACGCGGACGGCTGCTGCGCGGTGGCGCCGACGAACCCCGTCACCCCCGGGGTGTTACGGACCGCGCTCCACGACTCGTCGGTCAGGTCCATCCGGACCAGGATGTAACCCGGGTAGACCATCCGCTTCTTGGGCTTGCGCTGCCCATTCTTCAGCTCGATGACCTCTTCGGTGGGAACCTCAATCTGGAAGATGAACTCGTCCATCTCCAGCGACTTGACCCGGCTCTCCAGGTTCGTCTTCACCTTGTTCTCGTAGCCCGCGTAGGAGTGCACCACGTACCAGCGGCCGGGCGCCTTGCGCAGTTCGGCCCGCAGCTCCGCGGCGGGGTCGATCTCCTCCGCCGGCTGGTCGGTGGCATCGTCGGCCGTCACCTCGGCGGGATCGGGCTCGACGTCCTGCGCGGGCGCACCGGCAACCAGCTGCTCGTCGCCGGTCGCCTCGTCGCCAGCGGGCCAGTCGGGTGTCGACACGGTGTCACTTCCTGTCATGGTGATGTGGTCTACGTGGTCTGCGTCGGTTCAGCCGAAGATCGCCAGCACGGCCTTGGCGAATCCGAGGTCGAGCCCCCAGGTCATCGCGATCATGAACACCAGAAACAGCACGACCACGATGGAATAGGTGATCATCTCCTTGCGGGTCGGCCAGATGACCTTCCGCATCTCGGAGACCACCTCGCGCAGGTATCGCGCGATTCGGACGAAGATGTTCCCGCGCCGGGGGCCACGGTCCCGGGATGGGGTCGCGCGACCCTTCCCCGCGGAGACACCGGCCCGAGCGGCGGAGGCCCGCGCGGCGGCCCGCGCCGATCCCGCCGGAACCCGAGCGCCGACGGCGGCGGGTTCCAGTTCCTCGCGAAGCATCCGGTCCACGTCGGCGTCGTCGGCCGACTCCGTCGACTCTGAAGGGTCCGGTGACTGCCCGCGGACGCCGTCGTCGGCCGACGCGCCCTCGGGTGCCTCGCGCGCCTGGCCGTCGTCGCCGGCCGGCACGTTGCCGTCCGGCACGCCGTCGGAATCGCTGTTCACTGGCATCCTCTTCGTCTCGGGTACGGCCGTGAGCCGCTCGTCACGCGGGTGGCCCGGAGGCCGGGCATGGCGCCGGAACGCCACACGGTGCAGGGGCGACAGGACTTGAACCTGCAACCTGCGGTTTTGGAGACCGCTGCTCTGCCAGTTGAGCTACGCCCCTTCGGGTGCCCCGCCTCACAGCGAAGCGGGGTGAACCAGCGCGGCCTGCGGACAGGCAGCACTCAGTACACCCCCGACGGTCCAGTGTAGGGCACCAGGCGCCCTGCCGACGACCCATGCCCGCCCCGGCAGCGATCGGCGCGCGGTGGCAGCGACCGGCGCCAGGCGGTCCGCACCCGGCCGGAGCGTCAATCGGCGACCGGCAACAGCACCGTGGCCCGAGCCCGGCCGAGCACCGTCTGCCCCGCCGCGGTGGCCGTGATATCCACCCGCGCGGTACCGGCCTCGCCGTCCAGCTGCGCGACCCGACCGGTCAGCACGACGTCCGCACCCGCCGGATCCGGCACCACCACCGGGCGGGTGAACAGCACGCCGAAGTCCAGCACTCGCGCGGGGTCGCCGATCCAGGCGGTGACGAGGCGGCCGGCCAGCGCCATGGTCAGCATGCCGTGCGCGATGACGTCGGGCAGGCCCACCTCGGTGGCTACCCGGGCGTTCCAGTGGATCGGGTTGAAGTCGCCGGAGGCACCGGCATAGCGCACCAGCCGGGCACGGTCCAGATGGACGACCAGCTCCGGCAACTGCTGACCGACCGCGATCGAGTCGCCGCGACGGCCCACACCCGCTCCGGCGTCGCTCACGGTATCCGATTGTTCGCTCCGCACTCCGCGGCCGGGGCCCGCAGCTTCGCCGCGACGGCCCACACCCGCTCCGGCGTCGCTCACGCTGCCCTCGAGACCAGGGTGGAGTGGCAGGTCACGACCGGCTCACCGGCGCCGTCGACGACCTCGGTGCGCAGGCCGATGACGTCGTTGCCGGCCAACACCTTGATCGTGTCGATGTGCACGGTGGCACGCAGCTGGTCGCCAGCGTGGATGGGCCGGTGGTGCACGAAGCGCTGGTCGCGGTGCACCACGCGGGAGAAGTCCAGCTGCAGGTCCGGCCGGAACAGCACCGCGTCCTGCGCCCGGGCGATCGCGGCGATCGCGAAGGTGGGCGGTGCGACGAGATCAGGGTGTCCGGCGGCTCGGGCGGCCTGTCGATCGTGGCACAGCGGGCTGGGCTCACCGATGGCGTCAGCGAACTCGCGGATCTTCTCCGCACCGACCAGATAGGGCTCGGCGAGCGGGAACGCCCGGCCCACGAAGGAGGCGTCCATCAGCGGTCCAGCACGGGACGCGAGGTCAGCGGGTCTCGCGGTGCGCCTGGTGCTTGCCGCAGTGCGGGCAGAACTTGCGCAGCTCCATCCGGTCGGGGTCGTTGCGCCGGTTCTTGCGGGTGATGTAGTTGCGGTTCTTGCACACCTCGCACGCGAGGGTGATCTTGGGGCGGATATCGGTGGCGGCCACGGCCGTATGCCTCTCGCTCTCGTACTCACTGTGAACCGGCCGGTCCGGCTCGGACGTGCGGCGCCGAGGTGGCCGGCGACCGCATTTCGAGTAGCGGTGGCCGGACTTGAACCGGCGACACAGCGATTATGAGCCGCTTGCTCGTAGACCTTCTCCTTACCATGGAGACGCTCTGCCGACTGAGCTAAAGGGGCCTGGCTCGGTCGGGACGCCGCGCAGCGGCAGCCCAGCAGAGCCTGGGCAACTCTACATCACCGATCGCGGGTGACGTGAAACCGCCAGGTCAGCCGGGGTGCACCGGGCCAGTCACCAGTCAGGCCGGTGACGGCGTCGGCTAGGAGCGCACCCGCAGCGGCGCCAGCGCCTCCCCGGCGGCCCGCTCGACCGGCACCGTACGACTGGCCAGCCAGGCCTCGAACCGGTCCAGCGGCAGCGGCCGGGACAGCAGGAAGCCCTGCACTCCGTCGCAGCGCATGGACCGCAGCGCGTCGCGACCGGCCTCCTCCTCGACGCCCTCCGCAATCACCCGCAGTCCCAGCGAATGCCCCAGCTCGATGATCGCCCGCACGATGGCCAGGTCGCCCAGGTCGGTGACCATGCCCTGCACGAACGACTTGTCGATCTTGATCTCGTCGATCGGCAGCCGGCGCAGATAGGCCAGCGACGAGTACCCGGTGCCGAAATCGTCGACAGACAGTTGAATGCCCATCGAGTGCAGCTCACGCAACACCGGCAGCGAACGCTCCGGCTGCGCCATCACCGAGGATTCCGTGACCTCCAGGGTCAGCAGCTCCGCGGAAACCCCGTGCCGGTCCAGCGCGTCGGCGACGGTGCGGGTGAAGTCGGCGGCCAGCAGGTTGCGCACGGACAGGTTGACGGCCACCCCGATTCGCATCCCCCGGGACGCCCAGTCGGCAATCTGGGCCAGCGAGGTGTCCAGCACGTGCGAGAACAGGATGTCGATCGACCCGGTGGTTTCGATGGCCTCGATCAGTTCGGCGGGCGAGACGAACCCGTACTCGGGGTGCAGCCAGCGCACCAGCGCCTCCACCCCGGTCAGCTCTCGCTCGGTGAGAGTCAGCTTGGGCTGGTAGTGCAGCGTCACCCTTCCGGTCTCCACGGCCCGCCGGAACTGCGTCACCAGCTGGAACCGGCGCCGGTACACCTCACCCATCGCCGCCTGGTACACGGCCAGGTGCTCGTCCCGGGCCTGCGCGGACAGCAGGGCCATCTCGGCGCGCTGCAGCAGGGTCTCGCGGGAGGTTCCCGTCGCATCGTCGCCCGGCCCGCGCAGCGCCAGGCCGCCGACGGCGTGCGGCTCGATCTCGATGCCGTCCATCGAATAGGTGCGGCCGATCGCCTGCAGGATCTGCTCTGCCAGCTCGGTGGATGCCTCCTCGGCCTGCGGCTCCAGCAGCACCGCGAACCGGTCGGTCTCGATCCGGCCCACCGGCCGGTTCGGCCCCGCCACCGATACCAACCGACGACCGACCGCGGCCAGCAGCTGTTCGCCGCGGTCGTGGCCGAGCGCGCTGTTCACATCGCCCAGCACGTTCAGCTCCAGCAGCAGCACCCCGCCGAGCCGTCCGGCGGCGGCCATCTCCTGCGAGCTGACGGTCAGCCCGAGCCGGTTGCGCAGTGCCGTCACCGAGTCGTGGTAGGCCTCGTGGGATAGCCGCTCCACCAGCCGGTGGTTGTCCAGCGCGGTGGCCAGGTGCCCGCCGAGGGTCTGCAGCAGCCGCAGGTCGTCGTCGGAGAAGCGACCCCATCGGGAGCGGCGATCCCGCACCTCCAGATAGCCGCGGTCGCGGTCGCCGGACCGCAGCGGGACCACGATCACGTCCCACGCGCCGCGACCGGCGAGCGCCTGCAGCAGGGCGGGGTCGGTGGTCCGATCGCTGGCGGCCATGGTGGCCCCGGATGTGCTCGCCGCCGCCAGCAACGGGTCGCCGGCGGCCGGCTTGGCAATGGTCAGTGGGCCGTCCGGGCCGACCGCCAGCTCCCGCGGGCCGCTGGACTGGTCGGTCACGTACAGCACGGCGACCTGAGCGTTGAGCTGGTCGCGCACCTGCTCGATCAGGCCCAGCCATTCGCCGGTGTCACCGCCCGCCGCCGTGACGCTGCTGCCGAAGGCATACAGGCCCGCGAGGTCGGCGTGCTGGCGCAGGAACGAGGAGTAGTTGCGATAGAGCAGGCCCATCACCATGAGCAGTCCGACGCACAGCACCGGGCCGCCCATCGGCGCGTTCCACACGGTGAAGCCCACCAGCGCCAACCCGACGATCACCGCCGCTGTCAGCATCGAGCGCAGCACCACCCGGATCAGCGGTTCGGCCGGGCCGATCAGCCGATAGACCACGCCGACCGCCAGCGCCGACACCAGCGCTCCGATCAGCACCCCGACCGCCACCGGCAGGTACCGCTGCCCCACCGCCACCATGTCCCCGGCCGGGGTGACGGTGCCGGCAATCGTCACCGCAACCACCGCGACGCCGCTCTCCACGGCGATCAGCGCCAGGTTCATCAGGTTGTTTTGCCAGCTGTCCCGGCGCACCAGGTAGACCACGAAGCCCGAGGCCAGATAGACCGACCCGACCATCCACGGCGGCAGTAGCAGCACCCCGATGGCCAGTGGCAGCTCGGACAGGCTGACCAGCAGCGTCTCGCGGCGCACCTCCACCCGCAACGGATAGAGCTCGCAAATGATGAACGCGGCTACCAGCAGCGCCGGCGCGTAGATGGGCGGCTGCTCCAGCGGGGAAGGCTGCGGATGCAGCAGAACCGGCACCCACAGGGCGGCCGACACCACCAGCAGCAGTGCCCCCGCGGCCGGGAACACCGTCCGGCTGCTGCGCTGGCGCTCCACCTCGGGCTGGTCGCCGCTCACCGGGCGATCCTGAGGCCGTGTTGGCGCCGTTGATCACGCAGCGAACACCGGCGACGGGTAGGGCGGCCCGTCGCCGTCCCCGAATACCCCCGACCGCATGAACTCGGCACCTACGGAGCGTAACGCGCGTAGGGCTAGCGCAGCCAGCATCGCGGTGCACCCGGTCGAGGGAATCCGTCCGAACCGGGCACACGTTACGGTCACGCGGCCGCCTGCGCCATCGTCACCGGTGTTCAGGCGGCCCGCTCACGTCGCATTCCATCGGCAAAGCGGAAGAGCCGAGAAGAGTGGCAGGTGAGAGATTCGAACTCCCGAAGCTTTCGCGGCTGATTTACAGTCAGCTCCCTTTGGCCGCTTGGGTAACCTGCCAGTGCCGGGCGCGCACGCCCGGCGAGTGACCAGAGTACTAGGTGCCCGGCCGGGAACCCAATCGGGATTGCGGGCAGCACACGAAGGAGTAGCACGATGGCGGATGCGTCGTTCGACGTGGTGAGCAAGGTCGACCGGCAGGAGGCCGACAACGCCCTGAACCAGGCGGCGAAGGAGCTCTCGCAACGGTTCGACTTCCGCGGCACGGATGCGTCCATCGCCTGGGCCGGCGAGCACGGGGTGACGATCACCGCCTCCACCGAGGAGCGCTGCCGGGCGGCGATCGAGGTGTTCAAGGAGAAGCTGATCAAGCGCGGCATCTCGCTGAAGTCGTTCGACGTCGGCGACCCGGCAGCGTCCGGGAAGGTCTTCAAGGTGACCGGCACCCTGGTGGAGGGCATCGCATCGGACAAGGCCCGGCAGATCGCCAAGCTGGTGCGCGATCAGGGTCCCAAGGGCGTGCAGGCGCAGGTTCAGGGCGATCAGCTGCGGGTGTCGGGCAAGAAGCGGGACGACCTGCAGGCGGTGATCGCGCTGCTCAAGGACGCCGACCTGGACGTGGCGCTGCAGTTCACCAACTATCGGTGACGAGCCCGGCGGAGCGACCGATCCGATGAGCGAGCGCTCCCGGATCCCGGGAACCGTGATCTACGACGGGCAGTGCGGGTTCTGCCGGCGGTGCGTGGCGTTCGCTCGGCGGCACCTGGCGGCGCTGCCGGCCTTCGTTCCGTTCCAGACCGCCGACCTGTCGGCTCGCGGGCTGACACTCGCCCAGGCGCGGGCGGCGGTGCAGTTCGTGCCGGACGGCGGGCCGCCGGTGGCCGGGCATCTGGCGGTGGCCGCGGTGCTGCGGGCACAGCCGGCGGCGCGCTGGCGAGTGCTCGCATCGGCGATGTCCACCCGGCCGGGGTCGTGGGTGTCCGCGCGGGCATATCACTGGGTATCGCGGCACCGCAGCATCCTGCCGGGCCGGTGTCGCAGCTGCGGCAACTAGCCAGCGCGGCGCGCCCGGCCGGGATCGGGTCAGCGGGGGCGGCGCCGGGTCCAGCGCCGGCGTCAGCCCCGCAGTTCCAGGGTGCAGCACTTGGCGCCGCCCCCGGCCTTGCGGAACTCGGAGACGTCCACCGGGATCGGCTCGAAACCGGCCAGTTCCAGCTGCCGAGCGAAGTCCGGTGCCTGCTCGGGGACGACCACCCGCCGACCGTCGCTGACGGCGTTGAGCGCAAACCAGCGGGCATCTTCCACGGACGCCACGATGGCCTCCGGGTACAGCCGGCGCAGGGCGGCCTGCGACCCGGGCGAAAAGGCCGGCGGGTAGTAGGCGATGGTATCGGCGTCCAGCACCGCCAGGGCGGTGTCCAGGTGGTAGAAGGACGGGTCGACCAGCGTCAGCGATACCACCGGCACGCCCAGCAGCTCGCCGAGCTCGCGATGCGAGCGCGGGTCGGTACGAAAGCCGGTGCCGGCCAGCATCAACCGGCCGGTCCACAGGAAATCGCCCTCCCCTTCGTTGATGTGCTCGGGCACCAACACGCGGGGCAGGTGCTCGGTCAGCCAGGCCCGATAGGGCTCTTCCTCGCCGGTGCGCTTGTCCGTGGAGAACCGGGCGGTGACGGCGGTGCCGTCCACCACGGTGGCTGCGTTCGCGGCAAACACCATGTCTGGCAAACCCGGTGCGCCGTCGACGATCTCGACGCGATGACCGAGCGTTCGGTAGGTGTCGGCCAGGTGCTCCCACTGGCGCATGGCCAACGCCCCGTCCACCTCGACGTCGGTGTGCATCCACGGGTTGATCGAGTAGACGACGTCGAAGTGCGCCGGCCGGCACATCAGGTAGGTCCGTGGGCGGGCGGTCCTGGTCTCGGCCGGGGCCGGGCTCGCGTGCATGGTCGGGGTCTCGTGGTCCAGAGCGATCGTCATGACTCGACGATAGAATCGCTCAACACCTGCGGACAATGCCATGATGTTGCGCATAGAGGAGCAATTCGTTGCGTCTTGATGAGATAGACCAGCACATCATTACACAGCTCGTCGAGGATGCTCGGGCGTCCTACCGGAAGGTGGGTGAGCGGGTCGGCCTGTCTGCGCCGGCCGTCAAGCGCCGGGTGGACCGACTGGTCGAGGCGGGCGTCGTCACCGGCTTCACCGCCCGCATCAATCCCGACGCGCTTGGCTGGCGCGCCCAGGCCCTGGTCGCGGTCACCTACGCCGGCAACGTCACCCCCGCCCGCATCCGGGCCATCCTGGAGCCCATCCCGCAGGTGGTCGCCGCCTACACGGTGTCCGGCGACGCCGACGTGCTGGTGCACCTGCGGGCCGCCGACATGGCCGACTTCGAGCAGGCCCTGGAGCGGCTGCGCGCCACCGATGTGGTGGCTCGCACCGAGTCGACGATCGTGCTGTCCACCCTGCTGGATCGGACCACCTCGACGCCGCCCCCGCACTGAGTGTCGACCGAGGTCGTGCGCCCCCACGTGCGTGATGCCGCACGCTGGGCCACACGACTCACTGAGAAGATGGATCCGGCGGGAGGGTGCCATGCGCAAGGGCGTACTACTGGCCACGGCCGCCTACCTGCTGTGGGGCCTGTTCCCGCTGTACTGGCCGCTGGCCGAGCCCGCCGGGGCGGTAGAGATCCTGGCACACCGCATGTTCTGGTCGGCGGTGGTGATGGGCATCGTCGTCACCGTCGCGCGCCGCTGGCCGGAGATCCGGGCGCTATCGGGCCGGACCTGGGGGCTGATCGCCGCGGCCGCCGCGCTAATCAGCGTGAACTGGGGCGTGTACATCTACGCGGTCAACAACGGGCACGTCATCGAGGCCTCGCTGGGGTACTTCATCAACCCGCTGGTATCCGTCGCGCTGGGCGTCCTCGCGCTGGGCGAGCGGCTGGCGCCGCTGCAATGGGCGGCGCTGACCGTCGCGGTGCCTGGAGTGGTGCTGACGGCCGTCGGCGCCGGCGGGGTCCCGTACCTGGCGTTCATGATCGCGGCAAGCTTCGGTCTCTACGGGCTGACCAAACGGGTGATTCGGATCCCCGCCGCGATCTCGTTGCTGGGTGAGTCCTCGGTGCTGATGCTGCCGGCGCTCGGGTATCTGATCTGGTTGCAGGTGGACGGGCAGGCGCACTTCGGCCATCAGGGATCCGGGCACGCGGTGGTGCTGGTGGCATCCGGTGTGGTGACGGCGGTCCCGCTGCTGCTGTTCGGCGCGGCGGCGCGCATCCTGCCGTTGTCCCTGCTGGGCTTCCTGCAATACCTGAACCCGCTCACCCAGTTCCTGCTGGGCGTGTGGTGGGCGGGTGAACACATGTCGCCATCCCGCTGGGCCGGGTTCGCAGTGATCTGGGTGTCGCTGATGCTGCTGTCCGGCGACGCGGTGCGCCGGTCCCGCCGGCGGCGACGCGACGCGGCGGTGACGGTGCTGCGAGCGCCGCCCGTTGCGCCTACCGTCGGGCCCGCGTCAGGATCGATACCCGGGCAGGATCGGTGACGGGAGGAAGCCATGAGCCTGCGTGATCTGCTGCGGCGCCCCGGCGCTGGTGACGGCGGTGCGGACGGTGGGGCGGGTGCCGCTCGGGACGACGTCACCGATTTCGATCCCCGCTCCGACGGCGACTACCACTGCACGCCGCGGAGCCTGTTCCTGCGGTTCGCCCGGCCCGCGGTCACGGAAACCTCAGCGGCCACGGACGCGGAGCCGGCGGACCTCGCACCGCCCGAACCCGCTCGCGGCGAGTTCACCCAGTCCGGACGGTTCGTGGTGCAGCGGCCCTTCGGCCGCGCGGTGGTCTACACGGTGCTGGAGTACCGGGAGGACTTCATGCTGGTGCGCCGCACCGACACCTCCGTCACTGGTCCGACGGGCACCGCGGAGCTGGAGTTCACCTTCGAACCAGACGGCTGAGCCGGTCAGCGCGTGCGGTCCACCACGAAGCCGGTCAGCGCGTCCAGCGCGTCCACGGCCGCGGACGGCGGCAGCTCCGCCAATTCCGCTCGGGCCCGGCCGGCGAAGTCGTCCAGCGTCCTGCGGGCACGGGCCAGACCGGGCGAGTCACGCAGCAACGTCACCGCGCGCTGGACCGTGGCGTCATCCTCGATGGGTCCGCCCAGCAGCGCCACCAGCTCCGGGTCGGCATCCGGATCCGCCTGGGTGTACAGCACGGGCAGGGTGGGCACGCCCTCGCGGAGGTCCGTGCCTGGCGTCTTGCCGGAGTCGACCGAGGCGATGTCGATGATGTCGTCGGATACCTGGAACGCCACCCCCAGTGCCCGACCGTAGCGGCGCAGCGACGCCACCTGCGCGTCGCTGGCACCGGAGAACATACCGCCGTATCGGGCGCTGGTGTCGATCAGCGAGGCGGTCTTCTCGTCCAGCACCGCGAGGTGGTGCGCCACCGGGTCCTGGCCGGGCTGCGGGCCCACCGTCTCGCGGATCTGGCCGGTCACCAGTTCGGCGAAGGTGTCGGCGATGATGCGCACCGCCTCGGGTCCGAGCGAGGCCACCAACCGCGATGCCCGGGCGAACAGGAAGTCGCCGGCCAGGATGGCCACCGCATTGTCCCAACGCGCATTGGCGCTCTTGGTGCCCCGGCGAATGTCCGCCTCGTCCATCACGTCGTCGTGGTAGAGCGTCGCCAGGTGCACCAGTTCCACCACCGCCGCGGCGGTCAGCACGTCCTCGGACTCCGGGTGCGGCCCGACCCCGGCGGCCACCATGGTGAACAGTGGCCGGAACCGCTTGCCGCCGGCCGCCATGAGATGCGAGGCGGCCTCGGACACGAACGCGAACTCGCTGCGCAGCTCGCGGGCCAGCTGCTGCTCGACGTGCGCCAGGCCGGCCGATACCCTGGCCGCGAGCGCCGGGTCGGCCAGGTCCAGGCCGGCCAGGCCAGGCGATTCGACGGGCTCGGCTGGTCCCGCGGCGACGTTCACTTCACCGAGCCTAGGACAACAGCGGGAAGTGCACGGCCATCACGTCCAGCACCGGCTGCGGGACCACGCCCAGCAGCACCGTGAGCAGCGCGCATACTCCGACCACCACCAGGGTCACCACACCCGGCATCACCACCACCGGGGTGTCGGTCCCGGCGGGCGCCGGCTTGGGATCGGCAAAGTACATCATCACGATCACGCGCAGGTAGAAGAACGCCGTCACCACCGTGGCGATCATCGCGACCACCACCAGCGGACCCATCCCGGCATCCATGGCCGCGGTGAACACCACCACCTTGCCGATGAATCCACTGGTCAGCGGGATGCCCGCGAAGGACAGCAGGAAGATCGTCATCACCGCAGCCAGCGCGGGGGACCGCTTGGCGATGCCCGCCCAGTCGGACAGCTGCGGCGCCTCCGCGCCGCCGCGCCGCACGAGGGTCAGCACGGCGAACCCGCCGATGGTGGCGAACCCGTAGGTCAGCAGGTAGAACAGCGTGCCCGTCATCCCGCGTTCGCTGATCGACATCACACCGAGCAGCAGGAAGCCGGCGTGCGCCACCGACGAGTAGGCCAGCATGCGCTTGAGGTCGGTCTGCACCACCCCGAAGAACGCGCCGATCGCCATGGACAGCACGGCTACCGCCATCAGCACCGGCTGCCACGACCAGGACATCGGCCCCAGTGCCACCTGCAGCACCCGCAGCATGGCGGCGAACGCGGCGAACTTGGTGCAGGCGCCCATGAACGCCGTGACCGGGGTGGGGGCGCCCTGGTAGACGTCCGGGGTCCACAGGTGGAACGGCCCGACCGAGCCCTTGAACAGCAGTCCCACCACCAGCAGCCCAATCCCGGCCAGTAGCAGCACCTCGCTGCCACCGGCCCCGGCCGCGGTGGCCGCGATGTCGGAGAAGCGCACCGAGCCGGCGTAGCCGTACAGCAGCGCGATGCCGTACAGCAGGATCGCCGAGGTGAACGCGCCGATCAGGAAGTACTTGACCGCGGCCTCCTGGCTGATCAGCCGCCGACGGCGGGCCAACCCGCACATCAGGTACAGCGGCAGCGACAGCACCTCGAGCGCGACGAACAGGGTCAGCAGGTCGGAGGCGGCCGGAAAGACCAGCATGCCGCCGACCGCGAACAGCGCTAGCGGGAACACCTCGGTCTGCATCGGGGTGGCCACCGCGGCGGCTCGCCGGTCCCGGCCGGAGCCGATGATGGCCGCCGCCTGGGCGACGAACGCGCCGCCCGGTTCCGCGACCCGATCGGCCATCAGCGGCACTGCCACCAGGGACAGCGCCAGCAGCGAGCCCCACATCACGTAGGTGGCGCTGTCTACCGAGATCGCGCCGGCGAAGGTGACGACGTCGTGGCCGTTCACCCCGAGCACGACAGTGGTGATGCCGGCTGCCAGGATCGCGCCGATGGCCAGCACCACCTGGGCACCGAACCGCTGCCCGCGGGGCAGCGCCGCCTCGAACACCACCGCCAGACAGGCCGCGCCGAGCACGATCAGCACCGGCAGCACGGCGACCAGGTCGACCACCGGCGCCGGGATTGGCGTCACCGGCGGCGCGGCGGCCGGGCCAGTCACCGCACCCAGCACGGGGCCGGCGACTGCAGCAAGGACCGTGGCCATCACTGTCCCCCTCCGTTCACGCCCGGATCGATCGCTCCGGCCGCCGACATGGTGGCCGCGACGGTCGGCTGGATCACGTCTAGCACCGGCTTCGGGTAGATGCCCAGGAAGATGATCGCCACGATCAGCGGGGTGACCACGGCGATCTCCCGCCGGTTCAGGTCGGCGAACCGGGCCCGGACGCCGGCCGGCCGCTCGGCGGTGGCGATCGGGGACGAAGCCTGGGCTGCGGCACCCGATGAAGCCCCCGATGAAGCCGCCGATGAAGCCACAGCACCGGATGAAGCGGCCGCGGCCCCGACCGCATCGTCACCGCTGGCACCGTCACCGCCGGGCTCCGTCGACCGGGCACCCAACACCGCGACGCCCCGCACCGGTCCCGTCATGGTGCGCTGGAACACCCACAGCATGTACACCGCAGCCAGGATGATGCCGACGGTGGCCAGCACGCCCCAGGCCACCGACCGGTCGAAGGTGCCGATCAGCACCAGGAATTCGGAGACGAAGGCGTTGGTGCCGGGCAGCGCCACCGTGGCCATGGTGGCCACCATGAACACGCCACCCAGCAGCGGCGCCACCTTCCACACCCCGCCGTAGTCGGCGATGTGCCGGGAACCGCCGCGGGTGATCAGCATGCCGATCACCAGGAACAGCAGCCCGGTGGTGATGCCGTGGTTGAGCATGTACAGCACGGCACCGGTCATGGCCTGGGTGGTGAAGGCGAACACACCCATCGCGATAAACCCGAAGTGGGCGATCGAGGTGAACGTCACGAAGCGCTTCAGGTCGGTCTGCATGGCCGCCACGATCGCGCCGTACAGGATGCCCAGCAGCGCCAGCAGCAAGAACAGCCAGGCCAGCCTGGACGAGGCGGCCGGCAGCAGCGGCAGGCAGATCCGCAGGAACCCGAAGGTGCCCACCTTGTCCAGCACCGTCACCAGCAGCGTGGACGCCCCCACCGGAGCCTCCGAGCCGGCCTCCGGCAGCCAGGTGTGCAGCGGCACCAGCGGAGCCTTGATGGCGAACGCGACGGCGAACCCGGCGAAGATCCACATCTGGGTGGACTCCGGAATCTGCGAGGCGATCTGGCGCAGTGCGGCCCAGTCCAGGGTGCCCGACGGCAGCACCTGGCCGGAGGCCACGTACAGCCCGATCACGCTGGCCAGCATCAGCAGGCCGCCCAGCAGCGAGTACAGGAAGAACTTGGTCGCCGCATAGGCGCGCCGCGGGCCGCCGAAGTACCCCACCAGGAAGTACATCGGCACCAGCATCAGCTCGAAGAAGCAGTAGAACAGGAACACGTCGGTGGCGGCGAACACCCCGACCATGGCGCACTGCAGGGTGAGCAGCAGCGCGAAGTAGCCGCCGATGGTGCGGCCGGCCGGCAGCTTCTCCTCCCACGACGCACCCAGCACGATCGGCACCAGGAACGCGATCAGCGCGATCATCACCAACGAAATGCCGTCGATGCCCAGCGAGAACGAGATGCCGAAACTGGAAATCCAGTCCACGTGCACCGTGGCGTCGAACGGCGAATTGCCGCCACCCTCGGTGAGGAAGCTGCGGTAGTCCAGCCACAGCAGGATCGCGACCACCAGCTCGACCAGCGCGAAGCCCATGGCAGTGAGCTTCACGGTGCGCACCGGCGCGCCGGCCATGCCGGCCACCACCAGCGCCCCGACCAGCGGCAAGAGCAGCAGGATCAGCAGGTACACCCCGGAGCCGTTCACGAGAACCTCACCACCATCAGGGCGACGGCCACCAGCAGGGTGCCGGAGAGCATGGACAGGGCGTAGGAGCGGACGTAGCCGTTCTGCCAGCGCCGCCACCAGCCGGAGATGCCGACGATCGCCGTGCCCACCCCGTCGACCAGGCCGTCCACCCCGCGGGCGTCGGTGTAGGCGAAGGTGCGAGCCAGCCAGGTGCCGGGCCGGGCCACCAGTGTCTCGTTGATGGCGTTGCCACCGACGTCGGCGCGGGCCAGCAGTACCGCCGGGTTGCGGGTCGCGGGAGCCGCGACGGGCACCGGCCGGGTGCCGTACATCAGGTAGGCGATGGCCACCCCGATGAGCATCAGCACCACGGTGCCCCAGGTGATCATGCTCGCCGAGACGATCGTCGGATGCGGCTCGTGGAAGGCCCCGACCGACGGCTCCAACCAGCCGACCAGCCGGTCACCCAGCGCCAGAAATGCGCCGGCGCCCAGCGACCCGACCGACAGCAGCAGCATCGGCACGGTCATCACCGAGGGCGACTCGTGCGGGTGGTAGTCCCGCCCGTCGGTGGAGGTCAGGTTCTTCCACCGGGCTTCCCCGAAGAACGTCATGATCATCAGCCGGGTCATGTAGAAGGCGGTGATGCCGGCGCCGAGCGCCGCCGCCCCGCCGAGCAGGGCTCCCTTGGCGCCGCCCGCCGCGAAGGCCGCCTCGATGATCGGGTCCTTGGAGTAGAAGCCGGACAGGAACGGGAACCCGATGATGGCCAGGTACCCGCAGGCCATGGTGACGAAGGTCAGCGGCATCCGCCGGGCCAGCCCGCCGAAGCGGCGCATGTCCACGTCATCGTTCATGGCATGCATGATCGAGCCGGATCCCAGGAACAGCGCCGCCTTGAAGAAGCCGTGGGTCAGAAGGTGCAGGATGGCCAGCCCATACACCCCGGCGCCGAGCCCGACGGCCAGGAACATGTAGCCGATCTGGGAGACCGTTGAATAGGCCAGCACCCGCTTGATGTCGTCCTTGGCGCAGCCGGCGATGCAGCCCACCAGCAGGGTGACGGCACCGACGATGGCCACCACCAGCTGCCCGGTGCCGCTCAGGTCGAAGATCGCGAAACTGCGGGCGATCAGGTAGACCCCGGCGGTGACCATGGTCGCTGCGTGGATCAGCGCGGACACCGGGGTGGGGCCCTCCATGGCGTCCGGCAACCAGGCCTGCAGTGGCACCTGACCGGACTTGCCGCAGGCGCCCAGCAGCAGCAGCAGCGCCATGGCCGTCACCCAGCCTGGGGAGGTCTGCGCCAGCTCGCCAATCCCTGCGAACACGCCGGAGAACGAGGTGGTGCCCAGCTCCTTGAACATGATGAAGATGGCCAGCGCGAATCCGACGTCGCCGACCCGGTTCATCACGAACGCCTTCTTGGCGGCGGTGGCCGCCACCGGCTTGTGCGACCAGAACCCGATCAGCAGGTAGGAGGCCAGGCCCACGCCCTCCCAGCCGGCGTACAGCGTCACGAACGAGTTGCCCAGCACCAGCAGCAACATGGCGGTGACGAACAGGTTCATGAACGCGAAAAAGCGTTGCCGCTCGGGATCCTCGCGCATGTAGCCGATGGAGTAGATGTGGATCAGCGAGCCGACCCCGGTGATCAGCAGCACGAACGTCAGCGCCAGCGGGTCGATGTGCAGGCCGAAGTCGACCTGCAGCGACGACACCGGCATCCACGACCAGATGGCCACGTCGTGCACTCGGTCGGTGGCACCGGCGCCGACGGTGGCGAAGAAGATCGACAGGCCGACGACGAACGCGGCGATCACGCTCAGACAGCCGATCAGCGGGGCCACCCGGTTCAACCGGCGCCCGCCGACCATCAGCGTCACGGCGCCGGCCGCGGGCAGCAGCAGCACCAGCCAGGCCAGCGACGTCACACCGGTCGCCGCCGGTGGCGCCGAGGGCGCGGCCGCGGCGAGATGCCCGGCAGCGGTCAGGGCCAGATTCACGGTCCGATCCCCCGTTTCAGTACTTCAGCAGGTTCGCGTCGTCGACGGACGCGCTCCGCCGGCTTCGGAAGATGGACATGATGATCGCCAGGCCGACCACGACCTCGGCCGCGGCCACCACCATGACGAACAGGGCGATGACGACGCCGTCGAGGTTGCCGTGCATGCGGGCGAAGGTGACCAGGGACAGGTTGACCGCGTTGAGCATCAGCTCGATGCACATGAACACCACGATCGCGTTGCGCCGGATCAGCACCCCGACGGCGCCGATGCCGAACAGCAGCGCTGACAGCATCAGGTAGTGGGTCGGGTTCATCGCTGCTGCCCTCCGTCGGTGACGGGGCCGTCGCCGGATCCGTCGTCACCGACGGGATCGCCGGCCGGCCGTGGATGCTCGGCGGGTTCGATCTCGGTGAGCACCCGGCCGGACCGATACTGCCGGGCCACCCGCTCGCTCTCGGCGATCTCCACCAGGTGGGACACCGAGCCGGGCGCGATGGACCCGTCCGGCAGCAGCGCCGGGGTGGCGTTGGAACTGGAGGTGGCGAACACCCCCGGGCCGGGCAGCGGGGACATCCGGTCCGAGCGCATCCGGGCCAGCACCCGCTGGCGCTGAGTGCGCCGCTCGCCGGGCGCCTTCTCCACGTGTGCCAGCACCATGGCCCCGACCGCCGCAGTGATCAGCAGCGCGCTGGTCAGCTCGAACGGGAACAGGTAGTCGGTGAAGATCACCTGGGCCAGCGAGCCGATGGCCCCCCGGTCGGCCAACGCGCCGGACAGCCCCACATCCGGGAAGGTGCCCAGCGCGCGCAGCAACACCGCCACCAGCAGCCCGACCACGCCGAGGCCGACCAGCCCAGCGATGGCGCGGTGCCCGCGCAGCACCTCGATCACCGAGTCGCCGGCATCCCGGCCGGTCAGCATCAGCACGAACAGGAACAGCATCATGATCGCGCCGGTGTAGACGATGATCTGCGCGAAGCCCAGGAACTCGGCCTGTTGGGTGATGTACAGGCAGCCCAGGCAGAGCATGGTCAGCACCAGCCACAGCGCCGAGTGCACGGCGACCCGGGCGAACACCATGCCCAGGGCGCCGAGCAGCGCCAGCGGCCCGACGATCCAGAACACGATCTCCTCGGCGCCGCCGGCCCCGCCGGTAGCGGTACCGTCCGCGGCGGCCGCCGCGAGCAGGTACAGGCCGCCGCTCACCGAGTGCTCCCCGCGGCGTCGCCGATCGGCTGCTGGCCGGGCAGGTCGCCGGTCTGCTGCGCCTCGCTGGCCCGTGCGCCGGCACCGGCCTGCCGCACCAACTCCGGACCGTTGACGTAGTAGTCTCGCTCGCTATCGCCCAGCCGCATCGGGTGCGGAGGTGCCTCCATGCCCGGCAGCAGCGGCGCCATCAGCATGTCCTTGGTGTAGATCAGCCGCTGCCGGTCGTCGTCGGCCATCTCGTAAACGTTGGTCATGGTCAGGGAGCGGGTCGGGCACGCCTCGATGCACAACCCGCAGCCGATACACCGCAGGTAGTTGATCTGATAGTCCTTGCCGTACCGTTCCCCGGGCGAGTAGCGCTCGTCCTCGGTGTTGTCGCCGCCCTCGACGTAGATCGCGTCGGCCGGGCAGGCCCAGGCGCACAGCTCGCAGCCGATGCACTTCTCCAGCCCGTCCGGGTGCCGGTTGAGCTGGTGGCGCCCGTGATAGCGGGACGCAGGCTGCACCGGGTTGCGCGGATAGTCCTCGGTGACCACCGGCCGGAACATAGTGCCGAAGGTGACGCCGAAGCCCTTCAGCGGATCAAAGATCGACATCGCTACCTCCCGGGCCCTTCGCGGGATCCTCGTCGTCGGCGGCGCCCGCACCGAGTTGACCGGCCCCGCCGGTCAACTGGCCGGCGGACCGGCCGCGTTTGCCTGCCGGGCCGCCCGCACCGACCCCGGCGCCCGCCAGCGCGGCGGTGCGGATCGGCGGCACCGGCACCACCAGGTCGAGCGGCGGCACCGGGAAGTCGGCCAGCGACGGCCCGACCACACCGGCCCGAACCGCCGGCTCGCCGGGCAGCGCAGTGAACTCAGCGAGTTCGGCGTCCTCTGCGTCCTCAGCGTCCTCGTCGGGCGGAGTCCTGCTCGGCCAGAACGCCACGATCAGCAAGATCAGCACCAGCGGGATGCCCATCCACAACAGCACGTCGCGGGTGGTCAGGTCGGTGGCGGTGTTCAGCACCCGGGCGACGCCGACCAGCACGATCCAGGCCAGCGACACCGGCACCAGCACCTTCCACCCCAGGTGCATGAACTGGTCGTACCGCAGCCGGGGCAGGGTCCCGCGCAGCCACACGAACACGAACATGAAGATCAACACCTTGATGGCAAACCACAGCAGGGTCCACCAGCCGGTATTGGCGCCCTCCCACAGCGAGATCGGCCACGGCGCCCGCCAGCCGCCCAAGAATAGTGTGGTGGCCAGCGCGGAGACGTTGATCAGGTTGATGTACTCGGCCAGGTAGAACAGGCCGAAGCGCATCGAGGAGTACTCGGTGTTGTAGCCGCCGACCAGCTCGCCCTCGGCCTCCGGCAGGTCGAAGGGGGCCCGGTTGGTCTCGCCGACCATCGAGATGCAGTACACGATGAACGACACCGGCAGCAGCCAGATGTACCAGCCGCCCTCCTGCTGGGCGACGATGGCCGAGGTGGACAGGGTGCCGGCGTACAGGAACACCGCCACGAAGGACAGCCCCATGGCGATCTCGTAGGAGATCATCTGCGCCGCCGAGCGCAGCCCGCCCAGCAGCGGGTAGGTGGATCCGGAGGCCCAGCCGCCCAGCACGATGCCGTAGATGCCGATCGAGGAAAACGCCAGCGCGGCCAACACGCCGACCGGCAGGTCGGTGAGTTGCAGCGCGGTCTGGTGCCCGAACATGGACACCTGCCCGCCCAGCGGGATGATGGAGAAGATCAAGAAGGCCGGGGTGGCGCACAGGATCGGCGCGGCGATGTAGACGACCTTGTCCACCATGCGGGGCATCAGCCCCTCTTTGAAGATCAACTTCAGCGCGTCGGCCAGCGACTGCAGCAGCCCGAACGGGCCGTTCCAGTTCGGGCCGGGCCGGTGCTGCATGCGCCCCACCACGCGGCGCTCGAACCAGATTGCGAACAGCGTGAGCAGCAGCAGCAGCGCGAAGATCACCACAGCCTTGATCAGCATCAGCCAGACCGGGTCGGCGGCCAACAGCGGCGCCAGCGAGCCGTCCGGCTCGGGCTGTGCCGGAGGCGGCGCCGCGGACGTCGCAGCGGCCAGCAGCATGGGCGGCATCTAGTTCCCTCCCCCTGTGACGGTGACCCGGCCGGCGACCGGCGCACCGAGCGCGACGGTCACCCGGGTGCCGGCGACTCGGGCCGGCAGGTGGACCACGGTGTCGGGCATGTCCGAGACGGCCAGCGGCAGCGTCAACGAGCCGGCCGGGCCGGTGACGGTGACGGTGGCGCCCTCCGCGATCCCGAGCCGGTCGGCTGCGGCGGCGGAGAGCCGGACGGCCTCCGGTCGGCGGGTGCCGGCCAAGTGTGGCTCGCCGTCCTCGGACCGGCTGCCGTCCAGCAGCGACCGGTGCGCGGCCAGCACGAACTCGACACCGCCGATGATCGCTGCGGCCGCTGCGGGTTCTGCGGGTTCGGCGGGCGACCCCACCGCTGCCGCGCTCGCCGGAGTCGTGCTGGCCGGTACCGGGCCGGTCCACCCGCCCAACCGGGCCAGGTCGGCGGACGCCGCCTTCGGGGTCTGGGTGTACAGGTCGACATCCATCTCCACGCCCAGGGTGTCCAGCACCCGGGCGTCGTCCAGCCCGCCGACCAGCTTGAGCGCCGTCCCGAACGGGCGCAGCCGGCCCTCCCAGTCCAGGTAGGCGCCGGACTTCTCGGCGGCGGCAGCCACCGGGAACACCACGTCGGCCAGATCGGTGACCTCGCTGCGGCGCAGCTCCAGGCTCACCACGAACCCGGCGTTCCCGATCGCGGCGCGGGCGGCGGCCGGGTCCGGCAGGTCGGCCAGCTCAACGCCGCCGACCAGCAATCCGCCGAGCTCACCGGCCGCCGCGGCGGCCAGGATGCCGGCGGTGTCCCGGCCGGGCTGGGCGGGAATGCCCGCCCCCCAAGCGCTTTCCACCTGGGCGCGGGCGGTGTCGTCGGCGACGGGGCGGCCGCCGGGCAGCAGCGTCGGAGTGGCACCGGCCAGCAGTGCGCCCCGTTCGCCGGCCCGTCGCGGCACCCAGGCCAACCCGGCGCCGGTGGCGTCGGCCAGCTCAGCGACGGCGGTCAGCAGCCCCGGCACCTGCGCGGCGCGCTCACCGACCAGGATCACCGCACCAGCCTGGCGCAGCGCCGTGCCGGTCGGGCCCACCGGATCGTCGGTCGCGGCGGCCGCGATGCGGCCCAGCACGGCGACCTCGGCGCCCGGCTCGGTGGACAGCAGAGTCCCGCCCAGCTTCTCCAGACCGCGAGTGGCCAGCGGCGCCACCGAGAAGACCTGGGTGCCGGCACGGTTGGCCTTGCGCAACCGCAGAAACAGGATCGGGCACTCGTCCTCCGGCTCCAGCGCCACCAGCAGCACCGCGGGGGCACGCTGCACCGCGGCATAGCTGACCCCACCGGACTCCGGCGCCGTGCCGACCACCCGGCTGGCCAGGAAGTCCATCTCCTCGGCCGAGTGGTCCCGGGCCCGAAAGTCGATGTCGTTGGTGCCCAACGCAAGCCGGGCGAACTTGGCGTAGGCGTAGGCGTCGGTGACGGTGAGCCGGCCGCCGGCCAGCACGCCGACACCGCCGGTCTGCCTGGCCCCCGCCAGGCCCTGCGCGGCCGCGGTCATCGCGTCGGTCCAGGAGGCCGGGGCAAGCTCTCCGTCCGCCCCGCGCAGCAGCGGCGTGCGGATCCGGTCGTCCTGGCTGTAGTAGGTGAACGCGAACCGGCCCTTATCGCAGTTCCACTCCTCGTTCACGGCGGGATCGTCACCGGCCAGCCGGCGCAGCACCTGATTGCGCCGGTGATCCGTGCGCAGCACGCAACCCGCCGAGCAGTGCTCGCAGATGGTGGGTTCGGAGACCAGGTCAAACGGCCGGGAGCGGAACCGGTAGGCGGTGGAGGTCAGCGCGCCGACCGGGCAGATCTGGATGGTGTTGCCGGAAAAATACGACTGGAACGGGATCTCCGGGCCGATGCCGACCTGCTGGGCGATGCCACGCTCCAGCATGTCGATGAACGGGTCGCCGGCGATCTGCTCGGAGAATCGGGTGCAGCGCTGGCACAGCACGCACCGATCGCGGTCCAGCAGGATCTCGGTGGAGATCGGGATGGGCTTGACGAAAACCCGCTTGGCGTCACGGAACCGGGACTCGCCCGGCCCGTTCTTGAGGGTCTGGTTCTGCAGCGGGCACTCGCCGCCCTTGTCGCACATGGGGCAGTCGAGCGGGTGGTTGATCAGCAGGAACTCGAGGTTGCCCTCCTGCGCCCGCTTCGACACCGCGCTGGTCAGCTGAGTGCGTACCACCATGCCCTCGCCGACCGCCAGCGTGCAAGACGCCTGCGGCTTGGGCATCGGCCGGCCACCCATCTCGACCTCGACCAGGCACTGCCGACAGGCGCCGACCGGGTCGAGCAGCGGGTGGTCGCAGAACCGTGGGATCTCGATGCCGATCCGCTCGCAGGTGCGGATCACCAGCTCGCCCTTGGGCGCCAGCACCTCAATGCCGTCGATGGTCAGCCGCACGTAGCCCTCGGGGGCCGGTGGCCGCTCGGTGACGGTGTTCTGGGCCGCGGTGGTGCTCGTGGTCATGTCAGTGTGCCCCCGCCATCTCCCGCGCGCCGATCACCGGCGGGGTGACGCCGGTGACCAGGTCGACAAACTCCTGCCGGAACAGCTTGAGCGCGCTGGACACGCTGGTCGCCGCGCCGTCGCCGAGCGCGCAGAACGCCCGGCCGAAGATGTTGAACGCGGCATCGTCCAGGGTTTGGATGTCCTCCATGGTCCCCTGCCCGGAGACGATGCGCCGCAGCACCGCCGTCATCCAGAAGGTGCCCTCCCGGCAGGGCGTGCACTTGCCGCACGACTCATGCTTGTAGAACTCCGCCCACTTCATGACCGCCCACGGCACCGACACAGTCTCGTTGAACAGCATCAGCGCAGTGGTGCCCAACATGGAACCGGCGGCGGCCACGTCGTCGAAGGACAGCGGCACGTCGATGGAGTCCGCGCCGAACAGCGGTGTGGAGGAGCCACCGGGCGTCCAGAACTTGAGCGGGACACCGTCTTTCATGCCACCGGCCAGCTCAAGCAGCTCACGCAGGGTGGTGCCCATCGGCGCCTCGTACTGGCCCGGCCGGGTGACGTGACCGGACAGCGAGTAGATCTTGGTGCCCGGCGACTTGTCGGTGCCGATCGACCGATACCAGTCGGATCCACCGGACACGATCGCCGGCACCGAGGAGATGGTCTCGATGTTGTTGACCACCGTGGGGCTGGCGTACAGCCCGGCCACGGCGGGGAACGGCGGCTTGAGCCGGGGCTGGCCACGGCGGCCTTCCAGCGAGTCCAGCAGTGCGGTCTCCTCGCCGCAGATGTAGGCGCCGGCGCCGGCGTGCACCACGATGTCCAGGTCGTAGCCGCTGCCCAGGATGTTCTTGCCGAGATACCCCTTGGCGTAGGCCTCGCGCACCGCGGCCTGTACCCGCCGGATCACGTGCAGCACCTCGCCACGGATGTAGATCGCGCAAAAGTGCGAGCGGATCGCGTAGCTGGTGATGATGCAGCCCTCCACCAGCAGGTGCGGGTCCGCCATCATCAGCGGGATGTCCTTGCAGGTGCCGGGTTCTCCCTCGTCACCGTTGATCACCAGGTATCGCGGCTTGTCGGCCAGCGGCGGCAGGAACGACCACTTCAGCCCGGTGGGGAAGCCGGCGCCACCGCGGCCGCGCAGTCCGGCGGTCTTGACCAGTTCTGTGATCTGCTCGGGTTGCGCGGTCAATGCGGTGCGCAGCGCGGAGTACCCGCCCAATTCCTCGTAGGTCTTCAGGGTCCAGGACTTCGGCGACAGCCAGCCGCGGGTCAGCACCGGGGTGAGCGGATCGAGCGTGGAGCCTGGGTGGGGCGTCGAGGGGGATGTCACTGGCTCAACCTCACTTCTTCTCCGGCAGGGCCGGGAACGCCGGCGGCTCGGCCGGCATCGCCGGCGCGCTCCAGCCGCGGTCCGCGGCCAGCTGCACTCCGCGCAGGGTCGCGTCCGAGGCGGACGGGGCATCCACATCCGCCTCGCGTCCCTCGAAGAACCCGGCCAGCTGCAGCTCAGCCGCCTTGAACCCGGCCGGCGGCGCACCCCGGGTCGGAGTGGGAACATCGCCGCGCTGCAGCGTGTCCACCACCTCCAGGGCGCTGTCCACCGTCTGGTTGTCGAAGTACTCGTAGTCCACCTGCAGCACCGGGCCCAGATCACAGGCCGCCAGGCATTCGGCGTGCTCCAGAGTGACCGACCCGGCGGCGCCCGGCTCGCCGGAAGTCTCCTCGTGCCCGACGCCGAGCCGGTCGCGCAACGCGGCGTAGATGTCGTCACCACCGAGCGCGGCGCACAACGTGTTGGTGCACACGCTGACCAGGTGCGCTCCGCACGGGCGGCGCTTGTACATGGTGTAGAAGGTGGCCACGCCGGAGGTCTCGGCCTCCGACAGGCCGAGCCGCTCGGCGCAGAACAGGATCCCGTCCCGGGAGACGAAACCCTCCACCGACTGCACCAGGTGCAGCATCGGCAGCAGCGCGCTGCGGGGCTGCGGGTAGCGCGCGATGATGGCATCCGCCCGGGCCGCCGTCTCGGCGTCGAACTCGATGCCGGTGGACAGATACACCGGCGCCGTCATCCGCGCATTGGGCTGTGGCGGGTTGCCGTGATAGAAGTCGCTGGCCGGCTCGCTCGGCGGCCTGGTCGCACCGCCCGCAGCACTCACCGTGCCGGGTCGCTCGCTCACGCTCACCGGTCCACACCGCCCATCACGGGGTCAATGGAGGCCACCGAGGCCACGACGTCGGCAACCATGCCGCCCTCGGCCATCGCCGGCATTGCCTGCAGATTCACGAATCCGGGATCCCGCAGGTGCACCCGCCACGGCCGGGTGCCGCCGGCGGACACCACGTGGGCGCCGAGTTCGCCGCGCGGCGCCTCGATCCCCACGTACGCCTGGCCGGCGGGCACCTTGAAGCCCTCCGTCACCAGCTTGAAGTGATGGATCAACGCCTCCATGGACTCGCCCATGATGTGCCGGATGTGATCGAGCGAGTTGCCCATCCCGTCGGAGCCGATCGACAACTGCGCGGGCCAGCCGATCTTCTTGTCCGCCACCATGATCGGGCCGGGCTCACGCAGCCGCTGCACACACTGCCGCATGATCTTCAGCGACTCGTGCATCTCCGCCACGCGCAGCAGATACCGGTCGTAGCAGTCGGCGTTCGTGGTGGTGGGCACCTCGAAGTCGTAGGTCTCGTAACCGCAGTAGGGCATCGTCTTGCGCAGGTCCCAGGCCAGCCCGGCCGAGCGCAACACCGGCCCGGTGATGCCCAGCTGCAGGCAGCCCTGCAGCGGTAGCACGCCGATGCCGCGCAGCCGGCCCTTCCAGATCGGCTGACCGGTCAGCAGCTTGTCGTATTCCGGTAGCCGCTTGTCCATCACCTCGATGAACGAGCCGATCCGCTCGATCGAGCCGTCCGGCAGATCCTGCGCCACCCCGCCCGGGCGGATGAACGCCATGTTCATCCGCAGCCCGGTCAGAAATTCCATCAGGTGCAGGGCCTCCTCGCGCTCGCGGAAGCCCATCGTCATGCCGGTCAGCGCGCCGAGCTCCATGCCGCCGGTGGCGATCGCCACCAGGTGCGAGGAGATGCGGGTCAGTTCCATCAGCAGCACCCGGATGACCTGCGCCCGCTGCGGCACCTCGGCGTCCAGCAGCTTCTCCACCGCCATGCAGTAGGCAGCCTCGTTGAAGGCCGGCGAGAGATAGTCCGCCCGGGTCAGGAACGTCACCGCTTGGGTGAAGGTGCGGAACTCGCAGGACTTCTCGATACCGGTGTGCAGGTAGCCGATGACGGCCCGGGCCTGCACCACACTCTCGCCCTCGAGCTCCAGGATCAACCGCAGCACGCCGTGCGTGGAGGGGTGCTGCGGCCCCATGTTGACGATAATCCGCTCGGTGTCGGCGAACTCGGTGTCGGCGAACACCGAGTCCCAGTCACCGCCGTTCACCGTGAACATCCGCTCGGGCGCCCCGCCGGATGGATCCGCCGCGGCGGGCGCCGCCCCGTCACCGCGCAGATAGTCCGGCAGCAGGTCCTCCGCGAAGACGATGTCCTCGTCGTGGGTCTGGCTCATGTGTACGCCCTCCGCTGATCGGGGCTGGCGACCTCGGCATCCTTGTATTCGACCGGGATCCCGCCGAGCGGATAGTCCTTGCGCTGCGGGTGGCCGATCCAGTCGTCCGGCATCAGGATCCGGGTGAGGCCGGGATGGCCGGCGAAGACCACGCCGAACATGTCCCACACCTCCCGCTCATGCCAGTCCGCCGTCGGGTAGACGGCCACCGCAGACGGCACCGTGGCGTCGGTGACGTCGACGCACACCTCCAGCCGGATCCGGCGGCGGTAGGTCATCGACAACAGGTCGTAGACCACGTGCAGCCGGCGGGACACGCCCTCGCCGTAGTCCACCCCGGAGACGGAGCTGGCCAGCTCGAAGCGCAGCGACGCGTCGTCACGGCAGGTCTGCAGCAGCGACACCAGGTGCTCGCGGGCCACGTAGACGGTCATCTCGCCGTGCGCCACGGTGATCTGCTCGATCGCCGACTCCGGGATCTGCCGCTCGGCCATCGCCGCAGCCAGCGCGTCGGCGACCTCGTCGAAGTAGCCCCCGTAGGGCCGCTCGGCGCGCGGCGGCACGGCGGGTTCACGGATCAGCCCGCCGTAGCCGGACGTGTCGCCGGTGCCGTGCGTCATGAACATGCCGTGCCGCTCGGTGCCGGTCGGCGGCGCCGCCTCGCGCTCGGCGGGGACGGCCGCCGTCTCACGCACTGCCGGGGTCGGAGCGGCCGGGGCCGCCTGCTCGGTCTGCCCGGTCGACGGCTGGGCGGCGGGCTTGCCGGGCGCGGTGGCCGGAAGGTCCTTGTCGGCGTCGCTCACAGCTTGTTCACCTCCGGCGTGCCGACCGGGTACGCACGCGTGCCGCGCGAGTACTTCACCGAGGACGCCACCAGTTCCGTGCGCTCGCCCAGCTTCTCGGCGGCGCGGGCCGGGCCCATCGGCTCGTCCATGATCTTGGCGTGCAGCTTGAGGATCGCGTCGATGAGCATCTCCGGGCGCGGCGGGCAGCCCGGCAGGTACATGTCGACCGGCACCACGTGGTCCACGCCCTGCACGATGGCGTAGTTGTTGAACATGCCGCCGGAGGAGGCACACACCCCCATCGACAGCACCCACTTGGGCTCGGGCATCTGGTCGTAGATCTGCCGCAGCACCGGGGCCATCTTCTGGCTCACCCGGCCGGCGACGATCATCAGGTCGGCCTGCCGCGGCGAGGCCCGGAACACCTCCATGCCGAACCGGCCCAGGTCGTACCGGGGAGCCCCGGTGGTCATCATCTCGATGGCGCAGCAGGCCAGACCGAACGTGGCGGGCCACAGCGAGGCCTTGCGGGTCCAGTTGACCAGCTTTTCCAGGCTGGCCAGCAGAATTCCGTTGGGCAGCTTCTCTTCCAACGCCATGTCGTTCTCCTTTCTCCTGCGCTCTCCTGCTGGATCCGGGCGCCGTGCACCCGACTCACCGGTCCGGTGCTGTCAGTCCCAGTCCAGGCCGCCGCGACGCCACACGTAGGCGTAGGCGGCGAACACCGTCACGATGAAGATCGCCATCTCAACCAGCCCGAAGATCGCCAGCGCCTCGGCGGACTGCGCCCACGGGTACAGGAAGATGATCTCGATGTCGAAGACGATGAACAGCATCGCCGTGATGTAGTACTTGATCGGGAACCGCCCCGCCGTCCCGGCCGGCAGCGGGGTGGGTTCGATCCCGCACTCGTAGGCGTCCAGCTTGGCCCTGTTGAACCGGCGCGGCCCGAACAGATCGGTCACCACGGTGGCCGAGGTGACCACGAAGCCACCGGCCACCACCAGCAGGATGAGGATCGGCAGATATTCCGTCAGGATCGTCATCGCCAGGTCTCCCTTCCCCGCGACCGACCGGGCGTGCGCGCCGCAGCCCGGCACCGCACCACACCGAACTTTCTCGATCCGGAACAGCAGCCGCACCCTATATCGGCGGGTCGCACCCGCGCTGGATGAGGCTTACCTAACCTGGCCTGCCCCAACCTGGCCTGCCCCAACCTGGCCTTCCCCAACCTGGCCTGCCCCAACCTGGCCAGCCCCGCGGCTGCCACGGTGTCCCCGGCGGCGTAGTGCGCCGCGCCGCGATCAGGCACTGCGCACCACCGAGGTCAGCACCCGCACCACGTGGTCCGCCCAGTCGCCGCGGCGGGCGTCGTACAGCCCGGCCAGCGTCTTGAGCACCAGGTACATCAGGTGCTTGCGGGGCAGGCCGAGCCGAGTCGCGTATTTCATCACGGCGGGCTTGCCGATCAGCACGGAGAACAGCCCGCCGAGCCGGTAGTAGGCGCCCAGGTGCTGCTGCATGGCGGTGACGTAACCGGCCAGTGCGGCCTCGCGGGAGGAGCCATCCGGCCGCCCCAGCGCCTGCAGCACTACCTCGGAGGCGATCGCCGCCGACTCCATGGCGTAGGCGATGCCCTCGCCGTTGAACGGGTTCACCATGCCGCCCGCGTCACCGAGCAGCAGCAGCCCGTCCCGGTAGTGCGGGCTGCGGTTGAAACCCATCGGCAGCGCGGCGCCGCCCACCGGCCCGTCGGCGTTGCACTCGCGCAGCCCCCATTCCGCCGGGGTGCCGTCCAGCCAGGTGCGCAGCAGCGCCCGGTAGTCGGTGTTGCGGAACGCCTTGGAGGTGGACAGCATGCCCAGCCCCACGTTGACCGTGCCGTCGCCCAGGCCGAAGATCCAGCCGTAACCAGGCAGCAGCTTCGGGCTGGCCGGGTCGGTGCGGTCCCATAGCTCCAGGTGCGACTCGAGGTGGTCGTCGTGGGTGCGCGCCTCGCTGCGGTAATAGCGGCGCACCGCCACGCCCAACGGCCGGTCGTCACGGCGTCGGATGTTCAGGGCGGTGGCCATCCGGGCGGAGACGCCGTCGGCGCCGAGCACCAGCGGTGCGTGGAAGGTGACGGGGCCGTCGGCGGTGCGGGCCCGCACGCCGGTGACGCGCCCGGTGCGATCGTCGACGAGGGGGGCGGTGACGGTGACGCCCTGCTGGAGCCGAGCCCCGGCCTTGACGGCCAGTGTGGCCAGCATGTCGTCGAAGTCGCGGCGGGGGCGCACCAGCCCAAAGTCCGGAAAGTCGGCCAGGGTGGGCCAGGGCAGTTCCAGGGTGGTGCCGCCGCCGATGACGCGTAGCCCCCGGTTGCGCACCCAGTCGTCGCCGGAGACGTCGACACCGAGCGCCAGCACCTGTTTGACGCCCCGCGGGGTGAGCCCGTCACCGCACACCTTGTCCCGCGGGAAGCTGGTCTTCTCCAGCAGCAGGACGTCCACCCCGGCCCGGGCCAAGTAGGTGGCCGCGGTGGATCCCGCGGGGCCGGCACCCACCACGATCACCTGGGCGCTACGGGTGCCATCGCGCTGGTCCATGACGGTCATGGCGAGGCGTTCATCTCCTGCCGGAGTATCAGGTCGGGACGCGGTGCAGGGTGCTTGTGAAACTCTTCACGAAGTCCTTACTGGGCAGTCTAGGCATGATGGCCGCCGAGTTCCTAACCGCATTGCGGTGCGGCTCCGAACCGCTGCCAGACGGTGCCGGATTGTTCGCACTGGGACTACCAGCTTCCGCTCACCGGACCTGCCACTTCGTGGCGACGGTCCAGCCTCGCTACGGCGTCGACTCACGAACCGCGTGGTGCAGGGCCACCACCCCGAAGGTCATGTTGCGCCAGGCCACCTCGGCCCACCCAGCCCGCGCGATCCGGGCGGCCAGGGCGCGCTGGTCCGGCCAGGCGGCGATCGACTCGGTGAGATACGTGTAGGCATCGGGACTGGACGAGAACCGCCGGGCGATGCGCGGCAGCACGTGCGCCAGGTACCAGCGGTAGCCCCACCGCAGCGGAGCGAGCTGCGGCCGGGAGAACTCGCAGACCAGCAGTTGCCCCCCCGGCTTGGTGACGCGGGCGAACTCGGCCAGCGCCGCGTCCGGATCCACCACGTTGCGCAGCCCGAACGCGATCGTCACCGAGTCGAAACTGCCGTCCCCGAACGGCAGCGCCATGGCATCGGCGGCGACCCGCGGCACGCCCCGGTCGGCCCCGGCGGCCAGCATGCCCAGCGAGAAGTCGGCCGCGACGCACCACGCGCCGGTACTGGCCAGTTCCCGGGTGGACACCGCCGTGCCGGCGGCGACGTCCAGGATGCGCTCGCCCGGGACTGGCCGGAGCGCCCGCACCACATGGCGGCGCCAGCGGCGATCCTGCCCGAGCGAGAGCAACGTATTGGTGCGGTCGTAGCGGCCGGCGACATCGTCGAACATCGCGGCCACCTGCCGCGGGTTCTTCGTCAGGTCCGCCCGTCCCATGTCCAGCAGCCTAGTAACCGGCACGCCGGCATCGGATCCCTACGCACCGATCGCCGGCACACGAGGGCGGCCGAGACGCTGCCCCCGAGCGGCACGACTATTCTTGGGCGTCGTGTCCGCCTCCCCCGCGTCGGTGATCACCCGCTGCGCCACCCGTGCCACGCCGGCGGGCGACGACCTGATCGCCGCGCTGCCGAGAGCCACCGGCGCGCTGTGCTTCGTCCAGGGCGGTGCCGGCCTGGTCGGCTGGGGGCAGCACGCGACGATCACCGTCACCGCCCCGGACGCCGCCGAGCAGATCGCCCGCTGGTACGCCTGGCAGCTGGAGCAGATCGTGGTGGCCGACGATATCCAGGCGCCCGGCAGTGGGCCGGTGTGCTTCGTCTCACTCGGATTCTCACCGGACGACCCATCGGTGGCTGTCATACCCCAGACGGTGCTGGGCCGGGTGGACGGCGTCTCGTTCGTCACCATCATCGGCGAGCGCCCGGCGTTGCGCGACCCCTCGGCGGTGACGGCGCCCGGTCAGGTGCGCTATGGCGACGCGGCACTCTCCGCGACCGGGTTCACCGCGGCCGTGGCTCGGGCCATCGACCGGATCCGGGCCGGCGAGGCTGCCAAGGTGGTGCTGGCGCACGGGCTGCAGGCGACGACCCAGCATCCGGTGGATGAGCGGTACCTGCTGGCCCGGCTGGCCCGCCGGTACCCCAGTTGTGCGGCCTTCGCGGTGGGCGGCCTGGTGGGTGCCAGCCCGGAGATGCTGATCCGGCGCCGCGGCCTGGCGGTGACCTCCCGGGTGCTAGCCGGGACAGCCTGGCCGGATGCGACCGGCGACGACACCCCACCGCGGGTGGCGGCGCACCTGTTGGCCAGCGCCAAGGACCTCGGCGAGCATGCGTTCGCGGTGCAGTCGGTGGCCGACGCGCTGAAGGCGGTGACGGACGCGCTGGACGTGCCCGCCCGCCCGAGCGCGCTCGGCCTGGCCAACCTGACCCACCTGGCGACCGACATCAGCGGCACCCTGGCGCCAGACCGGGATGTCCCCTCCGTCCTGGAACTGGCGGCGCTGCTGCACCCGACCGCGGCTGTGGGCGGCACACCCACCGATGTAGCGCTGCGGATGATCGCGGAACTGGAGCCGGACGCCCGCGGGCGCTACGCGGCGCCGGTGGGCTGGCTGGATTCCCGCGGTGACGGGGAATTCGCAATCGCGCTGCGCTGCGCGGAGGTCTCCGGCACCTCGGTACGCCTGATGGCCGGCTGCGGCATCGTCGCCGACTCCGATCCGGCAACCGAGGCGCGCGAGGCGCAGATCAAGATGGTGCCGGTACGGGACGCCCTGGAGGGCTGAGCCGATAGGCCCACGCCCGGCAACTCACCGGCGGGCGGGCCTCGGGTCCAGCGAACGCCAAGCGCCGCCGCGGGACGTTCCCGCGGGAACGGCCTTTCGGGCATACCGGGCGGGTAGTTGCTTCGAGGCCCTCCGGGATGGCTCGAGCAACGGGGTATACGGATCCCGAGTGCGGCCTCCGCTGACGACCAGCAGTGTCAGACCCTCCCGATACCGTGCTAGTTATCAAGACATGCGTACGAGGAGGTTCGGATGAGCGACGGAGTAACGGCGAGGTCCGTAGACGATCTGCGAGAACCGAGCGAGCCGGAAGGCAGCGATTCCGTCGGTCGGGCGCGTACCCGTCGACGAGCGGCGGGCGCGCTGCGGGCCGTACAAGTCGGTCCCGCTGGTGTCGACTGGGCAGCCGCCGATCACGATCTGCCGGTCGATGTGCTGGGGGCGCGGATTTGTGCCCTGGCCACCCGGATGGCGCAGGCGACCTTCCACTGGCTACAGCTGATCGCCGAATTTGACCGGCGGGAAGGCTGGGCCGGCGTGGGAATCAGGTCGTGTGCCCACTGGATTGCCTGGACCTGCTCCATGGCAACAGGTACCGCGCGCGAGCATGTGCGGGTGGCACACGCCTTGCAGGATCTGCCGCTGGTCTCTGCCGAGATGGCCGCCGGGCGGCTGTCGTACGCCAAGATCCGCGAGATCACCCGCGTCGTGGACCGGGTCGACGAGGCCACCTTGGTGGAGCTGGCCAGGACCGCGACCGCGTCGCAGCTCGCGCGCACGGTGCGCGGGTTCCGGCAGTCCGACGGCGCCAGGGCCGGCCAGGAACAGCGGCGCCGTGCCATGTGGAGGGTCGACGACGACGGCAGTGTGGTGCTGTCGGCACGGTTACCCGCAGAGGAGGGCGCGGCCGTGATCGCCGCGTTGGAGGCGGCCAGGGACGACCTGATCAGGCTGTCCGGGCGGGATCCCGGCAGCAGAGCAGGCGACTGCAGCACGAGCGACCAGGACACAAGGGACCAAAGCAACGACGGCGGTGACGATCCCACCGGGAACCGGCCCGGTGCAGAGCATGCCACCCGATACGGCGATCACAACGGCACGGTGGTTGAGACCCATGAATCCGCTCCCGAACCGGCTCCGGCGCCGGTCGATCCGGCCGACATGTTGCTGCAGTGGGCTCGCGGGTATTTGTCTGCCGCTCCACAGGATCGATCCGGTGAAGACCGCACGACGGTGGTCATTCATGTCAACGCCGAGCACCTGTTGAGCGAGCCCAACTCACAGCCCAGCACCAACAACCCCAGCACCAAGCGTTCCCGCGGGAACGCCGACAGCGGTGCAACAAGGAACGCACCAGCACCAGCACACCGGTCGGCGTCGGTGACCCTCGACCGGTCGGCGATTCCGGCCGACTGCTGCCAGGTCGCGGGGGTGGCAGGGATCGCGACGCAGACGGCCGCTCGACTCGCTTGCAACGCCGGCATTCTCGGCATCATCCGCGGTGAGGGTGGCGTCGTGCTCGCTCACGGCCGCCGCAGACGAACGGTGTCCGCCGCGCAGCGCCGATTGCTGGCCATCCGGGACGGCGGCTGCCAGTTTCCGTCCTGCACTCGCATCTCACACCTTGAGGCACACCATGTTCGGCATTGGATGCACGGCGGCCGCACCGATCCCGACAACCTGATCCTGCTCTGCAGGTTTCATCACATGGCCTGCCACGAGGGCGGCGTCGTGATCGGCTACGCCACGGACTCGGTAGCCGGAGCCCCGCATTGGCATTTCACCACTCGCGAGGGCGACCCGCTGCGGGGCGACCGACTGCCCTCCGGCGCGCCGGGATGGAAGCATGACGAATGGATTCTCTGGCATGGGCTCGACGGATCCGCGGGTTGGCATGATCCGGAAGCGGTCGCGATCCGCCCGCTGTGGGCGGGTGAGAAGTTCAGCCTCGCCGACGCCGTCGGAGTACTGTTCCAGCCCTCACCCGGCGGCGGAGCCGACCACGACACAGGCCGGGCGGCCGCATGAGGCCCGGAACCGCTCAGTCGCCACGCAGGTCCGCGAGCGCGGCGTTCACCGCCATCGTCACCGCCTGCAGCAGTTCCCGCAGGTCGGTGCGGATCACCGGCACCTCGACCACCCGGATCCCACCCGTGGAATGTCGCACCGCCTCCGCGAGTTCGTCTGCCGTTCGAACGAGCACATGGTCGACCCCGAGCCCACGCGCGATCGGCGCGAGCTCGGCGCCGACCGGAGTCCCGAAGACGCGCTCGAACGCCCGGGAATGCGCAGGGTCCCCCGGTTCCAGGGTGGTGAAGATGCCGCCCCCGTCGTTGTTGGCGACCACGATGGTCAGGTCGGGTCGCGGCTCGTGCGGGCCGATCGCCAGCCCGGTCAGGTCGTGCAGGAAGGTCAGATCGCCGAGCAGCGCGACGGTCCGGCCGGTGCCGTCGGGCTGCCGACCATTCTGGGCCGCCAGTGCGGTACCGACCGCCGAGGAGATCGTGCCGTCGATGCCGGCCACCCCGCGGTTGGCGACGACCCGCACGCCGTCCCGTGGCTCCGCGAACCGGCCGAGATCCCGCGGCGGCTGAGAGGAGCCGACCACCAGGGTGGCGCCGTCCGGGAGCGCGGCGGCCAGGGTGCGAGCCAGTACCGGTGAGGAGTCGATGTCCCGGCCTGCCAGCGCCGACCGGACTGCGGCTCTGGCCGCGGCGTCGGCGGCGCGCCAGGAGTTCAGCCAATCCGGGTCTGCCGGATCGGAAATCGGCCCAAGCCAGCCGGCGACCGTCCGAGCGGTGCCGGATGGATCCGGATAGTCAGTCAGCGGCGCCACCACATCCACCGGGATCGAAGGGTCGGCCAGCAGCGCCGTCACCGCTCGAAACAGCGTGGGCCGACCGAGCGCGATCACTCGATCGGGCCGGTGTGCGCACATAAAGTCTTTGTCCGCCAACAGGTGTATGCCGCTAGCCAGCACCTCGGCACCGCCCAGTCCACCGGCCTCGGCGATCACCGGGTGCCCAGCGCTGGCGATACCGGACGCGAGGCCGCTCCCGAAGTCCGCCACGAACAGGCAGCGCTCGGCGCGCTGCGGGCCTTGGACGACCGAGCCCGACCACCCTTCGTCGCCCGGCTCGGCGCTCTCCCCGATCCTGGTCCAGGGACCATTGCGGCCGGTCAGCGGCTCCGGCCATTCGATACCGGACAGGATCACGGTGTCCCCACCGGCGTCGGGCAGCAGCGGCTCAGCCAGTGGGATGTTCAGCTGTGCGGGTCCCGGCAGCGCGGCGCGTCCGGTATGGGTTCCGGCGGCCGCGGCAACCGCCCGGCAGACCATCGATCTCCAGTGTGCGTTCTGCCCGGGCGCCAACGCCGGAACCGCGAACTCGTGCCACAGTCGCAGTACGCCGGAGCCGAAGACCGACCGCTGGTCGACGGTCTGGTTGGCGCCCACGTCATGCAGCTGCGGCGGCCGGTCAGCGGACAGCACGATCAGCGGTACCCGGCCGTGGTGTGCCTCCAGCACCGCCGGGTGCAGGTTGGCCACCGCGGAGCCGGACGTGGTCGCGACGGGCACCGGGCGGCCGGATCCACGTGCCAGGCCCAACGCCAGGAACCCGGCAGTGCGTTCGTCGATGCGCACGTGCAGCCGGAGCCGACCGGCCGAGTCGGCGGCATGCAGCGCCATCGACAGCGGCGCATTGCGCGAGCCGGGACATAGCACGGCGTCGGTCACGCCACACGCGATCAGCTCGTCCACCAGCACGGTGGCCTGCGCCGTCGACGGGTTCATCGGGCTGGGCCGGGCTGCGGCTGACCGGGCGGAGGCGATGGAGGCACGGTGACGATTGTGGCCCACACGGCCGGCCGCTCGTCGCCCCCATGCGCCCCGCCCAGTGGGATGCAGTGGGTCGCACTCCGGCTCGGTGCCGTCGCCACCACACGCGCCTTCCTCTTCACCTCGCAGTACTCTACGGTGCATAGTATGTCCGCCGACGGAGTGACCTCGCAGTGGCTGCGGGGCGTCACCGATCTGGTGCTGCTGGCGTGTTTGGAGCGGGAACCCAACTACGGCTACGCGCTGCTGGAGCGGCTGATCGCGCGCGGCCTGCGGCCGATCAGCGAGGCGACGGTGTACGGGGCACTGCGCCGGCTGGAGAGCACGGGGTGGTGCGCCAGCTCGCTGGTGGCATCCGAGTCCGGCCCGGCACGGCGGTACTACGAATTGACTGCGGCGGGGCGGGTGGCGTTGGTCGGCCTTCGCTCGGAGTGGGCACGCTTCTGCGCCGCCGTCAGCGCGGTGACGATGCCCGAGAACACCCCCGCGTCGGGCGACACGGCCGGAGGCGAGCCATGATTCACGATTCGGGACGTGAGTTGACGCCCGACGAGCGCGGGTACCTGTCGGCCGTGTACTTCGAGTTGCGGGGCCTGCCGCGACGGTCACGCCACGCACTGCTGCAGACGGTGCGGCAGAACTTCGCCGAACGGCCCGCCTGCCATTCCCAGCAGGAACTGGAAGGCGCTCTGGGACCAGCGTCCAGCTACGCGGCCGAACTGCTGGCCGAGGCAGACCGCGCCGAGCCGGGTAGCATCGCCCGCGCGCGGCGACGGCTCCGCACCCGACAGATCCTGATCGCCCTGCTCGCCGTGGTCGTAGTCACCGCCGGGGTGCTCGGCTACCGTTGGTGGGTCAAGTGGCAGCCGGAATTCACCCAGTCCACCGCAGGCATGTACACCGGCCCGGACCGGCCGCCGTACCGCACTGCCGCGTTCACCACCGAGAGCAACATCTACGGCGACGTCGCCCAGATCGTCTGCCGGCCCGGCACCACGGTCACCATCATGAACAGCATCGGCGCCTCACCGGCGGTCACGCTGACCGGCGCCGAACTCCCCACCGAGGGCATCGGCCAGATGTACCGCGCCGACGGCATCCAGCCGTGGCCGCGCGGCCCGAACAAGGCCTGGCCGACTGGCCCGGTACCGTCGCCGGTCGTCGTCGGCGATGATTCCGACCAGATCCACCTGCACATGCACCTGACCCTGCGGTGCCCTCGACAGCTCTGGTCCCCCGGGACCAGCCTGGTGCTGGATCATTTCACCCTGCACTACCGAGCGCTCGGCAGGAATCGCACGGCCGAGATCCCGCTGATGGAACCGCTGCAGATCGTGATGCCGGGAGGCTGAGACCGTGCCGAACAATCCGCCGGAACGGCCGCTGGCCACGACCGCGCACCCGTCCCGCCCGGACACTGCGCGACCAGCTGATGAGCGCGCTGCACCAGAACCTCGCCGAGCGTCCGCCGCGCGACACCCGGCGCGACCTGGAACTTGAGATGGGCGAGGCATCCGACTACGCCGCCGACCTGTTGGCCGACGCCGACCGCGCCGACCCCGGATCCGTCGCCCGGGCCCGCCGGCGGCATCGCGGCGCCCAGCTCGCGACCGCCGCCATCGTAATCGTGCTCATCGCCGCTGGGGCGCTGGGCCTGCGCTGGTGGCTGACCTGGAGCCCCGACTTCGTGCAGGACGGCCAACGGTTGTGCGCCGGCCCGGACGGCCCGGAGTGCGACCAGACCGGTTTCGTCGACAACGATCTCGCCGAGCTGACGCAGATCCCGTGCACCGGCACCGTGACGCTGACGGTGGGGATCACGACCGGCTCGACCGTCGCCGTCACCGACGCCTTCATCCCCGGGGTGCACTCCCCCGGCGACCCGGGCCTGGACGATCCGGCCTACGGCCCGCGGATCCTGCTGAAGGACGCGCAGGCTTGGAAGAGCCCGGACCCCAGCGCATTTGCCACGTCGTCGGCGTGGCCAGCCGTGACTGGACCCTGGCCGGAGTCGACCGAACTGCACGTCCGTCTGATGCTGTGGCCGAGGCCGCTACGCGCCACCCCGGGGAATATCCAGTTCATCGACAGCATCCAGATCGACTATCAAGCCCTGGGCCGGGACCGCACCGCGATCCTCCCGCTACAGCGGAAGATCGCCGTGACGGTACCCGCCCGCTGAAGCTTCCGGGCCACTACCCTCGGCAGCTGTGACGAACGAGCCGGAGCCGGCGCTGACAGACGAGCAGTACCGCGGGATGTATGAGGGGTTTTACGCCCGCGCCGGAACCGATTACGGGGCAGTGCCGTGGGCCGCGCTGCGCCCGCATCCAGAACTCGTCGTCTTCCTCGGCAGCCACGCTCCGGCTACCCCGAACGCTCGCGCTCTGGTGGTGGGCTGCGGCCTGGGGGACGACGCGGAGTACGTGGCAGCACACGGCTTTTCCGTCACCGCCTTTGACTTCTCCGCGACCGCCATCCGGCAGGCACAGGCACGGTTCCCCGATTCGCCGGTGGACTATCGGGTGGCCGACCTGTTCGATCTTCCGGCCACCTGGCAGTCGGCCTCCGACCTGGTGGTGGAGATCCGCACGCTGCAGTCCATGCCGCCGGACCGGCGACCGGCCGCGGTCGCCGCGATCGCCGCCACCCTCGCTGCCGGCGGAACCCTGTTCGTGCACAGCTTCGGCACCGCAGACACGGCGGACGACATCACCTTCGACGGCCCGCCCTGGCCGGTCACCGACCACCAGCTCGCCGGCTTCACCGATGCCGGGCTGATCAGGACCGAGTACCGCAGCACGGCGCTGTCGGCGAAGGCGTGGTCGTTCACGGCGGTGTACCGCTGGGGGATCCGGGCCTGAGACCCGCCGACCTGGCCTCTTGTGTCCGTCAGGCCCGAATATCGGCCAGCACTGCGGTGGTGGCCAGCGTGGAGTACTGCATGATGAAGCTGCCGCCCATCTCATCGATGGCGCACCCGACCGCGTTCAGGATCGAGGTCAGCGCCTCGGGCTCCAGCCGGGTGAGGCCGCCGGTGGTCGGCAACAAGTCCAGCCACTGCCCCCGGGTGTACGGCCGGGCCCAGTCGAACTGCCACTGCTCGGGCTCGTGGAACAGGCCGGTGTCCCGGATGGCGTCGGCGAACGCCGCATAGCCCTGCTGATACGCCTGAAGCGGCCGCCGGGCCGCCTGCCGGGAGAACGGCGAGTCGGGCACCGCACGACGGAACGCCTCGGTGAACGGCTCGGCGATCGCCGCGGGCGGCTCGTAGACGTGCCCGAACACCGCCAGCCTGCCGTGCGGGTGCAGCACCTGCGCCGCCTTGCCGGCACCGGCAGCAGGATCCACCCAGTGCCAGGATTGCGCCGCGATCACGGCGTCGAACGCGCGACCGGCCGGCTGCCAGTCCTCGAAGGTCGCCATCTCCACAACCAGACCCCGGGCGCGAGCGGCCTCGGCCATCCGCTCGTCGGGTTCCACGCCCAGCACGGCGCACCCGGCGGCCTGGAACTGACGCGCGGCAATACCAGTGCCGCAACCGATGTCGAGCACCTCGGTGCCTGGACTACCGGCGATGACGCGCGCCACCAGTGCGTCCGGATAGGGCGGTCGGGCCCGGTCGTAGCGCTGGACATCGGTGCCGAACGACTCGGCCATCTGGCGGTGGTGGTGAATTCTGACCAGCGCTGGTGCCGCCCGTTCGGGAGAGGGAGTGGCCATCGGCCAACAGTAGGGCTCCGATGCCCACCCCGGCCCCGTTGTTCGCGGACGGAGGAACGGCGTCGATGGCTCAGGCGAAGGCGAGCACCGCCACCCGGGCCAGCCGCTCCCGCCACCAGCGCTCCCGCTCGGCGGGCATGGAAAACCGCGCCAGCAGCGCCGGATCGGGCGCCGGCGGGTACGGCAGCACCGGGAGCCGCCCGCCCGCGGCGACCAGCGGGTGCGCGCACACGTCACCGGTCAGCAGCGACGCCGTGCCCAGCCCGCACGCGTAGGGCAACGATGGCAGTGCCCCGGCCAGCGCCAGCCCCGCGGCCAGTCCGACCGAGGTGTCCACCGCGGAAGACACGACCACCGGCAGTCCGCACTCGGCGGCGATGTCCAGCGCCTTGCGCACCCCTGCCAGCGGCGCCACCTTGATCACCGCGATGTCCGCCGCCCCACGCCGGGCCACCTCCAGCGGGTCGGTGGCCAGCCGGATCGATTCGTCCGCGGCGATCGGCACGTCCACGCGGGCGCGCACCGCGATCAGCTCGTCGACGCTACGGCAGGGCTGCTCCACGTACTCCAGCCCGCCGGCCGCGTCGGCCAGCACCCCGATCGCCGTCACCGCCTCGTCCACCGACCAACCGCCGTTGGCGTCTACCCGGATCTTTCCGTTCTCGCCCAGCGCCGCCCGGACGGCAGCCACCCGGGCGGTGTCGTCACCGATGCCCACTCCGGGCTCGGCGACCTTGACCTTCGCCGTGCGGCACCCGGATGCCGCCACCAGCTCCGCCGCCCGCTCCGGCGCCACCACCGGCACCGTGGTGTTGACCTCGACCATGGACCGCACCGCGTCGGGCCAGTTGTGCAGCGCCGAGTCGACGGCGGCACGCAGCCACGGCACGCAGGCGGCGTCGTCGTAGTCGGTAAACGGGGCGAACTCGACCCAGCCGGCCGGCCCGTCCAGCAGAAGACCCTCGCGAACGTCGGTGCCGCGGAACCGGTCTCGCATCGGAATGGCAAAGGGGCGGGCACCGGCGAGGATGCCGTCGATCATGGCGCTGGCTGTCACGACGACCATCCTCCCCCCCGAGTCGAATGCCCCACAACGCCCTCCGGCGCGTCACCAGGCATTCAACTCGGGAGGAAGTTCGGCTCAGTCCTTCGCCTGCGAGGTGTCCCGGCCACCCGGCATGGCGATCACCGCGACCAGCAGGCCGATTGCCACCACACCGACCGCCAGCAGCACGTGATGGGTCGCCGAGGCCAGCTGCGCGGGACTGGGGTCGCCGGCCGACCGGCCCAGGGTGGCGTTCGCCACCGCCCCGAAGGCTGCCACGCCGAGCGCGCTGCCCATCGAGCGGGCGAACATGTTGTTGCCCGTCACCACCCCTCGCCGGCCCCAGCCCACCGACGCCTGGGCGGCGATCATCGTCGGGCTGGACGACAATCCGAGCCCGGCGCCCACCACAAAGCACAGCACCGGAACCAGCCACACCGACGAGTGTTCGTGCAGCAGCAGCACGGCGCCGAGCATGCCCAGGATCACCAGCAGCCCGCCGAGCACCGCCGTTACCCGGAACCCGAATCGCAGGTACAGGTGCCCGGACAGTGAGGAGGCAATCGGCCAGCCGATCGTCATGGGGGCCAGCGCGAAGCCCGCCAGCAGTGCCCCGGTGCCCAGCGAGCCCTGCACGTAGGTGGGGATGTAGCCGGTCAGGCCGAGCGTCACCGCGCCCACGCACAGCGCCGTCATCGACGAGGCCAGCAGCACCCGCCGGGAGAACACCCACAGCGGCAGCACCGGCTCGGCGACCCGCAGCTCGACCAGCACGAATGCGACCAGCATGGCCGCGCCGATGGCCGGGACCCCGACGCCCGCCGGCGACGCCCACGGCCACGCCTGGCCGCCCTCCAGCACGGCCAGGATGAGCAGCGTGCTGCCGCCGGTGATCAGCGTGGTGCCGGTGACGTCGATCCGGTGCCGTCGCCGCTCCACCTTCTCCTGGAAGGAGCGCATCAGCATCCAGGCGGCCAGCAGGCACAGCGGGACATTGACGAAGAAGATCCACCGCCAGGACACGTACTCGGAGAAGAAGCCGCCGATGGTCGGCCCGACCACCGACGAGATGCCCCACACGCTGGACATGTAGCCGGTGACGGCGGCCCGCTCGGCGACGGTGTAGATGTCGCCGGCGATCGTCATCGCCATGGGCTGCACCGCGCCGGCGCCCAGACCCTGCAGGGCACGAAAGGCGATGAGTGCCGGCATGTTCCAGGCGAACCCACCGCAGATCGAACCGGCCAGGAACAGCCCGATGCCCAGCAGCATGACCGGCTTGCGGCCGATCAGGTCGGCCAGCTTGCCGTACACCGGGGTGAACACGGCCTGGGCCAGCAGGTACACCGAGAACAGCCAGGGGAACTGGGCGAAGCCGCCCAGGTCGCCGACGATGGAGTGCACCGCGGTGGCCACCACCGTCGAGTCGATCGCGACTAGCGCGGTGGACAGCATCAGGGCGATCAAGATCGGGCCGCGCTGCGAGCGGAAGCCCACGCTGCGTCGGTCGATCATCGTGCGGTGCGGCGCAGCACTGGGTGTCGTCGGCGCGGCGTCGTCCATCCAGCCATCCTCCCCGGCGCCCTCCGGCACCCGTCCCGGGGCCTCCTAGTCTTGGCCTCATGAATACCGATGCGATCTTCGACCCGACCCGGTGGCGCACGGTCGAAGGGCCCGAGTTCGCGCGCCTGTCCGACATCACCTACCACCGGGCGATCCGGCCGGAGGCCGGCACGGACCTTCCCACGGTGCGCATCGCCTTCAACCGCCCCGAGGTGCGCAACGCGTTCCGGCCGCGCACCGTGGACGAGCTGTACACCGCACTCGATCACGCCCGGATGACCAGCGATGTCGGCTGCGTGCTGCTGACGGGCAATGGACCGAGCCCACGCGACGGCGGGTGGGCATTCTGCTCGGGAGGCGACCAGCGTATCCGGGGCCGGGACGGCTACCGGTATGCGGACGGCGAGACCGCCGAGACGGTCGACCCCGCGCGGGCCGGGCGGCTGCACATCCTGGAGGTGCAGCGACTGATCCGGATGATGCCGAAGATCGTCATCGCGGTGGTGCCGGGTTGGGCGGCCGGCGGCGGGCACTCGCTGCACGTGGTGTGCGATTTGACGCTGGCCAGCGCCGAGCACGCGCGGTTCAAGCAGACCGACGCCGACGTGGGCTCGTTCGACGCGGGCTACGGGTCGGCATACCTGTCCCGCATGGTCGGGCAGAAGTTCGCCCGGGAGATCTTCTTCCTGGGCCGGGAGTACACCGCTGAGCAGATGCACCAGATGGGGGCGGTCAACGCGGTGGTGCCGCACGCCGAGCTGGAATCCACGGCGCTGGACTGGGCGGCGGCGATCAACGCGAAGTCCCCCACGGCGCAGCGGATGCTCAAGTACGCGTTCAACCTCGTCGACGACGGCCTGGTCGGCCAGCAGCTGTTCGCCGGGGAGGCGACACGGCTGGCGTATGGCACCGACGAAGCGGCCGAGGGCCGGGACGCATTCCTGCAAAAGCGCTCCCCCGACTTCAGCGGCTACCCGTGGGCGTTCTGATCCCCCGGTTTCCCGCGCTTGTGAGCCCTACATGGCGATATGGCGCCACCTCAGACTCACAAGCGCGCAAGGGATCGTGGCGGCGGTGACGCTGCGAGCGCGGTCCAGCGCCCGCCTGGTCCAGTCGGTGCCTGTGCCCTCCGGACCGGCCGTCCTGGAGCTGCTGCCCGACCTGGCTCGGGCGCTGACCGGCGACGGCCCGGTGCTGCTCCCGCTGTCGGCAGAGGACCCGCGGGCCGGGGAGATCGCCCGGACCCTGGGCGCCGGCGAGCCGCTGGGCCCCGGCGAGGATGGGCCCGCTGATGGTGGGCACGCTGATCCGACCGCGCTGGTGATCGCCACCTCCGGGTCCACCGGCGCCCCCAAGGGAGTGCTGCTGAACGCGGGGGCGCTGGCCGCATCGGCCACCGCCACCGAAACCAGGCTCGGCGGGCCCGGTAGCTGGTTGCTGGCGCTGCCGGCCTGGTCCATCGCGGGAATGCAGGTGCTGCTCCGCGCCGCCGCGGCCGGCACCGAACCGGTGGTGCTGAACGCCGCCGAGTCGTTCACCGCGGCGCGCTTCCTGGCCGCGGCGAGCGCCGTGCCCGGCCCGCGCCGGTACGTGTCGCTGGTGCCGACCCAGCTGCGCCGGGTGTTGGCCGACCCTGAGGCCAGCGCCGCGGCCGCGGAGCTGTTCGACGCGGTCCTGGTCGGCGGGTCGGCCACCCCGGCCGCGCTGCTGGCCCAGGCACGGCAGACCGGGATCCCCGTCGTCACCACCTACGGGATGACCGAGACCTGCGGCGGCTGCGTGTACGACGGCCGGCCGCTGGACGGCGTCACCGCCCGCATTGCCGACACGGCGTCCGACGCCGAGGCTCCCGCCGGGGCGCTGGTGCTGAGCGGCCCCATGGTCGCCCGTGGTTACCGGGGGCAGCCCCGCCACCCCGCCTTCGCAATCCCCGGTAGCTTCGTCACCGCCGACTCCGGCCAGGTGCGGGGCTCCGGCGCCGCGACCGTCGTCACCGTCACCGGCCGGCTGGACGACATCATCGTCACCGGCGGCGTCAAGGTCGCCCCGGCAGTGGTTGAGGCGGCGCTGCTGGACCTGCCAGGCATGCGCGCGGCCGTAGTGGTGGGCGCGCCGGACCCGGAGTGGGGTCAGGCGGTGACGGCGGTGGTGGCGGCCGACCGGCCCTGGGACGTGGCGGCCGTGCGGGCCGCGCTGGCGCAGCTGCCGGCCAGCCATCGGCCCCGGCGGGTGCTGCCGGTCGACGCCATCCCGATGCTCCCCTCCGGCAAGCCGGACCGGGTGACGGCACGCCGGCTGGCCGGTGGCGGCTAGGGTCAGTGCTCGTGGCCGAACCAGCGCAGTGGCTGTCCGCGGCGCGCCCGCGCACCCTCCCCGCGGCGATCGCCCCGGTGGTGGTGGGATGCGGGGCCGGTGCCGCACTGGCGCCGTTCTCGACATGGAAGGCGGTGCTGGCGCTGATCGTGGCGCTGGCTCTGCAGGTCGGCGTCAACTACGCCAACGACTACTCCGACGGTGTGCGCGGCACCGACGGTGACACCCGGATCGGTCCGTTCCGGCTGGTGGGCTCCGGGGCGGCGTCTGCTGGCACGGTCCGCGCGGCGGCGCTCGGCTGCTTCACGGTGGCGGCCGCGGCCGGGCTGGTGTTGGCGATCGCGACGGCGTGGTGGCTGATCCTGGTGGGGGCCGCCTGCATCCTGGCCGCGTGGTTCTACACCGGCGGGCCGCGGCCCTACGGCTACGCCGGCTTCGGCGAGCTGTTCGTGTTCGTATTCTTCGGGCTGGTCGCGGTACTGGGCACCACATTCGTGCTGGCGCACCGGGTCTCGCTGACCTCCATTGCGCTGGCCATCGGCACCGGGCTGCTGGCCTGCGCGCTGCTGGTGGCCAACAACCTGCGCGACATCGACAGCGACGCCGCGTCCGGCAAGCGCACCCTGGCGGTGCTGCTGGGCGGGCCGCTGACCCGCCGGGTGTATGCGCTGATGGTCGCCGCGGCGTTCCTGGCGGTGATCGTGGTCGGCATGCGCCACCCGTGGTGCCTGATCGCGCTGGCGGCGGGTCTGCTTGCGGTGCAACCGGTCAGGCAGGTGCTGCACGGTGCCAAGGGGCGCGACCTGATCGGGGTGCTGGGCGCCACCGGGCTGACCGAGTTCTGTTACGCGGTGCTGCTGGCCATCGGCCTGCTGCTGGATCGCTAGGCCACCATCAGAAACTCGGCACGCCGGCGTAGTGCTGGCACGATACGAGCATGTTCATTGCCGGGCGGGACACCTGGCGCATCACCATCGACGAGCCGACGGTGCTGCGCCTGGCGTTGTACCTGCGCGAGGTCGAGCAGCTGCCGGTTCGCCTGGACCCTCCGATCCCGGCCCTGGAGCCGGGGCCCCGGACCTGGCCGGTGTGGGCCCGCCGCCCGACGCATCCTGCCCTCCCGCTGGCTGCCGATGCCCTGGACCGGGACGCCGCCGCCGAGCAGTGGGCGCTGTGGTGGCAGCACCTGCTGCCGCTGGGCGACGCGGCGCTCGCCGAACTGCGCGGTCCGGCGTTCCACGCGCTGGCCGGGCTGCCGGCCCTGCAGGTGGTGCTGCGGCATCACCACGAGACGGCGCTGGCCTGGGCGGAGGGGGTGGGCGACGACCCCCGCATCAAACGGGACCACCTCGCGGCCGGGGGCCGGCTGACCGGCCTGGTAGAGGCGCTGGAGCGGGATCTGCGGCGGCCGGTCCGGCCGTTCGAGCTGCGCCTGACGGTGCTCGGGGTGCGGACCAAGCATGCCTGGGTGCTCTCCGAGCAGCATCTGTTGTTGACCCACCACCTGATCGCGGACGACGAGAACGTCATCGACTGGCTGCGCCGCCGGATCGGAGCGCTGGCGTGAGTCAGGACGGTGACGAGGCCGACTGGGTGCAGCCGGAAATCATCGGCCCGGGCGGCCCGGGCAGACTGGGCGGGCCCGGCAGACCGGGCGGGCCAGACGGGCCGGGGACGTCCGCTGGGCCGCGCCCTGCCCGCCGGCCACCGGGTAGCCCGCTGCAGACCCGCTGGGCGCTCGGCGTGCTGGGCGTGGTGGTGTTGGTGGTCGCCGTCACCGCCGTGCTCCGGCGGACCGGGCGGGACGCCGACGCCGATCACGCGCTGAACCCCACCGGATCGGGCGCCACCGCCACCTCTTCCGTCACCGATACGGCGGCATCGTCGGCACTCGCCACCCGCACCGCCCTCGGCGGCGCGTCAACCGGCCCGCTGACCGGCTACACCCCCCGCACGCTGCCCGGCGCGTTCGCCCGGCTGCAGGAGAAGGTAACGGTGTACGGCTTCAGCCCGGGGTCCGATCACCACCCGCCGACCGTGGTGCGGTTGGACCTGGCCACCGGCATCGAGGTGGACACGCCGCTACCCCCGCTGCAGAGCACCGGGCCGGTGTCGGTGATCGCCCAGCCACACGGGGTGATCGTCCGGCCGCTGGACTGGGTGCCCGGCTACCAGGTCATCGACGGTCAACCGCCGGGCCCGCTGCCCGGCCGGCTGGCCGACGGTGGCCCGGCGCTGCCGGGCCCCGTGCCAGGCAGCGTATGGACGGCGGCCGGCGGGCGGTCGGACGTCACGACAATGACGCTGGTGGACGAGTCCGGCCGAGACCTGGGCAGGAGCATCACACTCGGCCCCGACGCCGGCTTCCCGTACTCCGACGGTGCCGGGGGGATCGTGGTGGTCCGATCCAACGGTCGGATCGTGGCGCTGGCCGACGACCCGCCCACCGGCCCGGGACCAGCGCGCACCGCGCCGACGACCACCGAGATCGGCACCGGGCAGCTGATCGCCGCCGGCCCCACGGGTTACCTCTACCGGACCTGCGGCGCCGACCAGCGCTGCCCGTTGCGCTATGTCGGGCGAGACGGGCAGCCGATCGGCAGCGTGACGCTGCCGGTCGATCAGGGCACCGTGCTGGGCGGGGCGCTCGCCCCGGACGGCCGCCATGCGGCGCTCGCGGTGCAGCCGGCACCACCGCCGGGGGCACCGCCACCGGGGGATGCGCCGGTCTCCGCGTTGGTGCTGGTCAACCTGGTCAGTCACACGTCCACCCTGGTGCGCTGGATCACCCCCAACCCGCGGTCCGGGGCGGCGTCGCTGGCCTGGCTGCCGGACTCCTCCTGGCTGCTGGTGGCCACCGGGGGCACCGACATCGAGGCGGTCGCGCCGGATCTGAAGCGCGGCACGGGGGTGGGCATCGTGAACGTGCCATACCTGACGCATCTGGCGGTACGGCCCGGCGGCTGATCAGCGCCACCCGAGGGCGGCCCGTAGGTCAGGCCTCGTCGGACGTTTCGCCGGTCAGCGCGGCCCGCAACCGGTCCCGCTCGGCGGAACGACGGGCCTTCGCCTGGGCGAGCGCCCCGGTCAATTCGTGACGTTGCCGAGGAAACAGCAGCAGCGACAGCGGCAGTTGCAACACCACGGCGAACGCAAGCGCCACGATCAGCGGCATCACCCACATCAGCGCAACGGTCAGCACCGCCATCAGACCCAGCCGGATCGCGGTGTAGATGGCGATGGCCCGCAGCAGCCGGCCCCGGTCTACCGTCGGTGCCGGTCCCGCCGCTGCACCGCCGGCCGCATCCTGGTGCTGCTCGTCCACGAGATCCCAGCGTAGTCACGCCGACGGGTATGCCGGCGGAGCGTCAGCCGGGTCGCCCGAGGGGCCCCGTCCGGCCGGACGTGCCTCGAAGCGGGTGGCCAGCACGACCGTGGTCCGGGTGCGGGCGACCCCGTCGATGGCGCGCAGCCGTCCCAGGCACAGGTGCAGGTCGTCGACACTGGCCACCCGCACGACCACGATGAACGCCTCGTCACCTGCCACGCTGTAGCAGCTCTCGACTTCGGGCATGCCCTCCAGCGCCGCGGCGATCACGTCGTCCCGGCCGAATTCGCCCGGCTGAATGCCGATCAGTGCCGTCACGCCCAGGCCCAGCGTCCCGGGGTCGACGACCGCCCGGTATCCCCGAATGGTCCCGCCCGCCTCCAGCTTGGTGACCCGCTCGTGAACCGCCGAGGAGGACAGTCCCACCGCTCGCGCCAGTTCCGCATAGCTCGCTCGGCCGTCGGCGCGCAGCGCATCCACCAGCTGCCGATCCACCGCGTCCATGCGACCTCCCACCGCCTGGCGGGGAACGCCGCCCCGCGTGGGCATGGTAACCAGGGTGCGATCCGACCTCTGACCGCCGGATGTGAGGGTCAGGTCAACGACTACTGTGCACTATGCGACCGAACGGGTGACGATGCGCCGAGACTCCGGTAATATTCATCGCAATGCGTCGATAGAGCGGGCATTCGTGTCCATCATCTCCCTTTTGGGTGTGATGACGCGACCCACCTCCGAGGGATGTATCGTAAAGACAGACAATACAGTCCTATCATTCTTTATCGTCTCATTACTCGCAGGATAGGATTCGAGTAACCGGGTAGGAATGGCGCACAATGGTCAGGACGCCTGACACCGGTCGGGGGTCAGCCCAGTCGGGGCCCTATACAGGAGGTGGCACGTGAGCACTGAGACTGCCGGGATCGCGGGAACCACGGAGCGATTGCTGACCCCAGGCGAGGTCGCGCTGATGTTCCGCGTGGATCCGAAGACGGTCACGCGGTGGGCGTCAGCCGGACGCATCGGCTCCATCCGCACGCCGGGCGGGCACCGCCGGTTCCGCGAGTCGGAGGTTCGTGGCCTGCTGGCGAACCTCACGGTCGAGGCGACCCACGTCAGCGCCTGATCACCGATCCCACCGGCCCCCGGTCGCTGCCCTATGGGCGGTGGCCGGGGGCCGGTGGCATTTCGCCCCCGTGCCCTGCCGCTCCAGCGTCCAGTGCCCGGTGCCTCAGTGCGCGGTGTCTCAGTGCCCGGCCTCCCGGCGCCCGGTCACCGAGGTGCCGCGCCTTGCGTAGGCTGAAGGCGACAAGGGAGGTGGCCGATGTACCTCATCGTTGCCTTTGCCGTGACGATCCTGGTGATCGTGCTCGCCTGGCGGGGCATCGGAGCCACCCGGGAGCCCGGGGACGGGCTTCCGCCGCCGCGCCAACGCCCTACCCGGCCGCAGCGCCCCACACCACCCCGCATCATCGCACCGGACGACGATCCGGAGTTCCTGTCCGAGATCGACCGGCGGCTGCGCGGCGAGGACAAGAGCGGCTGAGATCGGCTAGTTCAGCCCGGCGTAGGAGTGCAGGCCGGAGATCACCATGTTCACGAAGAACAGGTTGAAGATGATCGTGGCCAGGCCCACCACACTGATCCACGCGGCGGGGCGACCCCGCCAGCCCGCCGTCGCCCGGGCGTGCAGGTACCCGGCGTAGACCACCCAGCTGACCAGGGCCACGGTCTCCTTCGGGTCCCAACTCCAGTAGGAGCCCCAGGCGACCTCCGCCCACATGGCACCGGCCATGATCGCGAACGTGTAGAACGGAAACGCCGCGATGGCGCTGCGGTAGGCGATCCGGTCCAGCTTGTCCAGTGACGGGAGCCTGGTGACGACCCCGGCGGGGGCGTCACCTCCGGCACTGCCGGCGGCGGCGACCCGGCGATCGTGCCGGTCCCGTACCAGATACGCGGCGGAGGCCAACCCGGACAGCATCAGCACGCCGGAGGACAGCGAGATCGCGGCCACGTGGATGATCAGCCAGTAGGAGTTCAGCACCGGCAGCAGCGGCGCCGACCGGGTGTACAACACGGTGCCGGCCAGGAACACCAGCACCACGATCGGCGTCATCACGTAGATGCCCATCAGCCGGGCCTTGGCGCGCCACAGCACGATCAGCCAGCTGGCCACCGCGGCCCCGGTGATCATCAGCGTGAACTCGTACATGTTGCCCCACGGCGGCCGCTGCGCGGCGAGGCCCCGGAACACCAACGCGAGCACGTGGCAGGCGAACCCGATGGCGGTGACGAGGACGGCGGCGCGGCCGAACCGCTCCCCGAACGGCACCCGCGCCGGCCGGACCGGGGCCGGTTGCCCGGATCCGCTCAGCGGGGGGGCCAGCACCGCGGTGCTTCCGACCGCACCCGCCGAGGCCCCTCCTAGGGCCGCGGCCGCGGACCCGATGGGGACGCCGGCCGTCGCCGCGGCAGGCTCCACCCGGCGCGCCCGGCGGGAGGCGGTCTCCACCGCGTGGCACACCAGCGCCATCAGATAGCCGGCCGCGGCGCCCTCGAACGCCAGATCCGACAGTCCCGACAGGTTCGCGTCCATCACCGTCACTCGCCCTTCGTCCGCCCCGGCCCGATGCCGGCCGCGTCGACACTTCGTGCATTGTCCCCGACACCGACACCGGCACCGCCAGCGCCGTCGACATGCTCAGCGACGTCGTGCTGCTCGGCGCCGGCACCCGCTAACGCGACCAGCGAGTCGAACTCGGCGCCGTAGCCGGCCTGATCGGTCCGGGCCAGCCCGCCGACCTGCACGACGCTGCGGGGGTGGGCGGTACCGTTCGCGCCCAGCGTAGGCCCGGCGGGATCGGCGGCCCGGACCCGGTACCAGACCCGGCGACGCTTGATGGTCAGCGAGCCGAGCAGCCCGACGACCAGCGCGATCGCGAAGACCAGCGCCCACCCCTGAGCGGGATCGTAGGAGGTCTGCAGCGACACGTACTGATTCGCGCCGGTGAAGGTGATTACGGTGCCGTCGTCGAGCTTGAAGGTCTGTCCGACCGTCAGGTTGGCGCGCCCCTGCGACACGAGCAAGCCCTTGTCCACCTGCTCGTTGTCCAGCGTGAAGACGTTCTGCGGCTGGCCGCTGTCCAGCCCCAGGTCCCCCTGGTACACCTCGACGGCGACCGCCGGGGCCAGCAGGTCGGGGTATGCAGAACTCAGCACGCCGCCGTTCACCACGCCGCTGGGGGCGAAGATCCCGACGATCGCCAGCTGGTGAGTGCGGGCGGCCGCGCCGGTGTAGCCGGGCGGGTCGGTGATCTTCACGACGCCCTGCGAGGTGAACATCGAGTCGGTGGGTTGGAACGGTGCCGAGTACCGGCGTTCCGACCCGTCGGGGTAGCGCACGCTGAACTCCGGGACGTAGCCGTGGCCGAGCAGGTACAGCCGCTGGCCGGCGATCCGCAACGGGTCGTTGACGTGCAGCACATGGTCGATCCAGCGGGAGGAGCCCACGTCGGACCCGGACTGCACCCGCAGCTCGGCGTCGAACGAGCGGGCCATGCCGTCCACGGTGTAGTCGGCATGAAAGGCGGTGACGTCGACGCAGAACGGCGCCATGTCGGTGCCGTCGACCATCCGTCCGGGGCGGAAGTTGTCGTAGTTGACCGGTGCCGAGGAGCAGAAGCCGTTTCCGGCGGTGACGAGCAACGAGCCGCTGTAGCCGAACAGGGAGCCGACGGCCATGGCGGCAAGCAGCCCGAGCACCGAGAAGTGGAACAGCAGGTTGCCGACCTCACGCAGGTAGCCGCGCTCCGCGGACACCGTGACCACGACCGGGGCCGCTGGGGATGCTGTCGACCCGCCGGTTCCCGCCTGGCCGGTCTCCTCCCGGACGGTGTTGCGCCAGCCGCCGATCCCCCGGTGCCGCAGGCTGTCCTGAATGCGCTTGGCGACCTGGTGTGGGTCGCCATCGACGGTGACGGTGGCGTGGTGCGGCAGCCGCGCCAGGTTCCGCGGCGTCGCCACGGGCTTGGCCCGCCACTGCCGGGCGAACTCGACGGTGCGCGGCGTCAGACAACCGACCAGGGAGATCGCCAGCAGCAGGTAGATCGCCGAATACCACGGCGAGGCGAAGACGTCGAAGAAGCCGAGCTTGTCCAGGATCGGGCCCAGCGTGGGGTGATCGAGCTTGTACTGGGCCGTCTTGGCCTGATTCAGGTGCCATTGCGGCAGCAGCGCGCCCGGCAGCGAAGCCAGCGCCAGCAGGAACAGCAGGATCAGCGCGGTGCGCATGCTGGTCAGCTGCCGCCAGATGCCGCGACCGAACCCGATCAGCCGGTGGCGCGGCCCCTGCGGCGCGGTCGCGCGGGCCTCCCCGTCATCGGCGTCACCGCTGCCCGCTAGCCGGGCCTCGGTACGCCGGCGCACCGAATCGCGCGGCGGCATCAGCGACCTCCCGTCACAGTGCCCGATCGTTCGCTCCACGCTCCGCAGCCGGGCCCTGCCACTCCGTGGCGACGGGCCACGCCCGCTCCGGCGTCACTCACAGCAGCACCGCCGCACCCTGCAGCCGGGATAGCACGGCACCCCAGGCGCCGGTGACCATCAACACGCCGATCAACATCAGCACCGCGGCGCCGCCGAGCTGGATGCCGCGGGCGTGCCGGCGCAGGAAGGCCAGCGCCGTACCGGCCCAGCCGAATCCGATGGCCAGCATCACGAACGGCACTCCCAGGCCCGCGCAGTACAGCAGCACCAGCAGCAGGCCACGCACCGCGTTGCCGTTCCACTCGGTCGCCGAGGACAGCGCCAAGATGCCGGCGAGGGTCGGGCTGGTGCAGGCCAGCCAGCCGGTGCCAAATGCCGCTCCGAGCACCGGGGCACCCCAGATCCGGCTGCGTTTGCCGGCCCCGGACCGGCCCGAACCGGTTCCGCCGGATCGAGCCGCCGCGCCGCCCGGACGCAGGTGGAAACGCCACTCGCGCTGCAGCAGTGGCACGGCCCCGGCCAGTACCAAGCCCATCACGATGGCGATGACGCCGGAGACCCGCATCAGCAGCTCCTGGTTGCGGATCAGCGTCGTGTACACGCCCAGGGCCAGCGCGCTCTCGGCCAGGAACACCAGCGAGAAGCCGGCCACGAACAGGCCGGTCGCGCCCACGGCACGCCAGCGGACCCGGGATCGGGTCGCGAGGGCCGCACCGGCGGCCCCCGAGCCCGGGGCGGGCAGCCCGGAACCAGCGCCGGACCCGACGCCGGGCGTGCCGGCACCGGACCCACCGGCGGCCTCGGCGCCGACCAGCCCCGCCAGATACGACAGGTAACCCGGCACCAGCGGCACCACGCACGGCGAGGCGAACGAGACGACCCCGGCGGCGATCGCCAGCAGCCCCGCCAGCAGGAACGGCCCGGAGATCACCGTGTCGGTCACCCCACCGGAGGCCAGTGCCGGTGCGAGCATCATCGCGCTCACTACGCCCCGCCATCAGCTGGTTCGGCTGCGATGTCCGCGATGGTGGACTTGATGGCACCCATCGGCACGGTCGCCGAGGCCAGCCAGATCTGCGCCACCCGATGCTGCCGGTCCAGCACCACCATGGACGGGATCGCCGTGGCGGGATAGCCGCGCAGCGACAGGATGGTGCGCATCATCGGGTCGTAGATCGACGGGTAGGGCACCTTGAAGTTGCGGTGAAAGTCCTGCCCGGCGCTTTGACCCTGGCCCTTCTCCAGGTCGACGCCGAGGAACTGCACGCCCTGATCGGCGAGCTGGGTGGCGATCAGGTTCAGCCCGGGCTGCTCCTCCCGGCACGGCGCACACCAGGACCCCCAGAAGTTGATCACCACCACCTTGTTGGCGTAGTCGTCCAGTGCGATCGTCTGGTCGGTCATCAGGTTCGGGCCGGACAGCGAGCCCACGGTGCCGCGCTCGGCCGGCGGGTAGGACATCTCTTGCTTGCCGCCGGGCGAGACGAACGTGAACGAGCCACCCCACACCGCGGCGTCGTCACCGGTGGAGCAGCCGGCCAGCGCACCCAGGGCCAGCACTGCGGCCAGCACTGGGGCCAGCATCCCGGCTATCGCGCTGGCGAGCCTCCGGCGGGACCTCATGCGCCGGTCGACCCGGACGCTGCGGATGCCGTGGCCGGCACCAGGTCGGCGGCCGGCTCGGTGTAGCGCAACCCGGTGAACACCCCGTCGACGAAGGTCAGAGATGTCAGGGATGCCAGCGCGCACTGCCGGCGGGAGGGGTTGTGCCACAGCCGCCTCCCCTCCAGGTATCGCCGCAGGGTCCAGATCGGCAGTTGGTGGCTGACCAGCACCGCTTCACGGCCGTCCGCTCCGGCGCCCGCCCGCTCGGTGAGCACCGTCACCGCCGCATAGGCGGCCCCGAGCATCCGGTGTGCGATCTGCAGGTAGGGCTCGCCCCAGGACGGGGTGAACGGATTGCGCACCTGCCGCCAGTGCGCGGGCCGGCGCAGTACCCCGTCACCCACGGAGAACCGGGTGCCCTCGAAGACATTGGTGGGTTCGATCAACCGGATATCGGTGACGACGGCCATCCGGAGCGTCGCGGCGAGCGGCGCAGCGGTCTCGGCGGCACGTTCCAGCGGGGACGCCGCCAGGTAGCCGATGTCGGCGCCCGCCAGGTGATCGGCGATCCGCTCGGCCATCGCCTTGCCGACGGTGGACAGGTGAAAGTCCGGCAACCGGCCGTACAGCACCCCGTCCGGGTTTTCCACCAGCCCATGCCGCAGCAGGTGCACCACCGCCCGAACAGGGGCGGCAGCGGGGCCACCCGCGTCGGGCTGGGCGGGAGACACAGCGGCGGGCACGTGGACCATTGTCCCAGGTGAGGTTGTGAGGTCCGCGCATGGTCGCGCGGGCTCCGGGTGCCGGGCCAGTTGGCGGCCGCCGGGTCAGCCCGCCGACACCGCCGTTGACGTGCGCAGATCGCGGCCGATCAGTCGACGGCGCCACAGGTCTGTGACGGCTACCACCAGCAACAGTCCGGCCACCGCCCCGACCCCGATCGCACCGGCCAGCCAGGGGCCGGAGTAGGAGGTGATGACAGTGCGGGAGTCGGCCGCGACGACGGGCGGGAACACATGGTCCACGATCGCGGAGCGGGCCATCCAGATCCCGCCGACCAGCAGCACCGCAGCGCCGGCCAATGCGAGACCGGCCCGCACCGCGAGCCCGGTCCGCAGACCGCGATGGGCCAGCAGCGCGCCCCGCCACGGCACAGACGACGCCTCGACCGGCTGCCCGGCCGTTGGGTGCGGGCTCACCGATGCGTCCCGCCCTTCGGCTCGTTCACCGGTGCCCGCGTCGCGTCATGCGTGCCTGCGCGCCTTGACCCGTAGGAAGTACGTCGCCCCGGAGGCCAGGTAGCACAGCACCACCGCGACCATCGCGAGCAGCGTCGCGGCCAGGATGAACGGGGTGGACATGCTCAGCAGGAGCGCTGCCAGCACGGTGATGATGACCACCCCCACCACGGTGCGGCGCGCCCAGGCACGACCGGCACGCAGGAACCAGCCGCCCAGCACCAGCAGCGCACCCAGCACCATAAACGCCACCGCCACCACGATGCTGGCGGTGCGGTAGGCGTCCCAGTCGCTGTCGCCCACCACGGTCAGCCGCTGGCAGGTCGCCTCGACGCCGGTCGGGCTCGGGGCCGTGATCGCGGTGGTACCGATGCCGCCGTAGTTGTTGGTGCACTCCGACACCTGGGCGGTGTAGTCGGTGCGTGCGTTCTTCATCATCTGGTCGACGCCGACCACGCTCACCCCGCCGCTGAACAGGTACATGGCGCCCGCGATGATCGACAGCACCACCGCCACCAGCACACCCCGGGGGGCCGTCAGCGGCCCGGTGTCGTCCTCCGGCAGCGGCTGCGGGGTGAGCGCGGCGGACAGCGAGGCGAGGAACCCCCGACGGGCGGCGGGTCGGTCGTTGGAACTCGTCACCCCTAGAACCTACCGGGTGACCGGACGCCGACTCGCCTCGGCGCGATGCCGGGTACTGCAGCGATGGTCAGCGCACGTACATCCGACGGTTCTTCATGGCGGTGAAGTAGGCATTCGAGGGCGTGAGCCAGACCAGGATGAGCCCGACGACCGCCAGCCCGACCTGCACCCAGCGCAACGCCTCGCTGGAGCCCACCGCATACACCGTGCCGTCGAAGGTGACCTCCGCCTGCGCCGAGAACCCCCCGATGATGCTCAGCCCGGCCAGCACGGTCAGCACCACGCGCGCCCAGTTCCGGCCGGCATACATCTTGAGCGCGAAGAACACGTAGAGCACCACGAAGATCACCATCATGACGATCGCGATGGTCTTGGCGGTGGTGATCAGGGTGTCCAGCGACACGCCGGACACGGTGCTGGCCGAGCCGGCGGCGGCCAGGGCGTCGGCCCAGATGTCGCTGGTGAACACCAGGATGCCGCTGACCAGGGCCACCGCGGCCGCGGCGATCCACAGCCAGAACGCGGCGACCACGGTCGTCGGCCGGGCCGGGGCGGGGCCGGGGTCGGGCCGGTAGCCGGGCATCGGCCCACCAGGGTAGGCGGGCATGCCATAGCCCGCGGGCTGCCCGGGGTAGCCCGGCTGCTGGTAGGCCTGCTGCGGGTACCCGGCCTGCGGATAGCCGGGCTGCTGGCCCTGCTGGGGGTACCCGGCCTGCTGGGGGTACCCGGCCTGCTGGCCCTGGTACGGATAGCCCTGCTGCGGGGATGCCGGCTGCTGCCCGGACCAGGGGTCGCCCGGGTTCTGGGGTGTCGTCATGCGCGCAACGGTATCCGCTCCGGGCGAGCCGGCGCGGCACATCGGCCACACCGATTCGACCGGATGCGCTACTTGCGTCGTGACTACTTGCGCCGGGGCGACTTGCGCGGTGGCGGCAGCGCGCCCTCCGCGCGCAGCCGGGTGGCGTGCCGGGCCAGGCCCTCGACCAGTTGAACGATCTCGGGCTGCTCGGGCAGCACGTCCACCCGCAGCCCGAACTCCCGCGCGGTCTCGGCGGTCTTCGGCCCCAGGCAGGCCACGATGGTCCGCGCATGCGGCTTACCGGCGATGCCCACCAGGTTGCGCACCGTGGACGCCGATGTGAAGCAAACCGCGTCGAACCCGCCGGTCTTGATGGCCTCCCGGATCGGCGCCGCGGGCGGCGAGGCACGCACGGTGCGGTAGGCGGTCACGTCGTCCACCTCCCAACCCCGCTCGGACAACCCGGCGGCCAGCGTCTCGGTGGCGATGTCGGCGCGAGGTAGCAACACCCGGTCCACCGGGTCGAAGACGTCGTCGAACTCCGGGAAGTCGTCCAGCAGCCCGGCCGACGACTGCGGGTGCCCGGAGACCAGGTCCGGCTCGATCCCCAGCCCGCGCACCGCGGCGCCAGTGGCCGGATCCACGCAGGCGATCTTCACCCCGGAGAACGCCCGGGCGTCCAGGCCAAACTCGGTGAACTTCTCCCAGATCGCCCGGACCGCATTCATCGAGGTGAACACCAGCCACTGGTAGCGGCCGTCCACCAGCCCCTTGACGGCACGCTCCATCTGGGCGGGGCTGCGCGGCGGCTCGACGGCGACGGTGCGCACCGTCTCCGGGATAGCGCCATGGGTGCGCAGCCGGATCAGCATGTCCTGATCCCGGTCACGGGTCTGCGGCACCAGCACGCGCCAGCCATATAGCGAACGAGACTCCCACCAGGACAACGACTCTCGCTGTGAGACCCGAGCGCCAACGGTCACCACCAGCGGGCCGGTCAACTCCCGGCCGATGGCATCCAGGGTGGCGACGGTGCCCTCCACCGTGCGCTGGGTGGGCAACGTGGCGCCGGCGGTGACGCAGGCCGGCGTGGCGGGGGCGATCCCCGCCTCGGCGAGCGCGGCGGCGGTGTCGGCCAGGTGGCCGGAGGCGGCCTGCAGCAGCAGCGTGCCTGGCGCACCTGCCAACCTCGACCAGGCGGACTGGTCGGCGGCGGCGCGCACGTCGGCCACCGTGTGCACGGACCCGACCGGGATTCCGGCGTAGGCGGCCGCGGCGGTGGCGGCCGGCAGACCCGGAACCACGTCGAAGGGCACCTCGCTGGCCGCGACGGCCTGGATCTCGGTGACGACCGGGTCGGCGGTGAGCACGTCCCCGGCGACCAGTCGCACCACCGGCCCGCCGTCCTGAGCGGCCGCGACCAGCGACTCGGCCACCTGGCCGGGATCGCCAACAGCGTGCCGCACCTCGGCGCAGCCGGCCAGTTCGGTGATCGCCGACGGCACGTCGGGGTCGGTCACCAGCAGCGCGGCGCGGCGCAACGTGTCGGCGGCGTGCACCGTCAGCAACCCCGGGTCACCTGGCCCGGCACCGACGAAGGCGATCCGGCCGATGCGGACGGCGCTGCTCATGCCCTGCTCCTTCGGTTGAATGGACGCGGCTCGTGCGGCGCGGGCGGTACTGTCCCGCCGGGCGCCGGCCGTGCCGTCGGCTCCGGCCTTCGCGAGATCGGCCGGGTTGATCGTTCCTGTCGTCACAGCGCCTCCAGATGGGCCGGGGGCCCGCCACGACGGGATTCGTGGAAGGCCAGCATCTGCAGTTCCAATGCGAGGTCCATGCGCCGCACCTCGACATCGTCGGCAAGCACCAGTCGTCCCGGTGCGAAGTTCAGGATGGAGCGCACCCCGGCCGCAACCAAGGCGTCGGCGACCAACTGGGCGGCTGCCTCCGGAGTGGCGATCACTCCGATCGTCACTCCGGCGGCCCGGCAGACCGGGCCGGCATCGGCAATGTCGGATACCGACACCCCGGCAACTGTGCTGCCGATCTTGGCCGGATCGGCGTCCAGCAGCACCCGGATCGGAAAGCCGCGCAACGGGAATCCGGCGTAGCCCGCCAGCGCGCTGCCCAGGTGCCCGACCCCGACCAGGGCCACCGGGTTGATCTCGTGCGCCCCGAGGGTGCGCTCCAGCGCGTCCAGCAGGGTGGCCACGTCGTAGCCGACGCCGCGAGTGCCGTGCGAGCCGAGGTAGGACAGGTCCTTGCGCAGCTTGGCGGGGTTGACCCCGGCCAGCGCGGCGAGTTCCTCCGATGAGATGGTGCTCTCGGGCCCAGTTGCGCCGGCGGGGCTCGCAGACGCGGCGTCGGAGCCGGACAGCACGCGCAGGTATCCGGCCAGCCGAGCCACCGTGGCCTCGGGGATGGCGCGCAGCGCGGGACCGGGGCGGCCCGGGGCGGCGTTCGGAGACACCGTTGCGCTCACCTACTGACGAAAGGTCCGGCGGGTCGCCCCGCTAGCGTGTCGGCGACCGGCTCGTGCGCGCCGCCGATAGGCACGACCTTAGCCACTTGTGAACACAGGCACAAAGTCGTCGTGAGACGCCGGTCCCACCTCATGGGACGGCGACACGAGGATCCTCGGCCTTCGGAAGGGCCCCGTCGGGACGCCGGGGCGGGGCTGGTTGGCCCCCGGGGGGACCCGCTGGGCGGGACGTCCCGGGCGGTGACCGGGTGCGTCAGTCGCTCAGCGCGCGGGCCAGCTGATCGCGATCAACCTGCAGCGCGGCGAATTCGGCGCCGTCCAGCAGGACGACGGGTACCCGGTCGCCGTATTCGGCGCGCAGTTCGGGGTCGGCGTCCACGTCGACCTCGCGCCAGCCGGCGCCGGTCCTCGCGCAGGCCTTCGACACCGCTTCGCGGGCGAGACCGCATAGATGGCAGGACGTCCGAGTGAGCAGCGTCACTCGGACCGGGCGGGCCGGCGTGGACTCCGTCACCGCTCTCGACCCCGGGTCAGCGACCGGGAGATCACCAGTCGCTGGATCTGGTTGGTGCCCTCCACGATCTGCAGCACCTTGGCCTCCCGCATGTAGCGCTCCACCGGATGATCCTGGACGTACCCGGCACCGCCCAGCACCTGGACCATATCCGTCGTCACCGCCATGGCCATGTCGGTGGCGGTCAGCTTGGCCATCGCGGCCTCGGTGGAGAACGGCCGCCCGGTGTCCTTGCGTCGCGCGGCATACAGGTACAGCTGCCGCGCCGACGCGATCCGGGCCGCCGCGTCGGCCAGCAGGAACGACACCCCCTGGAACCCATCGATGCTGTGCCCGAACGCCTCGCGCTGTCCCGCATACGACACTGCGGCATCCAGCGCGGCCTGGGCCAGCCCGACGGCGCAGGCGGCGATGCCCAGCCGGCCGGTGTCCAACGCGGACATGGCGATCGCGAAGCCCTGGCCCTCGTCGCCGATCAGCCGATCGGCGTCGAGGTGGGCCCCGTCGAACCGCACCGCGGAGGTGGGCGAGCCCCGCACCCCCATCTTGCGTTCCGGCGGCGCGGCCGTGACCCCCGGCAGCCCGCCGGGCACCAAAAACGCGCTGATGCCCTTCGGTCCATCGGCGCCGGTGCGGGCCAGCAGCAGGTAGAAGTCGGCGATGGGGCCGTGGGTGATCCAGGCCTTGTCGCCGGTGACGATCCAGTCGGCGCCCGGCCGATCCCCGTCCCGGATCGCGCGTGTGCGCATCGCACCGGGGTCGGATCCGGCATGGGGCTCCGACAGGCAATAGGCACCGAGGGTTGCTCCACCCAGCATGTCGGGCAGGTATCGCTCGCGCTGCTGCTCGGTGCCGAATTCGGCGATGCCGTGGCAGGACAGCACGTGCACGCTGATACCCATGGCGACGGTCAGCCAGCCTCGGGCCAGTTCCTCCAGCACCTGCAGGTACACCACCGCGGGCTGGCCACCGCCGCCGTGCCGCTCCGGGTAGGGCAGTGACAGCAAGCCGAGTTCGCCCAGTGAGCGCATCAGGTCCCGGGGGAATTCGCCGGCGGCCTCGGCGGCATCCGCCCGGGGCAGCAGCTCACGCTGCACGACGTCACGGGTCAGCTCGATCAGGTCGGCTGCCTCGGAGGTGGGCAGTTCGCGGTCAATGGCGCCCAGCGGCACGACAGGCTCCTTCGACAGTGTCGGCGTCGGTCGGCGAACCATTGTGCCGCATTGGTTGGTCGTCCGACTATCGGGATACCGACAAGTCGTCGTCGAGTGTCACACCGATGCCAGTCTGAAAACCTGCCCCTGGATTCCGACGGTCGCGATGACACTTGACATCACCGCAGGTCAGAGCCTTGGGCTCGGGTAGGGCCGGAATCTGGAGGCAGGTTTTCAGACCGCGAGGAGGAACTCCCGCAGCGCGACCGCCTGGTTGTGCTCGGCGTCGTGCGCACTGAACAGCAGGGTGACCCGCTGCTGCGCGGCGCGGTCCAGCAGCGGTCGCCACAGCTGCTCGGCGCCCGCCAGTTCGGCGTCGTACCGGCGCCGGAACTCGTCCCAGCGGGCCGGGACGTGCCCGAACCAATGGCGCAGTTCGGTCGAGGGGCCCAGTTCCTTGCACCACTCGTCCAGCGCGGCCTTCTGCTTGGTCAGGCCTCGGGGCCACAGCCGGTCCACCAGCACTCGATACCCGTCGTCGCTCGCGGGTTCGTCGTACACCCGCTTGATGCATAGATCCATCGTGAGCCTCCCGGAATCAGCGTGCCACCGGCGCACCGACCCGACCAGCGCGGCCCGCCCTGCGACCGGTGCCCGCCTACCCGAATGCCGATGCCGCCACTGGATCCGTCATCAACACCATCAGAGACAGAGTCGTCACACAACGTGATCATTTCGACCGTGATAAATCACCGTTTCGTGACTACTTGATAACGGCGCCCAGAGGCGACGATGAACGTACTCCCGTCAGACCCTCACGAACCGGAGCGTTTCCTATGACCCTGCCCGCAGCGCACGCCACACCCACCAGGTCCCGAAGGCGGTCCGGACGCCCACCCCGGGCGCGCCGGTGGATCGCCATGGCCAGCACCGCAGTACTCGTCGCCGGAGCCAGCACGGTCCTGACACCAATTGCGAACGCCAGCCCCTCGGACTCGTCGAACGCGGCGGCCCGGTTCCTGTCCGGCACGCTGGCCACCAGTGCCGGCACCCTGGACAGCGTCGTCGCGCTGAACGGTGTGTCCGCCACCAACAATGGCGACGCCACACCGGACACACAGAGCAATGCCCTTGATGCCACCGCGCTGTCCGCCATCAACGTGTCGCTACCGAGCGGGGTTCAGCTGCCGCTGGGCGACTTCATTGCGCTCGGTGCCGCCAACCAGTTCGCCCAGGCCAGCGACAACGGAGTCTCCCGCGCCGCCTCCGGCGCGGTCGACGACAACGGCGTCGTGGACGTCAGCGGAACCGGCGAGTTCCCGTCCAGCGCGACCATCGACATCCGCAGCCTGCTGGACACCGGCGACGTCCCGAACACCGTGCTGGACACCGCATCCGTCTCCACCCAGGGCGTCACGGGTGTCGCCGCCCTGACCGCCGGCGGCACTCCGGCCGTCGACTGCGCGAACCTGTCGAGCCCGACGACCTGCCGGGACTACACCGTCGCAGATGCGACCCTGAACGTGCACTCCCCGCTGATCGGGAACGTCCTCACCGGCGCGACCACCGCAGCAGGCACCGTCGACGACGCCCTGAGCGGCCTGTCCGGCGGCCTGCTGACCGGCCTGTTGGACGGGGTGTCGAACTCGCTGGGCATCCTGAACGGGCTGGTCCCCGGTCTGTCACTGGTCAGCAACGACCTGAACATCACCATTACCAGCACCCTGGCCGAAACGATCCTGGACAAGCTCACGACCAGCAGGAGCCTTAACGGCGTCACGCTCGACCTGAGCACCGGCACCATCACCGTCGATCTGGGCCAGATTATCGGTGGGCTCAACAACCAACCGCCCAATACCCCGCTGCTGAGCGCCGCGGTACTGAGCAGCATCACCACCTCGCTGACTACCCTGATCGGGCAGGTGTCGACGCAGCTGACCGACGTGCTGAACGGCGCATTGGACGCGGCGACCGTGCACATCTCCGGCGGCGTCTGCCTGCTGGAGGTGGTCGTCTGCACGGCCGGACTGGACCTGTCCTACGACGGCACGCTGGGCGACCTGCTCGACGGCACCGCGCAGATCGGTGTGAGCGGGACCGGCCTGCTCGCCATCCCGGGCCTGGACGCCCTGCTCGGCTCGGTGCAGTCCAACCTGCTGTCCGGCGTGACGAGCTCGCTGTCCAGCGGCCTGACCGGCCTCGGCACCACCATCACCACCGCGGTCGACAACCTCATCGATCCCTTGCTGGACGACCTGGGGCCCGCGCTGACCACCATCGGCGACGTGCTCGGGTTGACGCTCAACGTGCAAGAATCGCCCGCCGCCGGCGTCTACACCGAGGTGGCGTTGCGCGCCTCGGTGCTCGGAGCGGCCGTGACGACCGTCGATCTCGGCAAGGCATCCGCCGGACCGAACGCCAACGAGCTGGACGTGACGGCGACCGGGATCACCCCGAACCACGGACCGGCGATCGGCGGCACTGACGTGCAGATCTCCGGCTCGGGCTTCGTCTCGGGTGTCACCGGCGTGACCTTCGGCACCACGGCGATCGCGCCCGCCGACGTCACCGTCACCGACGCCGGCCACCTGTCGGTGTCCAGCCCACCGCACGCACCGGGCGCCGTCCAGGTCGTCGTCAGCAACGGCACGGGGCTGGACGCCGGCCCGCTGGCCTTCACCTACGACCCGGTGCCGGCTCCGACCATCAGCACGCCGACCACCGGCGCCGTCGTCACCGACACCACACCGGAGATCGCCGGCACCGGCGTCACCGATCACACGGTGACGGTGACCGAGGACAGCACCCCGCTGTGCACCGCCACGGTGAACGCGGGCGGCACCTGGAACTGCAGCCCGAGCACCCCGCTGCCAACCGGCGAGCACACCATTACCGCTACCCAGACCGACTCGAACGGCAATCCGTCGGCGCCCTCCACGCCTCCGGTGACCTTCACCATCGGCTCGGCACCATCGGCTCCGATCAACCTGTCCGCCGTTCCGGGCGACGGGTACGTGTCGCTGAGCTGGACCGCCCCCACCAACCCGGGCGGGCTGCCGACCCTGGGATACAACGTCTACCTGGGCACCACATCGGGCGGCGAGGACACCACGACCCCGGTCAACGGCGGCACCCTGGTGCCGGGCCTGGGATACCAGGTCCACGACCTGACCAACGGGACCACCTACTACTTCGTGGTCAAGGCCGTCAACGATGTGGGCGAGTCCGTCACCTCGAACGAGGCCTCGGCGACGCCGTCGGCCACGGCCTGCCCGTCGCCGTTCCAGGATGTGCTGCCCAGCAACCCGTTCTGCGCGGACATCAACTGGATGAAGGACAACGGCGTCACCAAGGGCTACCCCGGCGATGTCTACAAGCCGCTGGTGGACGTCCCCCGCGGCCAGATGGCGGCGTTCGTGTTCCGGGAGCTCAACCCGGGCCAGGACGACCCGGAATGCACCGAGCGGCCGTTCCTCGACGTGCCGATCGACAACCCATTCTGCGGGGACATCGCGTGGTTGAAGGACAACGGCATCACTGACGGGTATTCCGACGACACGTTCCGGCCGGGCGCCACGATCTCCCGGCAGGGCGTAGCCGCGTTCTTCTTCCGGATGAACCACATCGGCTCGCCGGACCCGAGTTGCACCGTGGCGCCGTTCACGGACGTGTCGGTCGACAACATCTTCTGCGGAGACATCACCTGGATGCGCGACCAAGGAATCTCCTACGGCACCGGCCAGGTCGGCGAGTTCGCCCCGTTCAACCAGACCACCCGGCAGGCAATGGCCGGGCTGGTTCACCGGATGGTGACCGTCCTGGCCGACTGATCCCCGGCGGGCACCGGCGGCGATCAGAACAGGTCGTCGTCGGTGTCCTCGGCGCCGCGCCGGGAGCGGTTGCCGTCGGCAGGTAGCTTGCGGCCCAACCGATTCAGACTCGCGGGCGGTTCTCCGGATTCGGCTGGATCGTCTGGCTGCCCGGTGGCGCTGCGGAGCTGCGCGGGGCCATCCAGCGCGATACCCCGGTATCGGGCGAAGTTCTGCCGAACCGTCTGCCGATCCAGCCGGCCGACCTCGGTGCGCGGCAGCACCTCGACGAGCTGGAAGTCGGTGGGGCGCTTGAACGGGGGCAGCCGGTCGGCCAAAAAGTCGTCCAGATCTTCGACCGTCGGCCGGGTTCCGGGCTGCGGCACCAACGCGGCCACCACCGTGGGTCCCGCCCGCCCGGGGACCCCGACCACAGCGGCGTCGGCGACATACGGGTGGGTGACGAGGATGTCCTCCACCTCACGCGGGTAGACGGTGAACCCGGCGACGGTGACGGTCTCGGCGGCCCGATCGACCAGGTGCAGTTCACCGGCGTCGTCCAGGTAGCCGATATCGCCAGTGGCATACCAGCCGTCGGGGCCCGGCCCGCCCGCGCCGTCCGGCCAGTATCCGGAGAACAGTGTGTCGCCCCGGATGACGATCGGGCCGACCTCGCCCTGCTCCGGCACGTCCGCCCACTCCAGCAGGTCGTCATCGTCATCGGAGAGCACCAGGCCCGAGGTGTCCGGCGCGGCAACCTCCCGCTCGGCGACTTCCCCCGCGACGGCGTGCTCCCCGGCCCGTTCGATGTCGTCCCGTTCGATGCCGTCCTGTTCGATGTCGTGCGGGCCACCGGCGTCGAGACCGGAATCCTGTTCCGTGTCGGTCGAGCCCGTACCCGGCTCGACAGTAGGCTCGAGAACCTCGTCACCGCTGGGACTCTCGTCACCGCCGTGATCGTCGCCGATCCGTACCTCGACCCCCGGGTAGGGCAGCCCGACCGATCCGGGGTGTGCGGTCTCGGTCATCAGCGTCGAGGTGACGGCGGCCGCGGACTCGGAGATTCCGTAACCCTCCCGGACGGCTTGTCCGGTCGAGGTCCGGATCTTCACGAAGTCGTCGGGATCCAGCGGTGACGATCCCGATGTCATCAGCCGCACGGTGGCCAGCGCCCGCTCGTAACCGGGAATCCGGTCCAGCTGCCGGTACAGGGTCGGCTCGGCGGGCAGGATGGATACCCGATGGGCACGTACGGCGGCCAGCGCCGCCTGCGCCACGGTACCGGCCGAGGTGTCCGGTTTCTCGGGGATCACCACCGCCGCCCCGGCCAAGGCGGCCGGCAGGAATGCCGTCACCAACCCGACGACGTGGAACAGCGGCAGCATCTGCAAGATCCGGTCAGTGGGCGTGACGTCCAGGCGCGGCGCGGCACGCAAGGCGGCGGCAGCGGCCAGGAACGCCCGGTGCGAGAGCATCACCGGCGGATGGGCGCGGGCGGCGCGCGCCAGCATCGCCAGGTCCTCACCGCCGGCCCGGGCGGGCGTCGGGGCCGGAGCCGCACCCTGCCACCAGGTGGCCAACTGGGCCGACCCGAGAACCGGGGCTGCTCCGGCGACGGCTTCGTCGGTGATCGCGGCGACCGCCCCCACCCGACGGACCACCCAGGCCAGGTCGGTGCGGCGCGGGTCGACCGGCACCGCGACCAGGCCGGCTCGGAGCACGGCGAACAGTGCCGCGGCGAGGTCGGGACCGGTCGGCAGGCCCAACACGACGCGCTCCCCCGCTGGGTGGCCGGCGAGGGTGGCGGCACCCCGGTCCGCGGCCGCGTCCAGCTGCGCCCAGGTCCGCTCACCGTGCGCGCCGATCAGCGCCGGCCGTTCGCCGGCGGTGGCTGCGGCGGCGCGCAGCAGGTCGGCCAGATTCGCGGCGGGTCCCGGGTGCGGGATCTGGGTCGTCACACCTTCATCATGGACTGTCGAGGCGATTCCGGCAGCGGCTTGCGGCGCTCACCGTGACGGCGCCGGCGGATTGACCGGGCCGGGGGCGGCCCGACGCGGGTTCCCCGGCGCGGTCGGCGGCACACCGTAGGCTCGGTGCAGTGCGGATCCTGGGAGGTGCCGTGGTGAGCGACGCCGAAGCGGGCGACGGCCGTCGCCGCGACGCGGCAGACTCAGGCCGCGACGCGCGGAGCGAACCGGCCACGTCGCGCGACGCCGAGCGGCCGCCGGACGCCGCGGCGACGCGCGCCGAGATCGCCGGAGATGCGTCCGCGGAGGCTGCCTATCAGGCGGTGCACGCCGACGACTCCGATGACGCCGTGCTGGCCCCTGGCACCGACCTGACGGCGGCGGCATTCTTCGACGTCGACAACACGATGATGCAGGGCGCGTCGATCTACCACTTCGCCCGCGGCTTGGCGGCTCGGAAGTTCTTCACCACGGGCGATATCGCCCGATTCGCCTGGCGTCAGGTCAAGTTCCGGATCCTGGGCAGCGAGGATCTGGACGACGCGTCGGACGCCAAGGCGGCGGCACTGTCGTTCGTGGCGGGCCGGCGGGTCGACGAGGTGGTGGCCCTCGGCGAGGAGATCTACGACGACCTGATGGCCGACAAGATCTACCCAGGCACCCGGGAGCTGGCGAAACGACACCTGCGGGAGGGCCAGCGGGTCTGGCTGGTGACGGCGACGCCGGTAGAACTGGCCCAGCTCATCGCGCGCCGGCTCGGGCTGACGGGGGCGTTGGGGACCGTCGCCGAGACGCGCGACGGCGTGTACACCGGTCGGCTCGTCGGCGAGCTGCTGCACGGCCCGGCGAAGGCGGCGGCGGTGCGCGGGCTGGCGGCTCGGGAGGGGCTGAACCTGCGCCGATGCACGGCATACTCCGACTCGGTCAACGACGTGCCGATGCTGTCCGTGGTGGGGACCGCGGTGGCGATCAATCCGGATTCGGCGCTGCGCGACATGGCTCGCAAACGCGGCTGGCAGGTGCGCGACTACCGGACCGGGCGAAAGGCCGCCAAGATCGGCGTGCCGAGCGTGTTGGGTGCCGGGGCGGTGGGTGGCGCGGTGGCGGCCGGGTTGGCGATGCGGCGCCGGGGGCGGTGACGGGGCCGTGGGGTCGGCGGCAGAATGCCGCTACCCTTGACGGGCCGCCCTCGTAGCTCAGGGGATAGAGCACCGCTCTCCTAAAGCGGGTGTCGCCAGTTCGAATCTGGCCGGGGGCACACTGGTCAAGCCGAATTCTCACTCGCAAGGTTCCGGGTGGTTGGAGCCTCCGTCCGCAGTCCGTCCGCAGCAGACTTACTCATCCCCGTCGAGACGAGCCCCCCGGGCCGTCCGCGTTCCTGACCAACAGGTCGGCGTAGATGGGGTGGACCGCTTGTCTATGGCACAGGTTGGCAACGAGTGCTAGCTGTGATGCCGGGAACGCTGGCGCACGAGCACGCATGCCATGTGCTGTCATCACCGGGAACCAGGCCGAGACGTGGCTCGACCTCGCCGCTGCGGTGCTCGGGCCGACATCCGCCGGCGCAGCCACCGCGCACCGGCCAACGAAGACGCAGACCCCACCCACTACCTGACCGTCAGCCGTCCCGCCATCCCCGTGGCTGGGATGGCGGGACGGCTCGCGCGCTCCAGGGGGTCGGCAGCCAGGCCCCCGCCGAGGCTGCCAGGATCGCGCGTGCCGCCTGGATACCCAGATGCGCCGCGCGCTATGCCGCCATCCACCCTTGGGGGTGAGAGCGGCCTACGGCTGTTCGGGTTATGGTCACCCAGACGGCCCTACCCCCCTGGGCCGTCGCCGGCGGCGGAACCGACCCCCATCTCACCCGCCGCCGGCACAAACCCCAGCGCCGCCCCTCAGCCTCCGGGCTGGGGGGCGGCTTTCGGCTATCCGAGCAGGCCGCGGAGCTTTCAGCCATCCGAGTGATGCCGGCACTAACGCTCGGCGCCCTGGGCTGCCGTAATGACGCCACCGGAGACGACAGGACATTCCCGCGCACGTGCAGCGAAAGCATCACGTTTCAAGAGCCCCGGTTGGCCCGTTACCTACATTGTCCTGGCGCTCTGCACGATTGTCGTATTGGGGTAGCTACTATCTTCGATAGAATCCAATATGGACAAGGCAGGGGCCGCAATATCGGAATATATGACCAAAATCGATCGGCTGACCGGGCTGCCAGATATTCAAAAGGAAGATATGGGTCGGCAGAACATCGCCGATCAAATCGTCGCAGCATCAGCGAATATTCACGTCATGACATCCGTCTCCACCACGACCGGGGAGCAAGAGATTTGGGCTATCGGTGGGCTTGCGGCCAGCGTGCTCTTCCTCCTAGCCAATGTGCGCGAGCTATCCACCGGGATTTCACCACGAAACAGAGGACGTGCACAACCAGCACGACCAGCGCAGACGGCATCCGCGCTGCGGGGTGGCAATTCCGACGGGGCAAGCGGTGACGGCACGGCCGCTCAGAAGAATGAGTCGCGAGGCGATCACGCTCCGCCGATGAATGAAGCTGAGCCGCCCGAAGGGGTGATCCCGGACTGAGCCCATCTACCGCAACGCACCGGGTCCGAGCGTGTCGGTCAGATCGAAGCCTGCTCGACAGCGGACCGAACGTCCACGCTAGGCGCGGCCTGCGGCTGGGTTCGCCGCCCCGGCGGCCATGATCTCGCCGGTTGGCTTCTGTGCGGCCGCCCAGTCGTGTAGCGGCCCCGGGATGTCCGCTCGCAGACCGTCGGGATAGGTGACGACGACGTGCGCCTTGCCGTGGTTCGCCTCGCACACGCGGTACCTGCAGCGCCGCCTGAACGTGCTCCCGTTCGGGTGGACCGGCTCACCGAGAACGGCGGCGAACTCCTGGTTGATCCGGTGATACCAGACGTAGTAGTACACGCACAGCGTCACGCTGCAGAGCCACCAGAGACCCAGGCCGCCCGTAAATGGCGTCAGTCAACATCGACGTGGGCACTGACGCAACAGTTTCCGCCTGCCGAAGTGTGAACGCCAACTTCGGTACGTCGAGCCCGCAGTACAGCGCCTTCGCCTCCCGCTGCGTAGCAGGCCTCGACGGCTTGACCGGTCGATCCGCGTATCGCTCTACTCCGCCGCCCCCTCACGCATGGCGGAAGGGACACCACCACCACGCTGCGTGACTTGCTGATCGAGTACCGCGACGGGCTGGACAAGGCACGCGGCGTGCACACGCGCACCCGCCAGAATTACGGGTATGCGATTGCCGCCCTGCTCGGAGAGGACCGCCGTGGGCGGCACACACAACTGACGCAGTCGCGCACCAAGGTTCCGGCCCGCCGGGCATTCGCAGCCATCGAGAATAAGATCCCGCGATCGGTCAGTGAGCACGACATCAAGAAGTGCATCTTCACGGTGGCCGAGGGGCACGGTCCGGCCTCTGCCGAGCGAGCCCGGGGCATCCTGCGGAACGTCTTCAGCCTTGCCGTCAGCAAGGACCTCATCGCGGTCAACAAGGTGTCCGCGATCAAGTACCAGAAGTCCGACCCTCTCGACCCGCGCACTCTCGACAAGCGCGCCGATGGGCTAGACCACGATCGAGCACCAACCGACGACGAGGTGCGCGGGCTGCTGACAGCGCTTGCGGCTCACCCGAGGGCGGGCAGGAGAATCGGCAAGGGCACCCGCGCCCCGAGGGGCGCGACGATGGCCAATGGGCAAGACATCTATGACCTTGTCCACCTGTTGTTCTCGCTCGGTGTCCGGCTCTCCGAGGCACTAGCGATCAGGTGGTCTGACCTGAACCTTGGCACATCGCCGGTCACGGTGAAAGTCCGCCCGTGGGGCGCGGCACACGTCGCGAAATTGACGATGTGGTGACGGTTCCGCCGGGCCGGGTGTCGATCAACGGCACGCTTGGCTGGATCGCTGGCGAGGGCACGACGCGGGGCATCACCAAGTCCTCCGGCCCGATGCCGTGTGCTGCCTCTGTCCCCCAGCCTGGCGGCGCTGCTGACGGAGCGCGCCCACGCTCTCGGCGTGGATCACCGCGCGTTCTGCGATGCCGGTGTTTGGCGCGCCAACCAAGCCGAAAGCGTGGCGCCACCCCACCAACGTCGGCAAGATCGTCAAGGTGTTGTTCAACGAGCACGGAGCCACGTGGCATCGAAGTCACGGCGCCAGGAAGTTCGTCACCACTCAAATACACCGCGCGGGGTGGGACACCAACCGGATCATGCGCCACATGGGGTGGGATGACCCAGCGACTCTGAACACCTACCTGGATCAAAGTGCAAGATCTTCCCGACGATATGGCCACCACGCTCGACTTGGCAATGCCGGCAGGCCGACAGTTGACCGGGTAGCCCCACCCAACCGTCTCCTACTCCATTCCCGCGGGGGTGCATGCGCGGAATCGAACGACCGCCGAGCGACGCGACGGCAGTTTCGGACTAGGCCGGCGTCTTGCGGGGATCATGATGTTCATGATGGTTCATGACGAACAGGTCAGTACATGAAGGCCGGAGAAGGAGATGGCACCAATGACTGAGGCAGATGTCGAGGCTTACATCGCTGGGTTCCCCGATGACGTAGCCGACCGGCTCCGCACGGTCCGGACGGTGATCCTGGATCAGATGCCCGGCGCCGTCGAGACGATTCGCTACGGCATGCCCGCGATCATGCTCGGCGGTCGGTATGGACTGCATTACGCCGGCTGGAAGAACCACATCGCCCTGTACCCGGTGCCTGTCCTGCCCGAGCCGCTCGAATCAGAGGTGGCGCTGCACCGGTCGAGCAAGGACACGGTCAGCTTCCCGCACCGCGCCGAGGTGCCCTATGACCTGATCTCGCGTATCGCCGCCGCCATCGTCGTTCAACGCGAGTCGGCCGAGTCGCCAAACTCGGTCAGCACGGGGGACCGCTAGGCGACCCGTCTCGGTTGACGTGATCAGGCTGCGAAGGCCGCGTTCATATGACACCCCGGTCCCGGAATTTGACCCGAACGGCCCAAACGGTGACGCATATCAACTCATGTGTGCAGCCGACGCCAGCCACGTACTAGGTCTGCATCGTGGCTCGCGGCGCTGCGAGACCTGGCCCGCCAGCGCGGCTGGCAGATTCGGGACTACCGGACCGGGCACAAGGCTGCCAAGATCGGCGTCCGACGGCGCTGGGCGTCGAGGCCTTGGGCGGCGCGGTGGCGGCCGGAATGGCGCTGCGGCGTCGCACGCGCTGACCGGACGGTTGCGGGCCATTACTGGCATTGCTGCTATTTTGCTTTGCGCGACGTCGATCGCCTCGGCCCGCGAGACCGGGCGGTTGCACCGGCAACCTAAGGCTTGGCGGCCACCAGGGACGCGTAGACAACGATGTTGTCCTGGTAATGCCGGGTGGAGAAGTCGAACGAGCCGCCGCAGGTGATCAGGCGCAGACCCGCGTGATCGATGTCGCCGTAGACCTTGGTGGTCGGGAAGTGGGCTTTCGGATATCGGACGTCGCGATCGACTCGGAAAACCGCGGTGGTTCCGTCCGCGCGGTGTATCAGGATCCGATCGCCCGGCTTCAGCGCGCCGAGCCGGAAGAAGACCGCCGGGCCGCTGGCCGCGGAGTCCACATGCCCCAAGATCACCGACGGACCGATCTCTCCAGGCGTCGGTGAATATTGGTACCAACCAGCCTGCGACGGTTGAGCATTCAAGGGTGGTACCTCAACGGTTCCGTCGTCGTTCAAGCCGAGCTGCAGCAGCTGGGACTGCACGCCGATGGACGGGATTTCGATGGAAGCGGGGATCGATCGAGGCATGACGGGGTCGCGCGGCTGTCGCAGGTCGGTGGCGCCGATGGCGCCGATCGTGCCGTGATTCGCCTCGGTATCGAAATGCGAAGCCGACACGCGATCGGTTGGCGCCGACGCCACGAGAGCGCTAGAGGCTTCCGCTGAAGGCTGCGGATGTCCGCCATCGATGACCGTGCTTGTCGTCGGCCGGCCTGTGAGTTCCGGGGAGGCCACCGGCGAGGAGGACCACGAGCTCGATGCCGTCGGCACACCCGAGGTCTCGTCGGCAAGCGGCGGCTGCGGTGCTCCGCCCGCGGGCCTTGACAGGACGGTCAGAACACCGCCGAGTACTGCCAATGTGGCGGCCAGCGCCACGAGCAGCATCACCCTGTGGAGGTGCAACCACGCACGAGCCCGCCGCGGCACCGCTCTGCCACCGGACGGCGTCCGCGCGGACCCCCCACCTGCACCTCTGATGTGACTCACAGTTATTCTCATTTGTCGCCGTGGTGGTGTCTTTGCGGTCGATAGTAATCCGAGGGAAGGGGTCGCGGAGGTTTCCAGTTATTACTGGCAATGCTTTAATTGAAGGTGGGGGATGACATGTCAGGTGAGTTCAACGCACACGTCGGCAGACACCGGCAGAGCCGCGCCGAAAAGGTGCAATTGACGGTATACGTACCGGAACAGGTTGCCGAGTCAGCCCGCAACGCCGTAGTAGCAACGGGTTCATATCGCCTCGGGTACCGCAGCCTGTCCGGCCTGGTGGCAGACGCCATCACCGAGAAGGTCGGCCAGCTGTCCAAGCAGTTCAACAACGGAAATGAATTTCCACTTCGCTCGAAGGAACTCCGACCGGGAAGGCCGATCGGGTGACAGTGCTATTACCCGTCGGCACCAATTGCCCGAACGAACCGCTTGCACTCCGTCACCGAGAGGCTTACCGTATCTACACAGTGCGTGATGTCAGGCGTACGGAGGGTAGTTGCCATGCGGGGGAAGTGCGTCGAGCATCTGCTTGATGCCGCCTGCTCGCAGCACCCGGGCGGTCGGTCTTTCCGGCCGTTGGTTCGCCTAGGAATGCTCGGTGGACTGGTCGTCGCCGGATGGCTCACCCTGGCCATCGTGGGCGCGCCGTCGGCATCCGCCGCACCGAGTCGATCCCCCGCCACGGATACCGAGACCACCTCCACTGGTTCCACCGCTCACCCAGGTTCGAGCAGCGGCCTGTTGGATCTGACCTCACTGTTGGACGACGGCACGGAATCGAATGCCTCCAACGGGAGCGTCCACGAGGTTGTCGACGCCGTCAAGGAACTGCTCGAGACCACACCCGCCGACCCGCACAGCGCCACGGAGCCGACATCCATGGGCGCCGCGTCGACAACCACCACCGGCGGGCCAAAGAGCGCTGACAGTGCTTCTGCACAAACCGTTCTCGGTAGTTCCGCGTTACCGGGGAGCTCACCAGCAATGCCGGCCGAGAGCGCCAATGGACACCACCAGAAGACGGCCCCAGTCTCGCCGAGCCACTCTTCGACGACCAGCGATCATTCGTCATTTGCGCAGGCCGATCAATCCGATATCACATCAACGAAAGCCGTTGCTACACAAACTAAGCAGGACCATTCGGCCGTCCCAAAGTCGGTAGTGAAATCCGAAACTCACTCAACCGGCAGCACTTCCACAAAGGCGACCGTCGCGGCAACGCAAGGTTCGGGCACCGCTTCGATCGGCCACCACTCGACTAGAGCACACTCGACTTTCGTTGGTATGCAACAGCAATCATCCATGATGGGCTCCGCGGAGGAAGGCGGACTGCTCGGGCTGCTCACTGATCGGACCGAGCCGCTGGGTCGGCTCACCGGACCTATCCTCAGCCCCGTGGCGCAGGCCGCCACTCCGGTGACGGACGCTCTCGGAAAGACACTGCAGCCCGCCGTGGGTCCGCTACGGGCATCGATCGACACGTTGGCCGGGCCGGCGCTGCCCGCGGTGGGGGAGATCACGAAAGCCGTCGAACCGGTGACCACAGCGCTGGAGTCGTCCCTGGCGCCGGTCGTCGAGACGGTCGCGGACACCGCCGTGAAGCCCGTCACCAACCTCGCCACACCCGTCGTCGAAACCGTGGCTGACACCGCCGCCCCGGTGGTCAAGATGACCGCCGATGTCGCCGTTGGGCCCGTCACTCACCTAGCCGATCCGGTCGTCGAGACCGTGGCCGGCGTGGCCGTCGCACCCGTCTCCGGCATCGCAGCACCGGTCATCGAGACCGTCGCGGATACCGCTGCGCCGGCCGTCACGATGGCAACCGACGTGGCCGTGAAGCCCGCTACCCATCTCGCCGGCCCGGTCGTCGTCACGACCGCTGCGATCGCTTCGATTGCCGACCTGGACAGCTCGATTTCGGACCTAACGCCCGCGCTGATAGGTGAGGCGACGCCGTCGCCGGCCGGGTTCCTGTCGGGCCTGCTGGGTTCCTCGGGGCCGTCGACGAGCGACGAGGTCGGCTCGTCGGATGCCGCAGTCGTCACCACAACGTTGTCGTTCGGGTCCCTCGACCCGACAGCCGTCGGCGGTATCGCCGCCAGCACGGTCGCCGTCGGATCGTCGGTATTCCAGGGGACGTTTCCTGCCAACATTGCACTGCCTGCACTGCCGCAGGCCCGGGTCGTCGCGGCTGGTTCGGTGCCGACGATCGGCTCGGACTTTGCTGCCGTGGTTCCCACTGACAGGCTGATTGGCCTCGCGGCGCCTGCCGACCTCGGTCAGGTCGATGACAGCGCGGTGACGACGGTGCGCACCGGTGACGAGCTCCCGGCCACGGCAACCGTGCGCACCTCCACGCAGGCACGTGGGCACGCCGCCAGCACTGCCACCACCATTCGCACCTCGGCGCCGTGGGCGCCCGCTACGCCATCGGTCCCGAGCGCGCCACAGTCCCCTGCGGTACCCGGCGCGCCGAGCGGATCCGGTGACTCCTCAAACTCGAGTGGTTCGAATGCGGGGGCAGGCGCCTCCGCTGCATTCTTCGGGGATCGCTGGAACATCGATGTCGCATTCCTCGGAATGCAGGATCGAGACGGCAAGCGAGTCCCGAAGGGCGACGCGACCAAGCCACCGACCTCCCCCGCTTAACCCTCCTGGCGGACTCGATTCAGTTCCGCGCGCTCGCAGTCAGCGGGCTGCGCACTCGAATCTCGGTTCTACCAGGAGAGGAGTCAACCCATGCGTTCATGGGTTCGGCGATCGCTCCAGGTCGGCATCATGGCAGCGGGTCTGGCAGTCCTCGGAGTAGGGGTCGCGCAAGCGGCCGAAACTCCCGGATCCGACTCGTCCGTGGTTTCGACAACGAGCGATCAATCACAGGTGTTACAGCAGCAGGCTGTACCCGGACAGGCGGGGGCGGCATCGCCCGAGCACGTCGTCAAGACCAACCCTGAACCTGCCGGTTTGGTAGGCGGAGTGGTCAACGGCGTGGTCGGCGGAGTGGAGCAACTCACCGGTTCGGTGACGCAGCTCCTGTCGCCCTCGGACCAGCCTCAGAACGACGAGATGCAACCAGCATCCGCCGGTGCTGGGGCGGCCGCGTCCGAGGTTGCCGGTTCTGCCGCTGGTGAGCCCGCATGTCCCGACGTGTCTTCACAGGCAGCAACGTCGGTCGCAACAAACACGCACAGCCAACGCAGTGACAGCACCACTGACGCCGCCATCTCGGCACAGTCGTGTTCCGCTACGCCGGCGCGATCCGCTTCGGGTGACGACCACCCGGCGGCATCGTCTGCTGGCAAGCACACCGCGTCCGCGGAGCCGGTCAGCGTGCCGGCACCCCAGGCAGACACGAGCGTGAGCAACACCGCGACCGATCAGCCGGTGACGAAGACACTGGACGTGCAGGCTCAGGCCAGTGGATCCGCCCCAGCGCAGTCGCACGAGGTGAAAGCCTCGACGACTGCCTCGGTGCAGAAGCAGCAGTCCAAGGACCTCAAGTCCACGGTGCAGATGCCCGCTGCTGAAGTAGGGAGTAACGCTCAGGTGACCGGGCACAAGAACGGTGCCCAGGTCAGTCTCAAGTCCGCCACGTCGAATGATTCGGCGGCCACGGGGCCTCACGATCTCACCAAGACAGAGATCCTGGTTTCTGATGTTCAACCGCAGTCGGCCACTCCCAAGCCGTCGGGAAAGACCGCCGCATCATCGGAGACCGCCACGGTCCGCATTGACACCAAGGGCTCGCCCAAGGTGACCATCGGCACCACGGGCAAGACTGACACCGAGGGTTCGCCCGAGGTGACAGTCGCTACCAAGGGTGGGGCCACCCCGACATCGGCATCGACTGGCCAGCAGGAACCAACTGGTGGCCTGGTCGGGAACGTGCTCGGTGGTGGCCTGCTCAGCAAGCTGCCGGTGGGGAACGTGCTCGGTGGTGGCCTGCTCAGCAAGCTGCCGGTGGGGAACGTGCTCG